>Ga0209795_10000109_pt1 | contig 79460 bp, 81 predicted proteins | sample AgamicOrMarz_FD_187166 | JGI IMG/M metagenome (GOLD analysis project Ga0209795, IMG submission 187166) | Agave microbial communities from Guanajuato, Mexico - Or.Ma.rz (SPAdes) (version 2) | ecosystem: Host-associated > Plants > Phyllosphere > Phylloplane/Leaf | place: Guanajuato, Mexico...
CAGGCTCGCTCCCACAGGTTTAATCCCCAGTGCTCACGAGTTTTGCGCCCACCGCAATCCATTGTGGGAGCGAGCCTGCTCGCGATAAGGCCGGCACATCCAGCATCATCGCCGACTGACACACCGCAATCGCGAGCAGGCTCGCTCCCACAGGTTTAATCCCCAGTGCTCACGAGTTTTGCGCCCACCGCAATCCATTGTGGGAGCGAGCCTGCTCGCGATAAGCCGGAACACGCAACATCAATGCCAGCTGACACACCGCTATCGCGAGCAGGCTCGCTCCCACAGGTTTAATCCCCAGTGCTCACGAGTTTTGCGCCCACCGCAGTCCATTGTGGGAGCGAGCCTGCTCGCGATAAGCCGGAACACGCAACATCAATGCCAGCTGACACACCGCTATCGCGAGCAGGCTCGCTCCCACAGGTTCTGATTGTGGATGTGTTCAGGAGCTCAGCTCAGGACATCCCCAGGCACTCGCACGAACCCTTCCATCAACACCCGCGCGCTGCGGCTCATGATGGCTTTGTTCACGGTCCATTCGCCATTGACCTGGCTGGCTTCGGCGCCGACCCGCAAGGTGCCGGACGGATGGCCGAAGCGCACGGCGTTGCGCTCGGTGCCGCCGGCAGCGAGGTTCACCAGGGTGCCGGAAATCGCCGCCGCCGTGCCGATGGCCACTGCCGCCGTGCCCATCATGGCGTGGTGCAGCTTGCCCATGGACAGCGCCCGCACCAGCAGGTCGACATCGCTCGCCGCTACCGCTTTACCGCTGGAGGACACGTAGTCCGCCGGCGGTGCGACAAACGCCACCTTCGGCGTGTGCTGGCGCTGGGCGGCTTCTTCCAGGTGCTTGATCAGCCCCATGCGCAAGGCACCGTGGGCGCGAATGGTCTCGAACATCGCCAGCGCCTTGGGATCGCCATTGATGGCGCCCTGCAATTCGGTGCCGGTGTAGCCGATGTCCCGGGCATTAATGAAGATGGTCGGGATCCCCGCGTTGATCAGCGTCGCCTTGAGCGTGCCAATACCGGGCACCTCCAGGTCGTCCACCAGATTGCCGGTGGGGAACATCGAACCGCCACCGCCCTCCTCGTCAGCCGCCGGATCCAGGAATTCCAGCTGCACTTCGGCTGCCGGGAAGGTCACGCCGTCGAGCTCGAAATCGCCGGTTTCCTGCACCGCGCCGTCGGTAATCGGCACATGGGCAATGATGGTCTTGCCGATGTTGGCCTGCCAGATACGCACCACCGCCACGCCGTTCTGCGGGATACGACTGGCATCCACCAGGCCGCTGCTGATGGCGAACGAACCCACCGCCGCCGACAGGTTGCCGCAGTTGCCACTCCAGTCCACGAACGGCTTGTCGATGGACACCTGGCCGAACAGGTAGTCGACGTCATGGTCGGCCCGGCTGCTCTTGGACAGGATCACGGTCTTGCTGGTGCTGGACGTCGCGCCGCCCATGCCGTCGATCTGCTTCTCATACGGATCGGGGCTGCCGATCACCCGCAGCAACAAGGCATCGCGCGCCGGCCCTGGAACGCGGGCCGCCTCGGGCAGGTCCTGCAAGCTGAAGAACACACCTTTGCTGGTACCGCCACGCATATAGGTAGCGGGAATTTTGATTTGAGGCGAGTGAGCCATGGTGCTCTTGCTCCTTGACGCAAAAGCAGGCGGACAAAGGACTCATAATCCCTTGTCCGCCTGACGGATTTAGACGGCAACCGCCGATTCGAGGAAGTCCTGGGCGAAGCGTTGCAGCACACCGCCGGCTTCGTAGATCGACACTTCTTCGGCGGTGTCGAGGCGGCAAGTCACTGGCACTTCGACGCGCTCGCCGTTCTTGCGCGTGATGACCAAGGTCAGCGTCGCACGCGGCGTACGTTCCCCAATCACGTCATAGATTTCACTGCCGTCGATGCCCAGGGTTTTGCGATTGGTGCCGGGCAGGAACTCCAGCGGCAACACGCCCATGCCTACCAGGTTGGTGCGGTGGATGCGCTCGAAGCCTTCGGCGGCAATCGCTTCGACACCGGCCAGGCGTACGCCCTTGGCGGCCCAGTCGCGGGACGAACCCTGGCCGTAGTCGGCGCCGGCAATGATGATCAGCGGCTGCTTGCGCTCCATGTAGGTTTCGATGGCTTCCCACATGCGCATGACCTTGCCTTCCGGCTCGACCCGCGCCAGCGAGCCCTGCTTGACCTTGCCGTTTTCCTGGACCATTTCGTTGAACAGTTTCGGGTTGGCAAAGGTCGCGCGCTGGGCGGTCAGGTGGTCGCCCCGGTGCGTGGCGTAGGAGTTGAAGTCCTCTTCCGGCAGGCCCATTTTTGCCAGGTATTCGCCGGCGGCGCTGTCGAGCATGATGGCGTTGGACGGCGACAAGTGGTCGGTGGTGATGTTGTCTGGCAGGACCGCCAGCGGACGCATGCCCTTGAGCGGCCGCGCCCCGGCCAACGCGCCTTCCCAGTACGGCGGACGACGGATGTAGGTGCTTTGTGGGCGCCAATCGTACAGCGGCGTGACCTTCGGCCCGGTGTCTTCCTGGATGGCGAACATCGGGATGTACACCTGGCGGAACTGCTCCGGTTTCACCGAAGCCTTGACCACGGCTTCGATTTCTTCGTCGCTCGGCCAGATGTCCTTGAGGCGGATTTCCCGACCGTCCACCACGCCCAGCACATCCTTCTCGATGTCGAAGCGGATGGTCCCGGCGATGGCGTAGGCCACGACCAATGGCGGCGAGGCCAGGAATGCCTGCTTGGCGTACGGGTGGATCCGTCCGTCGAAGTTGCGGTTACCCGACAGCACGGCAGTGGCATACAGATCGCGGTCGATGATTTCCTGCTGGATCACCGGATCCAGCGCGCCGGACATACCGTTGCAAGTAGTGCAGGCAAACGCCACCACGCCAAAACCCAGCTTCTCCAGTTCCGGCGTGAGACCGGCTTCGTCCAGGTACAGCGCCACGGTTTTCGAACCCGGCGCCAGGGACGACTTGACCCACGGCTTGCGGGTCAGCCCCAGGCGATTGGCGTTGCGCGCCAGCAGGCCGGCAGCGATCACGTTGCGCGGGTTGCTGGTGTTGGTGCAACTGGTGATGGCGGCGATGATCACGGCGCCGTCGGGCATTTGCCCGGGCACATCGTCCCACTGACCGGAGATCCCCTTGGCGGCCAGATCCGAAACCGCGACGCGAGCGTGCGGATTGCTCGGGCCGGCCATGTTGCGCACCACCGAGGACAGGTCGAAGGTCAGGCCACGCTCGTACTGCGCGCCTTGCAGGCTGTCGGCCCACAGGCCGACCTGCTTGGCGTAGGTTTCCACCAACTGCACCTGGGCGTCTTCGCGGCCGGTGAGTTTCAGGTAGTCGATGGTTTGCTGGTCGATATGGAACATCGCCGCGGTGGCGCCGTATTCCGGGGCCATATTGGAGATGGTCGCGCGGTCGCCCAGGGTCAGGGCACGAGCGCCTTCGCCGAAGAACTCCAGCCAGGCACCGACGACTTTCTGCTTGCGCAGGAACTCGGTCAGCGCCAGCACCATGTCGGTGGCGGTGATGCCCGGTTGCAGCTTGCCGGTCAGCTCGACGCCGATGATTTCCGGTAAGCGCATCCACGAGGCGCGGCCGAGCATGACGCTTTCGGCTTCCAGGCCACCGACGCCGATGGCGATCACGCCCAGGGCATCGACGTGGGGGGTATGGCTGTCGGTGCCGACGCAGGTGTCGGGGAATGCCACGCCGTCACGCTGCTGGATCACCGGGGACATTTTTTCCAGGTTGATCTGGTGCATGATTCCGTTGCCCGGCGGAATCACGTCGACGTTCTTGAAGGCTTTTTTGGTCCAGTTGATGAAATGGAAACGGTCCTCGTTGCGCCGGTCTTCGATGGCGCGGTTCTTGGCGAACGCCTGGGGATCGAAACCGCCGCTTTCCACCGCCAACGAGTGGTCGACGATCAGTTGGGTCGGCACCACCGGGTTGACCTGGGCCGGGTCGCCGCCCTGCTGGGCAATGGCGTCGCGCAGACCGGCCAGGTCCACCAGGGCGGTCTGGCCGAGGATGTCATGGCACACCACCCGGGCCGGGAACCATGGGAAGTCCAGGTCGCGCTTGCGCTCGATCAATTGCAGCAGCGACTCGTTCAGCGTGGCCGGGTCGCAGCGACGCACCAGGTTCTCCGCCAACACGCGGGAGGTATACGGCAGGCCGTCATAGGCCCCAGGGCGGATGGCCTCCACGGCCCCGCGAACGTCGAAATAATCCAGCGAAGTGCCGGGCAGCGGTTTGCGAAATTCTGTGTTCATCGTCAGGACTCGGGTCACGGTGGTTTCAGAGGGGGCTGGCGCAGCCGTTGAAGTCAACCTCTCCTCCCTGTGGGAGCGAGCCCTGCTCGCGATTGCGGTGTGTCAGTCAACAATGATGTTGCTGACCTGACGATATCGCGAGCAGGCTCGCTCCCACAGGGGGTTGTGGGCTGCTTCAGTACCTGCGGCCAAGCCCCCTCCAGCTCAGCGTTGTTCGATTGCCACGAACTTGCGCTGTTCGACGCCGGTGTATTCGGCGCTCGGGCGGATGATGCGGTTGTTGGCACGTTGTTCGAACACGTGGGCGGCCCAGCCGGTCAGGCGCGAGCAGACGAAGATCGGCGTGAACAGCTTGGTCGGGATGCCCATGAAGTGGTACGCCGAGGCATGGTAGAAGTCGGCGTTGGGGAACAGTTTCTTCTGCTCCCACATAGTCTTGTCGATGGCTTCGGAGACCGGGAACAGCACGGTGTCGCCGACCTCACTGGCCAGTTTTTTCGACCACCCCTTGATCACCTCATTGCGCGGGTCGTTGTCCTTATAGATCGCGTGGCCGAAGCCCATGATCTTGTCCTTGCGCTCGAGCATGCCCAGGGTGCCCTTGATCGCCGCTTCCGGCGAGTCGAAGCGTTCGATCATTTCCATCGCCGCTTCGTTGGCGCCGCCATGCAATGGGCCGCGCAGCGAACCGATGGCAGCGGTGATGCAGGAAAACAGGTCCGACAGGGTCGAGGCGCAGACCCGGGCGGTGAAGGTCGAGGCGTTGAATTCGTGCTCGGCGTAGAGGATCAGCGACACGTTCATCACCTTCACGTGCAGCTCGCTCGGTTTCTTGCCGTGCAGCAGGTGCAGGAAGTGACCGCCGATGGATGGCTCGTCGGTGACGCATTCGATGCGCTGGCCTTGGTGGCTGAAGCGATACCAGTAGCACATGATCGCCGGGAACGCGGCGAGCAGACGGTCGGTCTTGTCGTGCTGCTGGGAAAAATCCTGCTCCGGTTCCAGGTTACCGAGGAACGAGCAGCCGGTGCGCATCACATCCATCGGGTGGGCGTCGGCGGGAATCCGCTCCAGCACTTCTTTCAGGGCCTGGGGCAAGTCGCGCAGCTGGCGCAGTTTGCCGATGTAGGCATCCAACTGCGCCTGGGTCGGCAGCTCGCCGTACAGCAGCAGGTACGCCACTTCTTCAAATTGCGCGTCAGCCGCCAGATCGCGAACGTCGTAGCCGCGATAGGTCAGGCCGGCACCGGACTGGCCCACGGTGGACAATGCGGTTTGCCCGGCCACCTGGCCACGGAGCCCGGCGCCACTGAGTACTTTTGCTTCGGCCATTTGCTGTCTCCAGTTCTTGAATTTGTAGGGAATCGGCAAGTTGTAGGGGATCGCGGCTTATTTCTTCGCGGCGAACAACGCATCGAGCTTCTGTTCGAAGGTGTGGTAGTCGATGCGATCGTAAAGCTCCATGCGGGTCTGCATGGTGTCGATGACGTTCTGTTGGGTGCCGTCGCGGCGGATCGCGGTGTAGACGTTCTCGGCCGCCTTGTTCATGGCGCGGAACGCCGACAGCGGGTACAGCACCAGGGACACCTCGGCACCGGCAAGCTGCTCGGTGGTGTACAACGGCGTCGCGCCGAACTCGGTGATGTTGGCGAGGATCGGCGCCTTCACGCGGCTGGCGAACAGCTTGTACATCTCAAGCTCGGTGATGGCTTCGGGGAAAATCATGTCGGCCCCGGCCTCGATGCACGCGGCGGCGCGGTCCAGGGCCGAGTCCAGGCCTTCCACGGCCAAAGCATCGGTGCGGGCCATGATCACGAAACTGTCATCGGTGCGGGCATCGACGGCGGCCTTGATGCGGTCGACCATTTCCTGCTGCGAGACGATTTCCTTGTTCGGACGATGGCCGCAACGCTTGGCGCCGACCTGGTCTTCGATATGGATCGCCGCCGCGCCGAACTTGATCATCGACTTGACGGTGCGGGCGACGTTGAACGCCGAGGAGCCGAAACCGGTATCCACGTCCACCAGCAGCGGCAGGTCGCAAACGTCGGTGATCCGCCGCACGTCGGTCAGCACGTCATCCAGGCCGGTGATGCCCAGGTCCGGCACGCCGAGGGAGCCGGCTGCGACGCCGCCACCCGACAGGTAGATCGCCTTGAAACCGGCGCGCTTGGCCAACAGTGCGTGGTTGGCGTTGATCGTGCCCACCACTTGCAGCGGATGCTCGTTGGCGACCGCATCGCGGAAGCGCTGGCCTGGCGTGCTGTTGCTGGAACTCATGACTCACCTCGTTCAGTGGTGGCGCTGTCCTGGTAATGACGCGCGATATTGCGTTTGGAGGCGCCGATGTGTCGGCGCATCAGTAACTCAGCCAGCTCACCGTCACGGTCGGCGATGGCATCGAGAATCCGGTGGTGCTCGGCAAAGGCCTGGCGCGGACGGTTGGGCGTGGTGGAGAACTGGATGCGGTACATGCGCACCAATTGGTACAGCTCGCCGCAGAGCATCTGGGTCAGGGTGCGGTTGCCGCTGCCCTGGATGATCCGGTAATGAAAGTCGAAATCGCCTTCCTGCTGGTAGTAGCCGACCCCGGCCTGGAACGCCGCATCGCGCTCGTGGGTTTCCAGGACCCGACGCAACTCGTCGATTTCTTCCAGGGTCATGCGCTCGGCCGCCAGGCGACAGGCCATGCCTTCCAGGGATTCACGGATTTCGTAAAGCTCCAGCAGCTCGGCGTGGTTGAGCGACACCACCCGGGCGCCGACGTGAGGCACGCGTACCAGCAGGCGCTGGCCTTCCAGGCGATGGATCGCCTCGCGCAATGGCCCGCGGCTGATGCCGTAGGTGCGGGCCAGCTCGGGTTCGGAGATCTTGCTGCCGGGGGCGATTTCACCTTTGACGATGGCCGCCTGGATCCGCCGGAAGACGTTCTCGGATAGCGTCTCCGAGTCGTCCTGAGCCACCGCCGGTGATTCGAGCTGATCGAGCATATTGTCGACACCTTTGAAATCAATGAAGCAAAAACTACCCAATGACGAGGCAAACGTCAAAGCAAAAATAGATATTGTCGACAATCGTCTAATAGCCGGCAGCGTGGCCGGTCACCGCCAGGTTGCAGTCGTAGCGTCCGGCCAGCGGTGGCGTCAGAAAACCACCGTGCTAGAATGCCGCCGCTGTTTACTGCTCTTCTATTTATTAGAGAAGGCTACCCAAGGAGCTTGTGCAGTAATGCCAGGGCCTGAACCGATAAACGGAACGCCGCGCACCAGGATCTATGACACTCAAGCCCTTAACTGCCGTTCTTTACTTCATGTGCCTGCCCGGTCTCGCCGCGGCGGGTGAAAAAACCGTGTACGGCCTCAACGAATACGCGACCTTGGAGGGCATCGACCTCGAAGTCGCCGCCAAGCTCGACACCGGCGCCAAGACCGCCTCGCTCAGCGCCCGGGACATCAAGCGCTTCAAGCGCAACGGCGAATCCTGGGTGCGTTTCTACCTGGCCATCGACGCCGCCCACTCGCACCCTATCGAACGGCCGCTGGCCCGGGTCAGCAAAATCAAACGCCGCGCCGGTGACTACGACCCCGAAGAAGGCAAGAAATACACGGCCCGGCCGGTCATCGAACTGGATATCTGCATGGGCTCGGCCCTGCGCAGCATCGAAGTGAACCTGACCGACCGCAGCGCATTCCAATATCCGTTGCTGATCGGTTCCGAGGCGCTCAAACGCTTCGATGCACTGGTCGACCCCAGTCTTAAATATGCTGCCGGCAAGCCTGCCTGCGCCAATGCCGCTCAAACCGCAGAGTAATTCCAATGCGCTCCCTGACCCTCCATTTGAAAATGCTGATCGCCATCCTGGTGGTGCTGGGCCTGTCGGTAACGGCCTATCAGATTTTCGTGCTCGGCATCCCGGTGACCGAAGACGCCACCGATGACCTGTGGAACATCGACGCCAAGGTCGAGTTCGTGCCCAACGCCAAGGATCCGGTGAAGATCCAGATGTTCGTACCGCCGCTGAGCCGCGACTACGTCAGCCTCAACGAGAGTTTCATCTCCAACAACTATGGGGTGGCGGTGAACCGGGTCGACGGCAACCGCAAGGTGACGTGGTCGGCGCGTCGGGCCAAGGGCAACCAGACGCTGTATTACCGCCTGGTGCTGACCAAGCGCTACAGCGCCGAGAAAACCAAGGTCAAGGGCCCGACGTTCCGTGACAGCATCGCCGTCGAAGGCCCCGAGAAACTTGCCGCCGAAGCCCTGCTCGCGCCGATCCGCCAGCACTCGGCCGACGTGGAAACCTTCATCAGCGAAGCCATCAAGCGTGTCAACAATCTCAACGACGACAATGTGAAGCTGCTGCTGGCCGGTGATCCCTCATCGAGCAACAAAGCGCGGATCGTCGAGCTGGTGCTGTCCATCGCCCACGTGCCGGTGGAGAAAGTCCACACCATCCGCCTGGTGGCCGACCAGCCGCAGATGCCCGAACTGTGGCTGCGCAGCTTCAACGGCACCGACTGGCTGTATTTCAACCCGGACACCGGCGAGCAGGGCCTGCCCTCCGACCGCCTGCTGTGGTGGACCGGCGATGAGAACCTGATCACCGTCGATGGCGGCAAGAAAGCCACCGTGACCTTCAGCATGAACAACAGCGAAATGAACGCCATTCGCCTGGCCAAGCTGACGGACGAGAACACCGACGCCAACTTCCTCGAATACTCGCTCTACGGCCTGCCGCTGCAAACCCAGCAGACGTTCATGATCATGGTGATGATCCCGATCGGCGTGCTGGTGATCCTGGTGCTGCGCAACCTGATCGGTCTGCAGACCCTGGGTACGTTTACACCGGTGCTGATCGCCCTGGCCTTCCGCGAAACCCAGCTGGGCTTCGGGATTATCCTGTTCACGGTGATCACCACCCTGGGCCTGTCGCTGCGCTCGTACCTGGAGCACCTCAAGCTGCAAATGCTGCCTAGGCTTTCAGTGGTGCTGACGTTCGTGGTGGTGCTGATCGCCGCCATCAGCCTCTTCAGCCACAAGCTGGGCCTGGAGCGCGGCCTGTCGGTGGCGCTGTTCCCGATGGTGATCCTGACCATGACCATCGAACGCCTGTCCATCACCTGGGAAGAGCGCGGCGCCGGCCATGCCATGAAAGTCGCCATCGGCACGCTGTTCGCCGCCTCCCTGGCGCACCTGATCATGAGCGTGCCGGAACTGGTGTACTTCGTCTTCACCTTCCCGGCGATCCTGCTGATCCTGGTGGGCTTCATGCTGGCCATGGGTCGTTATCGCGGCTACCGCCTGACCGAGCTGGTACGGTTCAAGGCCTTCCTTAAGGCTGACTCCTGATGTTCGGCTTCTGGAAGACCTGGAAGGCCCTGGAGGCCCGGGGCATCATGGGCATCAACCGGCGTAACGCCGACTACGTGCTCAAGTACAACAAGCGCAGCCTGTACCCGATCGTCGATGACAAGATCATCACCAAGGAACGGGCTGTCGAGGCCGGCATCCATGTGCCGGAGCTGTACGGGATCATCTCCACCGAGAAGGAGATCGAGAAGCTCGACTCGATCATCGGCGGACGCACCGACTTCGTGATCAAGCCGGCCCAGGGCGCGGGCGGCGACGGCATTATTGTAATCGCCGACCGCTTCGAGGGCCGTTATCGCACGGTGTCGGGCAAGATCATCAGCCACGAGGAGATCGAGCACCACATCTCCAGCATCCTCACCGGCCTGTACTCCCTGGGCGGCCACCGCGACCGGGCGCTGATCGAATACCGCGTGGTGCCGGACCAGATCTTCAAGAGCATCAGCTATGAAGGCGTGCCGGATATTCGCATCATCGTCCTGATGGGCTACCCGGTGATGGCGATGCTGCGGTTGCCGACCCGCCAGTCCGGCGGCAAGGCCAACCTGCACCAGGGCGCCATCGGCGTGGGCGTCGACCTCGCTACCGGCCTGACCCTGCGCGGCACCTGGCTGAACAACATCATCACCAAGCACCCTGACACCACCAATGCGGTGGACGGCGTGCAACTGCCGTACTGGGACGGTTTCATGAAACTGGCCGCCGGTTGCTATGAACTGTGCGGGCTGGGCTACATTGGCGTCGACATGGTGCTGGACCAGGAAAAAGGCCCGTTGATCCTGGAACTGAACGCCCGCCCGGGACTGAACATCCAGATCGCCAACGACTGCGGCCTGACCCTGCGCACCCACGCCGTGGAAGCCCGCCTGGAAGACCTCAAGGCCCGGGGCGTGGTTGAGACGGTGGAAGAGCGCGTGGCGTTTGCCCAGGAGTTGTTCGGGCATATTCCGCCGGTTGAAGGGTAACTCCTTAACCAGCCCCATTAATAACTGATACACAACCTGTGGCGAGGGGATTTATCCCCGTTGGGTTGCGAAGCGACCCCGAAAAGCCATAACCCGGTGGGTCAGAATTGATTGCGTCGAATTGTTCGGGACTGCTTCGCAGCCCAGCGGGGATAAATCCCCTCGCCACAGGGTTGAGCGGGGCTATTTCTGTCACCAGACTTACCCATCTCCGACATCCCTCTAGGAGCAAATCCTACAGGGGATTACAATCGCTCCCCCGCCTGAACGGCTGATCCGCCCCGCCCATGCCAACCTGTTCCGTACACCCGTTGCCCTACCGCGCCAACCCCGCCGAGTACTTCGCGGCGATCCGCCATGCCCCCGGCAGCGTGCTGCTCGACAGCGGTCGGCCGAGCGCCGAGCGCGGACGTTATGACTTGCTCAGCGCCTGGCCGCTGGCGCAACTGGCGGTGTTGCCGGACGAGCGCGGTGCCGACTTCCTGCAACGCTTGCGCAGCCACCTGACCCAACTGGGGCCCGCGACACTGCCCGCTTCGGTACAATTGCCCTTCGCCGGCGGCCTGATCGGTTACTTGAGCTACGACTTCGGCCGACACCTTGAAGCCCTGCCCGCACACGCCAACGACGATCTGCACCTGCCCGACGCACGTTTCGGCGTGTACGACTGGGCTCTGATCACTGACCACCAGGCCGGCACCAGCCAACTGGTGTTCCACCCCCATTGCGCCGAGAGCGAACGCCAGCGACTGATCGAGCTGTTCAACCAGCCCAGCACACCGTCGCTCAGCACCTTCAGCCTGGAGCGGCCAATGGCGCCTGATCTCAGCGCCGAGGCCTATCGACTGGCGTTCGAACGCATCCAGGCCTATATCCAGGCCGGCGATTGCTATCAGGTCAACTTTGCCCAGCGCTTCCGCGCGCCGTGCCGGGGTGATGCCTGGTCTGCCTACCAGGCGCTGCGAACCGCGTGCCCGACGCCGTTTTCCGGATTCCAGAGCCTGCCCGATGGCGGTGCGGTGCTGAGCCTGTCGCCTGAGCGCTTCGTCAAGGTCAGCCATGGTCACGTGGAGACCCGACCGATCAAAGGCACCCGCCCCCGCGGCACCACGCCCGCCGAAGACGTTGCCCACGCCGCCGAACTGCTGGCCAGTCCCAAGGACCGGGCAGAAAACCTGATGATCGTCGACCTGTTGCGCAACGACCTGGGCCGCACCTGCCGAATTGGCTCGGTGCGCGTGCCGGAACTGTTCAGCCTGGAAAGCTACCCGAACGTCCACCATCTGGTCAGCAGCGTGACCGGCGAACTGGCCGAGGATAAAGATGCGCTGGATCTGATCGCCGGCAGTTTCCCCGGCGGCTCGATCACCGGCGCCCCGAAAATCCGAGCGATGCAGATCATCGACGAACTGGAACCGACCCGACGCGGGCTGTATTGCGGATCGCTGCTGTACCTGGACGTGCGCGGGGAAATGGACAGCTCCATCGCCATCCGCAGCCTGCTGGTCAAGGATGGACAGGTCTGCTGCTGGGGCGGCGGCGGGATCGTCGCGGACTCGGACTGGCAGGCGGAGTATCAGGAATCGATTACCAAGGTCAGGGTTTTGCTGGAAACCTTACAAGATCTGTAACCGGCCCCTTGTGGGAGCGAGCCTGCTCGCGATAGCGGTCTGTCAGCAAAATCCATGGTGACTGAACCACCGCTATCGCGAGCAGGCTCGCTCCCGCAGGGACTGTATTTACAGATTCAGCGGCCGATTCGACGCCTTGATGAATTCCTGCTTCAACTCGGCAAAGCTGTGCACCGCTGGGAATTGCGGGAATTCACGGATCACATTCTCCGGCGCATGGAACAGAATCCCGGCATCAGCCTCGCCAAGCATCGTGGTGTCGTTGTAGGAATCCCCCGCCGCGATCACCCGGTAATACAGGCTCTTGAAGGCCAGGACCGACTGGCGCTTGGGATCTTTCTGACGCAACTGGTAACTGGTGACCCGCCCACTGTCATCGGTAATCAGCCGGTGGCAGAGCAAGGTCGGGAAGCCTAGCTGGCGCATCAATGGCTGGGAAAACTCGTAGAACGTGTCGGAAAGAATCACCACCTGGAAGCGCTCGCGCAGCCAGTCGACGAACTCGATGGCGCCTTCCAGCGGCTTGAGCGTGGCGATGACTTCCTGGATGTCGGAGAGCTTCAGGCCGTGCTCATCAAGGATGCGCAACCGTTGCTTCATCAGCACGTCATAGTCGGGAATGTCCCGAGTGGTCGCCCTGAGGGACTCAATACCGGTTTTTTCAGCGAAGGCGATCCAGATCTCCGGGACCAGCACACCTTCCAGGTCGAGACAGGCAATTTCCACAAGACACTCCCACTTATTCTGATGTTTATCGGTTGAGCGAACAAAAGGCCTGCCGACTCTAGCCATTCACCTGAAGCTGCGCAACGCACAGGAGCGCGCCAGCCCCGATAGCTTTTGTTACCATCAGCCCCATATAGAGCGCCCAGCGCCACCGACCTGTAGGAAACCGCCCTGATGAGCCCATCATTCGACGTCGTGGAACTCGCCACGACCTATGCCAACAAGTCCCCCCAGGACATCCTCAAACTGGCCTTCGCCGAATTCGGCGACGACCTGTGGCTGTCCTTCAGTGGCGCCGAAGACGTGGTGCTGGTGGACATGGCCTGGAAACAGAACAAGAACGTCAAGGTGTTCAGCCTCGACACCGGACGCCTGCATCCGGAAACCTATCGGTTCATCGATCAGGTGCGCGAGCACTACAAGATCGACATCGAACTGGTTTCCCCGGACCATACGAAACTCGAGCCTTTCGTGAAGGAAAAAGGCCTGTTCAGCTTCTACAAGGACGGTCACGGCGAGTGCTGTGGTATTCGCAAGATCGAGCCGCTGCGACGCAAACTGACGGATGTCCGCGCCTGGGCCACCGGCCAGCGTCGCGACCAGAGCCCCGGCACCCGCAGCCAGGTGGCCGTGCTGGAAATCGACACGGCGTTTTCCACCCCCGAGCGCACCCTGTACAAATTCAACCCGCTGTCGCAAATGACCAGCGAGGAAGTCTGGGGCTACATCCGCATGCTCGAACTGCCTTACAACAGCCTGCACGAACGCGGCTTCATCAGCATCGGCTGCGAACCCTGCACCCGTCCGGTGCTGCCAAACCAGCACGAACGTGAAGGCCGTTGGTGGTGGGAAGAAGCCACGCAGAAAGAATGCGGGCTGCATGCCGGGAACATCATCGCCAAATCCAAGACCGTCTAAGCGCCTACCGCACCCTGTACACAGAAATGTCACCTTAAGTGGCATTTTTGTGTGCACTTATATCGTAAGCGCCCCTTAAGGTGACACCGACCTTCCCGCCTCGCCAATCCTCTTAGCTCCCCGGGCGCTCGTCCCAAAATAAATACCTGTTTAAATGGTCAGTTTTTAATCGCCATATTTCAGTTACTTATCAAACAGAAATAACAAAACGAAATTATTGTGGCACTGGATAGATCTGCAAGTGGCATAAATCTGGCTTGAGGCGACAAGTGTTTTGTATACAACATTTATAAAACATACACACACTTTAGATCCGCAAGCCTGAAGCGCCCTATCCCGTACAGGCTGCAGATGCCCCGAAACCAATGATGCTCGCCCCCGCCGCGACGAAGATTGCCGAGCTTTGCGCTCATGCACAGTCATCGCGGCACCGAGAATCAGGAGCCTGCCGGAATGCGTACAAGCCTCTCCAATAACATTGCGCTGGATCTGCCCTCTTCCACCTCCGCCCTCGACGACAAAGGCGCGGTTCCCCTGGCCTTGAGCCCAAGACTGCATAACAAGGACCTGGCGCCCACCAAGGTCGAAGGTCGCCGCTGGGGCCGCTACAGCATCTTTGCCCTGTGGACCAACGACGTACACAACATCGCCAACTATTCATTTGCCATCGGCCTGTATGCACTCGGCCTGGGTGGCTGGCAGATTCTGCTGGCGCTGGGGATCGGCGCCGCACTGGTGTACGGCTTCATGAACCTGTCCGGCTACATGGGACAGAAGACCGGCGTGCCGTTTCCAGTGATCAGCCGGATCAGCTTCGGGATCCATGGTGCGCAGATTCCTGCGTTGATCAGGGCGGTCATCGCAATTGCCTGGTTCGGCATCCAGACCTACCTGGCCTCGGTGGTGTTTCGCGTGCTGCTGGTGGCGATCCACCCCGGCTTCGCCGACTACGACCATAACTCGATCCTCGGCCTGTCGAGCCTGGGCTGGGTGTGCTTCGTGGCGATCTGGTTCGTGCAACTGGTGATCCTGGCCTATGGCATGGAAACGGTGCGCCGTTATGAAGGCTTCGCCGGGCCGGTGATCCTGGTCACAGTCGCAGCCCTCGCCGGGTGGATGTACACCCAGGCCGGTGCCACCATTGCCTGGTCGATCCGCGAGCCGCTGACCGGTGGCGAGATGTGGCGCAATATCTTTGCCGGTGGCGCGTTGTGGCTGGCGATCTACGGCACCTTGATCCTAAATTTCTGCGACTTCGCGCGCTCTTCGCCCTGCCGGCGGACCATCGTCGTCGGAAACTTCTGGGGCCTGCCGGTGAATATTCTGGTGTTTGCCGGGATTACCATCCTGCTCTGCGGAGCGCAGTTCCAGATCAACGGGCAAATCATCGAAAGCCCGACGCAAGTCATTGCCTCGATCCCCAACACGTTTTTCCTGGTGCTCGGCTGCTTGGCCTTCCTGATCGTCACCGTGGCGGTGAACATCATGGCCAACTTCGTCGCGCCGGCCTTCGTGCTCAGCAACCTGGCGCCCAAGTACCTGAACTTCCGCCGCGCCGGGCTGATCAGCGCCGCCATCGCGGTGCTGATCCTGCCGTGGAACCTCTACAACAGCCCGCTGGTGATCGTGTATTTCCTGTCCGGCCTCGGCGCGCTGCTCGGGCCCCTGTACGGCGTGATCATGGTCGATTACTGGCTGCTGCGAAAAGGCCGCATCAACGTGCCGCAACTGTATAGCGAGGACCCGAACGGTGCGTACTTCTATAGCAACGGGGTGAACCTGCGGGCAGTGGCGGCGTTCATTCCGGCGGCGCTGATTGCGATTGTCCTGGCCCTGGTGCCCGGTTTCGACAGCGTTTCACCGTTTTCCTGGCTGATCGGCGCGTCGATTGCAGGGCTGCTGTACCTGATCATCGCCAAGCGCCAGCCGTATTACGAAGACGTCAGCGGCGAATCCATCGCTGTGGATAACGTCAGTCATTGATTGTTCAGGCGGCCCGTTGCGCTCGGGCCGCTTACTTTTGTAAATCAAGGAAAATGCTCATGCGAATTCTCGTGGTCAACGTCAACACCACCGAATCCATTACCCAGGCCATCGCTCGGCAGGCCCAGGCCGTCGCGGCGCCGGGCACCGAGATTGTCGGGCTCACGCCACATTTCGGTGCCGATTCCATCGAGGGCAATTTTGAAAGCTACCTGGCGGCCATTGCCGTGATGGACCGGGTGATGTCCTATGACCAGCCATTCGACGCGGTGATTCAGGCCGGCTACGGCGAACACGGCCGGGAAGGCTTGCAAGAACTGCTGAACGTACCGGTGGTGGACATCACCGATGCCGGCGCCAGCACCGCGATGTTTCTCGGCCATGCGTATTCGGTGGTCACCACCCTGGACCGCACCGTGCCGTTGATCGAAGATCGTCTCAAGCTGGCCGGCCTGTTCGAGCGCTGCGCGTCGGTGCGGGCCAGCGGCCTGGCGGTGCTGGAACTTGAGCAGGATCCACTGCGGGCGGTTGAAGCCATCGTGCAACAAGCCGAACTGGCGGTCAGCCAGGACAAGGCCGAGGTCATTTGCCTGGGCTGCGGCGGTATGGCCGGGCTCGATGAACAGATCCGCCAACGCACCGGGGTGCCGGTGGTCGATGGGGTGACGGCGGCGGTGACCATTGCCGAATCCCTGGTGCGGCTGGGGTTGTCGACGTCCAAGGTGCGCACTTATGCGACGCCACGGCCCAAGACCATCATTGGCTGGCCGGGGCGGTTTGGGCGGTGAGTTGCTCGCTTGAGTCCGAGTTGCACTCATCGCGAGCAGGCTCGCTCCCACAGGGATTGCAGTGACCGCAACATTACAGTCACCACAAAACAGGGTGGGAGCGAGCCTGCTCGCGATAGGCTCGACTCGGTCCGAAGCCAAGCTCAAACCGCACTAAACCGCTCCCCCCACCCCTGCTGCGCAAACCGTTCGATGATGAAATCCACGAATGCCCGGGTCTTGCCCGGCAGCAGTTTGTGCTCGGCGTAATAGATCGAGATGTTGCCATCATCGACGTACCAGTCCGGCAGCACCCGCTGCAACGCGCCGGAATCAAGATAGGGCACGGCCACCGGCATGCTCACCAGACCAATGCCCAAGCCTTGGGCCGCCGCAGCGCAGTCGGCTTCCGAGTCGCTCATGGTCATGCGTGCCTTGAGCATCAGCGGGCTGTGCTGGCGCGTACGGCTGGTCAATTGCCAGGAGCGAATCCGCCCGGTTTGCGGCGAGCGGATCAGGATGCCCTGGTGATGCGCCAGGTCTTCGGGCTCGACGACTGGCGCATGGTTTTGCAAGTAGTCCGGGGAGGCGACCAGCACCCGATGCGCTACCGCCAGCTTGCGCGCCACCACGCCTTGAGGCAGCTCGAAGCCACCGCCGATGGCCGCATCGAAACCCTGACCAATCAGGTCGACCTGGCGGTTATCGAAGTGCCAATCCGGGCTGATCGCCGGGTAACGCTGCAAGAACTCACTCAGCAAGGGCACCACGTACAATCGGCCAAATGCCGTGCCCATGCTCACCTTCAGCGTGCCCGCGGGCTGCCCGCCGGCACTCGCCAGGTTGGCGACCGCGTTCTGGATGGTGCTGAAGCTGCTGCTGACTTCCCGCAAAAACAGCTGCCCGGCTTCAGTCAGCGTCAGGCTGCGGGTACTGCGCTGGAACAATCGCACCCCCAGCCGCGCTTCGAGCTTGGCTACACTTTTACCCACCGCCGCAGGGGTCAGGCTCAAGCGTCGCGCGGCCTCGGCAAAACTGCCGACTTCCGCGCTGCGCACAAAGCATTCGATACTGCTGAAGGTTTCCATAAGCGCCACTCTAAACTTTTGGTTTACACAGACTGTATCAGCTGACGTCTACTCAGCCGATCGCCAATTGCTGATACTCGCCTCCATCAACCGCGGCATCCCGCCTCGGCAGTTTTGGAGCATCCCATGAATACTCAAGTATTGAGCGGTAAAGTCGCCCTAGTCCAGGGCGGTTCACGCGGCATCGGCGCCGCCATCGTCAAACGTCTGGCCGCCGAAGGGGCCGCAGTGGCGTTTACCTACGTCAGCTCGGCCGCCAAGTCGGAAGAATTGCAAAACAACATCACTGCAGCCGGCGGCAAGGCCCTGGCGATCAAGGCCGACAGCGCCGACGCCGATGCAATCCGCAACGCGGTCGCTGCCACAGTCGAAGCTTTTGGCCGGCTGGACATTCTGGTGAACAACGCCGGCGTGCTGGCAATGGCCCCGTTGAACGAGTTCAAGCTCGAAGATTTCGACCAGACCCTGGCGATCAACGTCCGCAGTGTGTTCATCGCCACCCAGGCCGCTGCCCGGCACATGACCGAAGGCGGACGAGTGATCAACATCGGCAGCACCAACGCCGACCGCATGCCCTTCGCCGGCGGTGGCCCCTACGCCATGAGCAAGGCCGCGCTGGTGGGCCTGACCAAAGGCCTGGCCCGTGACCTCGGCCCTCAAGGCATCACCGTCAACAACGTACAGCCCGGCCCGGTGGACACCGACATGAATCCGGCCGACAGCGATTTCGCCTCCAGCCTGATGTCGCTGATGGCCATCGGACGCTACGGCAACGTTGATGAAATCGCCAGCTTCGTCGCTTACCTGGCAGGGCCGGAAGCCGGTTACATCACCGGCGCCAGCCTGACCATCGACGGTGGTTTCGGCGCCTGATCCACGCATAAGAAAACGCCGGTCATGGCTTCAACCATGACCGGCGTTTTGCTGCGTGATGTTTATGTCGTCAGGCCCATTCCAGCTCTGGCAGGCCACAAAGACCTGGCTGGAACATTTTCAGCGAGCGAATGATCGCGTCGGCGTGGGCGTATTTTTCATCGGCCATGGCCGGGTCAGGAATGGCGATGGCGGTCATGCCCGCCGCTTTGGCGGCGGTGACTCCGAACGGCGAATCTTCGAACACCAGACAATCGCGAGGCGCAACGCCCAGGCGACGCGCTGCGGTCAAGAAGATGTCCGGCGCCGGTTTGGCCGCGCCGACCTCCGGATCATCCGCCGTCACGATGAAGTCGAACAGCGCGAACCAGTCGCGGTGCAAGGTGGTTTTAAGGGCGAAGGACTGGCTCGACGAACTGGTGCCCACCGCAATCGGAACGCCACTGGCCTTCAAATGACGCACCAGCTCCTGGGCGCCCGGCATGGCCAGGGCCCTTGGGAAACGCTCGCGCATCAGCGGCTCGCGGATCTCCAGGAATTGCTCCGGGGTGATCGGCAGCTCCAGCGCCTGGACCACGTAATTGGCCAGATCCTCGGCGCCGCGGCCAATGATGTTCTGCTTCACGCTCCAGTCGAAGGTGCGCCCGTAGCGCTCGGCGATAATCGAGGTGACCTCGGTGTAGATCCCCTCGGTGTCCAGCAGCAGCCCATCCATGTCAAAAATCACTGCCTTGATCGGGCCTAACTCTTGGTGCGGTGCTTTCATTGCATAGGATCCGTCATCAGCACCCCTTGCCTGGATGATCAGCGCAGAGTGTTCGCCTTAAAGGATTCAGCAGCATAGCGAGGGGGGCTTGGAACAGGCAATGGGTAATCTGTATGTCGGGCCTCTGAAGCGAAGAGGGAGTTGCTCCCTCTTCTTGAAACCGCTGGGCCTGGTTACTGGCCGGAGCCGCCGGAGCCGCCCGAACCCGAGCCACCGGCGCCGCCACTGTCACTGGTGCCGGTCCCGCCGTTGGTACTGCCACCGGCAGGCGCATCGCCCATCGTGCTACCACCGCTGGTCGACCCCGTTCCCGTACCCGGGCTAGTGCTGCTGCCATTGGCGTCGCCGCCGTTGCCACCGCCTACGGAACCTGGGGGCAAGGCATTGCCGCCGGCATCGGAAGAGCCTCCGGCATCCATCTGAGTGGAAGGCGGCATCCCGCCTTTATCCACAGGGGGATTGCCGCCCGAAGTCTGTGCGAAAGCGGCCAGTGAACTGACCGAAAGAATCCCGGCAAGCGTCAGCGCTGTCATGTTGGATTTCATCATGGTGGATCTCCTTTTCAAGGTATCTACCTGATGTGTGGCAAGCATGGCTGATCGATGGTGCCGCCGGATCGACAGGCGGCGCGCACGATCAGCTCGGTTTACCCGATGCATCGTCGCCAGCAATGTCCGGATCATCCGGCGCGGCCTCGACATCCTCGTCGTCGCTCGGCGCCTGCTCCGTCCCCGCCTCATCATCGGGCGGCAGCTGGTTGCGGCTCAGCGGGTTGGTGGGCGATGGAAGTGGATATTCCGGGGTTTCGTCGTCATTGGGAACGGGCGATTCAGCAGCCATAACAACCTCCTGAGTGGGATAACCCCGACTCATTCGTAGGACTCATCCTCAAGCTCGGCGTCTTCATCGTCGATCAGAGGAACCTGGGCGTCATCCATCAGCGAACCGGGGTCTTCATTACCCGGGTCGTTGACGAACGGCACACCCGACGGGCCTTTTTCTTCCTTGCCTTCGGTTTCCGGTGTCATGGCGCACCTCGTGATTGTGGGGGATGTATGAATTCGAGGCGGGGAAACGGTGAACGTTCCGAAGAAATGACCAGTGCCGCACAGTCCAGCCAACCGCATAACCTGTGGCGAGGGGATTTATCCCCGCTGGGCTGCAAAGCAGCCCCGATCGGACCACTGCGTATATACCCGGTGAGAGCGTATTCGACATTTATGGGGCTGCGTTGCAGCCCAACGGGGATAAATCCCCTCGCCACAAACTAACGGTGGTCTCGGCCCCGAGCGGAAAAACAAAAGACCCGGCACCAAGCCGGGTCTATTCATACAAACAGCCGCTTAACGGTGCTTTCTCTTATGCTTGTGCTTCTTGCCACCCGAATGGCCGTCATCATCATTGGACAGGCTGCTGCCCAACGCGCCACCGGCCGCGCCGCCAATACCCGCGCCAATGGTAGAACCGGCGGAGCCACCCAGACGGTTACCGACAATCGAACCGCCGGCCGAGCCCAGGCCACCGCCGATGGCCGCTTCAGTCCGGCTGCCCTTGCGAGCCCCTACCGCACTGCCGGCAGCACCGCCGACACCGGCGCCGATCGCTGCGCCTGTGCTGCCGCCCATCTGCTGGCCGACCACATTACCCAACACACCGCCCAGGCCGCCGCCGACCGCAGCAGTACCGTCACCGGCAGCCATCGCGCCTTGCGCAACCAGCAATCCAAGGACCAAGGTGGACAACGTCAAACGCATGATAAAAACCTCAAGAATGCCGCATCGGGAAAGATGGCCGCTGCGCGCGGGCGCGAGTTTACGCCAAACGGCCAGGCCATGCCGTTTGGACAGCAAATACAGAAATTATTTTATGACAGGCAAAAAAAAGCCCGCTGGGGAAACGGGCAGGTACTGCTTTCTAACGGATGAGTTCAGACTACGTGCCCGCTTGTGAAAGAAACGTGAAAGAAACCGGCAAATGAAACAAGATGAAAAATATTTACGCCGCTCCTGTTTTACCGGGCGAAACCCGGGCGAAAAAAAGCCCCGCTCGGTGACGGGGCTGTGCTTTCGGTTATTTCTTGATCGGAATCCTGGGTAAGAACTTGGCCTTTTCTCCTCGCTGCACTTTCGACACTTTGGTCTTGATCGACGGAATCGGCTCGTCGCCAAAGTCTGCGCGGTAGGCCGATTGACCACACTGCAATCCTTCATTGATCGGATACGCGGCTCCGTGCTCCTCGCTGTACGGTGCTCCCATTGCCTTTCCCCTGTTGAGCGAGGCCGCTACCGGCAATAACCCATTGCCTCAAAATATCGGCCTTTCAGAGATTAGACTAGCCGGTCATCTACAGACTGCCCGTTCGGTAATACCTTGGCCGACGAATGGAACCTACTGTTTCATAACGGAAACACTCAATCAGTGCCGCGCATCGTGCGGTTCAGAACCCGCGCCACCTGGTCGGCGGAATACGGTTTGGACAGAAACTCAAACCCTTCGTGTCCACTGTGAGCCAGTTCCTCACTATAGCCAGAAGTCAGCACCACCGGCAGATCCGGGCGACGCTGACGCAATTCCTTGACCAAGGCGACACCGCTGATGCCAGGCATCACCACGTCGGAAAATATCGCGTCGAACGCCATCGCGTCCGGCCCGACCAACTCCAGCGCCTCCTCGGCGTTGGTCGCCCAGGCGGTTTCGTAGCCCAGATCTTGCAGGATCTGGTTGGCGAAACGCCCGACTTCCAGGTTGTCTTCCACGATCAATACCCGCCGGCTGCTTTTTTCCAGCAGCAGGTGCGGGGCCTCCTCTTTGCCCGGCTCAGGGACGACTTCAGCTTCGACCTCGGGGAGGTACAAGGTAAACACCGTCCCCTCGCCCACCACGGTCGAGACATCGACATTGCCGCCAGACTGCTTGGCAAAGCCGAACACCTGGGACAACCCCAGCCCCGTGCCTTTGCCCACCTCCTTGGTGGTGAAGAACGGCTCGAAAATATGCTCAAGCACTTCAGGGCTGATCCCGGTCCCGGTGTCCGCCAGGGAAATGGCCGCGAATGTTCGCCCGGTCCCGGCGTGCCCACGGATCGGCGGCATGCCTTCCACGCATTTGAGCCTGAGCCACAGCGTGCCCTGACCGTTCATGGCATCCCGAGCGTTCAAGGCCATGTTGATAATGGCCGTTTCGAACTGGCTCAAATCCGCACGAATAAAGCAGGGCCGATCATCCAGCTCGACCACCACCTGGATTCGCGCCCCCGTAACCGTCTGCAGCATGTCTCCCAGGCTTTGCACTTGCTTGCCCACTTCGAGGACCTCCGGCTTCAAGGGCTGGCGCCGGGCGAAGGCCAGCAACTGGCTGGTCAACTTGGCGGCACGCTCCACGGTCTCGGAAACCGCCGTCATGTAGCGCTGTCGGCGCTCTTCGGACAAATTGGGCATGCGCAGGAAGTCCACGGAGGAGCGGATGATCGTCAGCAGATTATTGAAGTCATGGGCCACGCCGCCGGTGAGTTGGCCGATGGCTTCGAGTTTCTGCGACTGGCGCAGCGCCGCCTCGGTCTGTTGCAGACGCGTGGTGCGCTCCTCGACCCGCTGTTCCAGGGTTGCGTTGAGCTCGGCCAGTGCCGCCAGTCCCTCACGCACGGCAGCGTCGGCGCGGGCGCGCTCGATGTGGGCCCAGGACCGCTCCGTGACCTCCATCAACAGCGCCAGATCGTTGGATGACCAGACCCGAGGAGTTCTATCGTGGATGGCCATCAGTGCGGTCAACCGCCCGCCCTTGATCAACGGCACGCAAATGGTGGCCGCGATCCCGATGGCCTGGAATGTCGCCGCTTCATCCGGCGCCAGCTCCTTGAGATTATCGTTGATCACCAACGGCTTGCCGGAGCGAAGATTGGCGACCGCCAGCCGACCGAAATCCGCCAGCCGATAATGCCCGACGATATGCGGCGAACCGGCCCGGGCCCAGTCGCCACGAATGGTGAAGCCGTCCTCGTCCTCATCCATGTCCGCGTAAGCGCAATTGGACAGGTTCAGATGCGCCGCCAGGATACGCGTGGTGGCCGCCATGATCGCTTGCGGGTCGGTGGCGTTGGCCACGGCATTGCCAATGGCATCCAGCACGGCCAGGCGCTGGGTCATCAGGACCGTCGACGTGGTCTCGGTGACCGTATCCAGCATGCCCATGACCTTGCCGAACTGGTCACGGATGGGGCTGTAGCAAAACGTGAAGTAAGCCTGCTCCGGCCCGCCGCCGCGCTCGACCACCAATGGAAAATTCTCGATATAGGTCGCCTGCCCTTCGAATGCAGCCCGCACGATAGGCCCGATGTCGCTCCAGGCTTCCTGCCAGACCTCATCGAACCGCCGGCCCAGCGCCTCTGGCTTATCGCCGAGGATCGGCAGGAACGCATCGTTATACAACGTCACCAGTTCCGGCCCCCAGATGATGGCCTGGGGAAAATGCGACGCCAGGCTCAGGGCCACGGTGGTCTTCAACACATCCGGCCAACCCTGCGGCGGCCCGAGCGGCGTGTCTTCCCAACGATGGCGCCGCATCCGTTCGGCCATCTGCGCGTTGCTTTGCAGCCAGTCTGTCATTGCGATCGATCCTTCTGAGTCGCCAATAGCGTCGGGGGTAGCGCTTGTGACCTCAAGCTGGGGCGTATTATCCCGTATGGGGGTGGGGATGGGCGATTGGATTGTGGGGTGGATCAGGGGAGAAATGAGGCTATGTGGAGAAAACGTACGACTAGACTACCGACTCTTCCTACATATCATTGGGAAATCCCTCTCCTATCGAACCATTGCATAACATGCGCAGCGGCGTTCATAGTCGGACGCTCGCCCCATTGCCCGGATATGGCGACTTGATAGAAGGAGCAATCTGGCGTTGATGGGGAACAGTGCAGGAACTCAAGACGGCTTCGAGGAAAGAACCGAAGCCTCAGATAGATCATCTGATGGCAATCTTGCAGCGAGGTGCTTACAAAGTCTGGCTGCAACCGAAGACTTGTTTCTATACCAGAACAGCGATGCCACAGACCTGTGCCAGTTAATGCCAGAAGTAAGCCTTGGCACTAAATTCGTGAGTGTCGTTGCCGAAAAACACTTCGTTGACACAGAGGTCTACACGTTTCGTACCGGGGGTACGAATGGTCATTATTTTTCGGTGATGGTGACGCCCGGTAAGGTTTGGATCGACGTCAGCCTGGTTGACCCCGGTCGCGGAGGTAACGGTATATACGCGGCGGTAGGTGCTTTTGCTGCGAACACTCGACGGGAATTTATCGGCGATCCGGAGGGGCTTTCAGACATTGCCATACGCCGTAGGACTGACGCGATGCTCTCCTCTGCCTTAAAACGAGGGACGACGAGCCACATCAGGCCGCATCAGCGCCAAATCGACGGTGATGAACGGCTAGGCATCCCGTCGATGAAATGGATAGACGATGATACTATCGGCAATATCCAACGTATGCTTGAAACAGCGTACGAATCCTTAACGTTCTACGTGCCGGAGGTGCGAAATGCTTGCTACGACTTCGAAAGTAAAACCTTCCGCGACGTTGCGGGCGGACAGCTTCTGGATGGAGATCTGGCAAAGTGGAGCTTTGAGCATCCAGGAAGCCGAAAGGCGGGCGCAGGGCTCGCAACGTTTAAAAGAGGCATACTCGTCGGTACCCTTCTACGCCAAGAAAGCAGCTCGGGACTCGCAGTTCTGGAGCAAGTTCTACGCGAGCCGCGTGAATTCGTAGAGAACGGTAATCTCACAGGGATTTTCTACTGACAATAATTGAATCCCCCGCCTCCGTACCGGGTGCGCGGGTAGCGACCGTTTTCCCCTTCATAATTTTCCCTTCAAAAGAAGTAGGTACGAGCCCACCGAGTCGTAGGACCTGGGGCTCGGTTGCTTACGACTGCGGCAAAGTCCTACATATGATTGGGAATCCCCTTCCCTATCAATCCCTTGCGTATTTTTTGTGGTGACGTCTATAGTCTTGGCGTCGCCCAGATGGCGACCCGATTGACACAATTCCTCAAATCACAAGGAATTGATATGAAACGATACATGGGCCTTACCAGCAACGCCGACGACCACCCCCTCTACGTCGATACCACCGCCCCGCTACACACCTTGCTCGATGCCGCCGCTTACCGAATCCGCGCCGCTACCCAGTTCCTGGAAAACCTCGCGATGCGCGATGAACAGACCATCGACCCCGCAACCCTCCAGGATCTGGCGCAGCTTTGCTGCATTCCCCTGCGCGATGGTTGTGACGTGATGGATGTGATTGCGCGACGGCTGGATGCGGCGCCGGCAGGGTCTGCCCTGTAAGCGCCACGCACCACTTACTGTGGCGAGGGGATTTATCCCCGTTGGGTTGCGTAGCAACCCCAAGCTGGCTGGACACAGCCGATTCGAAAGGCCTGTTTTCAAGGGCTGCTTTGCAGCCCAACGGGGATAAATCCCCTCGCCACAGAGTGGTGTACAGCCTAGAAAGCTCATTGGCCACACGCTGAGCGATCCACAGAACTCACCCTTCCACCGACGGAACACTGCGCACACGCTTTGCCAACAGCTTATAAGCCGTTTCAACAAACGGCATGACGATCAAACTATACACCGTCATATACCGATGCGAGTCCTGCTCACCCGTGCCAAAGCGAAGGTCTTCAGGCTGCGGGCCGGTGACGTAGAGCGTGCCAAACATCCAGTCCCACAGCGACAGGTTGACACCGAAGTTGCGGTTGAAGTGACGGGGCGCGTCGCTGTGGTGGATCTGGTGCTGGGCCGGGCTGTTCAGCACATGTTCCACCAGCGGCCCGAATGACAGCCAGACATGAGTGTGACGCAGGTTCGCCGCCAGGCTATTGAAGATGAACACCAGGTAAGTCACGCCGAACAACGTATAGCGGCTGACCTCACCGCCGCAGGCATACCAGAAGCCACCGGCATACAAACCGAGGCCGGCGGTGATGCCGAGTTTCTCGACGATCTTTTCCACAAAATGCACCCGGCTCGCCGTGGCCGGCACCAGCACCGGGGCCGAGTGATGGACCTTGTGAAACGCCCAGAGCCAGCGCGAATGAAACGCCCGGTGCGCCCAGTAGTGAACGAAGTCCTTGACCAGGAACACGCCCAATCCATAGAGCAAAGCGAGTGAAAGGTTATCCCCCAGGCGTGGACGGGCGCCCCAGAGGTTGCTGAAAAATGCGAGGTAATCCCCGGAGCGCAAAATGTAAGGATCCACCAGATGAACGATGGGCAACACCAAGGCTATCTTGAGAATGGCGCGAATGAAGTAGTAGCGATAATCCAGCAGCGCCGAACGATGCAAGTAAACCCGGCTGCCACCGATGAATTGCCAGAACGTATGGGCGTCGGTCAGGCCACGGTGTTTTCTGAAACGGAACAGTGCATAGGCGACACTGTAAGAGGCACAGAGAAACAGGATCCCAAGGCGACCGTTCAAGTTGAAAATACCGAGGAATTGCTCAGTGACGGGCGTGATCACCCACTCGAACAACTGTTGCAACATAAGGGAAAATGGATCCACGAAATACCAGCCTCCGCCGAAGGAGCGCCATTGTAGATCAGTCAAGCATAGGTTGATTGTCTTGCCCTAGCGTGCACCCCGTAACGCGCTGATGATAAAAGCGTGCAGGCTATCGACCGCCTTGGAACCGCGAGAGGGCCGACTACGAAGCACCGAAACCTCCATCGGATCTATAGGCCCAAGCCCTTGATCACCGCCCAGAACCTGCATCGAAGGAGGCACAGTGCACTGGGTAATTGCCGCGATCGCAATACCACCTTCAACCGCCGCGATTTGCCCCGCAAGACTGGAGCTGTTGTAGACCACCTTGTACTCCCGCCCCAACGAAACTAACGAGTTGACCGCATAGCGCCGGGCCAGGCTGGCACTTTCATAAACGGCAATCGGTATCGGGTCGCGCCGCCAAAGCTCGAACTGAGGCGAACCTACCCACACCATGGGTTCCTTGAAAAGAAAGGTGCCGCGCTGGGTGGAGTCTCGGGAGATCAATGCCAGATCCAGATCACCACTTGCCACACGCGGAATCAAAGCGGTGGACTGCTCGCAATCCAGTTCTATTTCAACGCCTGCGTAGCGAGGGGCGAAGCGCTTGAGCACAGGTGTGAGGTACTTGGCCGCATAGTCCTCGGCAACGCCCAGTCGAATACGTCCGGACAGTTCCTCACCGTGAAAAGCAGCTTGTGTCTCGGCATGCAGCGCAACCATGCGCCGTGCATAACCCAGAAGCGTCTGCCCATCCGCAGTGAGCTGCATGTGCCTCGGGCCGCGGCTCAACAGTTGTCGGCCAAGCGCCGCTTCCAACTTTTTCATTTGCATACTGACAGCGGACTGCGACCGGTGGATTTCCAGGGACGCACCGGAAAGCGAACCTGCGTCCACGACCGCGACGAAGCACTTGAGCCAATCTATTTGCAGATCGCCGGCAGGCATCACCTGATCCTCTATTCGATTATCGAATCTTTAAGGCGTGAATTATGCGCTTCTCTTTACTCCGCTTCATTAGCAACATCAGGCATCACCGAGCGCTCTTCAGGAGAACACCATGCCTTTCGATACCTGGCTGCTTTACCTGCTGACATGCTGCGGCATCGCGGTAGTGCCAGGGCCCAACGCGCTGCTGGTCCTGACCCACGGCGCGCTGCATGGAAACCGCAAAACCCTGTTCACCATCAGCGGCGGCGTATTGGGTTTCGTCGTGATGCTCTCGCTGTGCGCCCTGGGGTTGGGGGCGTTGATCCAGGCGTCACTGACCTGGTTCACAGGCTTGAAAGTCGTCGGCGGGCTTTACCTGATCTGGTTAGGCCTGGGGCTGTGGCGGTCGGCGCCTGTTTCTCTAGAGATGGCTGATATCTCCGGCTCCAATCCGTGGTCACTCTTTCGCCAGGGTCTGCTATCCGCGATCTCCAACCCTAAAGCGCTGCTGCTGTTCACAGCTTTTATTCCACCGTTCCTCGACCCGAACAGAAACCTGATCGCCCAGACCGCGGCCATCGCGCTGACTTATGCAGTCGTGGAGTTCATTGTGGAATATTTGGTGGCCAGCGCCGCGTATCGGGTCAGACCGTGGTTGGCTCGGGTTGGGCGTCGCTTCAATAAGGTTTGTGGCGGGTTCTTCATAGCGTTTGGCTTGGCGTTGCCGGTGCATTCTTGATACCGGAGAGTTACGCCAGTGCTCATCCCAAGTGCAATCCCTGCGCCGTATCACCAACGGAAGCTAAAAAACCATCGGCGATTACCCCCGAGAAACTTGCCTCCACTGGTCCGCTAAGAACAACTGGGCCAACCCCATCCCAATTAACCGTCACGCTCCCGCCATCACACTCGACCTCAACGCAACTGTCCAACAAGCCACGCCGAATTCCGTTAACCGCAGCACCGCACGAGCAAGAACCCGAGCCAAGCGCAATACCCGCGCCCCTCTCCCAGATGCGCAACCGGATGTGATTACGCTTGAGGACCTGGACGAAATGTACGTTGGTCTTGTCGGGAAACAGCGCGTTGGTTTCGATGGCCGCGCCGATAGCTGCGATATCGATGGTCGCCAGATCTTCCACGAAATAAGTGCAATGTGGATTACCCATGCTGCACGCCGCCGGGCCACCCGCGAGTGGCAGAACAGTGGTGTCCATTTCCCGAGCCAAGGGGATGTCTCGCCAGCCGAAGAGCGGCTGCCCCATGCCGACGGAAATTTCGCCGGTTGCAGTTCGTTCGCAATTAAGCAGACCACGGTTGGTGCGCAGCGTGATGGCTGTGACATTGGATTCACGCATCAGCCTATCCGCCGCGCCACGTGTTGCGCTGCCACACACGTCCAGTGCAGAGCCATCGGCGTTCCAGAACAGCACGCGGGCGTCGGCATCATCGCAATCGAGCAACACGGCCAGTTGATTGAAGCCGATGCCTCGACTCCGGTCGCCCATCCGCCGCGCGACGGCACTCGTTATTGGATTGGCTTCGCTCCGTGAGTCGACGATGACGAAGTCATCGCCGTTGGCGTGCATTTTTTGGAAGTTCAGCGGCATACAGGCGCTCCATCGGAGATCGAAGTGAGCTTTGCGTCAGCCTTTCTCTGCAACCAATCCTCACGCCTCATTTCCCAGACCTCCTTCATCAACCGCCCAGAGACAAAATCCCCCTCCTGCGTCCCGATCATGCGCATGCCTTCGCGCTCCGAAACCCTGCGCGATGCAGTATTACCCACAGCCTTGGGCACTTGCATGACCGGGCGCCCCAACGTTTCAAACCAGTAAGCGTTGATGACCTCACAGGCCTCACGCATGTATCCCCTTCCCTGCCACTGAGGCGCCAGCCAGAAGCCGCGATTGTTCCCGGGCTGGTCGTACAGGCTGATGCTCCCGATGCTTTGCGCCGGTTCTTCGCACCGGCGGATCATCCAGTGCCATTCACGTCCCGCTGCAATGGCGGGCAGCGCGTAGTCACGAACATAGGTCAGCGCGCCGTCATCCGGGTACGGCCAGGGCACGCGGCTGTCCAGGTAACGAACCACTTCCCAATGAGCAAACAACTGCTGGATAGCCGGAGCGTCCGTCAACGCCAGGGGCGTGAGAATGAGCCGTCGGGTTTGGAGGGTTTGCATCGTGAAAATCCTTTTTTCAACGTTATGACTTCCTGGCGAAACGTCCGCTCTAAAAATTATCGGTGACCCTACACAGTTTGCTTTCTTTCAAGGGTGAAGGCGAAAACGTCTTCCCTCCCACCGGCAACTCCATGAGCGTTACCCCACACTTGTAAAGCCCTACAGCGTCCAGTTGATAATCCGCGCCCGCCTTGGGGACGAAGCTGAACATGTTGTAGCAGCGTGCACCGATGTAATGAAAGGCGATGGGTTGACCGGCAGGCACCAGCAGCTCAGTCGCGACCGTGGCAGGTGGATGTTCGTCAAGCGGCGGGATGCCGAGGTTTTCAGCGTTACGATTGGCGTAGCCATCCCGGTACGCCACCATGACGCCGGCGCCTGGCAGGCGGAAGTCCAGGCAGTCGGACTTCGGTACGGCCCTGACCATGCCATCGCTGACCACTCGCAAGCGTGCTGTCGCACCATTGTCGGGCGATGAGTAGGGGGTGGAAAAAGAACGGACATCGGTCAGCGCGCCGCATCCGCCAAGCAAGGTCAGGACGGTGAGGGTCAAGGCGTGTTGCAACATGCGGGTCGGTGCGTGTCGACAAAAGTTACTCAAGGGGCGTGGCGATTCGCTCACATTGATGCTCCATGCGGGTCAGATATCCTTGGGCCAACGACAATCCTGTGGGCACGACGTCGGCACGTTTTTTTATAGAGGGCGAGGTTCGCAGCCCAATGCTCGCTGTAGCATTGCAAAGGTGAAACGCATGCCCGAATGGGCCACATTCCGAGGCTAGAGGATTAATACAATCACCTCACTTCTTGTCCGAATCCTTAACCTTCTTATTACCCCCTTTTGACGCCACCGCATTATATTCAGCAGCTCTGACTTCCTCTGCAGCATGGGCCACTAGCGGCTCGTTGCGAAGACTGTAGTGCGCGGGAGTTTTCTTGGCGGGAGGGCGAACGGTTTCAAGATACGCAGCCTTTGTTGGTGCCGGTGGCAGAAATGCGGCAGGCTCCATCGCAAACCGCTCTGCCAACGCATACGCCATTTTATGGCTGATGGGCCGATCCCCGCTGAGCACCTTGGACACCGCCGTTTTATCGCCAATTTCAGGCAGGTCTGAACCAGTGAGTTCGAGTGTCTCCATGAGGTCCCGGATCAGTTGCACAGGCGTGCAACTGGCCTCGAAAGCAGCATTGGATTCGCGGAACTGGTCGGAGTCGCGCTGGTAGGCGAGAATTTCTTGCTCAAGCTCCACGAGAATTTTCTCCTCGATTCTGCTCAGTTCGCGCCCGTCAGTGAGTTCGTCGAGCAGGTCGGTCGCACGCTCATAGTCGGCCGGGGTCTTGATACCGTGCACGAATTCGCCGCGCAAGCGCTCCAGGACTGCGTACAGTTCGCCAAGCGTTGCGATCACGGTCTGAAGGTCGTTCCGGGCTGCGCTCATCGTTTTACCCCTTTGTTTCTTGCATACCAGGCGTTGGCGAGGTCGTAATCGGCATGCGTGTAGATGTGTTTGACGTAGAATTTCTGCCGGGGATAGTTGATCCTGCCTATTACCCTGAGATTGTTGCCACCTACATCAATCCCGACCCAATTCATTGCGGCTCTCGGTTTGAACAAGTCGACACCGTTCACACCGAACAGCTTTTGCAGGTCCGCGAACGCTTTAGGGCGCGACATCCTCAGAATGCGCAGGCAGCGTTCAAGCCCGGCCTTGTCATTGGGATACAGAATCGCAGCGTCGTCAAAACGTGATGGCTTGAGTATATCCATGGGCTTCCCTGTCTTTAGCCCGATGGTACTCCGGTTGTGTTTTTTGACAACTTTGTTTTATCGCAATCGTAGGATACAGAGGGGTGGCAACAAGCCGGTTTGCCCGGCGGCATTGGGCCAGATGGATTTTCACCTACACATTCTGAGACAAACATCCTCTGGAATGAGAGTTCCCGCTACTAGAAGCCAACCCCAGCAAGGCCACTCCAAGGACTCTTCGCGTCCTTGAAGCGGCTAGAACATTTAACCCACTACACACCCCTGCGGCACTTTCCCCGCAAAACTATCCACCAGGCTCGCCACCACCATCTCCCCCATCCGCGTGCGGGTCTGCAACGTCGCGCTGGCGCGGTGCGGTTGCAGCACCACTTGCTCGTTGCCAAACAGCGCGTCAGGCACGTTCGGCTCATCGACGAACACATCCAGCGCCGCTCCGGCGATGTCGCCAGCGGACAGTGCCGCCACCAGGTCGGTCTCGTTGACCAGTTTGCCCCGGGCGACGTTGATCAGGTATCCGCCCTTGCCCAAGGCCTGCAATACCTCGGCGTTGATGATGGCTTCGCCCTTGTCGGCGGCGGCGGCCAGGATCAGGGCGTCGCTGTCGCGGGCCAGTTGCTTGAGGTCGGCGACGAAGGTGTGGTTCAGGTCGTTCATGGGTTGCAGGTCGGTGTAGCTGATGGGGCAACCGAATGCGGCGGCGCGGGTGGCAACGGCGCGGCCGACCCGGCCCATGCCGACGATGCCGATGCGCATGCCGGACACCTGGCGGGCCAATGGCAGCGGTGCCAGCGGGGTCGGGCTCAGGGGCCATTGGCCGGAGCGTACATAGCGATCCCCGGTGCACAGGCCACGGCACACGGCGATCAGCAGGCCGATGGCAAGGTCGGCGACGTCTTCGGTCAGCGCGCCGATGGTGGCGGTGACGCGAATGCCGCGATCCCTGGCGTAGGCCAGGTCCACGGCATCGGTGCCCACGCCGTTGACCGCGACCACCTCCAGTTTGGGCAGCTGGGCCATCAGCGCCTGGCTGATGCCGGTGTGCCCGCCGGTGATCACGCCGCGGATGTTGGCACCGTGCTCCTGCACATAGGCCGCTTTGTCGGCCTGTTCAAAATAGCGGCGGATGGTGAACAGCTCGTTGAGTCGGGTGTTGATTTCTGGGATCAGGATCGGGCTGAGCTGCAGGACTTCTGGCTTCATAGGGACCTCATGTAGCGAATAAAAACGCCGGCTCAACCGCGGCCGGCAAAAGGCATGGCCGTGGCCATGACTGTCATGTTCAGGACGTTGGCCGACAGCGGTAGCCCGGCGATGTAGCGCACCGCATCGGCAACGTGCTTGACGTCGACCATCGGCTCGACTGCGATGCTGCCGTTGGCCTGGCGCACGCCTTTGGTCATGCGCACCGACATTTCGGTGAGGGCGTTGCCGATGTCGATCTGGCTGCAGGCGATGTTGTACTCACGCCCGTCCAGGGCCAGGGATTTGGTCAGCCCCAGCACCGCGTGTTTACTGGCGGTGTAGGCGCTGCTGAACGGTCGCGGCGTGTGGGCCGAAATCGAACCGTTGTTGATGATGCGTCCGCCCTGGGGCTGTTGCCGACGCATCAGGCCGAAGGCGCCGCGGGCGCAGAGGAAAACCCCGTTGAGGTTGGTGTCGATCACGTTGCGCCACTGCTCGAACGTGAGTTCATCCAGCGGCACGGCGGGTGCGTTGACCCCGGCGTTGTTGAACACCACGTCGAGGCGTCCATAGACTTCGGCGATACTGGCGAACAGCGCATCGACACTGGCCGGATCGCGCACATCGGTGGGCACCGCCAAGGCTTCGCGGCCCTGCCCGGCCGCCAATTCGACCAGCGCCTGCAACGGCTCAGGCCGGCGGCCGGCCAATACCAGGGTGTAGCCGTCTTCCATCAGGCCCAGCGCTACCGCGCGACCAATCCCGCTGCCGGCGCCGGTCACCAGTGCCACTTTCAATGTGTCGGACATGTTGTTTTCCTTCTTCAATTCAGTAAGACCCACGCCGGGCTCAAGGTCGTGGACCGACGCGCATTTCCAGTTGGCCGATGCCGTCGATGCCTGCGGTAATGACATCTCCCGGCAGCAGCAGATCGACACCCGCCGGACTGCCGGTCATGATCAGGTCGCCGGCCCGCAGCGGCACCGATTGCGAGATACGGCTGATGATTTCGCTGACCGACCAGATCTGACTGTCGAGGTTGTCGCGCTGGCGTTCCTCACCGTTCACGTTCAACCACAGTTCCCCCTCGGGATGGCCCCCTCGCGCAACCGGCACGATCGGTGTCATTGGCGCAGCGCCGTCGAACACCTTGGCGCCCTCCCACGGCAAGCCGTTGCGCTTGGCCAGGCGCTGGACATCACGTCGGGTCAGATCAAGGCCCGCCGCGTAACCCCAGATGTAAGCCAGCGCCTGGCTTTCCGGAATGTTGGCACCGCCCTCGCCGATAGCCACGACCAGCTCGACTTCGTGAACGAACTCTTCGCTGACCGGCGGATAAGCCACCTCCCCGACCGCGTCCACCACACAGCTTGCCGGTTTCATGAAGAACACTGGCGATTGTCGGGACTGGCCCTGGGTATCCGGCCATGGATAGTTGCGACCGACACAAAACACCCGGCCGACGGGAAAACGCTGCTCGGTGCCGACTACGGGCAAGGTCACTGGCAGGTCCGGAGTAAAGACGTATTCGAGCATGTTCATCCTGGTAGAAGTCCTGTTGGAAATATCAGCGTACGGCGGCAAGCCTGGGTGAAGTTGGAGGAATGCCGCTTCCTGTTGGATTAATCCGTTTTTCTTCGGGTCCAGCTTTTGGGGTTCAGTGCGCCTTGAGTTCAATGCGATACAGGCGCCCCAGCAGCAACGAGTAAGACAAGGTGCCGATCAGCGCCACGCCACCGATGAACCAGAAGGCCAAGGCGAACGAGCCGGTCTTGTGGACGATCGCGCCGATCACGATCGGCGTGACAATGCCGCCGATATTCGCCGCCAGGCTGGTGATGCCGCCGGTCAGGCCGATCAATTCCTTGGGCGCCACTTCCGATACCGCCGCCCAGGAGGACGAAGCGATGCCCTGGGCAAAAAAGGCAATGGTCAACACGGCGATGCAAATCGCGTTCGAGTCAGTGAAGTTCACCAGGACGATGGACATGCCCAGCATCGACCCGACCACCAGCGGCAACTTGCGAGCGAAGGACAGCGAGTAGCCTCGGCGGATCAGCAAGTCGGAAACGATCCCCGCCAGCAGGATGCCCACCGTCGCACCCACGAACGGCATGACGGCGAAGATCCCGGCCTTGATGTTGGTCAGTTGCCGCTCTTCAATCAGGTAGGTGGGGAACCAGGTGAGGAAGAAATACAGCGCCGAGGTGCTGGCGAACTTGCCGATGCAAATTGCCCAGACCTGCCGATAGCTGAACAGCTCGGCAATCTGCCGCCAGTTGAACCGGGTGCGCTCCTGGCTGCTCTTGACCAGCCCGCCGCCGACCTCGATGTATTTCAATTCTTCCTTGCTGACCTTCTTGCAGTTCATCGGGTCGCGATACAGGAACAGCCAGGCCACCCCGAAAACGATACCGAGCGCGCCGGTGCTGTAGAACACATGGCGCCAGTCGTAGGTGGTCGCCAGCCAGAGCAGCGCACCGGTAAACAGGGCCGTGCCCAAGTACTGGCCGCAGACATAAATACTGCTGGCCATGCCCCGCTCCCGCGCCGGGAACCACACCGTGACCGCACGGCTGTTGGCGGGGAACGCCGGTGCTTCCATCGCACCCACCGCCAGGCGCAGGCCGAACAACGATGCGAAGCCGGTGGCGAAACCCTGGCACACGGTGACCGTCGACCAACTGATCAGCGACACCCCGTAAGTGAACCGAGAACCGAATCGGTCAGCGATGAACCCGGCGGGCACCAAGGCAATGGCGTAGGTCCAGGCGAACGCAGAAAAGATCAGGCCCATTTCAATCTTGTCCAGGCCCAGGTCCTTGGCCAGGAACGGCGCGGCAATCGAAATGTTTACTCGGTCGATGTAGTTGATGATCGTCGCGATCAACAGCAGCGACAGCATGAACCAGCGCCGCCGCGACGGCAGCCGCGCTGGCACTACCGCGTCCAGGGCACCGGCAATCGGTGGCGCTGCGGTGGTCTGGGAGGTGTGGGAATTCGACATGGAAAACCTCGTTATTATCAGGGGCGTCGAAATGTCTACGGGCAGCCGAAGCCATTGCCCTCGATGCCGGGGCAAAACATCTGCTACTGGAATGAGCGGCGCGAACGGCGCTGTCAGGCGATGAAAAACGCCTTGCAACAGAGCCTGCCAAGGAAGCGATCGGGAGGATCAGCGACGAGCGGGAACAGAATCATGATGTGCGCACCTTTGGATTGTTTTTGGAGTGGAGTCGGGTTGCGTGGCTCCACAGTGGTCGTACAACAATTCAAAATCAACCAAGGCGTTAGATCATTTTTCCTCGTCAAAACAGCGAGGGGGAAACCTGTCCAAAAAAAACCAGAACCGAAAGCTTTTCGCCGACATTTTTAAATTCAACATAACTAGTTGTTTTTTAAAACTTTATTTTAAATCCGATCGGTTGACGTTTTTGGACATCCAGTCTTGACCCGTTGAGACAAGAAAATCCCACCGCTGATCACGTCGTCGTATAACTCCTTGATAAACGGCCAGATGCACCGCCACAATCCGCTCATCACCTTGCACCCACAGAGGATCCCAGGCGATGTCATCCGTGAGCCGTGTCCCTACCTACGTCATGCAGCAACGCAGCGAATTGACTGACTTCTACATCCGCGACAAAAAGGGTCGACGCGCCGAAACCAGTCCCCATCGCCACGAGTACTTCCAGATCCAGATCAACCTCGGTGGCGATACCGTGCAACACATCGGCAACGTCGAACGTCCGTTTCCGCGCAATACCCTGGCGTTCATCCTGCCGCATCGCGTGCACGTGATCCCGCATCCTGCGGACAGCAATTTCATGGTGATCAACTTTTCCCAGACCTTCCTGTTGCCGCATTTGCAGTGCGACCCGATGGACCTGGAAGAAGTCTCGATCCTGCTGGCACCGGAGCTGTCGCCCTTCCGCTTCCAGGAACACCTGGACTTCATCCTGGGCGATGAAGATTTCAGCAAGGTCTGCGCCCTGATCGAACAGATGCGGGTGCTGGACGTGAACCGCCAGTTCGGCACCCGGGAAATGCTCAAGGGCTTGTTGCTGCAATTGATCGGCAGTGTCTGCGCCTTGTATGCCGAACCGCTCAAGCGGCTGGCCGAGGAAAACGCCGCTGAAGTCAGCCGGCGCGATGCGCTGGGCCGGATGTCCGAATACCTGCGCAAAAACATCTCCGACCCTGACCTGAACCTGATCAAAGTAGCCGCCGCCACCTACCTGGCGCCAACCTACCTGACCCACTGGTTGCGCAAGGAAATCGGCAAGACTTTCACCGAGCTGGTGCTCGAACGGCGAATGCATGCGGCCCGTAATTACCTGCTCAATGGAACCCGGCCCGTGGGTGAAGTCGCGAGGTTGTGCGGGTTTGCCGATGAGGCTTATTTCTCCCGGCGTTTTCGCCAGATACATGGACAACCGCCGGGGCAGTTCAGGCGCCAGCAGCTTAATCCTGATACGCCGCAATCGCCGTTGAATACCTAGCGACCCAGCGCGATTTATTGCCCTGCGCAATAGTCGTGACACAGGCCAGACGCCATAATGCCCCGCTCTTGGTTCAGGGTGGGAAGTTGACGATGGAAGACTCGGGTTCGGGCAAAGTATTGTTGGTGGAAGACGACGAAAAGCTCTGTGGGCTGATCGCCAATTTTCTCTGCCAGCATGGCTTTGAAGTGCGTGAAGTGCACCGGGGCGATCTGGCGCTGGCTGCATTTGTCGAGTTCAAGCCGACCATGGTGGTGTTGGACCTGATGCTGCCGGGCCAGAGCGGCTTGCACCTCTGTCGCGAGATCCGTGCGCTCGGCGATACCCCCGTGGTCATTCTCACCGCTCGGGAAGATGACCTGGACCATATCCTCGGCCTGGAGTCCGGTGCCGACGACTACGTGATCAAGCCAATCAAGCCGCCGGTCCTGCTCGCGCGCCTGCGCGCTTTGCAACGCCGCCATACGCCCCAGAACCATGTCGGCAATGTCTTGGAATTCGGTCGTTTGAACATCGACCGTACCCGTCGCGAAGTACGTCTGGCTGGGGATTTGATCGAACTCACCACCATGGAGTTCGAGCTGCTCTGGCTGCTGGCGGGCAATGCCGGTGCGACTCTGTCACGCGACGATATTCTCAACCAGATGCGCGGCATTGCCTTCGACGGCATGAACCGCAGCGTCGACGTCTACATCAGCAAACTGCGCGGCAAGCTCAAGGACAACCCGCGCGAACCGGTGTGCATCAAGACCATCTGGGGCAAGGGCTACCTGTTCAATCCTTTCGCCTGGGAGCTTTGAATGCTACGGCTTTTCCTGGGCCTGTACGTGGTGCTGGCGGTCGGCCTGATAGCGGCGATGCAGGCGGTCGAGCACACGTTCGACGCCCTGCTCGATGAGCAAATGCAGTCCTACAATCGCGAAACGTATCGCGGCCAGGCGCACGCGCTGGTCGAGCAATTGCGTGGACTGCAAGGCGAACAACGGCAACAGCGACTGGATGCTCTGCAGCCCGACTACGGCATCGAGCTGGCACTGGTACAAGGCGACCAGTTGGGTCTGAGCGAACATGAAAAGGCCTTGCTGGCCGAGGGCAAGCTGGTACTGCGGGACAAGTACACGCGCATTTTCAGTCCCATCGACGGTGGCGACCAACTGCTCAGCCTCAAGCTGCCGCTGGAGCCCAGTCTCGTAACGTTCTATATCGCAGCCGCCTACCTGATGCTCGCGCTGCTGGTGGGTGTGGTGCTGTTCTTCTGGGTGCGTCCTCATTGGCGAGATCTTGAGAGGCTGCGCTTGGCGGCACAACGCTTTGGCAACAATGACCTGTCGGTGCGCATCGGCATGTCCCGGCGTTCAAGCATCAGCGAGGTGGCTGGGCATTTCGACCTGATGGCGGCGCGCATCGAGAGCCTGATCGCCAATCAGCGGGAGCTGACCAATGCCGTGTCCCACGAGTTGCGCACGCCCATCGCACGGCTGAATTTTGAACTTGACCAACTCAAGCAACTGACCGATCCGGCCAATGCCCGGCAACTGATCGAGGACATGTACGCCGACCTTGGCGAGCTGGAGGATATGGTTTCCGAGTTGCTCACCTACGCCAGCCTGGAACACGGCGCGACCGTGATCAGCCTGCAACCCATCGAAGCCGAGAGTTGGCTGGACAGCGTGGTTGCCAGCGTGACATTGGAGGCCGAGGCCGCTGGGGTGGAGGTACGGCTGGCGGCGTGTCAGGTCGAGATTTTCGATATTGAGCCACGCTTCATGGCCCGGGCGGTGATCAACCTGTTGCGAAATGCCATTCGCTACGCCGAGGGACACGTCCGGGTATCACTGCTGTGCGACGCGGGGCAGTATCAGTTGCAGGTCGACGATGATGGCCCAGGCGTACCGGCCGACGGGCGAGAAAAGATATTCGAACCCTTCTCGCGCCTGGATACCAGCCGTGACCGGCGCACCGGAGGGTTCGGCCTGGGATTGGCCCTGGTGCGACGCGTGGCACAGTCCCACGGTGGACAGGTGCAAGTCTCGGAGTCGGTCTTGGGTGGCGCGTCCTTGCGCATGACGTGGCCGGTGCGGCGGTGATCAGAAGGCGTAGACCACCTGCGCGGCCAGCGAAGTCTGCAAACGGCGCTCGACGATCGGGCTGTCGGCTGCATCATTGGCCAGGTAATCCGCCGTCGCGACGGTCGACAGGCTCCAGCGCTCGTCGATCGGCAACGTCCAGGTCAGCTCCGCACCGCGACTGAACATACCGCCGCTGGCGCTGTGAGCACGGAATCGGCTGCGCGACGCCTGGGCCTCGCTGACGCCGTACCAGGTGCGCAGATAATCAGTGTCCCCGAACTGGCTGTTGATGCTGCCCACCAGCTCACCAAACCGGCCCTTATACAGTGGCAGGCTCAGGCTCAGTTTCAGACGGTTGTAGGCTGAGCCGGTGTCCGGCTCGTCCTTGTCCTCCTCCACCGCATGTTCAAAGTTGGCGCCCAGGATCAGCGGGCCCAGGTGATAGGTCCCATCGAGGCCAACCACTGGCCGGGCTTTGATGGAACCCATGCCGTTGAGCCTGTCCGAACCTTTGAATCCGGAGCGGCGATCCTTGCGCGAAGCGCTGCCGTTGACGTAGACGCTGAGGCCAAAGTCGTCGCCGTCGTAGGCCCAGCCCAATCCCTTTTCGGTGTCCAGGAAAAAACCGCCGGGGCTGGTTACCCCGGCACCGAGCAACGGCACTGCCGCACGCTCGCTCGCGCCGCTGTAGCGAGGTGCGCTCGCGGCGCCTGCTTTGAGTGTGTAATGCCAGTCCTCGGCGCGAACGGCGGTCGCGGGCAGGAGCAGGCAAGCAGAAGACAGGCACAACAAACGAAACGTAAGAGACATGGTGGCATCCGATGAGGTTGGGATGCGCCCATGCTAGGCCGGGGGGCGAACGGCAATCTTTGGCAGCTTTGTCGGGAAATTGTCAAAGACTGTAAATGGCAGTGCCATGCACTTTTTAACAATCCTTTGCAAAGCTCATGAAGTTGCCGCGCGATCGCGCTTGCTAGGGTGCGCATCCCATTTGCAACGCTTCGAGCTTTCCATGAAAACCGTACATCCGTTTCGCCTGCTGTGCCTGGTCTGCTGCCTGACCGGCGCCCAAGCCCAGGCCACCAGTTTCGTCATGACCACCGACCTCACCGTGAGCCTGAGCATGAGCACCAGCAAAGGCACCAGCAGCTCGTTAAAGGACGACAAGATCGTGCTGGCGGCCAAGGACGATGCGGCGGCGTTCGTCGCCAGCAATGGTGAAATTCGCGGCGCCCGCATAGAAGCGGCATTTGCGCGGGTCCGCGATGTACTGAAAGCCCCCTCCATCACCGACCAGCAATTGGCGAGTGCGATCCTGGCGCTTTGACCTGCGCCTGACGGCGAGGGACCGAACCCCGATCGAACCCCTCGCTGCGCGATCGGTCTGCTCCTGTATCACTACTCTGGAGCTTGAACCCATGTCACCACACCAGAGCCTCGTCCTGCTTGCACGGGGCGGTTACGCCGCCCGAGGCGTCATCTACCTGATCATTGGCCTGTTTGCTTTGCTGGCGGCCCGCGACTCCAGCAAGCCGAAAGACAGCCACAGCAGCCTGGAACTGTTGCTCAGCCAACCGTTCGGGCATGCCCTGGTCGGACTGGTAGTGGCCGGGTTGCTGGCCTTTGCCGGCTGGCGTGTCTTGCAGGCCACCCGCGATGTCGACCATCACGGCAAGGAGCTCAAGGGCCTGGTGATTCGCGCAGGTTTGCTGGCGGGCGGCTTGATCAACGGGGCACTGGCGTTCTTTGCGCTGAGCCTGCTTATCAGCGGCCTCAAAAGCTCCGGCGACTCGGACGGTGGACAGACTCAAGACCTGCTGGCGCGCCTGCTGTCCTGGGACCACTCGAACCTGCTGCTCTACCTCATCGCCCTGGTTCCTTTCGGCGTGGGGATCGCTCACATCATCAAAGGTTGGAAAGCCACCTTCGAGAAATATTTCGAGGCCGACGAAGACGTCATGCGCTATGTGCGACCGGTGTCGCGGTTCGGACTGATTGCCCGCGGCGTGGTTTTCATCGAAATCGCCCTGCTGCTCGCAGTCAGTGGCTCGGCCTACAAAGCAATGGACCCACCGGGCCTGAAAGACGCCCTCAACGCCCTGCAGAATCTGCCGGCGGGCGGTGTGGTTTTGATGGTGATGGCGTTGGGGCTGATCGCGTTTTCCGTTTACAGCTTCGCCGAAGCTGCCTGGCGCAGAATAAACATGGACATCCCGGGAGTGCCAGGGACATGACTCTGGCATATCGCGGGTAGACTGTTTCACCGATTTGACGATTGCCGCTTATGTCGCGTGACGACTCGCGGTAACGAACTGTTCATAGAAGGCCAACGCGGCCAGGTTCTTGTCTTTCGCCTCAAGCATGATGTCGAAGCGATCGAAAAACAGCAGCGCATACTCGTTGGTCCAACGGTTCCACATTTGCGAACTATGACCATACAGGTCGCGCTTGGAGACTACTTTAAGCAGGGCGTCCATCTCTAGACGCTGGTCGGCGTCAAAACCCAGCGCTTGCAGGCTTTCTGGCGGTTGCGAGTAGTGCATGGTGGGCCGGACCCCGCGCCAACTCTCAAGGATGCGTTCGACCCGTGGCGAGTCGGGCGCAATGTAATCGTTCTCGTTGATCCAGCAGTGGTGAATATCCAGCACCACGGGCGCGAGGTCTGCCAGTTGCAGGCAGTCATCCACGCCATAGGTCTTTTCCTCGTTCTCGAAGGTGATGCAGTTACGCGCCACTTCCGACAACTGAGGCCAGATCGAACGGATTCCCTCGCCGCCCAGGCGACCGGCGATGTGTATGTTGCATTTGAAATCCTGGAAACGCCGGCCGAAGCCCATCATTCTGATCATGTCGGCGTGGTACTCGAACTCAGCGATACTGTTCTCCACCACTGCCGGCTTATCCGAACCCAATACGCAATATTGACCCGGATGAAACGACAGGCGGACATCTGCCGAGCGCGCCAAATCGCCAATCGCGACGAAACGCTGTTCGAGTTGTCGTTGAATACTTGAACCCTGATAAAACCCGCGCACGTTGGGATGGCTGTAGAACGGCAGCAAATCACTGCTCAATCGCAACATGCGCAGGGTGGGCGGCAGATCGGCCACGTAGGCGATCAAGCGCAACTGAGCGTCGAGATTGTGAATCACGATCTCGATCAACTTATCGCGAGCCACTTGGGGCGCCACACTTTCCATCCAGCGCAATGTAGTGGTACGCGGATTGAACGGCCCCTCGATAACCTTCAATTCGCTGTTGGAAAGGCCTCGTTCGGGATGCCGATATTGGCAAGCGAAGCCGATTCGGGGATGCGTCATGGGAAGTCCTGGCCGTTAGAGGGATATTGCAGGTAGACCCCAGGAGCCGCCAGTCGTCCCCTTCACGTTAACTGCGCATAGTTGAGTCAGCTGTCGCCTTTGGCGGTTTGGGAGAGCGTCACTTTCAGCGCCTCGGAAACCAGCGCAACCAGTATCGGCTCAGCGTTTTTCTGCATATAGCCGCCCACTTCTTCTCGCCGCTCCTTCACTTTCGGTGCGTATTTTGAATGACGCCCTTCCGACGCCAGGGACGACAGTTCTTCTTCGGAAAACAGTCCTTCATAGGCTCGCGCCAGGTTCTCATCCCACTTGGGCTGGTACTTGGGCAGTAGCGCATTGATCTCATCGGAGACGGCGCTATTGGCACTGGCATTGCCCACCTTCGCGGCGATCGCGGCATAAGTGGCAGTGCTCTTTGCCGTTAAAAGCGCAAGGGAGGCAAGCTTTTTGCCCAAGTGGGCCTGGCTTACCAATGTGCGGGCGTCGTCAAGCGGCGACGCGTCAGCCAGGCCGAGGCTGGAAAACGCGATAAGCGTGGTGAATGCGACGACGGACGAAATCCTTTTCATTTCTTCATTCCAAACGGGGACGATGGGATTAAGGGTAGTTTCATCGTCGAAGCCATGCCACCGGATATTACGGTTGCGGTCAGCGCTTCACAGGACTGGCCGCCGCTTATTCATCCATGCAGCGATTGCGGTTTGCCCAACTGTCCGCCCAGCCAGCGACCGGCACTCAAGATCCAGACAAGCGAGGCGATTGCACCCACACTGAGCAACATGCCGTCCACGCCGGAGCTACTGATGAGCTTGCCGGCGAGGAAAGGGAATCCGAATACACCAATGAAATAGGACAGGCTGAAGAGCAGAAGGGCCTGGGCCGTCAGCCCGGGAGGTGCTTCGTTGGCAGCCAGACCGTTGATCACCGAATAATTGAGGCCATATCCGACCCCAAGCAACGCGGCGGTCAAACAGTAACTGAGACTGCCCACGACCCATTCGCCGAAGCCCAGCACAGCGATCAACATCAGCGAGGTCAACAGGCACGAAGTCGCAAATGGGCTGCGCTTGACGACCCAACCGGCAATCAGTAACCGGCACGCAACCGCCGCGCCCATGAACCCTACGAAAAACAGTGAGTAGTCCAGCCCACGACTGGCTGCGTAGCTTGTCTGGAAACTACCCAGCCCACCGAAAATAGCGCCTCCCAGGCCGACCATCAAAATAGACAGCGCTGAACGCGAACGCATGACGTCCACGGCCGGCCTCAAACCCAACCGAACCGTGTCGCCAGGCCGCTCCCCCCGCCCGGACCCGGCTGTTCCCAGTCGCCAAAAATACAATCCGCCCAGCGCCGCCGAAGCCGCCGCGCAGAAAAAAGCCGTCTGGATGGGCAACCCCAGGTAACTTGCCACCTTGCCGATGAGTGGGCCACTGCCGATCCCCGTCAACATACTGCCTGACAAAAGCGCAAAGCAATGAGTACGCCGGACAGGCTCGACCATTGCGGCCACCAGGATGGGTCCAACTGTGTAAAACAAGCCCCATCCGATGCCCAGCATCAATCCACAGGCCAGTGCAGCGACGCCGAGCCCTGGCAGCACGGCAAAGCCTGCCGACGCGATGACCAGAAACACGGCCCCCACAGCAATGCACCGGGCAGCACCTACCTGCCGCAGCAAATACCCCGAGCCCACCACCGCTGCCAAGGTGCTCGACATGGCGACAGCGAAGACTTGTCCAGCGTCCCCCTCAGTCCCTCCCAGAGAAATCACCAGCAACGACACCAGGAAGGTGGCGCCATAGGAAATGGACAGTAGAAAACTGGCAACGCAAAACAGGCCGAACCGACTAGCTGGCGTTTCACGGGAGGCTCGTGACATGGTGTTTCTTCCACGTATGATTTGGCCGTTTTTTTAACATGGCCGCACGTGGGAATAGTTGGTGTTATAGCGGAGTCAGGATTAACGAATGCACACCTTTTGTGCGATGGGATGACTCCGCAATCCACCGATCTGGAGGACCCTAGGTAGTTTCACAGCGTCCCTGAAAACTCCAATGTCTATTTTTCAGACGCCAAAAACCATAAACCCCTGACTTTCTCTAGGAAAATCAGGGGTTTGTGTTTGCAGAATGTGGCGGTGAAGGAGAGATTCGAACTCTCGATACAGTTTCCTGTATACACACTTTCCAGGCGTGCTCCTTAAGCCACTCGGACACTTCACCGTATCTCGACGAACTGTTCAGTCTGTCGAGGCGCGCTAATGTAGTCGAAAGCCTTTCCGATGGCAAAGGTTTTTTTCAGAATTTTCATGCGCTTAAGGGATCCAGGTATTTCAAACGAGCCGGGGCATGGCAAACCGGCCAATCTTCGGTGGCTACGCCGCTGCGCTTATAGGTAGAGGCGTGGCGCAATGCGGCTGGCCAAGCTGTTTGGGGAGACAGGGGCTGACCGGTGAGTCAGTCATGGCGCTTTACCTGACTTGCAGTGGTGGGTAACGTCTGCGTCAACTCTCTATAAGGAACTAGCGCCATGAGCGACCTGATTGCCTACCACCTTGAAGACGGTATCGCGACCCTGACCCTGAACAACGGCAAGGTCAATGCCATCTCGCCGGATGTGATTGCAGCGTTCAACGCTGCGCTGGACCGGGCGACGGCGGATCGGGCGGTGGTGATCATTACCGGGCAACCGGGGATCCTGTCGGGTGGGTATGACCTGAAAGTGATGACGGCTGGTCCCAAGGAAGCGGTGAGCCTGGTCACGGCTGGCTCGACGCTGGCCCGTCGCCTGTTGTCGCACCCCTTCCCTGTCGTGGTCGCCTGTCCTGGGCATGCCGTAGCCAAAGGCGCGTTTCTGCTGTTGTCGGCGGACTATCGCATTGGCGTGGAAGGACCGTTCAGCATCGGCCTGAACGAGGTGCAGATCGGAATGACCATGCACCATGCCGGCATCGAGCTGGCCCGTGATCGCCTGCGCAAATCGGCGTTTCATCGCTCGGTGATCAATGCCGAGATGTTCAACCCGCAGACTGCGGTGGATGCCGGCTTCCTCGACAAAGTGGTGGCGGCCGAAGAGTTGCAAGATGCCGCTCTGGAAGCCGCGCGGCAGTTGAAGAAAATCAACATGAGCGCTCACAAGAACACCAAGCTGAAAGTGCGCAAGGCCCTGCTGGAAACGCTGGACAGTGCGATTTTGCTGGATCAGGAACACATTGGCTGAGGCTCTAAGACTGGCACGAACCCGTGGCGAGGGAGCTTGCTCCCTCGCCACGGGGTCTGCGTTTTACTAAGTAGATTGCGTTACTCCTCTTGCGGCGGCTTTTTCCTACAAACGGAGTGTAAAAGTCAGCGACCGCTCTAGTCCGCTTCTGACACGTTATTCAGAAACATGCGCTTAAACATCGTCCATCTCCTACCTCTACCGGGGCAATTGCCGAAAACAGTGCACATCCGTACACTGCGCCACCTTTTGTCCCGATGGGGCCTGTAGATGCTGTTTGTATTGCGTATGTTGTTGATGGGCCTGCACTTTGTACTAGCGGGTGTGCTGGGCATCATCCTGGGCCTGTGCCGGCCATTCAATCCAGACAACAGCCGTTTATGCGCAAGGCTTTACGCGCTGCCCGCCATGTGGATTCTGCGCCTGCGGGTAAAGACTGACGTGGGCACGTTGCAGAATATGCCCGAGAGCTGTGTGGTCATTGCCAACCACCAATCCAACTATGACCTGTTCGTGTTCGGTAACGTGGTACCGCGCCGCACCGTGTGCATCGGCAAGAAAAGCCTGAAGTGGGTGCCGCTGTTCGGGCAACTGTTCTGGCTGGCCGGCAACGTGTTGATCGACCGCGGTAACGCGATCAAGGCGCGCCGGTCGATGCTGACCACAACTCACACATTGCAACATCAGGACACCTCGATCTGGGTCTTCCCGGAAGGCACGCGCAATCTTGGCGCAGATCTGTTGCCGTTCAAGAAAGGCGCATTCCAGATGGCGATTGCGGCCGGCGTGCCGATCGTTCCGGTGTGTGCCAGCAATTACATCAAGCACATGCGACTCAATCGCTGGCACAGCGGCGACATTCTCATACGCTCGTTGCCGGCCATTCCTACAGCAGGGCTGACCATGGATGACATGCCCCAGCTGATTGCCCGATGCCGCGAGCAGATGCGCGAGTGTATTGAGGCGATGGATCGGCAGTTGCAACCGGTCTGAATACAAAACTCCCAACACCCTCGCCACAAGTACTGCCCTCCAACCTGAGATCGACGAACTCCAAAGATTTTGCTGACTCCCATGCAGCAGGGCGCGCTAAGCTGAACCGTGCCTGCCACTGCCATTTCCAACAAGAAGTGAACCACCACCATGGGTAGAGTCGTTGCTGCTGCGGTTTACAGCGCCGGTAAGAAAGTCACCAATATCACCCTCGATGAAGGCAGCGCCTGGGCTGCCAAACCCGGACATTTCGTCTGGATCGGCCTTGAGGAGCCCAGCGCCCAGGAGCTGACCAACCTGCAGCGTCAATTCAATCTGCATGAACTGGCGATTGAAGACGCGATGGAGAAACACAGCCGCCCCAAGCTGGAAACCTTTGGTGACGCGCTGTTCATCGTCACGTATTCGCCGATCCGCAAGGACGGCAAGCTGCAATTCATCGAAACCCATATCTTCGCCGGCAAGGGCTACATCATTACCGCCCGCAACGGTCACTCGGCGTCCTACGCCCATGTCCGACAACGCTGTGAGGCGCGCCCGCTTCTGCTGGAGCATGGGGAAGATTTCGTACTCTATGCCATCCTCGATTTCGTCATTGAAAACTACCAGCCGATGGGTGAAGCCATTCATGCCGAGATCGATGAGCTGGAGCATCATGTGCTGTGCAGTGCCTTGAACGAACGGGACATCCAGAACCTGCACAGCTTGCGCCGGGATGTGTTGCGCCTGCGTCGCTATGCGGCGCCGATGGTGGAGATCAGCGAAGAATTGCAGAAGTTGAACTTCCCTTTTATCGACAAGAACATGCGTCCGTATTTCCGTGACGTGCAGATTCATGTCACGCGGCAGATGGAAGACCTGACGACCCTGGCGGACATCGCCAGCCAGACCATCGAAGTCGGCGTGCTGCTCGAAGCGTCGCGCCAGAGCGTGGTGCAGCGCAAGTTTGCTGCGTGGGCGGCGATCCTGGCGTTTCCGACGGCGGTTGCCGGGATCTATGGGATGAACTTCCAAGACATGCCGGAACTGAGCTGGCACTACGGATATTTCACGGTGCTGGGGGTGATTACCGTGGGGTGCACCGCGCTGTGGGCCAGTTTCAAGCGGTCGGGATGGCTGTAGGGGGGCTGTTCTGTTGGCGTTGCGTTGGCCGCTATCGCGAGCAGGCTCGCTCCCACAGGGATTGGTGGCGAATGCAGGCGTTATGAACGCTCGCTCGCCCTTGTGGGCGCGGGCTTGCCCGCGAAAGCGTCGGCGCATCCAGCCCCTTCATGAACTGACACGCCACCTTCGCGAAAAGCCCGCTCTCACGGGGAATTCCGGGTTGTTCAGGCCTGGGGTTGGTGGGCGACAAAGCGCATCATCCACTCCGCCACCGTTGCACCGTGATGTTCCTGATCGAGGCTCGCCACACCTTGGCTGTAGACCTGTTCGCCGAGGTGTTGCTGGCGAATCTCCAGCAAGGCCCGGGAATAATCGTGGATGAATTCCGGATGCCCCTGGAAGCACAGCACCTGGTCGTTGATGTGGTAGGCGGCGAACGGGCAGAAATCGCTGGTGGCGATGACCGTGGCGTTTTCGGGTAACTCGGTGACCTGGTCCTGATGGCTAATCAACAAGGTCAGCTCTTCCATCACCGGGCTCATCCACGGCGCCTTGGCGGCCAGTTTGTAGCGATGGGTGCCCACGCCCCAACCCTGGCTGGCACGCTCGGCCTTGCCGCCCAACAACAACGCCAACAGTTGATGGCCGAAGCACACGCCCAACAGTTTGTCGCCCCGCTGGTAACGGTCGAGCAGGTAGGTCTTGAGGGTTTGAATCCACGGATCGGTGCCGAACGAATCAGCCTTGCTGCCAGTGATCAGATAGGCGTCGAACTGCTCGTCATCGCTGGGGTAGTGCCCTTGCATGACGTTGTACACGACAAATTCCGCGGCGATGGGTTGCTGGGAAAACAGCCGCTGGAACATCTGCCCGTAACCCTGATATTGGTCGACCAGTTCCGGACGCAGAATATCGGTTTCCAAAATGCAGATGCGTAGCGACATAAAAAATACCTGACACGATGATGGGAATATTGCACACCCCAGAGCCTGCCTCGAAACACGGCTCCAAGGCAAGCCCTCTCACGCAGTCAGAACGGTTCTTGCCGGGCTGCCTTTTCCAGCAACAAGGCCGGCGGTGAGAAACGTTCGCCATATTGTTCGGCCAGATATTGGGCCCGGGCTACGAAGTCCCGTAGACCGTATTGATTGATGAACTGCAACGCACCACCGGTCCAGGCCGCGAAGCCGATACCGAAGATCGAGCCGACGTTGGCGTCGGCCGTGGATGTGAGCACGCCCTCCTCCACGCAGCGCACGGTCTCCAAGGCCTGGATGAACAGCAATCGATCGCGGATATCCTGCGGCGCAATTTGTCCATCCGCCCTCTCGAACCGGCTTTTGAGCACCGGCCACAGACGTTTTTGCCCGTTGGCTGGATAGTCATAGAAGCCCGCACCCGCGGCCTTGCCTGGGCGCTTGTATTCATTGAGTAGCAGGTCTACCACCGCGAACGCCGGATGTTCGGTCGGCAGTTTCCCTTCTGCCCGCAAGTCCTTGGCCGTTTGCGCGCGGATATGGCTCATCAGGCTGAGAGAAACTTCGTCAGAAATCGCCAGAGGCCCGACCGGCATCCCGGCCTTGCGCGCTTCGGTCTCGATCATCGGGGCACTGACACCCTCGCCGAGCATGGCGATACCTTCGTTGGTAAAGGTGCCAAACACCCGTGAAGTAAAGAAGCCGCGACTGTCGTTCACCACGATGGGGGTCTTGTTGATCTGCAGGACAAAATCGAATCCCCGGGCCAACGTCTCGTCGCTGGTGCGGACGCCCTTGATGATTTCCACCAGAGGCATTTTTTCCACCGGGCTGAAGAAGTGCAGGCCGATGAACCGGGTCGGGTCCGCCACTGCCTCGGCCAGACCGGTGATGGGCAAGGTCGAGGTGTTGGAGGCGATCACTGCCTCAGCGCCTGCCACCGCCTGGGCGGCAGCCGAAACCTTGGCTTTCAGGGCGCGATCCTCAAACACCGCTTCGATGATCAGATCGCAGCCGACCAGATCAGCGTCGCTGGCGGTGGGGCGAATCCGAGCCAGGATCGCGTCGCGCTGCTCGGCGCTGAGTTGGCTGCGGGCGACCTTCTTGTCCAGCAGCGCCGCCGTACGCGCCTTGCCCTTCTCGGCGGCGGCCAGATCAACGTCCTTGAGCACCACCTCAATGCCGGCCACGGCGCTGACACAGGCAATACCCGCCCCCATCATGCCCGCACCCAGGACGCCGACTTTCTTTGTCAGATAAGGCGCCAGGCCCTGTGGGCGAGAACCGCCGGCCTTGATCTGGTTGAGCTGGAACCAGAACGTGCCGATCAGGTTCTTCGCCACCTGGCCTGTGGTCAACTCAGTGAAATAGCGGGTCTCGATCAAGTGAGCGGTGTCGAAATCCACCTGGGCGCCTTCCACAGCGGCGCAAAGGATTTTCTCCGGAGCCGGCAGGCAACCCTGAGTCTTGTTACGCAGGATCGAAGGAGCAATCGCCAGCATCTGCGCGACTTTCGGATCGGAAGGCCCGCCACCCGGGATCCGGTAGCCCTTGGTATCCCAGGGCTGAACGGCATCGGGGTTCGCCAGGATCCAGGCCCGGGCCTTGCCCAGCAATTCATCACGATCCTGCGCCAGCTCATCCACCAGCCCCGCCAGCACCGCCTGTTGCGGGCCGACCTTCCTGCCCTCGAGCAGATAGGGCAAGGCTTTTTCCAGACCCAGCAGACGCACCATGCGCACCACCCCGCCGCCGCCCGGGAGCAGGCCCAGGGTGACTTCCGGCAGCCCGATCTGCACCGACGGCTGGTCCAGCGCCACGCGATGATGACACGCGAGGCAGATTTCCCAACCGCCGCCCAGGGCTGCGCCGTTGATGGCCGCCACCACGGGCCTGCCAAGGGTATCCAAGGCGCGCAGTTGCGCCTTCAGGTCCAGGACCATTTGGTAAAGGGCGTGGGCCTCGGGCTTGCCAACCTTGACCAACTCGTTGAGGTCACCGCCGGCAAAGAACGTTTTCTTGGCCGAGGTGATGATCACACCGGCAATCGAATCCTTTTCTGCCTGCAAACGGGCAACGCAGGCCGCCATGGCTTCGCGGTAAACCGCATTCATGGTGTTGGCACTCTGCCCCAGCATGTCGAGCGTCAGGACGACGATTCGGTCCTGGCCGGTTTCGTAACGGATCGCATCGGTCATGAAGGATATGTCCTTGGAATCGGGGCTCAGAGGCGTTCGATGACGGTGGCAATGCCCATGCCGCCGCCGACACAGAGGGTCGCCAGGCCATAGCGCAGGCGCCGCGCCTCCAACTCATCGAGCAGGGTGCCAAGAATCGCGCACCCTGTGGCGCCCAAGGGATGGCCCATGGCGATGGAGCCACCGTTGACATTCACCTTGGCAGGATCGATGGCCATGTCCTTGATGAATTTGAGTACCACCGAGGCGAAGGCTTCGTTGACTTCGAACAGGTCGATGTCTTCGACCCGCAGCCCGGCCTTGGCCAACGCCTTGCGCGTGGCGGGCGCCGGGCCGGTGAGCATGATGGTCGGGTCGGTGCTGGTGACGGCCGTGGCGACGATCCGCGCCCGGGGTTGCAGGCCCAGTGCCCGGCCCTTGGCTTCGGAACCGATCAACATAAGAGCCGCACCATCGACAATGCCGGAACTGTTGCCCGGCGTGTGCACATGGTCGATCCGTTCGACATGGCTGTAGACCCGCAGCGCCGTGCCGTCGAAGCCCATCTGGCCCATGGCTTCGAAACTCGGCTTGAGCTTGCCGAGGCCTTCGAGCGAAGCGTCGGCACGAATGAACTCATCGTGGTCCAGCAACATGATGCCATTCTGGTCCCGCACGGCGACCAGCGACTTATCGAACGACCCATCGGCCCGGGCACGCGTGGCTTTCTGTTGTGAGTGCAGCGCATAGGCATCGACGTCCTCGCGGCTGAAGCCTTCCAGGGTGGCGATCAGGTCGGCACCGATACCCTGGGGGATGAAATGGCCGTGCAGGTTCGACTGCGGGTCCAACGCCCACGCGCCGCCATCGCTGCCCATGGGTACCCGGGACATGGATTCGACGCCACCGGCCACCACCAGGTCCTCGAAGCCAGAGCGCACTTTCATCGCCGCCAGGTTCACCGCTTCCAGGCCCGAGGCGCAGAACCGGTTGAGCTGCACTCCGGGAACACTGACGTCCCAGTCGGCCACCAGGGCCGCCGTCTTGGCGATGTCCGCGCCCTGCTCTCCGATCGGTGTCACACAACCGAGCACGATATCGTCGACCTGACTGGTGTCCAGGTCCATCCGCTGCTGCAAGGCGCTGAGCAGGCCGCCCATCAGGCTGACCGGCTTGACGCTATGCAGGGCGCCATCAGGCTTGCCCTTGCCACGCGGTGTGCGTAGCGCATCGAAAATCAAAGCTTGGGTCATGAAGTCCTCGCACCTGCATAAAACAATGCCCCCAACCATAAGCCCAGCGGCGCTGGATTCAATGACCGCAGTGCTCAATGACGTTGACAGCCACACTCAGACGAACGGTAGCGAGCTATCGGGTTAACCGTTTCAGGAGGGCGAGCTGTCTAGCAAAAGGGCCGCCACGCAGCTGGCAATAGGCCTCATGCCTTTTTAGTAGAGATAAGCGATATGCTGATACTAATTGGTTCTAAGTCAATACGGCTGCGGCCCCTAATGTATTCCTAGTACAAGAAAAGTCGTCGGGTTTTGCCGAGGCGCTTGTCGAACAGGAAGTGCAACGCCAGCCATCACGGATATGCCGGCTGGCCTCAGGAAATAACAAAAAAGGCGGGTCAGCCATGTTCAAACATTCGAAAGTTCGCCAAGCCGGACTCATTCTCTTTGCCACGACGCTGCTGTTGATTTTGCCGAATATTCCCAAGGTGATCGGCTGAATCCCTGCGCGCGGGCGCCTGCTCCAACCAATTGAGTGTGTCGCCAAAAAATGTGACGGGTTTGCTGTTCGAGCCGGGGTGGCTGTGCCAACCTTTGCAGCATTCCCATGACATGGAAGGCCATCCACTTGAAAGCTCTTATTGTGTTCGGGGCGCTGCTGCTCAGCACGCCCCTGTATGCCGCACAGCTGGTGCTGGAACTGGGCGCGAATACCCGCACCTGGCAAACCGAAGAACTGCTCAAGCATCCCGAAGCCCGAACGGTCCAGATCGCTGATGACGTTTCCTACAAGAAGCCGATGAGCTATCAGGCCGTGCCGCTGACCGCGCTGCTGGTAGGCGTCCAGCCGAACGAGCATCTGCAAGCCGTTGCGCTGGACGGTTTCGCCGCCGAGATGCCTGCTGCGCCGCTGCTCAACAAAAGCGGCGCCCGCGCCTGGTTGGCAATTGAGGACCCGGCCAAGCCTTGGCCGCCGCTGGGTGAGGGCAAGCACAGCGCCGGGCCTTTCTATCTGGTCTGGACCGATCCCCAGGCGGGGCATATCAGCCCGGAACAATGGCCCTATGCCGTGGCGAGTATCAAGCGCTTGTCCGGCGTCGCTGAACGCTTCCCTGCCCTGTTGCCGGCGTCCAACCTGGCCAAGGACGACCCGGTGAACAAAGGCTTCGCGCTGTTCCAGAAGAATTGCCTGGCCTGCCATCGGCTCAATGGCGCCGGCGACGCGCAGTTCGGCCCCGACCTGAACGTACCGTTCAATCCCACCGAGTATTTCTCCGGCGACTTCCTCAAGCGCTATATCCGCGATCCGCAAAGCATGCGCCGTTGGCCCCAGGGCAAGATGCCGGGGTTCTCGGAAGCCGTGCTGCCGGATACCGAGCTGGACTTGCTGGTTACGTATCTGAAGCATATGGCGGGGCGTAAGCAGCCGCTGGGTCAATGACCGTACGTTTGTGGCCCATACCTTTGTGGCGAGGGAGCTTGCTCCCTCGCCACAAAAGCTCGCTATCCAGGAACGTTACTGCTGCTGCACCTTGATCACCGGAGCCGGCGTCTCGACCACTTTGGCGTGCATCTGCTCACAACCACCACCCCGGCGCATGCCACGCACTGGGCAGGCGTCGAGATAATCCAGGCCCACGGCCAGTTTCAGGTGTCGTTCCGGGCGGGCCAATTGGTTGGTCACGTCGAAACTGTACCAGGCGTCATCCAGCCAAGCCTCAGCCCAGGCGTGACTGGCCAAATGCTCGCTCTGCTCGCTGAACAGATAACCCGACACATAGCGCGCCGGCACTCCCAGGCTGCGGGCGCAGGCCAAAAATGCGTGGGTATGATCCTGGCACACCCCGTGGCGGCCAGCAAAAGCCTGGGCGGCGCTGGTCTCGACCTCAGTGACGCCGGGGGTGTAAATCATGTGCTGGTTGAGCCCGTGCATCAGATCGATCAGCGCCGTGCGATCGCGACGGCGCTTGCATTGTTGGCTGGCGAAATCACGAAGGGCCTCGTCGGCCTCGGTCAGCCGGGTGAACCGCAAGAACGGCAGCGCCGACTGGCTTTCATGCTCGGCTTCCCGGGACGGGTCGATGTCCACCTGCCCTCGGGCTCCGATAATGACCGTCTCATGGGGCTCGTCCAAAGTCAGTACATGCAGGATATTGCCGAACGGATCCAGCTGCGCCCGCACCGGCCGCGGCAAATCGAGTTGCCAGCTCAGCACGTGCTGGCGTTCGCTGTCGTGGGGTGTCAGGCGCAGGTACTGGATGCTGGCGCGGACCTGGTCTTCATAGTGGTAGGCCGTTTCGTGGCTGATCGAGAGTCTCATATGACCTCCAGGTAGGAACTGTGAATGGCATTGCCCAGTTCGCGGACCAGTGGGATGAATTCGGTGAGCCAGGCATGCAGGCCACCGTCGAGTATTTCGTTGATACCGGTGTAGCGCAGGCGCGCGTCCATTTCCGCCGCCAGGCGCTGTGCCTGCCGGCCGTTGGCGCCCGGCAGGCTCGCGAGGATCTGGTCGATCTCTTCGGTACAGGCGCGCAGCGAACGCGGCACGTCGGCCCGTAACAGCAGCAGTTCGGCCACGTGGCGAGCTCCCGGGGCGTCACGGTAGATCTCGGTGTAGGCCTCGAAGGAGGACAAGGCCCGCAGCAAGGCACTCCACTGGTAATACGCATGGGCCGTTCCATCGCTGACGGCGTCGGCCTGGTCGCCGGCCATCTCGTAGCGGGCGTCGAGCAGGCGCAGGGTGTTGTCAGCCCGTTCGATGAAAGTCCCCAGGCGAATGAACCTGAATGCGTCGTTGCGCATGATGGTGCCGTAGGTAGCACCTCGAAACAGGTGTGAGCGCTCCTTGATCCACTCGCAGAAGCGGCTCATGCCGTAGCGATTCAAGCCTTGCTCGGCAATGACGCGTATCTCCAGCCAGGTGGCGTTGATGTTCTCCCACATGTCGGCGGTGATTCGCCCACGTACGGCATGGGCGCTGGCCCGTGCAGCGCCCAGGCAACTGTAGATACTGGCCGGGTTCGCGGCTTCCAGGGCAAAGAACTGCAACAATCGCTCGGCATGCAACTCGCCGTGTCGCTCGCGATAGTCGTCCAGCGTGCCAGTGATCAGCAGCGGCATGGCCAGCTCGTGCAGACCGTCGCCACGCCCGTCCTGGGGCATCAGCGACAGCGAATAGCTGACGTCGAGCATGCGTGCGAGATTTTCCGCGCGTTCCAGATAACGCGACATCCAGTACAGGTCAGAGGCAGTTCTACTTAACATTGCTTGTTTCCTTCAATCCTCGACCACCCACGTATCCTTGGTGCCGCCACCCTGGGAAGAGTTGACCACCAACGAGCCTTCGCGCAGCGCCACACGGGTCAAACCGCCCGGCACCACGCGCGTCTCTCGCCCCGCCAGCACAAACGGGCGCAAGTCGATATGGCGCGGGGCAATGCCGTTTTCGACAAAGGTCGGGCATGTCGACAGCGACAGCGTCGGCTGGGCGATGTAGGCGTGCGGCTTGGCCTTGATCCGCTCGCGGAAGGCGTCGATCTGCTCGGTCGTCGCGGCAGGCCCCACCAGCATGCCGTAGCCGCCGGAACCCTGGGTTTCCTTGACCACCAGACTCGGAAGATTCGCCAGCACGTGGGAAAGCTCGGAGGGGTTGCGGCACTGCCATGTCGGGACGTTCTTCAGGATCGGCTCTTCGTCCAGATAGAAACGGATCATGTCAGTGACAAACGGGTACACCGACTTGTCATCCGCCACACCGGTGCCGATGGCATTGGCGAGCACCACGTTGCCGGAGCGGTAGGACGCCAATAATCCCGGCACCCCGAGCATCGACTGCGGGTTGAAGGCCAGCGGGTCGAGGAAGGCGTCGTCCAGGCGCCGGTAAATCACATCTACCGCTTTTGGCCCATCGGTGGTGCGCATGAACACTCTGTCATCACGCACGAACAGGTCGGCTCCCTCCACCAATTCCACGCCCATCTCTCTGGCGAGGAATGCGTGCTCGAAGAACGCGCTATTGAAGCGCCCTGGGGTGAGCACCACGACGCTGGGGTCATCCAGCGGGCTCGCGCTTCTCAGGGTGTCGAGCAGCAGGTTGGGGTAATGGTCGATCGGTGCGATGCGCTGGGCGGCGAACAGCTCGGGGAACAGGCGCATCATCATCTTGCGGTCTTCCAGCATGTAACTGACGCCGCTGGGGGTACGCAGATTGTCTTCGAGCACGTAGTACGTGCCGTCGCCATCGCGCACCAGGTCAACCCCGCAAATGTGCGCATAGACATCCCGATGCAGATCCAGCCCCTGCATCGCCAGTTGATATTGCTCGTTAGCCAGCACCTGTTCCGCCGGAATGACCCCGGCGCGGATGATTCGTTGCTCGTGGTAGAGGTCGGCCAGGAACATGTTCAGCGCCTTGACCCGCTGAATGCAACCGCGTTCGACCACGCGCCATTCGCTGGCGGGGATGCTGCGCGGGATGGTGTCGAAAGGAATCAGGCGCTCGGTGCCCTGCTCGTCTCCGTAAAGCGTGAAAGTGATACCAGCGCGGTGAAACAACAGGTCGGCTTCGCGCCTGCGCTGTGCCAGAAGCTCATCCGGCGTTTCGGCCAACCAACGGGCGAACGCCCGGTAATGCGGGCGGACCTGGCCGTCGGCGTCGTACATTTCATCAAAACCCGTGCGGATCATGCCGTACTCCTTGTCACCCTGGCAGCAGGCATCGCAAAGCCCGTGCCATCGGCATAAACGCTTTATGATCAACGGGTTGGAATTTCCACTGCTTGGCTGCGCACCCTTGTTGTGCAACCAATGCCCCACTCCGCCGCCCCCGCTTCATTGCGACGCAGGGGAGTCGCTCTCCTGAGCATAGTCACGGAAAAATGACACGACCGGATTTGGATACAGTTAGCTACAAAAGCTGGGGACCATAAGAATTGGTGGATTTGTCTGGCGCACATGAAAACGGCCAACCCGAGGGTCAGCCGTTGCGGTGTGGCGGTAAGTGAACCTCAGGCCTGCAAGCGCCGGATCTCTTGCTTGACCCCCCAACCCTCGATGATCCCGCCCAGGGGTTCGACGACGGCTTCAAAGTTCTGCTCAAAGTCTCCGATGTCATCGTAAGTGGCGTACATCACCCGGCTCAGTTCCAATGACCAGGCCCCGTCGTCCCGCACACTGACCTGCGCATTCAGCGACTCCCCCCGAAAATGACCTGCCGCCCTGCGCGCCCGCTCCTCGTCCGGGAAAATGGCGTAGAACTCGATGGGGTGGAATCGGGAAAAATCGAAACCGCCTTCTTTCATGCGGCGCAACACGCTGGTGCTGATGTCTTCTTGATAGGCTGTGCTCATGAAACGTCCTCCTAGAACCGATGGATAGACTTTCCGTCTTCCCGCGCGCACAACCCGTGGGCTGCAAGCGATACGGCATCAAATGACCGTCGGGACACAAGCATGTAGCTGACAAGACCGGACCTTGGCGATCCTTTCGCTGATCTCAAGTGCAGAGTAGCCGTAAGTGATCGCCGCTGCCAAGCGAGGCCAGCCAGGGATTTCATGAAATCGGCGTAATGCTGATGATTTCGATGCTGTGCTGGGTTTTCAGGTTCTTGACGGTCGGCTCTTCGGTTCGGCCCTCCAGGTCATTGAGGTCCAATTTGGCGGGCACGGGCAACAGCCTTTCGCGAATCAATTGTGCAGCCTGCTCCATAGTGGGTTCCTGGTCATACTCGAACTGCTCGGCGATGGCTTCGCCGTGATCATCCACGAAAGTGATTTCCCACTTCTGCATCGGTGTCTCCTTGATCAATTCAGGGCCTGGCTTACCTATATCTCGACATTGAGGGCTGAATAATCGTTCCGCCGGGCCGGTGGACGGCACACATGAAAAGACCGCCTCGCGGGCGGTCTCGGTTGCAGCCATGGGCGTTTATTTTTCAGCGCGTTCCTTCAGCTCTTTCAGCGTATTGAACGGTGCATCGACGACGAACTTGTTAGCCAGCCAGGACGGTACATCGCCACCCGGCTCAGTGTGAACCTGATAAGTCACTTCGATCTGGTCCGCCCCCTTGGGCGCGAATTTCCAGAAACCGTCGACCTGGGTCACACGCACAAATCCTTTCTCTTCAGGCAGGTAGGTCGGTACACCCTTGAGGTGGCGGGTCAGGCTGCCATCGGCGCCCTGTTCGGTGGTGACTTCCAGCACCGAGTCCCGAGAGGTGACAGGCCAGGGGGTGTTGAATTGGGTGTAGGTCCAGCTCTTGTTGCCTTCGTGCTTGAGCAGCTTCTGGCTCTTGCACTCATGAATCCAGGCGCAGGCGCCTGGCACATCTTCTTGCAGGGCGCGCAACTTTTCCATGGTGGTCTTCATCACCGTCACGCCACGGTAGGCCTTGTACTTGGAACCGGCTACTTCACTGAGGGACACCTTGATACCGTCCTTCTCCTTGGCGACCTGCCAGTCCTCTGCCTGGGCGGTGGCCGTCGCCAACAATACGGTCAACCCACACAACACAGCCATACGATGCAGCGAACCCATAATTTTTTCCTTATTGTCCAAGTTCGATCATTTCAATTGCGGCCATTGACCCCTCACGCGGCAGTGACTTGCTCCCACCAGCCGATCAGCCGGATGGCCTCTTCACTGCTGCTGCCGCAGACCTCGATGTCGGCTTCGAACGCCGAACACACCGCCGGACGCTCCGGCTGGCCGAAGATCTTGCACAGGTTATCGACCGACAACTGTACGCAACGTTCTCCCGCCGGCTTGCCTTGAGGCATTCCGGGAATCGGCGAGCTGATGGAGGGGGCGATGCAACAGGCGCCACAGCCTTCACGGCAGTTCATGACGACGACATCCTCACGGCAGGTAATGGTTGGTAACGGGACACAGAGTAACGGCTAAAACACTCGTTTTAAATTACCGTCCGGGTGTTTTTTCGCCTGAAGCCCAGTGACCGGACAGTCAGCGACGAGCTGCATTCATGACGGCGGCTTATTGTTTGAACTCAAAATCCAGTGCTGCGCCTTCCACCTCGTTGCGCTCCTGATTGCGCAGGGGCAGCTGCATCTCGTTGCTCAGCAGCCGACCGTTGAGCTGAAACGGTCCGGGCTTCTCGCCAAACATGGACGGTAACAACGGTTCACGCTTGGGCAATGGCACCTTACCCGGTGGTTGCAGCTCCTCGACCATGTCCTGGGGCAGGCTCAAGTCCAACCTGGCGGGTGGCAACGGCGTCTTGGCAATCTCGTGGGCGGACTTGCTCTTGGATGCGATGGGCGCGCGTTTCTTCTTCGTGTTCGTGGGAGCGGCTTTCTTGGCAGGCGTTTTCTTGGCCACTGGCGCTTTTTTCGGCGCATCCTTCGTGGCGCTGGCGGCTGGTTTCTCCTGTGCTGAGGCGGCCACAACACCTCCCGCATGAAAGGCGGTCAGTAAACCGATCAAAACCCAGGCAGCAGGAACAATGGCTTTCATAAACACAACGGCAGTTACGACAGAGAAGCCCATGCTCGCCTGATAATGAGGCGCTGACAAGCACCTCACGCTAAGCCGCTGATTCTTAAAAAAATCCGTTGGCCGTCTCTTGGCACAGTTGGGTGGCCAGTAGCCCCAACGTCATCAGCGCCCGCTCTGCCTCGCGGTTCCAGGGCGTGCCGCAGTTCAAGCGGATGCAGTGGTTGAACTGTTCGGTATTACTGAAAATCAACCCAGGCGCGATGCTGATGCCCTGCTGCAACGCCCGCACATGCAGCTCCTGGGTATTGACCCGTCCCGGCAGGCTGACCCATAGGATGAAGCCCCCGTTGGGACGACTCATCTGCGTGCCTTCAGGGAAATACTGCTGCACCGCCAGTTGGAAAGCGCTGAGGTTCTTACGGTATTCCTGACGGATGTAGCGCAAGTGCCGGTCATAGCCGCCATTCTCCAGATAGGCCGCGATGCCCATCTGCGTGACGCTACACGCCGAATGCGTGCTGAAGGTCTGGAGCCGCTGGATTTCCTGCTGGAATTTGCCGGCGATCATCCAGCCGATCCGCACACCCGGGGACAAGGTCTTGGAGAAACTCGAACAGTAGATGACCCGGTCCAGTCGGTCATAGGCCTTGAGAGCCTTGGTACGCCCCTGCTCGAACATCAACTCGCCATAGATATCGTCCTCGACGATCTGGATGTCGAAGTCCGAGGCCAACCGCAGCAATTGTTTTTGCCGCTCTTCCGGCATGGTGCCGCCCAGGGGATTGCTCAGGCGCGTGGTCAACACCAGCGCCTTGATCGACCATTGGTTGGCCGCCAGTTGCAGCGCCTCGAGGCTCATGCCGGTGACCGGGTCGCTGGGAATCTCGATAACCTTCAGGCCCAGCAGGTCAGCCAGTTGCAGCAAGCCGTAATAGGTCGGCGACTCGGCGGCGATCAGGTCTCCTGGCCGGGTCAGCACCCGTAGCGACATCTGCAGGGCGTCGACGCAGCCGTGGGTGATCACCACTTCGGAAGGGTCTACCACCACGCCGGCATCGCGCATGCGAATCGCCACCTGGCGCCGCAACGGTTCGAAGCCCGGGCTGAACATGTAGCTGAACGCCCGCGGACTGTGGAAACGCGTGACCTTGGCCAATTGCTGATGCAATGCCCGCACCGGCAGATAGTCGACGCTCGGTACCGCCGCGCCCAGGGGAAACACCCCCTCACGCCGCGACTCGACCAGCACCTGCTGGATGATACTGCTGCGCGTCACCAACCCCGGGCGCTCGACCCGTGCGATGTCCGGCGTCGACGCCGTGAGCGCCGGCGTCTGGTGCACGTAGTACCCCGATTGTGGCCGTGCGCGAATCAATCCCTGGTCTTCGAGGTTCGCGTAAGCCTGCAACACCGTGGCATGGCTGACGTTGAGCTGCGAGCTCATCTTGCGCACCGAAGGCACGCGTTCGCCAGGCTGATATACACCACGCCGGATGTCTTCGGCCAGCTGTTGCGCAATACGTTGATAAAGCAGGAGGTTGGTCATGACGCAGCACTCGGTTTCACGGGCATTTTATTCTTGTCGGAAACGATACCGGAACAGTTTAGAAGTGTACTGGGACAGTTGCCAGATTACTCGACCGTACAGTGCAGTGACAGCCCCAACTGTATTCATTGTCTGACGGCAGGTCGAAAAAAACCCGGCGCCTTTCGAAGGGGCCGGGTTTTCCAGTGACGCAGCCTCTTAGCGGGCCGCGCCGAGCTGGCCTTTTTCGTCGGAGAACACGATTTCAACCCGCCGGTTCTGAGCCCGGCCACGTTCGGTGGCGTTGACATCCACCGGGTATTCATCACCGTAGCCTTCGACCTGGATACGCTTCTCGTCAATCCCCAGGTCCACCAGCACATCCGCCACCGCCTGCGCGCGATCGCGGGACAGCTTGAGGTTTTCCTGCTTGCCGCCGGTGCTGTCGGTATACCCCTCGATACGCACGACGCGCTTGGGATTGAGCTGCAAGAACTGGACGATCTTGAGCACGACCCGGTTGGCCGAATTCTTCAACTCGGCTTCGCCGGTGTCGAACAGGACATCGCCCAAGGTCATCACCAGACCGCGATCGGTCTGGGTGGTGGCCATTGCCATGATCTGTTCCTCAAGCCATTTGCCCTGCTGCTGCACGCTCAGCAATTTGGATTCACGCAAGGCCAACTGCAGACGCTGGCGCTCCAGTTCGAGCTTCGCCGCGCGTTCTTCGTTGAGCACCTGGTTGCTGTGCTCACGGGCGATCTCGCTGTAGCGCTGGCTCAGGTAGGCGTAATGCTGGACATCCTCACCGCTGCCCCAGTACGTGGACAAGCGATCGGCACGGGCCAGCGACTCGCCGGCACGAATCACATCCTTGGGCGCAGCACGCAAGACGTTGGCGTCTTCCTTGACCTTCTGGAAGCTCGCGCTGGCCTGTTCGAGCGCCGCTTCGCTACGCTGGCCGGCGCAGCCATACAAACCGCTCAATCCAACGAGGAGCAGGCCACCGAGTACATGGGAGTGCTTCATTGGGCATCCTCGCGCAGCTGTTTGTGCAGGCGCTTGATGCGGGTATCGAGCACGTTCAGTTGTTCCTGACTCTTGAGCGTCAACACCTTCGCTTCAGCCAGGCGCGCATCCAGTTCGGCCTGTTCGGCTCGCATGCGCGCTTTTTTGTAGGATTCGTCGGCCATGTTCGATTTGGCGCGGGCGAATTTTTCTTCCGCCAGTTTCAATTCAGGCACTTCGTCGGCATTGGCGCCCACGGCCCGGGCTTGTTCCAGTGCCTGTTCGGTCAGGCGGATCTGTTCATTCGGCGCCGGATCGGCTGCGCAGCCCGCCAGAGCCAGAACGGCCAGGGCAGCGAAAAGAGGTCGAATAGTCACTAATGTTCCCTACTGTTTTGGGGCACTGACGGGTGGCTGCAACTGTGTTCTCCAACGCTCCAGATTGCGCTGCAACACAGCCTCCGTCAGGCCGGACGCGGCCAATTCTGTCATCTTTTGCGCCAGCTGTCCGCGTAACCATGGGTCATTGCAGGCAGAGTTATGGGAGATCGCCAGGAACAGCCCCGGTTTATCCACCGGTTGCGGTGCAGCTTGCAGGTCGTTGGCCATCCCCAGTGTCTGCGCCATCGCCAGGCCCGAATAGCGCCCCGCCAGGACATATTCCACTTCTCCCAGCAGTAATTTCTGAAAGGCCTGGGTAAGGTTGGGCGTGCGGATCAGGGACAATTGCTGCTCTGCAAAGACGCCAAATCCTGCAGTCATACGAGACTTTTCCGACAACGCGCCGGGATGGCCTTGAAGATCCTCGGGCCGATTGATAACCAGCGTCGAATGCTTGCGGGTCCAGACCAGGTAATCGTTTTCCAGCAGGGGCGGATGAACGTAGTCCAGCGCTTCAAGACCCGTACTGGTCAGTGGGGCGTCAGTGAGCAGGTCCATGCGTCCGCTGCGCACTTCGTCCAGGGCCTGGGCACGCTTGCCGGCGTAAAGCAGTTCGATCTTGATCCCCAGTTCTGCCGCCACCTGCGCGAGCAGATCAGCGCTAGCGCCGATCAGATGCTTGGGGTCCTGGGGGTCTTGCCAGAGGTACGGCGGCGCATCCGGGCTACCGGTGGCGATCAGGCGCTCACATTTGCCGGCGGCGCCAGCCAGGCCTGGCACAGCGGCCAGCACTAGCAGTAACGACCCGCCAGCCAGACGGCGAAGATCCATGGCCATACGCTCCCCTTACTATCGATTTCAGTCTTGCAGTAATAAAAAACCCGGCCAAAAGGCCGGGCTCTTTATAAGTGAAGACGCCGGATTAGACCAGCTTCTCCAGCTCAGGGATGGCTTCGAACAGATCCGCCACTAGGCCGTAATCGGCCACCTGGAAGATCGGCGCTTCTTCGTCCTTGTTGATCGCAACGATCACCTTGGAGTCTTTCATGCCGGCCAGGTGCTGGATCGCGCCGGAGATACCGACGGCGATGTACAGCTGTGGTGCAACGATCTTGCCGGTCTGGCCGACCTGCATGTCGTTGGGTACGAAACCTGCGTCGACTGCGGCGCGGGAAGCGCCCACGGCAGCGCCCAGCTTGTCGGCCAGGGCGTACAGGTGCTTGAAGTTGTCACCGTTCTGCATGCCACGGCCGCCGGAAACGACGATCTTGGCAGCGGTCAGCTCAGGACGATCGGACTTGGCCAGTTCTTCGTTGACGAAGCTGGAAATGCCGGCGTCGTGGGCAGCGCCTACGGCTTCAACGGCCGCCGAGCCACCTTCGGCTGCAACCGGGTCGAAACCGGTGGCGCGTACGGTGATGACCTTGATCGAGGCGTTCGATTGCACGGTGGCAATGGCGTTACCGGCGTAGATCGGGCGCTTGAAGGTGTCGGCGCTTTCTACCGAGATGATCTCGGAGATCTGGTCAACGTCCAGGGCAGCGGCAACGCGTGGCAGGATGTTCTTGCCGTTGGACGTAGCGGCGGCCAGGATGTGGCTGTAGCCCTTGCCGAGTTCGGCTACCAGCGGCGCGACGTTTTCCGGCAACTGATGCGCGTACGCGGCGTTGTCGGCAGACAGCACTTTGGCCACGCCTGCGATTTTTGCAGCAGCTTCGGCAACGGCGCCAGCGCCCTGCCCGGCCACCAGGACGTGGACATCGCCACCGATCTTGGCAGCAGCAGCAACAGTGTTCAGCGTGGCCGGAGCCAGCGCCTTGTTATCGTGTTCGGCGATTACGAGGATAGTCATGTTCAGATCACCTTCGCTTCGTTTTTCAGTTTCTCGACCAGTTCAGCCACCGACTTGACCTTGATGCCCGCGCTGCGTGCAGCCGGCGCTTCGACTTTCAGGGTCTTGTTGGTGGAGGCGGTGGAAACGCCCAAAGCGTCAGGAGTCAGCACTTCAAGCGGCTTCTTCTTGGCTTTCATGATGTTTGGCAGGGACGCGTAGCGCGGCTCGTTCAAACGCAGGTCGGTGGTGACGATGGCTGGCAGTTTCAGCGAAACCGTCTGTGCACCGCCGTCGATTTCGCGGGTCACGGCAACGCTGTCGCCGCTGACTTCGACTTTCGAGGCGAACGTGCCCTGGCCGTAGCCACTCAATGCAGCGAGCATCTGGCCGGTCTGGTTGTTGTCGCTGTCGATGGCTTGCTTGCCAAGGATCACCAGCTGTGGCTGTTCCTTGTCGACCACGGCCTTGAGCAGCTTGGCCACGGCCAGGGAAGTCAGGTCTTCGGCGGATTCGACGAGGATGGCGCGATCGGCACCCAGTGCCAGCGCGGTGCGCAGTTGTTCCTGGGCGGTGGTCGGGCCGATGGAGACGACGACGATCTCAGTCGCCACGCCTTTTTCTTTCAGGCGTACGGCTTCTTCTACGGCGATTTCGCAGAAAGGGTTCATCGACATCTTGACGTTAGCGAGGTCGACGCCGGAGTTGTCCGCCTTGACGCGAACCTTGACGTTATAGTCGACCACTCGTTTGACAGCTACAAGAACCTTCATGGATTCCTCGTTACTCTCCGGTGAAAAGAAAGTCGCCTAGGCGAACCTGGCGGTTGATGCTCATGGGCGCAAGGGCACCTCTAAAAACGCCGGCATGAACCACACATGACCTTGCTCACGGGAGTGAAGACCATTCGTCAGTGATGACTGATGAGTCATTCATTATCGCGGCGTGTAAACTGCGCGTCCCAACCACGCGTTACGTCACTTTGTGCTGCCTTCGCCCTGTCTTTAGAGGTGCTCTTGAAACCAACAGTCAGCCTACGGCGAGCGCAAAACCGCCCGTATCTTGACCGGAACACCTATTCCGGTCAATACGGCAAAATGGTCAGTCATAAGCCGTACGTCAGTGATTTATCTGGGCTGCGGCAATTTCAAACAAACGTTTGTATTGGACCCTGAGAGTGGTGTAGATATAATGCGCCGCCAAGAGAGAACCGCGTGTCATCCATTGTCGCTTTCGCCCGCTTCGTGAAGGAAGCAACGGATGCAACGCCAAACCTCCAATTAGAAAAATCGTGAGCCTTGAGTAGGAGATAGCCTGTGGAACGCGAATACATGGAATTCGACGTGGTCATCGTCGGTGCCGGCCCCGCTGGCCTGTCTGCCGCTTGCCGACTGAAACAGAAGGCCGCCGAAGCCGGTAACGAAATCAGCGTCTGCGTGGTCGAAAAAGGCTCGGAAGTCGGTGCGCACATTCTCTCCGGCGCCGTGTTCGAGCCCCGTGCCCTGAACGAACTGTTCCCGGACTGGAAAGAACTCGGCGCGCCGCTCAATACCCCGGTCAAGCGCGATGACATTTATGTCCTGAAAAACGCCGAGACCGCGAGCAAAATCCCTGACTTCTTCGTGCCCAAGACCATGCACAACGAAGGCAATTATATTATTTCCCTGGGCAACCTGTGCCGCTGGCTGGCCCAGCAGGCCGAGAACCTGGGCGTGGAAATCTACCCCGGTTTTGCCGCCCAGGAAGCGCTGTTCGACGAGAACGGCGTGGTCCGCGGGATCATCACCGGCGACCTGGGCGTTGATCGCGAAGGCCATCCGAAGGAAGGCCTGTACACGCCTGGCATGGAATTGCGCGCCAAGTACACCCTGTTCGCCGAAGGCTGCCGTGGCCACATCGGCAAGCAGCTGATCAAGCGTTTCAACCTGGACAGCGAAGCCGATGCCCAGCACTACGGCATCGGCCTGAAGGAAATCTGGGAAATCGACCCGGCCAAGCATCAACCCGGCCTGGTGGTGCACACCGCCGGTTGGCCGTTGGACATCATGGGCACCGAGAACACCGGCGGCTCGTTCCTCTATCACCTGGAAAACAATCAGGTGGTGGTCGGCCTGATCGTCGACCTGTCCTACAGCAACACCTTCCTGTCGCCCTTCGACGAGTTCCAGCGCCTCAAGCATCATCCGGTGCTCAAGCAGTACCTGGAAGGCGGCAAGCGCGTCAGCTACGGCGCCCGTGCCATCTGCAAGGGCGGCCTGAATTCGCTGCCGAAAATGGTGTTCAAGGGCGGCGCGCTGATCGGTTGCGACCTCGGCACCCTGAACTTCGCCAAGATCAAGGGCAGCCACACCGCGATGAAATCCGGCATGCTCGCCGCTGAGTCGGTGGCTGAAGCGCTGTTCGCCGAGAAAGATGGCACTGAAGAGCTGACCACTTACGTTGACGCGTTCAAGAAGAGTTGGCTGTACGAAGAACTGTTCGCCAGCCGCAACTTCGGCGCCGCGATCCACAAGTACGGCGCGATCATCGGCGGCGGCTTCAACTGGCTCGACCAGAACATCTTCGGTGGCAAGCTGCCGTTCACCCTGCACGACAACAAGCCCGACTATGCGTGCCTGAAACCGGCGGCCGAGTGCAAGAAGATCGACTACCCGAAACCGGACGGCAAGCTCAGCTTCGACAAACTCAGCTCGGTGTTCATCTCCGGTACCAACCATGAAGAAGAGCAACCCTGCCACCTGAAGCTGACCGACCCGAGCATCCCGATCGGCAAGAACCTGCCGCTGTACGACGAACCGGCCCAGCGCTACTGCCCGGCCGGCGTCTACGAAGTGGTGACCCAGGAAGACGGCGAGAAGCGCTTCCAGATCAACGCCCAGAACTGCGTCCACTGCAAGACCTGTGATATCAAGGATCCGGCGCAGAACATTACTTGGGTAACGCCGGAAGGCGCCGGTGGGCCGACTTACCCGAACATGTAAGCCGATTCGCTGAGCAACGAGGCTCCCGCAATGGGGGCCTTTTTGTTGTGTACGATTTCTACGCCCACCTAAAACCACTGTGGGAGCGAGCCTGCTCGCGATAGCAGCGTGTCAGTCGATACTCATCTGGATGATAAACCGCTATCGCGAGCAGGCTCGCTCCCACAGGGGATCCGGAGCGGATCAGGCCGCGCGCTCCTCCCCAGGGCTGCGTTCGAAATAACGCTTGTACTCCCGGCTGAACTGCGACGAACTCTGATACCCCACCTGATGCGCCACCTGCGCCACACCCATGCCATCGACGAGCAACAACCGCTGGGCCTTGAGCAAACGCAAGCGCTTGAGGTACTGCACCGGCGAAAGCAACGTGCTGCGCTTGAAATGCTCATGAAACGTCGAAGCACTCATGTTGGCGCAATTGGCCAGGGTCTCGACGTTCAGCGGTTCGGTGAAATGCGCGTGCAAATGACTCAGGGCCGCGGCGATCCTGGCGAACTGCCCATGCTGCTCCACCAGCGCCCGGAGCACATCGGCCTGGGGCCCGCGCAAGGCAGCGAAGAGTAATTCGCGCAGCCGCGCCTGACCCATGACCTGGCACTCCAGCGGGTCGTGCAAGCACTGCAGCAGGCGTTCGACGCAGCCGCGCATGGCGCCATCGAGCACCGCGCTGGTCATGGACTCCGGCGTCTGGGCCGCGAGGCTTCGCCCCGGCATCAACCCCATCGCCAGCACCAGCTCGCCCAACAGCGCCCGATCGATCGCAACGGATATCCCGAGCAGCGGAGCATCAGGCATGGCGTAGGTTTCGCACTCGAACGGCACCGGCAGCGCCTGGATCAGGTAATGCCCGGCGCCGTACTCCAGCGTGCGCGGTCCCAGATACGCCAGTTTGCTGCCCTGGGCGATGATCACCAGGCTCGGTTCATAGAGCTGCGGGCCACGGGCGATGTCCTGGCTGCACCGCAGCACTTGCACGCCCGGCAGGCGTGTAGGAATAAAGCCGTCACGGGTCGCCAGGGGTTCGATCAGCGAAACCAGCGCCGCGTTGGCATCGAGATGACGGGTTAACAACATGGGAAAACTTCACGAAAAAAGGGATGGGAACATCATCGCAGGTCTGGCGTCACATAGAAGCAATCCCAGGCCAAGGCCGGAGGATTAGGCATGACACCCGTAGGAATCGCCATCGCCGGATACCGTCATGGCTCCCAGAATAGATCACCTCACTGTTCACTGCTTAGCGAGGTCCATCATGTACACCGCCATCGGATACGCCGCCCAATCGCCCACCGCTCCTCTCGCCCCCATGAAGTTCGAACGCCGCAGCCCGCGAGCTGACGACGTGGCAATCGAGATCCTTTATTGCGGCGTCTGCCACTCGGACATCCACCAGGCACGCAACGAGTGGGGCATCGCCGTTTATCCATTGATGCCTGGCCACGAGATCATCGGCAAAGTCACCGCCGTCGGTGCGAATGTGACCCGTCATAAGGTAGGCGATCTGGTGGGTGTTGGCTGCATGGTCGACTCCTGCCGCGAGTGCGAAGCTTGTCAGGCTGACCTGGAGCAATACTGCTATCAGGGCATGACCCAGACCTATGCCAGCCCGGACCGTGTCAGCGGCGGGCATACCATGGGTGGCTATTCCAACAGCATCGTGGTCCAAGAGCACTTCGTGTTGCGCATCCCGGCCGCGCTCGACCCGGCCAGCGCCGCACCGATCCTCTGTGCCGGCATCACCACCTACTCGCCCCTCAAGCACTACGGCGTCAAGGCCGGCGACAAGGTCGGCGTGCTGGGCATGGGTGGCCTTGGCCACATGGGCATCAAGTTCGCCAAGGCCATGGGCGCGGAAGTCACGTTGTTCACCCGCTCGGCCAGCAAGGCCGAAGAAGCCCGTCGCCAGGGTGCCGATCATGTGATCGTGTCCACCGATCCCGAGCAGATGGCCGCCGCGGCCGGACGCTTCCACTTCCTGCTGGACACCATTCCAGTGCAGCACGACCTCAATCCCTACCTCAGCACCCTGCGCTTCGACGGCGTGCACATCCTGGTGGGCCTGGTCGAGCCGATCGATCCGCCGGTCCATGCGGCCAACCTGATCATGGGCCGTCGGGTCCTGGCCGGTTCGTTGATCGGCGGGATCGCCGAAACCCAGGAAGTGCTGGATTTCTGCGCCGAGCACAACATCAGCTGCGACATCGAAATGCTCGACATCCGCCAGATCAACGAAGCCTACAGCCGCATGATCGCCGGTGACGTGAAGTACCGCTTCGTCATCGACATGGCGACGCTCAAGGCCTGACTGTCGTCAAACCTTGGCGCCCAGCTCCGCCGACAACCGGGCTGTGACCCCTTTGACCAGGGGAATCAGCTCGGCCATTTTTTCCAGCGGCATGTACGGCACGGTGCTGGCGATGCTGATGCCGGCGACGATCCGCTTGCCGGCGTCACGAATCGGTGCCGCTACACAGCGAATCGACGGTTCGTTGTCTTCCAGGTCGAACGCATAGCCGCCCGCCACATATTCCACCATCCGCTGTTGGAACTGCTCCCAGGATTGCTCCTGGTGCTGAGGCCAGAACTGATTCTTCCCACCGGCCGGCAGGCTGATTTCATACAGTCGCTGCCATTGATCCTGGGTGTCGTCGAGCATCAAAGCCTTGCCGATACCGGTGCGCGCCAACGGCATGCGATGGCCGACGCGCGAGCGCATTTCCGGGCCGTTGCGCCCCGGATTTTTCAGCAGGTACAAGACCTCGTCGCCCTCGCGAATTGCCAGGTGCACCGTGTCGCCGGTCAGTGCCGACAGCTCGTCCAGATACGGCCCCGCCAGACTCACCAACGGCAACTCTTCCCGCGCCTGGAAACCCAGTTCGATCAACTTCGGCCCCAGCAGGTAACCCACTTGCGGCACCACGCGCAAGTAACGTTCGTCCACCAGGCAACTGGCCAGACGGTGAGTGGTGCTGCGGGTGGTGCCGATCAGCCGGGCGATTTCCTTCAAGTCGCGGGCGCCACTTGCGACCGCCTGGACAACGCCCAGGCCACGCAGCAACGTTTGGGTACCCGTGGGCGCCGCATCCTTGGTGATTTTTGGATCGTCTTGCTGCATATCCGGCCTTCAACAGTGAGCGGGGAACGGGCGGCATTATGGTCGCCCGCCCCGTCGGACTACAACTCGATGCGCTCGACCTTTCCCACCAATAGGATGTAGGACAGTGCACCAACCAGCGCCAGCACGGCGATGTAAGTAATGGCCGGGGCAAACGAATCACCGTTGGCCAGGAAACCGATGACAATCGGTGTGGCGATAGCGGCCAGGTTACCGATGAAGTTGAATACCCCGCCGGTCAGCCCGAGCAAGCGCGCCGGCGCCAGGGTGGACACCAGCGACCAGGTGATCGAAGCCAGGCCATTGCCGAAGAACGCCAGGGCCAGGAACGCGATCACCAGCGGCGTCGATTCGACGAAGTTGGCGCCGATGATCGACGTGGAGATCAGCAGCCCGCCGATGATCGGCAGTTTACGAGCGAAGCCCACGCTGCTGCCGCGACGAATCAGCCAGTCGGAAAAGAAACCGGAACACAACACACCGATAAACGCCGCGAGAAATGGCAGCGACGCCAACAGGCCGGACTTGATGAAGTCCATGCCGCGGTATTTCACCAGGTAGGTCGGGAACCAGGTCAGGAAGAACCACAACGTGGAATTCAGGCAGAACTGCCCCAGATAAATACCCCACAGTTTGCGCTGGGTCAGGACGATGCCCAGGTCGGTCCAACTGAATTTCGCCTTGGCCTTGGCCGTGTCAGCCTGGATATCCACCAGCCCCCCACCGTCGCGGATCAGTTCGATTTCAGCGGCGTTGGCGCCTTTGAAATCCCGTGGCTCGCGATACACCGCGTACCAGATCACCGCCCAGAGGATGCCCACCGCACCGGTCGCCACGAACACCATGTGCCAGCCGAATGCGTGTTGCAGCCAGGCCAATACCGGCGTCAGGAACGCCAGCCCGACGAACTGCCCGGAAGTGTAGAAGCCAATGGCCGTGGCCCGCTCACGCTCGGGAAACCAAGTGGTCACTACCCGGCTGTTGATCGGGTACGCCGGCGCTTCCAGGGCCCCGACCGCCATGCGCAGGACGAACAGCGCGATGAAGCTGGCCGCGAAACCGAGCATCACCGTCGCCGCCGACCACAACAGCAGGGCGACGCTGTACAGGATCCGCGGCGGCACCCGGTCCACCAGCCAGCCGCCGGGGATCTGCATGGCCGCGTAGGTCCAGCCGAACGCCGAGAAAATCAGCCCGACGTGGATGGGGTCGATGCCCAGGTCACTGGTCAGCGCCGGGGCGGCGATCGACAGGTTGCTGCGGTCCAGGTAGTTGATCACCACGGTGATGAACAGCAGGACCATGATGAAAAAACGCTTGCGGCTGGGCGTCACCAACGACGCCTGCGCGCTCAGGGTGTGCGCTTGCATGTGAGGTGCCTCTTTTTATGGTTATTGAGGGCGAAACTAACGAGCAGTCGAGTCGACCCGTGGCGAGGGAGCTTGCTCCCGCTCGACTGCGCAGCAGTCGCAGGTTGTTTGTCCATAAATCGAAGGGCTGCTGCGCAGCCCAGCGGGAGCAAGCTCCCTCGCCACAGGGGTAGTGGGTGTCTAGGCGATCACCACTCAGCAAAGCTCCCATCGGCATGCCGCCAGATCGGATTGCGCCAGCGATGTCCGATGGCCGCGCGTTCGATGACGTACTCCTCGTTGATCTCGATGCCCAGGCCCGGGCCGTTGGGGATCTTCACGAAGCCTTTGTCGTAGTCGAACACCTGCGGATCCTGGATGTAATCCAGCAGGTCGTTGCTCTCGTTGTAATGGATACCCAGGCTCTGCTCCTGGATGAACGCGTTGTAGCAGGCCGCGTCCAGTTGCAGGCAGGCCGCCAGGGCGATCGGGCCCAGCGGGCAGTGCAGCGCCAGCGCCACATCGTAGGCTTCGGCCATGTTGGCGATCTTTCGGGTTTCGGTGATACCACCGGCGTGGGACGCGTCCGGCTGGATGATGTCCACGTAGCCTTCGCTGAGCACGCGCTTGAAATCCCAGCGCGAGAACAAGCGCTCGCCCAAGGCAATCGGCGTGCTGGTCAGCGGGGCCAGCTCCTTGAGGGCTTCGTAGTTTTCGCTGAGCACCGGCTCTTCGATGAACATCAGCTTGAAGGGGTCGAGTTCCTTCATCAGCACCTTGGCCATCGGCTTATGGACCCGGCCGTGGAAGTCCACGCCAATGCCGACGTTCGGTCCCACGGCATCGCGCACCGCCGCGACGTTGGCCAGGGCCAGGTCGACCTTCTCGAAGGTGTCGAGGAATTGCAGCTCTTCGGTGCCATTCATTTTCACCGCGGTGAATCCACGCCCTACCGCTTCTTTCGCCGCGCGGGCGGTGTCGGCCGGGCGGTCGCCGCCGATCCATGAGTACACGCGAATCTTGTCGCGGACCTGGCCGCCGAGCAAATCGCTGACCGACACGCCGAGTGCCTTGCCCTTGATGTCCCACAACGCCTGGTCGATGCCGGCCAGCGCGCTCATGTGCACCGCACCGCCGCGGTAGAAGCCGCCGCGATAGAGCACGGTCCAGATGTCCTCGATGTTGCGTGGGTCTTTGCCGATCAGGTAGTCGGACAATTCTCCAACGGCAGCGGCCACCGTGTGGGCACGGCCTTCGACCACGGGCTCGCCCCAACCGGTCACGCCTTCGTCGGTTTCGACCTTGAGGAAGCACCAGCGCGGCGGAACGATAAAGGTGGTCAGTTTGGTGATTTTCATCTTGTTGTCTCTCTTATCGGATGCAGCGCCTGCAGCGCCGGAAAAATCTTCAGTTCAAGGCATTCCACGCGGCCACATAGGCCTTGGCGCGCACCGCCACTTCATCGACGCTAAGCCCCGGCTTGAACAGTCCGGACCCGAGGCCGAAACCCTTGACGCCGGCCTCGATAAACGCCGCCATGTTGTCCGGCGTAATCCCACCCACCGGCACCAGCACGGTCCCGGCCGGCAAAACCGCCAGCCAGGCCTTGACCACTGCCGGGCCCATTTGCTCGGCCGGAAACATCTTCAGCACATGAGCCCCTTCGGCCAGCGCGGCAAAGGCTTCGGTAGGCGTGGCGACACCCGGCGACAGGTACAGCCCCGCCGCTTTCGCCGCACGCAAGACTTTCGGATCGCTGTGGGGCATGACGATCACTTGGCCACCGGCGGCCTTGACCTGCTCCACCTGCTCCGGCGTGAGCACGGTGCCGGCGCCGATCAGGCAGTCGGCGGGCAAGGTGCTGCGCAGGATGCGAATACTTTCGTACGGCTCAGGGGAATTGAGCGGTACCTCGATGACGCGAAATCCGGCGCTGTAAAGGACTTCGCCGATGCCGGCCGCCTCTTCGGGGCGCAGACCACGCAGGATCGCGATCAGCCCGTTTTGTGCCAGTGCTTGAATGAGCATTTCAGACCTCCAGTCAAATTCAGCGATCGAGCAGCCCGGCCGCCAAAGCCAGTTGCCACAGCCCACGTTCGGTGGCCTGTTCGGCCAGGGTCACCCGGGCGAAACCGCAGGCGTCGAGCGCTCGTTGATAACGGGCGCAGAGTTGGGAATTGCCGATCAGCACCACCGTCGGCAGGTGGACGCTGTTGCGACGCTGGCGTTGAACGGTGGCCAACGCCGTCAATTCGTGGCCGATCAACAAGCCGGAAAGGTAATCCGCCTGGGCAGTGGCACCGAGTGCGCCGGTCAGGCCCAGGCTGCGGGCGCTGAACACGGTGGACAGCGGGCCGATCTGGCCATCTGTGGATAACGCCACGTGCACACCACGATCGAAGGCCTCGCCATCGAATGCTGCGCCGCGCTGCTGGGTGCGGCCGAGAATGCTGTGGTCACTGAGCACGGCGAAGATCTCGCCGGTCATGAAGGTGTCGAAATGCACGATGCAGCCGTCGACCACTTCTACCCATTTCGAGTGGCTGCCGGGCAGGCCGATCAACACGGCTTCGTCTGGCAGGCTGTGTAAGGCGCCGAGTACCTGGGTCTCTTCACCGCGCATCACATTGGGCAAGCGGGAACGCTGGATCACGCCCGGCACGATGTGCACGTCTACACCGCGAACACTGCGAACGGTTTGTAGGGAATGTCCGAGATTGGCAACGTTGGCCGGCGTGTCGCAGTAAGGCGCTTCGCGCCAGCCCTGGGCGCTGCCCACCATGCCGCAGGCAATCACCGGCAAGCCTGGCTGGGCATCGAGCCAGTCGCCGCAGGCCTCGTCGAACGCCAGCTCGAAACCGTCGCTGCACAGCTGACCGGCCACGGTGCGCGGCCCCGACGGCAACTGCATGATCCCCGACGACAGCGAGCGCTGTTCCAGCACTTCGCCGCCGGCGGCGAGTTTGTAAGCCCGTAGTGAGGTGGTCCCCCAATCGAGCGCAATAAATTGCGCCTGCATCCGCTTCACCTGTTTTGTTTTTTGGCAGTGAGTGGAGAGGACTATAAACCCGCGGAGCGAAAAATCTCAATATATAAATATCACTCCCACATATTGGGATTAAACAAGAGACCGGCAAGTCAATCGCCATTCACTTCGGACCCTGTTAAGTTGCCCATTCGGACGTCGTCATACTCAAGGGAAACGTTAATGGGACAACTGCTGAAAATCCTCGGTCGCACTTCCTCGATCAACGTCAGAAAAGTACTTTGGACCTGTCAGGAACTGGACCTCGCCTACGAGCGCGAAGATTGGGGCATCGGCTTTGCCTCGACCCATGATCCGACGTTCCTGGCGCTCAACCCCAACGCCCAGGTGCCAGTGATCATCGACGAGAACGGAGTGCTCTGGGAGTCGAACACCATCTGCCGCTATCTGGTGGGCAAGCACGGGCGCAGCGACCTGCTACCCACCGAGCCGGCCGCCCGGGCGCGGGTCGAACAGTGGATGGATTGGCAGGCCACGGAGCTCAACCCATCCTGGGGCTATCCGTTTTATGCGCTGGTGCGCAAGGATCCGGAGTGCCAGGACCCGCAGCGCATCGCCGCCGGGGTCAAGGGCTGGAACGAGAAGATGGGCTTGCTGGAGCAGCAGTTGAGCCGTACCGGCGCCTACGTGGCCGGTGCGGATTTTTCCCTCGCCGACGTGCTGATCGGCCTGTCCGTGCACCGCTGGCGTCAGACCCCCATGGAGCGGCCTGACTACCCGGCCGCGGCGGCCTATTGCAAACGTCTCGAACAACGGCCGGGGTTTGCCGAATACGGTGGACCCACGTATTCCTGAAGCCCTCAGTTTCCTTGGGCGAAATCGCGCAGCACCTTGCCATCCATCCGGTAGCGCACCCACTCTTCCTGTGGTTGCGCGCCGAGGGATTTGTAGAACTCGATGGCCGGCGTGTTCCAGTCCAGCACGCTCCACTCGAAACGACCGCAATCGTTGTCACAGGCAATCTTCGCCAGATGCCGCAACAAGGTCTTGCCCGCCCCGCCGCCGCGCTGGTCCGGCGTGATGTACAGGTCTTCGAGGTACAGGCAGTTGCTGCCCAGCCAGGTGGAATAGCTGAAGAAAAACACCGCGAAACCGATCGGCACGCCGTCACGCAGGCAAATCAGCCCATGGGCGGTCGCGCCCTCGCTGAACAGGCTGCGCTCGATGTCCGCCACACTGGCGATGACTTCGTGACGGGCCTTCTCGTAGTCCGCCAGCTCGGTGATAAAGGCAAGGATTTGCGGCGCATCGCTGGGTTGCGCAGGACGGATCTCGATCGACATGAACAGGCCTTGTAGCCAATTGAAAGCGCCATACTAAGCCGCCGAGGGGCGCTCGTCACATTTCAATTCAGATTGATTGACGATGTCTGCCCTCTCCTCAAAAGCGCCACTCGTCGCCCCCGAGGCACCAACTCAAGCACCGTACAGCCCAAGATCAGGCAAGCATTCTGAAAAATGGAGGCGACACCATGATCACTTCAAGGCTGACTGCACTCACTCTTGCCACGCTGCTGTCTTCAGTGGCTTTTGCGGCGACCACCTCGGGCACCGGCCCGACCGACCCGGTGCAGGCGCCCAATTCGCCAGCCACCCAAGGCTTGCCCAAGCTGAACACTGACGGCACCGGCGGCACGCTGAACAACGGCCAGCCACCCGCTACCGGCACTGATCCGCGTGTGCAGGGCAATGACACGGGGCGTCAGGGCGTGACCACCCCGGACTCCACCGCTCCCGATAACGCGGAGACCGGCGTGGGCTCGAAGACCACCACCGGTGGTTCGGGTTCCGAAGGTGGCGCCAGCCAATAGCCTCTGCTCACGCAATTGAGGAGGAAAGACCATGCCTCGTGGAAGCAAAGACAAGTACACCGCCGAGCAAAAGCGTAAGGCCGAGCACATCGAAGAGAGTTACGAAGACAAAGGTGTGTCAAAGAATGAAGCCGAGGCGCGGGCTTGGGCGACAGTCAATAAACAGTCCGGCGGCGGCGAACGCTCCGGCGGCTCGGGGAAGGCAAAACCGGCGGCCGAGAAGAAAACCGACCGCAAGGAATCCGCCCGCCGCGCCGCCAAGACCCGCGAAGGACAACCACGCAATAGCAAGGCGTCCCATGGGGCCCAGACGGTGGATAACTTGATGAAAGAAGCGCGGGCGAAGAATATCCCTGGTCGCTCGAAAATGCGTAAGCAGGAACTGGTCGAGGCGCTTCGCAAGGCTGGATGATGTCGGCGCCTGGAAAGACGCCATCGCGAGCAGGCTCGCTCCCACAATGGATTGGCGGTGTACGCCAGTACTGTCGCCAACACAAAAACCCTGTGGGAGCGAGCCTGCTCGCGATAGCGGTGGGTCAGGCAACAAATATGTTGAATGTACCGCCGCCTTCGCGAGCAAGCCCGCTTCCATAGTGGGTCGGCGGTGTACTGCGGTGCTGCGGCCAACACAAAAACCCTGTGGGAGCGAGCCTGCTCGCGATAGCGGTGGGTCAGGCAACAAAGATGCTGAATATGCCGCCGCCTTCGCGGGCAAGCCCGCTTCCACAGTGGGTCGGCGGTGTACCGCGGTGCTGCGGCCAACACAAAACCCTGTGGGAGCGAGCTTGCTCGCGATAGCGGTGCGTCAGGCAACAAAGATGCTGAATGTGCCGCCACCTTCGCGGGCAAGCTCGCTCCCACAGTGAGTCGGCGGTGTACCGCGGTGCTGCGGCCAACACAAAACCCTGTGGGAGCGAGCCTGCTCGCGATAGCGGTGGGTCCGCCAACAAAGATGCTGAATGTGCCGCCGTCTTCGCGGGCAAGCCCGCTCCCACAATGGGTCGGCGGTGTACTGCGGTGCTGCGGCCAACACAAAACCCTGTGGGAGCGAGCTTGCTCGCGATAGCGGTGGGTCCCCCAACAAAGATGTCGAATGTACCGCCGCCATCGCGAGCAAGCCCGCTTGTGTCTTGCGTCGCGATTAAACTGATGGTGAGAGCGGTGAGTGGCAAGCTGAATGCCCGGAGTGCTTAAAGCACGTGTGGGAGCCCATGCTGCCACTCACCTCTCCACTCTGGTCATTGAGCCCGAACAGTTGAACGAGCCCACCTCGAACATTTACAAGCGTGGGCCAAGCCAGAGCGCTCTCACCTTGAGTGTAAGAGGGTTTGGCGATGTTTTCCTATCCGGCAGGTATCGATGTTTCCAAAGACAGTCTTCAGGTCCAGGTTGATCTGTTAGGTGTCGGGGTGAGTTGGGCTAACAATAAAAGTGATTTTCCTGGGCTAATCGGGTGGTTGCGTCTTCACCAAGTCAGCCGCGTGTTGCTAGAAGCTACAGGCGGTTACGAGCGCAACGTCATGAAGGAGCTGCAGGCGACAGGTTTTGAGGTTATTCGGATCAACCCCTGCCGTGCCAAGAGCTTTGCTGAAGCAATGGGACAGAAAGCTAAGACCGACCCGATAGATGCACGCCTTCTTGCGCAATTTGCAGCGGTCATCAAATCGCCTATCAGCCGAATCACTAGTGCCGAACAGGACGACTTGCGCGCACTGGTCCAGCAGCGGGAAAACTTTATCCAGCAGAGGGATGACGATAAGCGCAGGCTTAAAACGGCCTCGTCGGAGGCAGTCAAGCCGGCCCTGCAAAGCCATATTGATTACCTATGCAAAGCCGTTAAGTCGATAGAAAAGTTGATCCGTCAAAGCGCCGAGCGTCTAGACAGCCAAAAGGTCGCTCGCCTGTGCTCGGTCAAGGGGATCGGTCTCGTTACGGCGGCCAGTGTAATGGCCTATCTACCAGAGCTTGGCGAGGTGGGCAGGCATCAGATCGCCGCACTGGCCGGGATCGCCCCCTATAACGACGACAGCGGAACGCACAAAGGCCAGCGCCATATTAGTGGGGGCAGGTTCGCTGCGCGACGCTCGTTATACATGGCTTGTTGGTCAGTCATCAGATTACAGCCTGAGTTCAGCGCCCGGTATAGGGCATTACGCGAGAGAGGGAAATGCGCCAAGGTGGCGCTCATTGCCTGTATGCGTGTTCTGCTGACACGCCTAAACGCAATGATCCGTGATGGTTCTGAGTGGATAGGACTAACCGCCTAGCAGGGATCGCTTAGGTTACACAGCTTAGGGCTGTGGGGAGCATTTTGTCCCTGAAAAAGGATGGCCAAATAGACCATCCAAGACAGTTGCTCCCACA
>Ga0209795_10000111_pt1 | contig 78812 bp, 78 predicted proteins | sample AgamicOrMarz_FD_187166 | JGI IMG/M metagenome (GOLD analysis project Ga0209795, IMG submission 187166) | Agave microbial communities from Guanajuato, Mexico - Or.Ma.rz (SPAdes) (version 2) | ecosystem: Host-associated > Plants > Phyllosphere > Phylloplane/Leaf | place: Guanajuato, Mexico...
GGTACATAACCCTCAAACCGAATGTCAGACTGGGGAATGTCATTTTTAACCGTGTCTACCACTGTCTTAATAATTCCTTCAATTGTATCTACCTGTTTGCATATTCTTTCTAACTGTTCCTCTTCGATTAGCTTGCGAGAAGAATCGTTAGGGTATCGATAATCTACACTGTAAAGCGTTCCATCCTCTCGAGTCAGCAACATGCAGTCTTTTTCATCAAATTCTCCAAATTGAAAATCTGTTTCTACAATAAAGGGATACTTTTCTTTCAATTTTTTCTCCAATTTTGTTTCTTTCCGTTCTTTTACTTCGACTACTACACATTCAAAGACATGTTTAATAATCTCTTCTTTCGCCGACTCCCCTTCAAATACCTCATCACAGTTTTCACATATGTATTTTGACATTCCAATCATCCTCTCCATTGCCATTCTGTTCACGAATTTTCAATTATTTTATCATACAGGTCTCTTAAATCTAAGTACACTCCCTAATTACTTCTTTTAGTACTATTAGTTATTTATTTAAAACATTATTTTATTAGAAAATAAAAAGCCCTCATGTAGGAGAGCTTAATATTTTCTATCAATTCTGTTTGTTTTACTTGTTAAGTCCACATTAAGCGTAAATGCTTTCTTTCCTTGACGCATGGTCAATGTATTTGCTTGGAACACACTACTTTTCAATGGGATTTTAGGAAGACTCTTTAGTAAATATGCCTTTGATGCCGCCTTATGTACAAATACTCCACGATTAGAGCGCACATCTAATCCTTTTAATCCCGAGGCATCGTTTTGAATAAAGTCATTTAATAAGACTCCTGCATAGTTATTACGTAGCGTTACTTTTCCATCAAATGTATTTACTACACGAAGAAAATTCTCAGCATTACCTGTTTTGGACGTATACTTATTATTTGATATCACTAAATTATCCCCGAACCCCGTAGCAAACATCGCACGAATTCGGCCAGAAGCTTCATTATTTTTAAACGTAATATAATTTCCACGATTTAAGAAACTATAGCTAAAACCATCTACTTTGTTATGGTCAAACTCAATATACTCAGCAGTCGAATGTGTTCCAAATCCACTGTTACCTGAAGCAAGTGTATTTTTCACTGGACCTACAGCTGTATTATACCCTGCATACCCATAGCGTGATGGTGTAACACCTGAAAAATCAATTCCTCGACGTACATGTGTAAAGTAACTATTGGTAATACGTGTATAGATACCACCATAGTCTTGAATTCCATACCCTGCAGCAATATCTGGCGTTGTCCCTAAATCAGCTTTCATTTTTTTAACAGTGGTTTTATATGTACGGTCTAACAAAATTCCTAGACGCTTAGAATTTTTCACTTCCACTCCTTCAAGATACGCATTAGTTGTCATATCGATACGCACAAGCTCTTTTTGTGAGTTGTAGGGAACAGGATATGAAAAAGATACATTTTTCATCGTAAATCCACGTTTTGCATAATTTGTCGCGTCTACTCTTTCACCCGTCACATAATAAGAATCTCTTAAAGGCGTGGCTACATAAGCTTTATTCCCAACCACTTTTGTAACACGAAGTAATTCACCTTTAGATAGATAGCCTCGGTTATCCCATCTCCACAGTTTTGAGGATTTTAAGTGAAGTAAATTCCCCGTTTTCACTTGAGATGCATTTTTTAGTTCAACATACATTTGTCCTTTTTTAGCTGAATTACTCAAAATTGTGGTTGAAATAGCAGGATTTTGTACATGTAAGGCTACTTCCTTATTTCTCATATTTGATTTTACAATAAAGGCTTTTTTGCCTGTTGTAGAAATGGTTATAGTGTGATTTACTTTCAATGGCGCATTAGTATAATAGGTAGCACCACTTTTTAAAACGACATTAGTAGATGCATCGAACGCACGCTGCAGTGCTTTCGTGTCCAAATTTTTATCACTACCGTTCGCTCCATATTCTTCTGGAGTAACCACTTTATTTGTAAGTGCTTGAACGTCTTTGGCCATAGCCACATGCAGGCACAACAAACCAACTGCGCCTATCATCCATTTGTGCATAAGTTTCATGAATATCACCTTCTTTCGAAAGGGATTATACTTGATTTTTATACATGCACATCAAAAATCATTAGTTTTTTTGCAGAAACTTTTCAAACACAAACCTGTACTTTTCCTCTTTCTTACGCTAATTTTCCTATAATGCTTTTGTTTGTGTTTGTCCTACGAAAAGAGGTGTTTATCTTGGAAAACGAAAGAAGTATTAAAAAAGAGTTCTTCTTTATCGTCCTTCCCTTGCTTCTCATTATTTACTTTGTAGGTTTTCAAAAATACACATTTACAGAAGAGTATACAAAGAAAAACGCAGGCTACGAAGAAGTTTTGGCTGAAAAAAAAGTATCCCATAAAATGTTGATGAAGAAAGACTGCTCCTTAAAAGTTAAAGAGCAATGCTACAAGTCATTCGTTTATAAAGCATCTTTACCTAAACATCTGTATCTTAAATTTTATTTCTTTACTTTTTACGAGTAAAAGCAAAAACTTCTCTCCAATTTTTCGGGAGAAGTTTTTCTATTTTCTAAAAGAAAAAATACAAATCGGAATTTTACTTTTCTAATCTCTTTAATTATTCAACACGCTTTTTTACACAAATCAATCTATATTTATTAAAAAATGTAGGTGTGAAATGCATGTGCAACTCCATTTTCATCGTTTGATAGAGTTACAACATCACAATATTCTTTTATTTCTTCTTCTGCATTCTCCATAGCAACAGATAAACCAGCGGTTTTAAACATAGGCATATCATTATAGTTATCGCCAATAGCAACCGTATCTTTCATGTCTATATTAAAATGCTCGGCCATCACTTGTATCCCATAACCCTTATGTGCGTTTTTGTTCATAATTTCAATATTATGTACGCCTGATGTGGTTACACCTATATTATCAATACGTTGAAGTTGTTCATTTAGTTTTTTCTTTTGATTAGGGTCTAACGTAAGTACAAAGAATTTTTGAATGGTTAAACCTTTAATATTTTTTAACTCATCAATATCATTGTAATATGTCACTTCTTTATAACTTGGGGGACGTTCTAACAACAGTTCAAAACGCTCATCTTGTTTATATTCTTCTGGAACCTTTCCACTATTTATTATACGTTCTACCCGCATCTTCCAATCTGGCATTTCATATACTCCTAGATTTGTATATAAGCGATACGGCATATTCTCTAAGTCTAAAACGTTAGATATCATTTCTATTTGCTCAATTGATAAATTAATCTCAGATAAAATTTCTTCTTCAACACATACAACCGCTCCATTACTGGCTGCAAACGGACAATCTATATCAATTTCTTTTAACATTTCTCGGACAGATTCGGGAGCTCTTCCAGAACAAATCATAACAATATGCCCTTTTTCTTGTGCAGATTTTATAGCTCGACGATTCTCTTCTATCATTTCATGCTCATTAGTAAGTAGCGTTCCGTCTACATCTAAGGCTATTAGTTTTCTCATATGCTTCTTCCTTTCTCTTAAACTCTCTATTTTTAGTTTATGGCCTTTTGACCATACCCTTTTAAATCATGTAGCAAATTCTTTCTAAAATCCCAGTTATAACTACAGAGGAATTCCCTTCTATCCTTTTAAATGCTGATAAAGGGGGAATTACATATGTTTTATGTTATGTCCATTGCACTCATAATATTTAATATATTCGCTTGCACCACAATGCCCTATCATATTTATAACTTTCTAGATGTTAGCTTTGAGTATGCTTCAATAACTTACATACTTGTTTTCTTTGTTGGAAATATTATTCTTATGCACTTTAACCCTGGACTTCGAAGAAAAAAGCAGAAGCGATAGTCGCTTCTGCTTTTTATATTTTTTGCAAATGAGTATCTTTAAAGTCTGAAACATATTTTAATCCGTAACCTACGACTCTATCCATCGCAATATGAGCAGTCCAAATTAACCCTATGGTTAAAAATATTTGACTCTGCATCGTTAAGGCATATCCTAGAAAAAGTAACGATAAGCTGTACGTATGAAAGAGATTGTAAATAATAGCTCCTGCTTTCTTATTTATAGCATAACCGAACATTGCCAAATCAGGAGCCAATAAGAAAATGAGAAAAACCCACCAGTTAAGTTCGTAATGAGAATAAATGCAAAGTATCCCAATAAATACAATCAACGCTTCCATATGCATCATCTTTTTTACCACATACTCACCTCATTTTTAAATAAAACTAATGCTATTAGTTTTATTGTAACATATTTCCTCCACTCCTTTTCATTTAAATAAAAAAAAGCTCGTGGTCATAGACTACGAGCTTTTTCACTTCTTATAATCCGCACTTTAATTGTGCGCCGCAGTTAGTGCAAGTGTTGCATCCACCTAAATTTTCGACTGTTCCTTGACGACAAACAGGGCAAGTATTGCCTACCTCAGACCCAATAGTTACATTAGTTGATGATGCTTCAACAACCGAATCAACTAAGAATGTTTTTCCTTTGTTAGAGTCTTTACCGTTTGCTACAGCTACTGCTTCTTTTTCTTCCACTGCATTAAACGTATTTTCTTCTGCTGTTAACGTCAAGACTTGAGAATCACGGCTACCGTCTACATAAACTGTACCACCTTTAGCTCCACCTTTGTATAAGCGCTCATACACTTGTTGAACTTGTTCTACCGTGTATCCTTTTGGAGCATTAACAGTTTTACTAATTGAACTGTCAATCCATCTTTGAATTACACATTGAACGTCTACATGAGCTTCTGGACTTAAGTCCATTGCCGATACAAAATAGTCTGGTAAATTGTTTTTATCTAAATTGTACAGTTCAGACGCTTCTTCAACAATTGGTGCTTTTACTTCTATAAATTTCCCTAAACGCCCACTTCGGAAGTAAGAGAATGAGAAATAAGGTTCAAGGCCTGTTGATACACCTACCATTGTTCCAGTAGAACCAGTTGGCGCAACAGTTAACAAATGAGAATTACGAATTCCATTTTCTAAGACGGATTGACGAATGTCTTCAGGCATCTTTTTCATATAGCCCGAGTTAATGAATTTATGACGTAATTTCATTGTTTCTTCATGCGTTCGACCTTTTAAGAACGGGAATGAACCTTTATCTTTAGCAATATTAATAGAAGCTCGGTATGCGCTAGTTGCTATTGTTTCAAAGACTTTATCTACTAGTTCATTTCCCTCTTCTGAACCGTACTGAACTCCACAAAAGATTAGCAAATCGTGAAGTCCCATGACCCCTAATCCTACTCGACGCTCACCTAGAGCTTGTTCCTTATTATCTTCTAAGAAATATGGTGTAGCATCAATTACATTGTCCTGCATTTGCACACCAATGCGGACTGTTCTTTCTAATTTATCAAAATCTACAGTTCGTTTTACTTTATCAACCATATTCGCTAGATTAACCGCAGCTAAATTACAGACACTGAATTTTGCGAGAGGTTGCTCACCACATGGGTTTGTAGCTACCACGTGCTGTCCATAAGCCGTTGCGTTTGTCATTTCGTTTGCATTGTCAATAAAGAATATTCCTGGTTCTGCACTATACGTTGCACAGATGTTAATTAGATTCCACAATTCTTTTGCGCGAATTGTTCGATACGTTTTAACAGCAAAGCCCATTTCTTCCCACTTTCGCACATCTCCTACTTCATGCCATTCTTCATTGTATTTTTTCATTTCTTCTTTTGTGTATGATTCGATATCTGGAAAACGCAATGCGTATTCTTCATCATTTTCTACAGCTTTCATTAAGTCATTCGTTACACAAACCGAAATGTTTGCACCAGTTAAGAACTCTTGATTGGTTACACTGTACGTGCCACCATCTCTTAGTTTCGCTTCGGCTTCTTTAATGATTTTATCGTTAAATCCGCCTTGACCAGGCATTTCCTTATAATTGACAATCCCTTGATACATTGCTTCTTCAGATTGAGTTAGAGGTGTATGCTTTAACTTATTATTAATATGAGACAAAATTTCCTCATCTTTCAGTTCACGTTTTAAGAAACGAAGGATGTTAGGATTTTGCATTTTACTGATAATAAACTCAATAATGTCAGGATGAGAATCTACTAACATTATCATTTGCGCACCCCTGCGACTCCCTCCTTGTTCAACGAGGTGTGTTAATTTTGCAATATCATCTAACCATGAAACAGAACCAGATGATTTACCATTTACACCTCTAGCCAACGCGTTACGAGGACGTAATGTTGAACCGTTTGTTCCAACTCCACCACCACGGCTCATAATTTCCATTACTTGTTTGCGGTGTTCTGATATTCCATCACGCGAGTCTTTTACATATGGCATAACATAGCAGTTAAAGTATGTTACATCTGTTCCACTACCTGCTCCGTATAATACGCGTCCAGCTGGAATAAAGTTTAGCGCTACTAATTCTTCATAGAATTCTTTAAATAATCTGTGGCGTTTTTCGGGGCTTGTTTCAGTAGAAGAAAGACCTGTAGCATTACGTGCTGCTACTTGCTCATAGTAAAGCTCTAATGGCTTATCAATTTCATTAAAACTACGTTCAATAGTTCCTGCTTCTTGCTCTTCTTCTGCTAAAGCTGCACGATAATCTTCTTCTACTTTTATAGTAGCTTTTTGGTTACGGTAATCAATTGTTTCAATATTTCCTACTCCTCGAGCTGGAAACTTAGGGTCTTTTTTCACAGTTACAACTACCGTGTCTCCTTTTTTAAGTGTAAGCTTTTCAGTGTCCTTTGTAACATAGCGGTCCAACAGCACTAATCGCGATACCCCTTTAAATGACAATTTCATATCTTCTGTAATAGGGTGAACCGTTGAGAACTTTTGGATATCCTCATTTAATCTGTTAATCGTTGCTTGTTTATACATGCAAACTCCTCCTTTAAGTTGGTTAAAAGAATGGTAATACAAAAACTACCATTTTCACTCAAAAATCTAATCTTTTTTAATTTTAAACTCATCTTTTCAGGAAATGAATATCCGACTACTAAAATATTATCAGAAAAAATATGTTTTCAAGTAAAAAAATTGACTTATCTTCTCTTTCTACTATATTAGTCGAGCTTTCTGAAAGGAGGTATGTTATGGAAATAAATACTACGCTTGTGATTGTCCTCGGCGTCGTTATCTCACTTACATTCCTTTATTTGCTTTGGTTATTATGGCAAAACATCATGATACGTAATATGACGCAGACGGGCACATTACTCGAAATTGTTCTTGAAAAAGACACGGACACCACTCCCCTAATGGTTGAACAAATGTGGTCCTCTTTCTATAACGGATTGTATATTCCCTGGTATAAACGCATGACAAGCCCTCAACCCTATTTAACATTTGAAATTAAATCGGAGCATGATAACAGCAAACAAAAGAAAGAAATTACCTTTAACATATGGGTTCCTGAAAAATACAGTTCTCTTATCCGTCAACGTATATCCGCGCTTTATAAAAATGCTCAAATACGTGTATTAAAAGAAGACTACATTCCTGACAAAGATAATGGTGTTCATGTTATTGAAACAGCTGAACTTGGTTTAGCAGACGATAGTGCATTCGCTATTAAAACACTGAAAGATTTTACCGAAGACCCTCTGAATGCCATTACTGCCGCTATGAGTGATATGGACAACCGTGAGATTGCTATTGTTCAAGTAATTGCTCGACCAATTCCAAAAAAATGGCGACGCAAGGCCGAACGCATTCTTCACCGTTATGAAAAGTCAGGGCGTAAACCAGCTAAACTACCAGAATGGGCCAATTACTTCACAGGTTTCTTCGGCTCTATATTCCGCATATTCGATGGCCTCTTAACCGCATTCCTTTATAGCAAGGCAGAACCTATTGTTGATACAACAAGTTCATCTCTTGATAAAGACAATCAAAAACAAATGTTAGAAAAGGTTACTCGTAATGCGTTTAGCGTACAAGTTCGCATTCTAGTTGGTACACCATATGGACAAGAAGAAGCGCAAGACCGTATGCGTAACATCATTGCTGCTTTTAAAGAGTTAGATGGTGCACATAACGGATTTAAAAAAGAATTCATTGTACGCAAGCAAAAGATTTATTACCGCATGAAAGAACGCTTCTATAACGTTATCAACAATGACGATATTGTCTCCACAATTGAAATGTCAGGTTTCTGTCATCTCCCTAATAAAAACAACTTCACTCAAAACTTAAAGAAAGTACAAAGTAAACGAACCGAATTCTCAGCAGATATTTCGATGGATAATGCTTTTGCATATGCCGTTGATAAATATGGAAACGAACAGGCTATTGGACTTGAACAAGATGGTCGGATGCGTCATGTCTATGTAAGCGGCATGACAGGGGTAAATAGTTGCTCCCTTTCGCAGTAATGCGATTGACAAAATTCTGCTAAACGGGGAAACTCTCACTGAGACAATCCCGTGCTAAATTCTATCTTTGATAGATAAATGCCGAACGACTAGGCGAAAGCCGTAGGGTGCAAGTGATTGGCACTCGAAACGCAGAGCTTCCTAATCTTAAAGAGAGGAAGAAGATATAGTCTCATCTTCACAGGTGACTGTGAGCAGTCCTATTAATGGACGCATACAAAAGTAGCGATTTGTATGGAAGATACATGAGGTAAATCCACCATCTTAGAAAACATGATTGTGAAGGATATCGAGGGAGGCAAGGGTGTCGTGGTGAATTTAATTGCCGTTTAGTGTAGAAATGCGCTGAATTATCAGTGGGGAAAATCGGTGAACCCTGCAATGGGAATACCGAGGTAACAGTGCGAGTTAAAAGGCGTGCTGCACCGTAACGCATACGAGCTGAACCTAGCAAACTAGCTAGAATATAACGTTCGCAAGAGTCTCCACCACCTAACCAGATTGTGCTGTAGGTGAAAATATATGCTGAACTTACACAAATTGAAAGTGTAAGAACTGAGGGATAAAAAACCCTCAGGTTAACATCCTTGAATTGACCCCCATGGCGAACTCGTGGACGAAATTCTTCACAAGATTTCGACAAAACGCGAAGATGTTTTTGTTCTTGACCCAGCTGACATGGGCTTTCCATTCGGCTTAAATCTGTTGGAAATAGGTACAACCGACCCACTTCGAAGAGAGTTAGAAAAAGTATTAGTGGTCGATGCGTATATCACAGTAATGAAACGTGTTTTCGGGGAAGCTTCTATTGGTGCTAATACCGATGACTTATTCCGTATGAGTTGTTCGGCTATATTAGACCACCCCGAAGGTGGAGGGTTATTAGAAATGTTACTTATGCTAACATCTGATGTCTACCGTGCACGCGTTCTTGCTTTTGTTAAAGACCCAGTCGTTAAAAACTATTGGGAAGAAGTATATCCTGCCCTTGCTGGTCAAGGAAAGTTCCTTGTACAAAACTTAAATGCTCCGCTGAATAAGATTCGTCGTTTCATCGCAAACCCTCTTGTATCCAACATTATCTGTCAAAAGAAATCCACTCTAAACATTGCGGATGCTATTAATAATGGCTCTGTCATTTTGGCCCGTTTCTCCCGAGGAGACATGGGATTCGAGAACTCAGCACTATTGGGTAAACACTTGCCCCTTATGGTGGCGACATCATAAGAAAACCCTGAATATGCGGGAAAGCCGTCTTACAGCCATCTCTAGTAATCTCATTTGGAAACGAATGATGATATCTAAAAATGAAATGGACATGGTGGTAATCCGCAGAGATAGTCCTACGTCCGTATGGATATGGAAAGCTCTCAACGACTACCAAGGGGTGCCTCCGCTTAGGAGATAAAGGTATAGTCTAATCCCGTTGAACATGCGTTCAACATGAAATATAGCGAAAGCTAGGGTGCACATGACCATGCTTATCTCGAAGATACAAATTGCAGCCATGCAACGAGTTAACATTCCGCAAGACCAACGTGTACCAACCTACTTATATGTAGATGAGTTTCAAAATTTTGTTGGAGACTCTGGTGGTGCGAAATCATTCGCTGAAATTCTTTCAGAAGCTCGTAAATATCGGTTAGGACTTATCATTGCCCATCAGTTTGTTGAGCAATTACGACAAGCTGGTTCGAGTTTTCTAATGGAAGCGATATTTAACAACTGTGGAACAACCATTACGTTCCGCGTAGGTGCTAGTGATGCCAGATTCTACGAACAAATGTATTACGATAAAGATACAGATAAAGGGTTTAAAGCAAATGATTTGGCTAACTTAGGTCGAGGGGAAGTTGTTATGAGGATTATGACAAAAACTGGTCTTCAATCTCAACCTTTTATTGCTAAAACTTTTATGCCTCTTAAAGCCTCCCCTATCTCCAATGCAGAACTTATTCGAAAACGCTCCCGTCAGAAAATTGGTGTTCCTCGCGATGTTGTTCGTAACGATATCCAAAAACGTATGGCGATGGACAGCGTAGTAGATGCAAAATCATAATCTCTTTATTCTCCCGCTCTTTTACAGAGCGGGTTTCTTTTTTTCTTGCAAAGTCCTTCAAAAAAACATAAAGGAAAGTAGCTTGTGTTAGGTGTAATGACTATAGGAATCAAAATCTAGTTTTTAGGGGGTACAAGATATGTATCATATGACATCTACATCCAAAACTCCGACAGCAAATGGTTACAATGAAGCGTACAAGCTAAAAGGTCTTTCTTCTCTTCGATTAAATCGTTTTACGTATAGCGGTGGTTTTGATGAAATTCATGCAACAGGCGAGGACCGTTTGTTTATCGTAGAAAAAGGAACAGGTTTTGTGACTACTTTAGGAAAAACACATGAACTCCATATGGGTTCTGTATTAGAAGTACCTAAAAGTCAATCTGTATCTCTATCAAGTGCACAAATTATTTTTTATGTGGTGAGTGCACCGAGTGGACAAATTACCTTATCTTCTTTTTCATATAGCGGTGGTTTTCAAAATATTGAAACCTCTACACAGGACCGTTTATTCATTGTCGAAAATGGAACAGGTTTTGTGCAAATCGGAAGCAAAACTCTTGAAATCAAGGAAAGTTCTGTACTAGAAATTCCTGCAGGCGAAACTATCTCCTTATCAAGCGCCTCAATTTCATTCCACGTAGCAACTGCAACTTCATAATTTCTTTTTTCTTTAACAAGCGGATACCCACCCGCTTGTTTTTTCGTTAACAAGGTCTTTTTTATTTTCTTCGAAAACTCATCTGAGATATACCCAACACTTGAAAGGAGTTGAGTGTAATGAGTAAGAGTAAACCCCTAGAGGCCTATAAAAAGATGGAAACAAACGAATTGGTACGTCTCGCAAAAGAAGGAGACCCTCTAGCATTTAACTGGATTTATGAAAAGTTTGAGGGCATTGTACACGGAATCATTAACATCAAAAACTTCTTCATGCCTGGCGGAGAATATGCTGATTTGTATCAAGAAGGCATTATTGGTATCTATAAAGCAGTAATGGATTTTAAAGAGGTTTATATTGATGGAGAAGGCAAAGAACGAAAAGCGAATTTTGATTCATTTGTAACTATTTGTATACGACGTAATTTAATTACCTCTATTAAAGCCTCTACTCGTAATAAACATATTCCACTTAACCAGGGTATATCACTAAACAAAACGTTACCCGACAACGAGAATTTAACCATGATGGATATTTTAGCGGCACGCGCGGAGGTTCGTCACACCCTTGAAATTGACTTTCTTCCCCCTGATAAACAACTCGAACTAAAAGATATCAAAGCTAGGCGCACAAAAGAATTAGATTCTGTCCTAAGTACCAAGGAAAAAACAGTCTTCTACCCTTATCTTGACGGTAAATCTTATAAAGAGATTGAAGACGAACTTGGAATTGATACAAAGGCAATCGATAACGCCATTCAGCGTGTACGTCGTAAAATCAAGAAAATTAAAAACAACGAAACAATTAACACACGAAAAACCTCTCCATTCCCACGATAAAAGGACCTTTTTAGGTCTTTTTTGTTTTTTCTTTATCTTTCCTCATTAATCTAATCTTTAATTGAATCAGGTTTCAACGAATTTTTCTTTATTTCGCGCGATTTTCATGAGTCTAAATAACCATTTTCATCCTTCTATCTCTAAAACTACTTATTGCGCGCATATTTTTCATAGATTCTGCGTATAATTATAGATAAGAAGGCAAAACTGGAGGTGATAGCAATGGATAAAACAACATTAAAATATTTTTGGTCTCACTTTAATCATTTAAAAACAGAAACTGAATATTTATTCTCTTATCAACATGGGAAATGGAGTGCCCATAAAATAGCAAAAGACCTAGAGCGTGAATCCAGCGGCGAATTAGATGAAAGTAAAATTGTTGAAATAGCAACTTCTCTTAAAGGGAGCCAAATATACATTGTCCATAATCACCCCACAGGATTTCCTAATCCTTCCAACCCTGATTTTTATCATTATGATTATATTCGAGCTCTTTTAAGCTTCTATAATCTAAAAGTAGAAGACTTTTTGATTCTATCTAATGTAGGTTATTTTAGCTTTAAAGAATCTGGATATATGAAATCAGGTCCTTATTATCAAACTCAAATTGATAAAGAAGGCCTAGTTACTGTACCAAACGCTTCTATAGTGGCACTCGATGAATCTAATTACCAGAGCGTGTTGAATCTCTCTGAACAATGTACCGAATTTATTTTTCATTCAACTAAACAGTTCGCAGCAATTCATGATTTTAGTCCATCTTTTCTAGTTCAACATAAAGATGAGTTGTCAGAAAGAAATGTATTTTTTCGCAGAAAAACGGAGTGTCCGAACGAACTTGAAAGATTGCGAACCATTAATATATTTTTAAACCCGATTGAAATATACTGGATTGCCCAAAACGAAATTACCCCTCTAAAATTAGAGGGCATCATTTAATAACGAGCCGATTCTGGCTCGTTTTTTTTATTCCCTCACTCCCTTCAATCAAAAAAAGGATTCTTGTAAAAAGATATCTATAAAAAACTAGAAGCCTAATCACGTACCAATTGAAGGGAGGTTGTACCTGCACTTGCGGGTATGTAACTATGGAAGAAACCAAAAAAGATTATTTAGCTAAAATTAAAGAAATTGAAGGATATGTAGATTCGGGACGTTCTGTTGGGTTTGGTACATTTGTAAAATCAAGTGTACTTAATCAACATTTAAATGAACTTAAAAATATTATTGAAGAACAACTTTTGCATGCTAATTCTATATTGGAACAAGAACAAACCATTATCCGTCAGGCACGTTTACAGGCTAAAGAGATAGTAGAAGGCGCAAAAGATGAAGTCATGAATCAAGATATTGCGCAACAAGCAGAAAATTATGCGCGAGACCTTGTCTTTAAAGCACAAGAAGAAGCAAAAGAAAAGATTAAAAATGCAAGCGACCTTCGTCAAAAAATGCTTATTAATAGTCATAAGTATTTAGAAAATCTATTTACGGAAATGGAGCAGCAACTTCTTGAACAGCGTCAAATCATTTCCGATAATCGCGATGAAATTCGCGATTCTCTTCAAAAGAAAATAGATTTGATGGATGGTTTACCTAGTTAAGGTCTGCAGACGCAGGCCTTTTTTGTTTGTTCTATCCCCGCTGCCTTAAAAAGGTTTTTACCTAGCCTCTCCGAAAAAATGTAAGAGGTTTGCCTTCTATAAAAAAGAAGAACGTATAATAGGGGCATGTCACGATTACTAATAAGGCGGTGATAGTGTGGATTATATGAAATATATCCTTCAACAAGAAGGCGTAAGCTTGGGAAAATCCCAAACATTCGTAGACATTTATGAGTTATTAAGTAACCAACAGGATATCCAAAAGGTTGGTAAGAAAATTTTAAGTACGGTTAAATTAAAAGGACCCGTATCTTTAATACGCTATGTGGATAGTCGTTTTTATGTAGTGGAAACGGTTGGTAGCATGGAAGTCATTCAAAAAGCAATGGATGATAAGTCCGTTTTAAAAGAAGTTCTTTCCACTAAAAAGATGTACCACTGCAAAGAAGAAGTCCTCACCAAACCCTACTATATGGCCCTCCCAATCCTATCTAAAAACAACGAATTTTTAGGCGCTTTATGTATTCACGAAACTCAAGAAATTAAATGTTGGAAAGATATACATATTCTCCTTCACCTAATGGCATTTGCTTATAAATATTACGATACCATCGAAGCTAACAAACTATTAACAACGAAAGACTCCGTTACAAGTCTCTTTAACTTCCGCCACTTCCAATACCATCTAGATTTAGAAATTGACAAAGCCACTCGTCACCATATGCCACTTAGCTTAGTTGCTATTGATATTAAAAATTTCAAAATGATTAATGAAAAAATGACGCCAGATGGCGGGGACGAAGTTCTTCGTCAACTTGGTAAATGGATTGAAAATACATCACGTAAAGTCGATATGCCAGCACGTTTAGAAGCTGATACATTTGTTATTTTATTAAGCAATACCCCCGTTGAAGGAGCACACGTCTTTTTAAACCGATTACTTATCAAAGTTAACAATAACACCATGACCGTTAATGACAAAACCTTTAAAATACGTGTGAAAACATCAGTAACAGGTTTCGAAAACCACTTATCTCAACAAGAGTTTATTGACCTTGCAATAGCTAATCTAGCAAGTCCAGAAGAAGAAACAGAATAATTATTTAAAACCTGCGAATAGCGGGTTTTTCTTTCTCTCTTTTATAAAGGTCTACCCTTTCCTTTGAGGAAATGTGTAAATGATGCATCTATTTTTTGATTTATTTCACATATATAAGAACGGAGTGATTTGATGAAAAGACCTCATATTGTTATACTTGGAGCTGGTTACGGTGGTCTAATGACAGCCACCCGTTTACAAAAAAAGTTAGGTACCGACGAAGTAGATATTACGTTGGTCAATAAAAATGATTACCACTATGAAACTACTTGGTTACACGAGGCTTCCGCTGGTACTTTACACCATGATAAAGTGCGTTATGATATTCAGCCATTACTACATAAACGAAAAATTACTTTCGTTCAAGACACAGTTATTCGTGTTAATGCTAAGACAAAAGAAGTCCTTTTAGAGCGCAACACTTTAACATATGATTATCTGGTTGTTGCTTTAGGAGGTGAACCAGAAACTTTTGGCATCCAAGGGCTAAATGAATTTGCCTTTTCAATTACCAACGTTCAAACTGCTCGAAAAATCTACCAACATCTAAATTATGAATTCTCAAAATTTACTGAAGATGGTCCCACCAGCAAAGACTTGTTAACCATTGTGGTTGGTGGCGGAGGATTTACAGGTATTGAATTTCTTGGAGAATTAACAAATAAAATTCCTCATTTGTGTAAAGAACACGATGTGAATCCCGCGCAAGTACGCGTTATTTGTGTAGAAGCCTCTCCTACTATCCTTCCTGGGTTCGACCCTGAACTTGTATCTTATGCAGTCGAAGTCTTACAAAGCAAAGGCGTAGAGTTTAAAACAGGTACCGCTATTAAACAATGTACAGAAGATGGGATTACCATTGCGCAAGGCGAACAAGAAGCATTTATTCCATCAAAAATTGTAATTTGGGCTGCAGGCGTTCGAGGTAACAGCATTATAGACGCTTCTGAATTTGAATCAGTACGTGGCAAAATAAAAGTAGATGGATACTTACGTTCTCCAGAGTATAATGATATTTTCGTAATTGGAGATTGTTCACTTGTGTTTGCTAAAGATTCAGAACGACCATACCCTCCGACTGCTCAAATTGCCATGCAACAAGGGGAACATGTGGCTAATACCCTCCAACAACTCATTCGAGAAAAAGAAAACCTTACACCATTTGTTTTTGATAATAAAGGAACTGTTTGTTCTTTAGGACACAAAGATGCCATAGGCCTTGTATACGGTAAAAAATTAAAGGGTAAGCCTGCCAGTATAATGAAAAAAATCATTGATAATCGTTCATTGTTCTTAATTGGCGGAATCCCCCTCGTATTTAAAAAGGGTAAATTCTTTTAACTCGCTTTTATTCTTTTCAGTTAAAAAAGCCTAGGTAAAAATTTTTATCTAGGCTTTTTTTGTTGTTTACTCACTAACCAACTCTTCTTCCTTCACTCTATTTTCTTCCGTTGCGTCTAAAATATAAGTAGTATGTCCTTTTGTTTCATGGTCATAATGACCCTTTTTTTCTTCCCATGCCGCTAGTCCAGCTGCCATTTGGGCTGTAGGTGAATACACACTCACATATTTAGAATCAAACTCATCGTCATCATCTAAGCTGTCGTCGAATTTATCAGTATTAACCTCTAATTCAACTTCATACTCATGTACTTCTAATTTGGGTTCATGCTTTTCTTCCACATACTGTCGTAACACTCCCTGACTGATTGAGCACCATATCCCTATTCCGTCATCGCCTGTAACTCTTGTAATAGAATCATTCACAATATCCTTTGTGTTAAGCGCAGAATAATCATCTGAATTTCCATCTCCAACTTTTATAAGCACCTCTACAGGACTTAAATCATACTTAGAAGAAGCTACCGTTACACATCTTTTCTTCTTTCTATCTTTATCTTCCACTAAGTAAATATCTATTAATCCTTGCTTGTTTACACACAATTCCACTACATATACTTCCCCGTTCACTTCTACTTTCACTTCTGTGTCTTTCTCTGTCGTTTCTCCCCATTTTTTTACTATCATTATTATCATTCCCTTCATTTTGATTGTTTTATTAATCCGTTTCTCGTTTATTATAAACGGCCATTAGCTATTTTGAATAAAAAAAGCAAAGAAAACGTTATTTACGCTTCTTTGCTTTTTTTATTATGATTGACCATCCTGATTGCGGTTTAATTTTGCTTGTTTTTCTAAAATTTTATCTTCTACCACTCGTTTAAAGTCTGTACCGTATACCGCTTTGTTTACTTTAATTTTAATTATCGCTTTAGCCATATAATACGCTAAGACTGGAATAGCAATTACAGCAATAATAATCTGTATGTTTTTTAGTATTTCTATGCGCATTTGAACATCCATTAGTATCACCCTTACTGTTATATTTGTTGTTAATGTATGCGCTACATCAATCTATATACCAAAGCGACAACTCCTTTTCCTACAATTTTCAAATTTAATGAATACTAATTAAAGAAGGCCCTCACAATGAAGAAAGAAGAAATGAAAAAAGCGATGCCATTATAGGCGTCGCTTTTCTGTTTCTTTTAGGGCATCAATAATCAAACTAACAGTTGAAGCTCCAACTAACGGAATGATATAGATAAACCCTACCATCATGTTAACTTCAAATGAATTAAACGGAGTTAAATCTATATGAAACACCAGAGCATACATGATAAATAGCTGAAATGGAATAATTAATAACATTCTAATTCCCCATTGAGTAAATACATTACTTCCCGTTCTATTACCAGTAAACACACTTTGTAGACCTATCCAAACTAATAACGTTAAGTAAATGGATATCCCTGCTCCTATATTAAATAAGTCTACTCCTCTTACACTGCGCACTAGTGGAAATACAAAATACATAGCTAACACATATTGAAATGCAATAGCCAAAAGTGTCGTAATCAGCAATTCTAGACCGCTTACTTGCATAACAATGGATAGTATCCGTTTTTTTATTGCTTCTAGGCCATTCATTCGCTTCACTCCTTTTTTATTAGTATATAGCTTCGCCTTCCCTTTTCTAAGACTCGCTTTATGTACGAAAAAATAGTCACCAAAGGGTGACTATTTAACTGACACTTTTTTCTTTTCTTGCTTTTTCTAATATTTTCCGAAACAACTGATTGCTAATTTCATCTGTAGGTAGCATATGCACTTTCACCGCTACAAACTCACCTTCTTCAATTTTGGTGAATTTCGCAATTCGAATAAGACACACACCCATTGGTTGTCGTGATACCCATTTCACTAAATCGGTATCTAAACGAATCGGGTCTTTTCCGCCTGCTGAAACAATTTTTCTTTTTCCGTCTTCATCAGGCAATTGAAACACTACTCGGATTGGTAAGTTATCAAAAATAAGCGGTGGTAGTTTTTGAGGACTTTGTAAGATGTAACCAATAATTAAGTTGTAATTACGTCCTTCTCGATTAATGGTATCAAATATTGTTTCATTAATGTTTAACGGTTCATTTCCTGTAGGCGTCTGAAGCACTGTATGCGCTTCTTCAAACATAACACATGATTTCTTTTTCAATTTAATATCTCGACACTTACAATACTGAAAAATAGCTGCTGTAATTCCATTAATAACAAACTGACGTACTTCTGATGGCAAATGTGCACACTCAATTAAATGCACAAAATCTCCTGCAATCAATTCTTCTACCGTCACAAACCGACCTTTTCCACACATAGACTTGTATACTGGGTGATTTGGGTCTAACCATTCTTCCATACGTTCAATCATGGAGCCAAAAGATTGCTGTTCATTACTTGGCATGAACTTTGTATATTTTCGAATGACATCACTGGCATTGCTGACGCTTGCTCGGTCACCAGCGGCATGAATCATTGCACGTCGTTCATACTCAATGGATAGTTGACGGACAAAATGTTCCATTGTTGGAGTAATACCACGTTCTTCTGCTTTTTCTTGTGTCGTACGGAGAACTTTTGTGATGATACGAAACGAGCGGTCACCAAGTCCCATACTATAACATAGTAACTCTGCGACAACAGGATTCCAAATATATGGAGAGACACCAGGTGGCGGTGCAACTAAATTGACTCTGAGCTGGAAGAAACCACTTTCAAATGAATTATATCTAAATTTCTGTTTATCTTTTAAATGACCAATTAAAGACCGATGATTTCGTGTCCAATCAAACAATAAAAAATTGATTCCGTATGCATTGTGTAACGAAGAGATGTATTTTTGGGTAAATACCGTCTTTCCTTGATTAGTCGCTCCAAAAATACCAATATGACCAATCTTGTCTTCTGTAATGGTGTATTCAGTCGGACTTTCTAAATTTAAATTTGGATTGATTTGGTTTCCGATTACCGCACCTTGTTCCATTTTCCCCATGTAAAAAATGCTTTTTGGAATCGGGTCTATGCTTGAGTTATAACCTGGTAAATTTTCTTGAGGGAGATTATAAGCTGTTGTTTCTCTAGGTGTAATATACGTTGAGTATTTATATCGTTCTGGTATAACTGGCTTTTTTTCTGGCGCCTTTGGTTTAGCTAACGTTTTTGCATATTTTTTTAAGACTTTTTCTTCTTCTTTTTCAACTTCTAATACACGAACTGGAAACGGAGATTCATTGTCAATATATGACTCCTTAATTAGTTCTTCTGCCGTTACTTTTGATTGTTTATTCTTTGTAAGAATAAACGTACGCGTGTCATACATCCCATCTCGCAACGAACGTTGAAAGCGTATTTCATTTTTCATAAAAATTTCAATTGCTAAATCAAAAAAGTGGTCAACTTGACGTCTTGAGATACCACTCCCTTCTCCTCCACTGACTCCTCCACTAATATTGCCACTGCTACTTTGACTTTGACTGTTTCCTGTTGTTTGACTTGCTGATATTCCTTTTGTTTCAGACATTCCTTGGGTATTGGAGAGACCGTGCGTTTCAGAAGTGGATTTAGAAAATGAGGAGGTAGTTCCATCCGCTTTGCTTTGAGAATCACCATGAGAAGATGTTTCTCCATTAGCATGTGATTGTGACCAGTTGTAACCATCGCTTATTCCTATATTTATTCCAACATTGCCCCCTCCACCTTCAGTTTTCGTTTTAGAATCACCTATAGACGAGTTTGTTCCTTCTGAATTCGTATGGGACGTCCCTTTACTTAATCCATCGGAATTGCCAACACTTTTGCTCACAGCCTCACTGTTTGAGACTCCTGTTGAGTTACTTTCCCCCGTAGAATCTGAGTGAGACTGACCCATCATTTCTCCAAATCCAAATCCAAATAGCATAGGAAAACTAAAATTCTCATTTTCGGATACACCATATTCTCTCGAAGAAGCTAGTTTACTTAACGTGTTTTGAATATGAAAAAGCGCCCGTTCAATTTCTTCATACTCCAATCTATCTAATATACTGTACATGAGAAAAGGATATCCTTCAGCAATGGCACCTTGCTTATTCGCCGTCATCCCCTTTAATAAAATCTCACTCACTTGTCTTCCCATTTGTGGTGCAGTTGAATAAGGATTACTTCCTGTTCTAGCACCCATACTAGGGTCGGGTTTAGGTACCCCTCTTACGACCGAAACATTATCATAAAAGAACCCTTCAAATAACCACTCTTCGGCAAGAGCAATAGATTCTATGACTATATTAGAATAGGCGGAACGAAATTTATCCTCTAAAGCACGGATATAGTATGCCGATTCTTCCTCCATTTGTCTCAATTGAGATTCTGGTCCTTCCATTACCAAACCATACCCTACAATTAAATTCTCCCCAGGTTTATAGGCATATAAATTCATAAACGAAACGCCTTTTTTACCGAATTGGTTCAATATATTCTTAAACGCTTCTTCGTTATTAATTTGTGTACGAATATCATTTGAAACAACTTTCACACGAAATAATCGCATAATACGGGCCATCGTTCTCCCATTTTGTTTGGTTTTAAATAACCCATATTCTAAAAATCCTTTTTCATTAAAAAATGTATCAAACGATACATAGTCTATTGAGTCTAACTTGCTTTTCCGTTTCATTTCCTCTACTTTTTCCAAACTAATATCTAACAAATTGAATACGTTTTTTCGTTTTTTACTCATCGCTATCCCTCCTAAACCTACTATATGCCCCCTCTAAAAAAGCATGATATTTTGTTGCTTTTTTTTATATTTGATGATTGTATGGTGTAAAGTTAATGGAGAGATAGAGAGGAGGGACCTCTAAATGGCTTTAAGAAATAAAAAGAAAAAACCGTTAGCTAATCAAGATGTTGCCTCTAAAAGGAAGTACTCTGCACTTATAACTCGTTTTACCACTGTTTTCACTCTTATTATAGTATTAAATATCATTCCTCTTATTGCAGTTAGTCAATTCAAAGAGAAAATAAAAGTACAAACTACATATTTAAATCACATCCAAAGAATAGATGAAACCTATTATGCCCTTACAAATCAGCAAAATACCACGGAGCTCAAAATGATGGCCACAACATTAGAAACCCACTACAAAGAGCTGGTGAAATCTTCATACTCCAACCCTAATTTTAGTCGTATCCAAAAAGGGTGGAGGACATTCGAATATAGTCTTTCTGCTTTCAAACAAAAAAATGCTACTCAGGCTTATAGTTATATAGTTGCCGCTTTTAAAGCAAACAGTGAAAATTGGGACACCTATTTAAAAGAGATGGAAAAAGAGCTTAACCATAAAATATCTCTATTAGGTACTTATCAACAAACCATGTACATTATTCAAAACATTTTAGTAATGCTTGTTTGTCTATTCGCATGGTTTGAAATCCAACGAAATGTTTTAAAACCCCTCCACAGAGTAGGAGAATATGCTAAAAAGCTTGGAGAAGGGGACATTACAGAAGATTTACATTTACAAGGAAACAAAGTAAAAGAGTTCAATCTTTTATCTGAAACTTTTTCATCTACGAAAGAAAACCTCTCCCAAGTTATTAAACAAATCCAAAACTCAGGTTCCACGTTAAAACAAACTTCAAGCGACCTATACTTATCTATTCACGAGTCAACAGAAGCATCTAATGATATCGCAAATAATGCAGATAAAATGGCTCGTTCTGTACGCACTCAACTTGATTCAGTTGAAACGTCTAGCGAAAAAATCGAAAATGTTTTATATAATGTCACTTCTATTCTTGAAAATATGAATCAATTAAAAGATTCGAACGAAGTGACGAATGAAAAAGTCATAAAAAGCAACACATCTTTACAAGACGTTATTAAAAAAATTGAAGCCCTTGCTGTATCCGTTGATAAAGCAACTGAAACAACTCTTTCCCTTCAACAAAAATCCCTTCAAATTGAACACATTATTGATATGATTTCTACTATTGCTGCTCAAACCAACCTCCTCGCTTTAAACGCTGCAATCGAGGCAGCACGTGCAGGTGAACATGGAAAAGGGTTTGCTGTTGTAGCAGATGAGATTAATAAACTTGCGTTTCAAAGTAAAAATGCTGCGGAAAATGTGGTTAGTATTGTTCGAGAAATTCAACAAGACAGCAATTCCACTATTCAAAAAAATGAAATACATAAACAAGATGTCCAAGATAGCATAACCTCTGTTCAAAAAGTATCTGAAAACTTTAAAGACATGTTCGGATTGTTTCAAGAAAACAATGTGTCTGTCGAAAGCATTAATGAACGAACAGATGCGCTCGTCAAAGATATTAAAGAGTTATCAACGCTTATCTCTCAAATCGATAGAGCTTCAAAAGATATTAACTTAAACGCTCAAGGCACAGCTTCTTCTTCAGAAGAGCAAGCATCAAGCATGCTTTCCATGCAAGACAATGTAAAATTACTTACCACCTTATCAAGCGAATTGAGTTCATTATTAACACGATTCAAAACGAAATAAGAGAGGTTATCTTAGACAAGATAACCTCTCTTATTTTTTAGCTTCACTTATTTTACTTCGCATTTTCAATTGGAGGTACTGTCTTACCTTTTGCATTGATATCATATTTTTGAGATATTAACTTGTTGTAGTCAGTGAATAATCCATCTTTGTTTTCTAGGTGTGTATACATATGAATGCCGTATATCTTAGGCGTCCATGTAACTAGTTTTGCATTTGTATCAGGATTTTTGCTTGGGGTAGCCTCCGCAGAATCGGCTGGGAAGAAGCTTCCGTCATCGTATATACCACCAGCAGGCGTACTTACAGACCATTTTATTCCTTTAAATAAAGTTGGTTTTTCTACACCCTCTGGTACAGACCACTCTCCAGCCACCAATTTAAGGTTTTGCTTTTCATCAAGCACATACAACAAAGTATTTGGTTTGGTTGCATCAAGTTCAGATGCTTCTTTATTAACGAAGTGATAACCCATTCCAGGTACATATGGTCCTTCAGGATGATACCCATCCTGCAGTGCCACTTTAACATCGGTATATTTATCAATCGATTGTTTTACTTTTGTTAGTTGGTCTGCGTATTCTGTATAGCTCTTATGTTTTTTATTTTCTGTTTTGACGGTTTTACTCGTCGTAGTTTTTTCATCTTTCGTTTTATCTGTTTTTTGCGTATCATCTGCTGTACCACATGCTGCCAAAGAAGCAATCATAACACTTCCCACCAATAAAGCTTTAAAAGAGTTTTTCATCGGTGTCCTCCTTAAGAAAAGTAAAAAGACGGTTTCAGTATATACATGAACATACTGATGTCAATTTTTTCTTCCATTTCCGTTATAATTCCTCTCTTACTAATAATTTTTAACATTTTAAAAATTAAATAACCTCTGCCTAAGCAGAGGTTAGAAAAAGAATTGTTTATTAATGCGCCTGGGGTCACGATATTTAACCGCTTTTAATACGCCAAATAAGGATTTCACATAATTAAATGGCATCATAAGAGCAATCATACAAAAGGTCATAACAAGTGCATTTAGTATATATGGATTTAAACCTACTACAGCACCTGCCACAATTACACCCGAAGCCTTTGTAATGCAAAAACCTAGTAACTGAAAGAGTGATAATACCGTTGTATATTTAAGAATATGGGTTTGCGTTTCTCGAAACAAATCAAACCTTCTTGTTGGTAGATACACTCCGAGAAGCAAGCCGAATATCCCTATAATACTCACTCCAAATCCTATAATTTGAGTAGCTACACTGCCAAAAGTTGAACCTAATAATAATCCCATGCCCCCATTTTCTAACGACTCTAATAGTAGTAACAGCATACTTAATTCAACAACCGTAGCAATAAGTTGCTTAATTTTTCCCACCCTGTTCATCCCCTCTTTTGATGACTGTTTGTTTCACTTAATCTGCAGACTCCAACAAGCGTAATTGTAATAGCAGCAATCAATGTAATCATGAGATTCCTCCTTATAAACTATCCAATTCTCCCATGCCTCTTGATTGCAAATCATCAAGAGTGGTGAGTGAGAATTTAACAGATTTTCGTCTTTCACGTGATTTAAGAAGCCATGAAGCAAATTTAATGTTTCCTTTTTTCATATGTTCCTGCTTTTCAAAAAGGAAGTACACATTATCTGTACCTTCCATTATTTCTCCAAATGAATTTGCGTCTTCAATTAAATAATCAATATAGATAAGAGGAACTTCTTCTTCTTTCGTTTGTATCATAATATCAAAATGAGGGTTTGGAGATGTGGTATATTGATAACCATGGCTATCTAATATGTGCATGTATTTTGGCTTTTTAATCGTAGTTAACAAATCATCCTGCTCATTGATTTGCTGTACCGCACCTATAGTTGCTGGTAAATTAAGTCCACCCTCTTTGTTTTGTTCATTGATAGTAGTTGTGGCAGGCCTTGGTACTTGATAAGAAGAAGTTACATATATCTCTTCTTTTTCTTTCACTTCCTGTAGAGAAGGTTCCAGTTCTAGGACTTCTATTGACTCTGTACTTTCATACGTTTCAATTGTTGGAAATTCTTCCGTCATCCCTGCTGTAATTTCAAATTCCTTATTTACTTCATTTATAAATGGAACTTCTTCTGATGGAACCGTTAATGCTTTTATATGTTGATGGTCATTGACTCGTATAGTAATGCCCTTTGCCTCCATTTTCCGATTCCTTTTTCGTTCTTGTTTAATACGCTCTCGTTCCTTTGTCCGTAATTCCTCTAGCTCTTGTTGTGCATCTGACCATTTACCCTTAAATATTTCTGCTTCTTCCTGAGCTATTTTCATATGTTGTTTACTTGTTTCGACTACTTCCACCCATTCATCAATCGATGGATGATAATAATAACGAATCTTACGTAATGCTTGAGCAATAGAAACAATATCCGTTATTTTATCTCGAGCAGATTCATTCCGTTTATTAACCTGATATTCATCAGCTATAGGAACTGCAATTTCAGGATTTAACGATAATTCTACCTCTAATAACTGAATGAGCGTTTCTAAAGCTATATCTATTTTTTTATTGATACTAAGGATTTGTTCTCCAGCCTGGAGATTACGATTTCTTAGTTGCATATTTTCAAGTAGAATATCATCTACTGCTCGACCCGCCACTTCTTCTATTTTTTGAAAATACTTTCCTGATTTCACGGGTTTTTTAACAGACTCGCTTGAGGTAGGCTTCGGGTCTATTTTTATGGATATTTTGCTATTACTTTGCTCTGTGGCCTCTATTTTTCTATTAATCTCTTTCTTTTTCGACGACTGTTCATTGTACCGTCTAAATACATTAGGCAATTTCTCTTTAAACTTTTGCTCATTTGCTTCCATAGGTAACGTTTGATTAGCCATTACCTGTTTTCCTTTCAGTTTTTTATCACCCATTTTAATTCCCTGCCGCTTTCTTCTGGATTCCAATATAATTATCTACCGCTACCACTATACGAGGCTCTAAAAGGTCATCCATTCGTTTTTTACGCGTCATTAAACGACCTTCAATGATAACGTTAGAGCCTTGTGTTAAGGCCCCATTTAAGACACTTCCTTCATTAGCCACTACCGTAATAAAGTCCGTCAATTCAGAATTTGGAGCAGTCGTTTCTCTTGTAGGGTATAGTCGGTCGACAGCAACAACAAAACCTTCGTCCCCTTGTTTTACGTCGCTCACTAAATTTCCAATTAATTGAACGGAGTTTTTATAAAATGGCACATCTTTGGTTTTCATTTTTTTTGATAAAAACTCAATGCAACTCGCTTTAACATTTATATAAATACGTTCAGTTTTCCCCGTTTGTTTATTTCGGATAAATTTAAATCTTAATTCGCCTTTCACACAGATAGAATCACCTTTTTCTAATTCCGTGATGCATTGCTCTACCAGTTCTTCTCCCCATACGGCTACAGGAAGTGTAATATATCTCTGCGCAATTTTGTCATAAGTTCTCATTTTAAAGTTAAGAACGACTTGAGCAGACTCTCCACCTGTTTCATTTTTACTTACAAGCTTCGGCTCCAACTCTTCACTAATTACTTTTCCTGCCATCATTACATCATTTAAACGTGCCATTTAACTCGCCCCTCTCTAGTTGTAAAGCCGCTTAGCAGCTTTCTAGTTTCATTCTATGTGAGCACCACTTTTTCATGACTAGCTACACTGTAAAAATATCATATTTTATATTTTTTCTCTTTTTTAGTCTCAGCCAATGGTCTTTATTCTTTCGGTGCTACAATAATAGAGAAAGCCCGCTTTTCACTTCGGGCCCCTCACTATTACATTCACTTTTTATAACGGAGGAATACTTACTATGCGCAAATTGATTTTAATGCGTGGAGTACCAGGAAGCGGAAAATCCACCTATTTATCGAATAAAGGTCTGAACCCTTACGTTTTATCTCCTGATACTTTGCGTTTATTTTTTCAATCACCTACACTTAACGAAGACAGCTCAACAAGTATTAGCGGTCGAAATGATAAAAAGGTGTGGCGTCATTTGCACGAGGCTTTAGAATCTCGTATGCAGCGTGGGGATTTTACTATTATTGATGCTACGCATACAAAAACAAAGGATTTATCACAATATAAACAGTTAGCCGATACTTATCGTTATCACGTTATTTGCATTGACTTTTCTTCTATTCCCCTTGAACAGGCTATTGAATGGAATAGCCAACGCCCTGTTTATAAACAAGTTCCCATCCCCGTCATCGAGCGTATGGACCAAAACCTTCAACAATCTTCTATCCCTTCTTGGCTCGATGTTTACACACCTGATGAATTCGACCTCTCTCTCCTAACACCACCTTCCAATTACTCTTCCTATGATAAAATTCACATGATTGGCGATGTGCATGGCTGCTATGATGCATTAAAAACCTATATGCCTAATGACCTTCCCTCAAACGAATTATTTATTTTTGTTGGTGATTATGTGGACCGAGGTATTCAAAACGCAGAAACACTCAACTATCTATTTGACCTCATGTATAAGCCAAATGTTATCTTACTGGAAGGCAACCACGAAATTCACCTTTGGCGTTTTGCAAATAACCTCCCTTCTTACAGTAAAAAAGAGTTCGAACGCTATACGAAAAAGGAACTAGAAGAAGCTGGTATTAGCAAAAAGAAAGTGCGTGCCTTTTATCGTCACCTACGACAAATGGTGTACTTTACCTATCATGAAAAAGAAGTCTTAGTCACACACGGGGGCTTACCTTGCATTCCTTCTCCTTTGGCTCATACGCAAACCGAGCAATTAATTAAAGGCGTTGGTGATTACGGAACCGATATCGATTCATTATTCCTCTCACACTCAAAACCTCATCAATTTCAAGTACACGGGCACCGTAACATTCAAAATCACCCTATTGAAGCAAGCAACCGAAGTTTTAACCTAGAAGGGAAAGTAGAAATGGGCGGACACCTTCGCATTATTACCCTGGACAAGAACGGCTTTACTTCACATGAAGTGAAAAATTATGCTGTCAGCCCTCGCTTCAACTTCAAGCCAGAAACAGACGCATTCCAAAACGGAGCATTTATTGAATCCCTTCGTAACGACCCTCTTATTTACGAAAAAAAACTTGGAAACAACGTTTCTTCCTTTAACTTTAAAAGAGAAGTATTTGATAACGCTCTCTGGACAATCCAAAATACAAAAGCACGCGGTTTATTTATTAACACGAAAACAACAGAAATTGTGGCTCGCTCTTATGATAAATTTTTTAGTATTGAAAGTTACTTAAATAATGAAAGTGGCAAGTTATTCTAATTATCTGCACTAACGACTACAAAAGGAGAGGTCCCAATGAGTTTACAACAAGGAGAATTAAAAGATATTCTTACTTTCCCACTAGACGTATATTTGAAAGAAAATGGGTATCTTGGAATTGTTGGCTTTGATTCATCACAAAATGATTTTCATATTTCCTCAAAATCCACCGTACATGGAAATTTCGCAGATGTATTTTCTGATTTATTCCAAAAAACACTTCCCTCTTCACTAGAAACTGAGCTTCTTGAGTTTTTACATACACAAAACGTAACCCTCGTATTTGAAGTTATTGAACCAGATTTTGACCCCCACATGATTGAATATTTTCATCCTCGTATCGTCCTATTAGATGTTATTTATCGCACTCCTGAATTTGAAAAGTTTTCATATGATGCTGTAGTAGCAACAGCTAAACGGTTTGGGTTTGAATATAAAGTGCATTCATACCGCTTCAATAATTGGGGTGAATTCTATACTTGGTATTTGGATGTTTCCACCGATTTTACGTTAGAAATTGAAGGGTACATCTTAGAAGATGCTAAAGGGTTTATGACCAAAATTAAACTACCCTACTATCGCTTTTGGAAATGGATGCGTTCGGTTAAAGATAAAATTGCCCACCATAAAACCCTTCCTAAAGCTGTATTTGAAGACCCATTAGCAAACGAGTTCGCGACTTGGGCCATGGGAAAACGTGAAGAATTACCGCTTAGCGAAACTGACATTATTACACTACGGAAACTTTTTTATAAAGAAAAACATCTCGCATAATAATTAACGAGATGTTTTTCTCTATTTCTTGTTATATTTTTCGTTTCTTCTCTTACACTAGAACCAAAGGAGTTGATACACATGTTAAGTTACCAATATCACCGTGTATTAAAGAAAATTGCTGAAACTACCTTTCCTCACTCCCGTATCCAACACTTCAAAATTGAAATCCAACCTACCGAACTAAAAAGTAAGCATGGCGATTATCGTCCCCATCTCATTCGCGTTTTTAATCTATCACAAAAAGTCGACTATACCATTAGCACTGCTCTTCACGAACTTGCCCACCACTGTGAGTATAGTATTTACGGGGACACAGGACATTCAAAGCGTTTTTATGAGGTATTCAAAGGTCTTTTGGAAACTGCTATCAAAATGAATATTGTTGACTATACTGTTATTCGAATGCAAGACAACGCTAGTGACCTTGCATCTCTTGAACGTCACTTCGGACCAGTTACAGTTACTCCAGACCTTTCATTCGTAAGCAATGAAACCGTGATTAAAGCATTAAACTCCTATAATTGCCGCAAAGAGCTTCAAGAACGCGGCTATTTTTACGATAAAGTTGAAAAAGCATGGGGGAAAATTATTTCAACAGACGATGTCGAAAGCGAATCAGATTATTTACTACAGTTTGTTTCCGAGAAAGATATTATTAAACGTGACTTATATGACCTCTCGTTTGAAGCTATATATTTTGTTTTTGTTTCTGGCGCATATCAAGTGAAAAATATCCTTCAACAAAATGGTTATTTTTATAAAGTTTTGAAGTCAAAAAAGGGATGGGCAAAGCGAATCATATCAACTGATTTAGATTCCGAAAAAACATTTCTCCGTTCAATATCCATCGATGAATATAAAGTCTTATCATCTTTAAAGTAGAGTCTTAACTCTACTTTTTTTTATTTTTCTGAGGTTTTTCAACTGCTCAGGTCTACTTTGATGCACCACTCATATATTGAAAGTGGAGGTGCATTACTTATGTTGAAAATTGGATTTTTAGGTTTCGGCCAGGCGGGAAGTTTATTTGCAGACGTAGCACGAAAAGAAGGCTTTCAATCACTTGCCTTTAATACCGCTCAAGTTGATTTAGATGTTCTTGACCATTTAGATGCAGCAGACCGTATGCATTTAGGAGGGTTTGAAGGAGCAGGAAAAAACCGTGATATTGGACTTGAAGCTTTTTCAGAACACGAAGATATCATTAAAGAAACCATTAGTAACAAGTTTCATGATTACCATATTCTTATGCCAGTTTTTGCATTAGGCGGTGGAACAGGCAGCGGGATGGCCCCGTCTGTGATTAATTTGTTAACATCTCTCTTTGAAACAAAAGTTATCTCACCTATTTTACTATTACCTCATGACAGAGAGAGTTTACGTGCAAAAATGAACACCCTTGAAGCGTTTGCCACCATTAGTGAAAACGAAGACATTGGTGCTACATTTATCTTTGATAACCAAAAAGTTAATGATATGTACCCATCTTTCACCATTAGCGAAAGACATGATAAACTTCGTGAAACATTTATTAAACTTGTAAAAAGATTTAATGAAGCGACCGAACGTCATTCTCGAATTAGCAATCTAGATGCGATGGATTTATTAACAGTATTCTCAGAACGAGGTTGTGCTCTCTTTTCAGATTTAAATATTGAAGAAAAAGAATGCAATAACCCCGCTTCCATAGGAGACCGACTCTTACATTCATTCGAATTCTCTCCTTATACAACCACCGACTACTCGCATCTATCAAAAGTTGCTGTCATTGGTGAATACCCAGAAGAATTTACTCGACATATTACCACAGACGCTCTCTTTGAAAACATCTCAATTCCTCTTGAAGTGTTCACAGGCATCTACCCCACTGATAGTTCAGGGGAAGATAACAAATTATATTCATTAACAACAGGGCTGCCTTTCCCTAATAATCGTCTTAAACAATACGAAGCATCTATTCAACAAGAAGAACAAAATGTTATTAAATCTCTTAAAATAGCTCGTGAGCAGCAATATCAAAATAAAAAAGAGTGGACAGATAGCCTTAAAAGCAAAAGACGTATCAAAATGTAAAAAACTCGACTAGAGATTTTTCCTCTAGTCGAGTTTTTCTTCTATTTTTTTCTTTTCCAGTAAGTCAGTTAAGTCATATGTAAAGGTATTGCTAATAACGGTGGAACCATCTTTCTTTTCTTGTACCACCAACCATTGGTCTTGCGCTTCATTTACATAGTAAGACATAGATTTATTATCACCTATTTCATTCAAATAAGCACCTGTTGCAACGTACACTCCATCACTAAATGTATGTAAAAAATCATCCCAATCAACATGACGTTCTTTTGGAATCGTTACAGTAATTTCATCTATTTGCCCGTGGAATAATGCCATGTCTACCTGCAGTCTATCTTTATGAAACGTATAAATTGTATCGTATCGCCAGAAATTAGGAACATCCGTTTCTTTCTCAGGCTCCCCAAATAATTTTTTGGTTGTACTGACATCTTCCCCTATTGCTACACTCCATAATGTAAATGCTCCTTTTTGATATTCTAAAGGCATATTCGTAGTTTTATCTAATAACTTGTCTGTTCCTTTATGCAGAGATTCTGAACTTGCGTGTGGGGCTTTTACCTCTTTACCTATTGAACATCCAGCCAATACACTTACAACTAGTATAAATAAGGCCCATTTTTTCAACAAACAGCTCTCCCTTCAAAAAGAAAAGCACCATTGAATCTGGTGCTTATGCTGATTGTTTATTATATTCTTTTTTTAAGTCGTCATCCTTTTTCGTTTCCACATATTTTGCCGTAATTGTAACAGCTTTTACATCCTTTTGTGATGGTAAGTGGAACTGAAGGTCTTTTAATACTTCCTCAACGATTTTACGAAGTCCACGAGCGCCAGTATTATTCTTGATAGCTACTTTAGCAATAGCTGTTAAAGCTTCTGCTTCAAACTCTAAGTCTACCTTCATTTCTTTAAACAATTTTTTATACTGCTTCACAATCGCATTTTTTGGTTTTGTTAAAATTTCAATAAGTGCTTTTTCATCTAACTGTTCAAGACCTGCAACTACGGGTACACGACCCACAAATTCTGGGATTAATCCAAATTTAATTAAATCATCGGTTTCAATTTTCGTATAGACACTTTTGTCATCCAATTTTTCGGCCTTTTTACCTTCTTCTTCAATAGCAAAGCCTAGTGTTGCTTTATTGGTAAAACGCTTTTTGATGATGTCTGGCATTCCTTCAAAAGCGCCTCCTACAATAAACAAAATGTTTTTCGTATTGATTTGAATAAATTCTTGATTTGGATGCTTACGCCCTCCTTGAGGCGGAACGTTTGCTACTGTGCCTTCTATAATTTTTAATAATGCTTGTTGAACGCCTTCGCCTGATACATCACGCGTAATTGACATGTTTTGCCCTTTACGCGCTGATTTATCAATTTCATCGATGTAAATAATGCCTTTCTCCGCTTTCTTTACATCAAAATCAGCTGCTTGTATTAGTTTCAACAATACGTTCTCTACATCTTCACCTACATAACCAGCTTCAGTCAAACTAGTTGCATCCGCAATGGCAAATGGGACATCTAAAATTTTAGCCATTGTCTCAACCAACAATGTTTTTCCAGTTCCTGATGGTCCTGCAATCGCAATATTTGTTTTTTGAATCTCTACGCCATCCTCATCAACTACTTGATTAATACGTTTCAAGTGAGCAAATACAGCAATAGCTAACGTGATTTTTGCATCATCTTGACCAATAATGTGCTCATCTAACATTGCTTTGATTTCCATCGGTGTTAAGTCTTTTACTTGTTCACCTGTAGACTCAGGCTGGTTATTTCTTCTATCTTCTTCAACAACATCAACGGCTACTTCAATGCATTCATCACAGATATATACACCAGGACCAGCTACTAGCTTCTTTACTTGATTCTGGTTTTTACCACAAAAGCTGCACGTTAATACTTGTTTATTTTCCATTTGTCATTACCCCCATGTCATTGTTGACCTTAGCTTTCATATGTAGATTACCATCTGTATTTTACCTTGTTGTATGGCGACTCTTTCTTTGTATGCCATCTTTCCTTGTTCTCTTGCTGCGAAGAAATACGTGTGTTGGTTTCGGTCATACGTAAAATAAATTCTTTTTTAGATATTACTATAGGCTTGTCCAAAAAAAAGCACCCCCTCTTTATTTAATTAAAGAGAGTTAGGGGCTCTTCCTTTTTAATGACAACCTTAGAACTGTATCCATTTAGTTTTCTGTCGTTTGAGGTTCTGCTTCTTCAAATTCAAAAAGTTCATCTTCCTTTATACGACATCCCATTAGGACACCCCATGCATTATCAGGGTAGCTTAGTACAACAAAATGGTCAAAAATACTAAAAAAGATATTTTCTTTGTATTTATTATATATCATATCCTTTAGCAGATAAAAAGAGTAAGAGAATATCCCTTTATTATTTTTCTTTTTTTCTACTATAGGGAGTTCGAAAAATTCTTCTCTCCCTTGGATGAAAATTTCATTATCATCGAAATTAAAAATAAGTTTTGGGTCTTGTTGTTTACTCATTTCGCATTTTTGCTCAAGAATAAGTAAGATTTCTTTCAACCTTTTTCGGTCTAACTCTACATCTACTTTCGCTTCATTTTGTCTCCCCAGCATATACTTAATCGTGTTAGGGTTAGTTTTATATACAGGCTTTAATACTTGAGTTTCTTCATGGGTTTTTAACTTGATGCTATTATCTTTTTGAATAGCAAGTTCTTTAATGTATTTTTGCGAAAACTCCTTGCATTCGTAGTCAAAATGTCCATTAATAGATTGTGGCAGTTTAATTGCAACAAGTCTTGCAGAATCTCTTCTCCATAAATAATCATCTGTAATGGAAATGTAGTTAGCTGTTATATCTTTCATACGATTTTCAAATTGAAGTAAAGGTAAAAAACGTTTTAACGCATCATCCATGGAAAGACCTTCCTTTCGTTTTTTCTCATTATACCAAAAAAAATATTTTATTTTGAAAAAAGTCAAGAAGGATATCCCTTCTTGACTTTATTTATACCAAACTATCATTTCTTTTATATCTTCATAATAACCAGGTGCTAATTTTTGTTCACTAACATGACCTTGGCCATGTTCTTTTATTTTTATACCTGTTCCTTTAAACAGTTCATGAAGTTGATATCGACTTTTTCCTGTTACATTTGGTATATAAATTCCCTTTTTCGTTTCCAGAGAAGCCGTGACTAAAGTAATTTCCAAACGGTCGTTTTTATAACGGTAACGTCTATCTGTGACAATTTCTCCGTCACCATCTTCTTTTACCACAACGTTTTTCAGATTTTCTTTTAGTACTTCTTTTGCATCATCCGTTAACATCCAACGTACATCAGGCACTGTAATTTGCTTTGCCTTTTCATCAAGCTCATTTATTTTGGTATAACGTAATGTTTCTTCCATAATGCTTTTCCATGTTGGTCCAGCTGCCGTACTACCAAACTCAGCTTCTGGCCGCTCAACTACGACTAGCAAAGCGTATTTTGGTTTATCGTATGGAACAAATCCCATAAATGAACCAATAATCTCTCCATCTACGTATTTACCATTTTCAACAAACCATGCTGAGCCAGTTTTCCCGCCTGCTTTAGTACCTTTTAATTGATAGTCCTTTCCAGAACCAATTTCCATGTTAGCTTTTAAGTATTTCTTAATATTTTTTACGGTATCTGCTTTATAGATTTGTTTTCCTTTTGCGACGTCACGCTGGTAAGTAATGTTACCAAATTGGTCTTTTGCATTTTGCACAAGATGAGCTTTAATTTCATGGCCACCATTCACAATTTGACTAAATGCAGTTAGCAATTGTACAGGTGTTACACTTATACCTTGACCAAAGGACACAGTTGCTTTTCGAATAGGGTCGTCATCTAGTGACTTAGCTGTTGGGAATAAACCAATTTCTTCACCTGGAAGTTCAATACCTGTTTTTTGCCCAATCCCTGCTTTTCTTAATCCTTTTATTGTTTGCTCACTTGTCATAGTGCGAGAAATATTAATCATTCCCACATTTGATGAATTTACGATGACATCTTGTAACGTTGCTTTCCCTGGACCTTGACCATCCCAGTTACGGATATTTACACCATTTACATTAATTGAACCCGCATCTTCGTAAGTAAAATCTTTTGTAATATGACCAGCATCCATTGCAGCTGCCATATAAATTGGCTTAAACGTACTACCAGGCTCATATACGTATGTAGCTGGATTCAGGGTCCACGTTGACTGCTTCGATTTTGAATAATTATTAGGGTCAAATGAAGGAGCACTGGCCATTGCCAGGATAGAACCGTCATTTGGATTCATAAGCACAGCATGGACCTTTGTTGCTTTCAGTTCTTTTTTTGTTTGTTTTAATGCATCTTCTACTACATGCTGTAAATAATTATCTGTTGTTAAATGAACCGTTTGCCCATCTAATGCTGTCGAAATATTTTCAAACCCAATAGGAATAATTTTACCAACACTATCTGTTTCGGCTAATCGATAACCTGGAACACCTCTTAAATTTTTATCTAGAGACAACTCAATTCCACCAAGAGCCGCCCCTTCGTGATTAACAAAACCTAAAATACTGCCTCCTGTTTTTCCGTTAGGATAGTATCTCTTAGGACTGTTTTTAATCTCAATTCCACCAAGGTTTGCTTCTTGAATTCGTTTAGCTACATCAATATCTACGCGTTTTGCTAGTGAAACCCATTGAAGTGGGTTTCCTTTGCTATCTTTGGCGCGAATTTTATTCATTACTTCGTTATATGGCATATCCAATTCTTTGGAAAGTAATTCTGCCATTGCTTCTTGTCGGCTTTTTCCTGTTATTAAGTTAGGATACAGCGCAATATCTTTTGCCATGAGACTAAATGCCATGACATCTCCATTGCGGTCTACGATACGGCCTCGTTCAGGTTGTTCAACAATTTCTTTCACTCGTTGTTCGACTACTTTTTTCTGCAAATGTTCTGCCTTAAACGTTTGTAAATAAAAAAACCTACCACTAAGCAGGACAAACGCAATTAAAACGACATAAGCCATAAACATTAAGCGCTGCCTCGATTGATTCATTCCATCACCTTCCTGCCTTTATCGTTCTTTCTTGCTTTTTATTTCGTCAAATCCCTTTCTTTTTGAGGGTTTTTTCTAAAGTTTTTTTCTTCTTGTCCGTTTGGTAACTAAGGGTTTTTCTTTACCAAGAGGTGGTTAACATGGGCACTAAAAGTAAAAAGCGTTCAAAAGGGCAAGAAGAACGACGTTTGACCCTCCTTGAACCAATTTTAAATAAGTTTTGCTATGCCAAATTAAACGGTTACGAAGACACTTACTATTACGTCTACCATCGATTAGCTGATGAAAATTCAACCTCTAAAATTGAACAAATCATTCTTTCAGGTAACTTACTTTATGATGGTCTCTACCTAATAAGCGATTATGATATTGAACGCGTGTGGGACGTGAAACAAGAAAAATTTATTATTGAACTTTATCCAAAACGCTACGACCTTCACATTGGACAGTACGGAGATAAAATCATGACTGAAACGATGAAAGATTTAATGGAACAACTTGTAGGTTCTAAATATTTATCAGAATCCGAATTTTGGTTTTATAGCCAAACACATCACCAACCGTACGATTTGAATGAAGTGCGTTTAATTTTTGAATCAAAAAAGAAAAAAAAGAAAGGAGTGCAAGCTGATGATTAATTTCTCCTATAAAAAAGACGAAAATTTCGTTGATATTACAGGTGTCATTCAAAAACTTCCTCCGCTTGTTAAGTACTCGACTGGAAACGGCGCCGTTCGTCCAATTATTCAATTTGACTTACTATCACAACGTGAACGCAAAACAGTAGACGATGAAATACGCTACGATACAAATCGCATCATTTTATTTGACCACGAAACATTTCCACAAGATTACATTGAAGGTCAGCGCATTAGGATTAAAGGCGTCCTCCAAAGTCGTAACTATACGCTTGATTTTCATTTAGTTGAACAGCATATTATTGATGCTGTTCGCAACTATGTGGATGTCTTTGGCGAAATTCCTTCTATTAAAGAAACTAAATTTGGTAAAAGAGAACCTATTGATTGGAAAAAACTTTTAGCAATTGGCTTTATTAAAAAAGTTCCTGAAGATTCCATGTTCATTGAAGATAATACGAAAGAAAAATCAGCTGAACGGAACTATTTATATCGCGTGGATGAAAATGGAGATGTATTTAAAGAAACTGAACATGTAGCTTTTGAAATTATTTCAAGCAAAGTGGAACCAGTAGAGTATGAACTTGGAGAATTAGAAGGCGACAAAAACAAAGTTATTTTAACAGGTAAAGTGATTACAACTCCCTATTTTGACATGCTCGGACAAGAATCACGTGTACCATTTTGTAGTTTCCGTGTTCGCACACAAAGCCGTTTCTTCGGAGATAAGCGTGCTTTTCACAACAACGTCATTTCTTGGGCTCATTTTGCAGAGGACGCATTTGCAAACCTCCAAGTCGGAGATGTTGTAAAAGTTATTGGACGCCTTCAATCCCGCAGCTTCGAAAAAGACGTTACCTATAAATATTTGACCGAACACGGAAATAAAAAGAAGAAAAAAGTGAACAAAACCATTACTACTCACGAAGTCAGTGTATCAAAATTTATGAAAGCTGCAGCTCCAAAATAAACAGAACTTTTCGTTCTGTTTATTTTTTTTAGGTTTTGTTGAAAAAATAGAAAACTAGTGTATAGAGAAAACATCTATTTATTTTCTCCGAACTCTAATTTAGGAGGCATTATTTATGAAAGCTTCTTTTTCTGAACTCTCTTCATTCCCAATTTTGACTTTACCCCTCATGATGTTTGGAACAAACGGAACTCAGCATCACGAACCAAATCAACCTGTAAAGGAAAGATTTATACAATCATACACTTCTTATAAAACTGGGGCAAAAAAAGGAGAAAAAAAACCTGTATACGATTGGCGTATTAAAACCCATAAGCGTAAAGTTTTAACAGGATACGATGGTGTTTACACTCGTGGGAAAAACAAAGGGCAACCTAAACCTATTTTTGAAACGAAAGACGTTCCTATTCCTTCCACAGGTTTCTTTCCCAGTGTAAATCATATTTATATGAGTGCAGGCTTTCGAGGCGGAGGCGGCCGCCGTTTAAAACCCATAGCTGAAAACCATTTATTACTTTGGCGTTCTCTAACAGAAGAGTGGAAAAAGCAATCAAATTGGACCACTCAACAGGCTCCCTCGAAAGTTGCAGTAGATTTATTTTTCTATCTACCTAATAAACAATCTGATACACATAATGCTAAAAAACTTTTATTAGATGCTATTGAGGGCGTTATCCACGAGAATGATTTTTATATTCTAGACCGCACACTAGACTTTTCTATTGATGAACAAAATCCACGCGTTGACCTTATTATCTATTCTCCTATCAACTTAACCCCTCTCCCAATGAAATAACTTGTTTTTATTTGCCTTTTTGAAAGAATTTGTGTAAAAAAAAAGAAGGATTAGATGATATGATGCGCATGAAAGGGGGATTCTCATGTCTGACATTTTTCGATTGATTCGTGCGAACATTGAACGAACTCGCAAAGAAGAAAACGTTAAAGAAACAAACTTAGTTAAAAAGTCCAACAAAATGGACGGTATCAACTTAGATTCCTTCATTATCGGGGAAGGTGAAAATAAGTTTCAAAAACCTAACCCCAAAAAGAGCAAAAGCATTGAACTCGACAAAGTCGATATTTTCGAACAAGAAATTGGTGAGGATTTCGAAACAAAAGATTACCTCGCTGACATTGAGCAAATTGACTATTTAAAACTAGATAAAATGCCGAAAGAAAAACAACTTCGCTTGTTAAAAAAAGAGTATCTTGTACTTCTTGACCGTATAAAAGAAGTTTCTGGTGAATTTACAAAAGTAGATAAATCATTTAAAGAGCAATCCGTTGAATTTCATAATATGAAAACAACTATTTCAAAATTAAAAGAATTTATTCGTATTATTGGAACAATGATACCTGATGGAGTGGAGTTAAAAACAAAATTAGAGGCTCCTAGTTGGTCCATTGACGAAATTGAAGATGAAATGATTAGCCGTTTAAACTTTGTTATTAACCGAGCTAAAAACGCAGACGATTATGTAGAACAAGAAACTGTAGATTTATCAAACCAAATCCAAGGTTTAAAAAATAAGCTGACAAAAGTCGAAAATCACAATCTTGAATTGGAACAAGAAATCGATAAATTATATGACCAATTAGAAAATGCTTCATTTCCACAAGAACAAGAAGAAGAAACCCTAGAAGAACCAATATATATTGATGAAAGCGAATATGATGCGGACCACGATGAAGAATATGATGACAACGGCAATGAGTACTTTAACATCTCGGATACTTATGAAACAAATAATTACAATTCTGACGAAGAAGAAGAGGACTATGAAGAGGATGAATACGAAGAAACGAACCAACCAGTTGCATACGAAGAAAAAGAAGAAGAAGAAGAGTCCTTTACATTAGGTGGTTACGATAATTCACCAAAAGAGGAAAAAAACGATTTTGATGAGTTATACAGTCAAGAATATGGTGATTTATTTGAGGACGAAGAAGAAGAGGTTGTAGAGCCTCCAAAACGTTTCCAACCGCAATCCACCCCTAACCGTAATCAAAATTCACGTACGCAAAACGAACGCCCAACTTCAAATCGTCGAAACACCAATGAAAAACCAGCTCCTACGCCTAAATCATCTCCTTCTTCTAAACCTACTCGGAAGCCCGCAGAAAACAACCGACCTGCTCGCGAAGAACAAACACGAAAAACATCTCCTCAACAATCCAATTCAAATCGAAAACCTACTAATCGTTCAGACCAAAATAGTACCCCTTCTCGCAATCAGCGCCAAGAACAAGTTGCTCCAAACAAAAAACAAGAGCGTCCATCTTCAAATCGTCCTGTACGCGAAGTAGAAGCAAAGCGTGATTCCAATAGCCCTTCTAAATCAACAACTTCTTCAAATTCTCGCCCCAACTCATCAAGACCAGCAGAGCGACCTTCTCGTCAAAACCCTAAAGCTGAAGAGAAAACACAAACACGCGAACGTCCACAACGCCAGGAACGCCCTACTCGTCCACAACGCACACGACCTTCTCGCCCTGAACCCGTTGAAGAAGAAGTAGTTCTAACAAATAAACTTGAACGAGATGACACATACGACCCAACTCAGGCAATTGATGTGGACCCATATTTAGAAAGCTTGTCCGAAGATGCAAAATTTATCATTAAGATGATAGGTGAAGTTGGCGTATCACGAAATACAGAATTAAAAGACTTATTATCAGAACGAGAAGATGCAAAGCCGCTCTTCTTCCATGGAACCAAGTTTCAAAAAAATAATATGAATAATGCGGTTAACGATTTAATAAATGCGCAAATCCTTACCAACGACCAAATCAAATTAGGTTCACGTGGTGGTATCTTTAAGATTTATGAATTAACAGACCTCGGCAAACATATCTATTTCGCCCTTACAAACGAAGTACCTGTAAAATCTGAACTTGCCCTTCTTATTCGTCAACATGCTTCTGCCGAACACGGATTTTTAATCAAAGATTCTGCAGCTATTTTTAAAGAAATGGGATACACAGTACATACTGAAAGAAAAGACCTTCGCAGAGATGTTAGCGGAGGTAAACATAAGAGTTTTGACCTTATTATCGAAAAAGGCGATGAAACTTGTTACATTGAGGTTGAACGAGGAACACACAATGACGAAGACTTCTACGTGGCTATGGATAAAATTCGCGAAGTAACACAACAATTTTACTTTATCTGTCCTAACGAAGACATTCTTTTCAGTAAAACCAAGCGTCAATTTTTCTTATGGGTTCAAAAACACCTTGGTGGAATGGACCAAGCAAAAGGTATTCAAGCAAACTTTACGACGTTTGGAAAACTAAAAGAAGGCAAAAAGCCATTATGGGATGATATCAACTTGTAAAAAAAGGATGCTCACTGCATCCTTTTTTTATGTCCACTTTTTTCTTGCTTATTTCTTTTTTTGAATTATCTTTTACTTATGCGAGGTGATTTCATGAAAAAAGCAGTATTGGTTTCCACATTACTGACCGCTTCATACATCGGTTATAAGTTAACCAGCAAACGCAAGCTGCCTACCGATTTTCGCTTTGATTTAATTCAAAAGAAGATGGAAAACAGTGGTTATCATCTATCAAAAACCAATCATAAAGGTGTTTATATTTTGGAGAAAAACAACAAGGCGTCTCTACTTATCTATGATAATTACCAGTTTTCTCAAGAATCCCTATTCAATTTACTGAATACATACAAAGATAAGTTAACGCCCCAGCTATATATTCTGGCCGACACGCCAAACAGTCTTTATGCGAAAACAAAGACTCATTTCTTTCGCTGGATGGCAACAGAATATACAGCTTCTACCCCTCTTTTCGTTCACTTTTCTACTTTACAAAAATTTAAGAAAATGGACGAACCTTCTTGGGAAACTCTCCAGTTCTAAACGCGTTTATTAACGCGTTTTTTCTATATTAAGAAAAATTTGGTTTTTCCTTGACCTTTTAGCCGTTTACGAATACATTCCTTTCACGAGTGAGGTGATTTTAAATGCAAAAAAAGATGAAGCTTCAGCAAATCTTAATTGTATTTTTGGCTTTGGTTATTTCTATTATTTTAGTAACATTACTTGCTGGTCGTAACAATACGACAACTATCGTGGTAGTAGCCAGTGATAAATTAGATACAAATAAGAAATTAAATGAACAAAAACAATATTTCCAAGAAAGAAAAATCTTAAAATCTGAAATGAAAAACTTTGGTGAAGGAGCATTAGTTACTTCTTTAGGCCAACTTGAAGACCAATATTTACGTTTTGAATTACCTGTAGGTACTCCTATTCCAACTAAATATTTATCAAGCAAGAAAAAATCAGGCGAGTTCGCTGCAGAAATGACAAAATTCCATACGGTGTTCAAGATTGTTGACGGGAAAGCAGCTCTTCCACCAGAAGTTCAACCAGGAGATAAAATTGACGTTATGTTAACTTTAGAGCCTAAAGACAAAGAAGATGGCCTAATCACTGGACCATTACTTACTGATGTAACCGTTCAATCAATTGAAGAAACCAATGTTTACGTTCTTGTTACGCAAAGTCAGTTTAATAAACTAGCACTTGGTCAAGAAATTGGTAAATTTGTTCTTCAATTACCTGGTCAGAAAAAGGATAGTTTGGCATGTTCTGATGTTGATACCAAATCAAAAGATGATGTAACTTGTTACACTGATTCTGATAAACCATCTACAATCTCAGAATTTGAACTTCGTGATTTCGTTAAAGACAACGCTGCATTATCAAATGCAAACTCTACATTGACTGAAGTTACAAATGCAGCTGATGGTTCAAAGACAGACTTGACTGAGGAATCTACTTCTTCTACTGACGCTACTGTTATCGAAAAACCTGAATAAGCTTTATTTCTACTTTTTGAATAAGGGGTGATTGTTTTGTCTCGTAAGATAAAGCTATATATTGTGGATATTGAAGAGAAAACAGTTTCTCGCCTTGAGGAACTTCTCTATGACAATCCCCAACTTGGCATCAAACTAATTGGACATTCTCATAACTATACAAGCTGCGTGAATGATTTAAGTCGTGCGAAAGAGGCAGATGTTTATTTAATCTCTGCCTTCCTTCCTGACCAAATGGGGATATATTTAATTGAAAAAATTAAGAAAGTGAATCCAGATGGAAAAATTATTATTATGGTATCTTCAAGCACTCGAAACCAAGCAGAAGTAGCAAAAGAAAAAGGTGCGGATGAGATTATTTTAAAGCCATTTAAAGCAAAACACCTAATCGATACCATCTATCAACTTGCAAATGACACAGATATGGATGATGAAGATGAATTATTTGGCTCAGACGAGTCTGCACCTTACGAATCTACTTCTAACGAAGGCGTTAAACAACGTGAGGTTCTTGATGTACCTGTTAGTAGTGATAATCTTTCAGGTTTTGTAGACGACGAATACCGTGATTTATTAGAAGAAAGCCATGAAGAAACAAATGCCTTCCTAAAAAATTACGATTTACCAACCCGTGAAAAAGAAGAGCCGAACCGCAAGCGTTTTGATATTGCGAACAAAGAAGTCGAAGAAATGGATGAACCAGAAGAAGCAACTGAAGAGTTCAACTATTCTTCTCCCGCTCCCTCCTCTCCTCAACCTTCCTCTCAACGTTCTCTATTCGACATGTATGCAGACAATTCTTTAAGCTCAAATATATATCAAGACCCTGACGATTTAGAAGGGCAGAAGCCTAATTTCTTAATTGTTTTCTCGTCTACAAGTAGTGCTGGAAAAACATCTCTACTTGTTAACACTGCAGTGGCTGTAAATAAGTTTTCGGAATACAAACCTAAAATTTGTATTGTTGATTTCAATTTAGCCTTTCCTTCTGTATTGTATAAGTTTCATCAGGATGAGTTGATTATGCCGACTCGAAACCTATTTGATATTGTTGAAGATAAAGAAATTTTAGATGAAGAGTTAATTCGTCAAGCTCTTGTCACTCATGAACCTACTGGTATCAAAATCCTTGAAACTCCACCTGACGCTATTCGTGATATTTCCATAATTAATCGAGAGGTTATCATTCCGTTATTTGAAAAACTCCGTGGCATGTTTGACCTAGTGTTAGTCGATACATCAACTAACCTTCGTTCTGATGCCTCTACCTTCCCTCTTACAATTTCAGATAAAAACATTGTCATTATGGAACCAGACTTAAGCAGTCTTTTACACACACGTAAATTTATCACGATGCTAAAAACTGTAGAAGGTGCCATCGGTCAGAAATTTCTTCAAAAAAGCGTTTATGTATTAAACAAAGACAATCCAAAAACGGGAATTCACGTTGATACTGTTAAAAAGACTATACACAACAACTCTGTCCGCCTAAGCATTCCAGAGGATGTTAGTATTACACATCTTTCAAATAATGGGCAATTTATAATTCATAGCAATAGCAGCATTGCAAGAGAAATTAAAGAACTTGCACGCATTACATACCCACTTGAAAAAGAACTTTCTTTATCCAATCCATCTAAGGGGACTAAAAAGAAAACTGAAAGCAAATTTATTAAGTCTTTATTTAAGCGATAAGCTTTCACTTACCTCCAACAGCCTCTCACGTTGTTCTTTCAAGTGAAGGATTTGTTGGGGGTTTTCTTATGTACTTCTTTTTAAAGGAGGGATATCTATGGATGATTTTTTCAAAAATATCCACGAAAAAGACAACGCCAATTTTTTCGATAAAATCGCCAGTCAAAAGAATCAAGAAAAAGTATACAAAGAACGCAAACAGGAAATAGAACGTTTGCGTAGCCTTATTTCCACGAGCCTAGCTACTCGTTTGCAAAACATGAATCTATTCGGAAATAAAAACTTGGAAGAAATTGCGCGCGTCGAAAAAATGATTCGCGTTATTATTAACGAATCTGGAACCTTTTTACCCCATAACGAACGTTCCGCACTTACACAAGACATGCTAAAAGAAATCACTTCTCTTGGCCGCATCCACCACTTAATGGAAGACCCCGAAAATTCAGAGATTATGGTTAATTCATATAACGAAGTTTGGATAGAACGAAAAGGTAAATTAATTCGCACAGATACTGTATTTCGTGACGAAGATGAAGTTCTAAATTTAGCTCGTAAAATTGCAGGACACATCGGACGTCGTGTTGATACAGCTAGTCCCACGGTTGATGCTCGCCTGCCTGACGGCTCGCGTGTGCATATCATTATTCCTCCATTAGCGATGAAAGGCACAACCATTACCATTCGTAAATTTAAACAAGAAAAATTAGGCATTGAAGACCTAATTAAATTTGGCAGTATTTCTCCTCAAGCAGCTAATTTTCTTGTTGGAGCCGTTAAAGCTCGTTTAAATACCATTGTTTCGGGTGGTACAGGTTCTGGTAAAACAACAACGTTAAATATTTTGTCCAATGCCGTACCTAACGATGAACGCATTATCACTATTGAAGATTCTGCGGAATTACAACTAAACAATGACCACGTTGTAAGACTAGAATCCCGCCCTCCAAATGCTGAAGGACACGGAGAATACACCATTCGTATGCTCATTAAAGACTCTCTTCGTATGCGTCCAGAGCGCGTTATCGTTGGTGAGGTTCGTGATGGTTCAGCATTTGACCTAATGCAAGCTTGTAATACAGGACACGATGGCAGTATGGGTAAATGAATTGCCCCTTCTACCAGTGATGGTAGAAGAAAATCCCGAATATGCTGGGAACTCTTCAAAAGATAAAACTAGTAATCTCATTTGGAAACGAATGACGATACCTGAAAATGTTTTATACACGGAGACAATCAGCAGAGACAGTCCTACGTCCACTTGGATATGGAAAGCTCTCAACGACTATCAAGGGACAACTCTATAAGAGTTGATGGTATAGTCTGACCCCTATTGAGAAATAGGGAGTGGGTATTGACCCACCACACGCTTATATGCGTGGAGTAACAAAAGTGACCGTCCATGCCAATAATCCTGACGCTTGTATTGCACGTCTTGATAACTTAATTCTACAAGCTGGTTTTGAACTTCCCTCTCGTGCCATTCGAGAGTTAATTGCCGAAGCAGTAGACATCATTGTTCAAATTCAACGATTAAACGATGGAAGTCGTAAAATTACTCATATTGCTCACGTTTCTCACTATGACCACGAAAAAGCTACTGTTATTACAAAAAACATTTTCCACTGGAAACTTACAGGAGTAGTGGATAAGAAACTTCAGGGTGAATTTGAATACACAGGGTATCAACCACCAGAGGACTTTCTAGCAAAATTCGAACGACACGGAACAGATTTTTATACTCTTATCAATAGAGAGGAGGAATAATATGAACATATTTAGTTGGTTTACAGAGCGTATGAGCGACGCTTTTGTTCAACACCCATCTTTCTTTGTCTACCTCTTATTCTCAATGACTCTATTAATTATTTTAAGCATTGACCTCTATCGAATGAAAAACAACCAAATTAATCGTCAAGTTAGCGCGCGACTCGAAAAAGATAAAGACTCTGATGAGGCTAAAGCTTTCCGCTTCACTTTGATTGAAAAACTTTTCGAAAGCCAAGAAGATAAAATTAAAACCACCTTAAAACGAGCGAATATATTATTTACACCGAAAGAATTCCTTACATTTATGACAATTGGAACCATTGCAGGCTTTATTTTAGGTAGTGTAGTTTATCCATTTTCAGTAATTTGGAAATCAGCCTTTGCTTTCCTATCTACAAACCTAGCTCAAGACTTTCTAGGAAGATTACTTGCGGGTGTAGTTTTAGGGTTTCTAGGTTCTTATTTCCCTTATGGTTGGGTTAAATACTTGGAAAAAAAGCGCAGAAAAATCCTAGAAACGCAAATCCAAGATGCACTTCTAAATATTGCAGATGCATTAAAATCAGGTCACGTTATTAATAATGCCATTAAAATAGTAGGCGAAGAAATGCCTTATCCTATGGGAGATGAATTTGAACAAGCTTATAAAGAAATGGAAGCAGGGAAAACATTAAGAGAAGCTTTATACGACTTAAAACATCGTGTAAATATTGAAGACTTCACTATGGCCATCAATGCTATGGAAATTCAATATGAAGTTGGAGGAGAGCTCGAACCATTACTCCGTAAAATGGTACAAGTCGTACAAGAGCGTCAAGAATTAAAACAAGAAGTAAAGAAAACTATTGCAAACGCAAAGATGACAGGTACTATTTTAATGTTTGCTCCAGTAGGCTTCTTAGCACTATTTATAACTATGAGTAGTGACCAATACCTTATCATGATTCAAAGTATTACTGGTTGGATTATGATTATAGCTGCTGCAATTCTATATGCAATTGGTGTCTTTATCATTTCCCTTATTATTAAGAATGTTACAAAAGAGATTTAGAAAGGAGGAATGACGCATGATTTTAGAACGAATAGCTTCTATTAGTTTTACTGGTTGGCTACTATTTATCTTATTATTTACATTCTTTGTTATCGCAGGAAATGTTTTAACCACATCTAGAGCCCAGAACATTTTCAGACGTATACAAGATATGAATATATTTTCCTCAGGTACCGAAGAAGAGAAATTAATGAGAAAACCTTTTCATCAACGTTTGTATATGATGATTGAGCAAAGAATCAGCATTTTCGTAGAAAAAAACGTTGAGAGAGGAAAGTACGCCCCTCTTGAAACGAAACTTATTCAAGCTAATGATTACACAACAAAGCCTACTCAACACTGGGCCAAAAAAATTATCTTCTGTATGGTCTTTTCTGTATTAGGCCTTATTCTTGGAAACGGAATCCTTATGTTGTTATTTGGTTTTCTTGGTTTCTTACTTCCAGATTCTTTGCTTAACGATAAAATTAAAAAACGTCAGTATAAAATTAAAAAAACAGTCCCCGATTTTCTTGATTTACTTGCTGCAACTGCTCCTAGCGCAAAGAATTTAGAAGATGCCATACGAAAAGTTGCGGATAGGAGTGAAGGGGAAATTACTGACGAATTTAAACTAGCTCTTAATGAAATAAATTCTGGAGCACGCCGCCGTGACGCTTTAGCACAAATGGCTCGTCGTTGTGGGGTTCTTGAAATTGATTCATTAGTTAGCCAAATTAACCAATCTGAAAACTTTGGTACACCTATTCAAAAAACATTAGATTCTCAAGCAGAAAAACTTCGTAAAATGAAGAAACTTCTTATCGAAACAAAAGCGCAAAAAGCCTCAGTTACTCTTTTGTTACCAAGTTTATTCTTATTAGGCACTTGTTTAATCATTATTGTTGGACCATCGGTCGTTCAATTAATGGGAGCAAGTGGCATGATGTAAACCTTCTAAAATTTGGAAGGTTTTTTTCTTGCTTTCTTCTCTTTCTTAAATATAGTAACTCTAATTAATCAAGGATTCTTGTTTCTAAACCTTTTCTATTTTATAAAAAAGCGAAAAAAAAGCTTGCTATATGGTAAAAAATGGTTATAGTACAAGAGTATTAACGAAAGGAGGCGTTTGATGTGAAAAACTTATTTAAAAAATTTATGGGTGAAAAACGTGGAGATGTTGTACAATACATCATCGTATTAGCTGTTGTTGTTGTAATTTTAGTTTTAGCTTACCCTAAAATTAAAACTGCTATGACTAACGCTACTAACAACTCTAAATCTCAAATCGACGGTCTTACTAAAGACGGCGGCGGTACAACTACTTAATACTGCTTTACTATATATAGGAGGTTATCTGACACGTCAGGCAACCTCCTATTTCTGTATTTCTTTAATACTATGGAGGAATTGGTATGAGCGGGTATATCTTAATTATTTTACTTATTGTTATTAGTTTATGGGATATAAAAACATTTCAAATTCCAGCGCCTTTTATTATTGTAGGTTTATTACTTGGATTAGGTACCAGCTTCTTCACAAATGGTTCTAGTGGTTTGTTCTCCTCTCTTTTTGCTTTGCTTATTGTTTTTATTATTACATTCACGATTTGGGCTATAGGAGAATCTTTCTTCGGTGCATCAATTATTGGTGCAGGTGATATGAAATTGTTAATGGTTATATCAACATTTATGGGCATTAAATTGACATTCCTAATATTATATTGGTCCGTTTTACTTGCAGGTTTTTTATTTCTATTTATGATAGCTCCAAAAGAAATATTCGGACTTTTTAGGAACGTTTTTCACTTTTTCGTGTATGCTATTCCAAAATCAAATGTTGTTACCAAAAAAATAGCGTTTAGTGTGCCAATTACTATCGCTACATGCTATTTTATCTTTTTCTAATCCACCACGAAGGGAGGTTATACTATGCTTAAACAAACTTTTAAAAAGAAAAAAGCTTCAGCTCTCGTTGAATTTATTATCATTATACCAATGATATGGTTTGCTGCTTGGGCTTGTATGTTTATTATATTTTACTCAATGGCCCAAAACACGGTTCACCAAGCTGCGAACGAAGGTGCACGTATTTTAACTCAAGAATTACGTGGTAATACAGGTAATATCCCTAAAGACGATGAAGAATTAAGAAATTTATTGTTAGACAAAATTAAAACTAGCGCTAGTTCTTTTAATTATGTTTTATTGTTTCATGATGAGAAAGGCACTGCTAAAACACCAGAACTTTATATAGAACCTACTCAAAATTGTAAAGACATTATAAAAGATAAAGCCCGAGTAATTTGTGTATACACTGAAAAAGGAACTAAAAGCGGCATTTCTCAACAACAAATCGTGGTTATGATTAAATCAAAATTCCAAGCTATTGGAAACATCATTCCAGGCTTGGCAGATAATACATATGCCTCTGGCAAAGGAACCAGCGAAAAAGAATTTTCAGGTCGATTCAATTATTGGAATTAAGGAGGGATAATAATGAAAAGACGCAAAAAAGGAGCCATCTTTATTTATGCACTTTATATTATTATTGCCCTTCTAACTCTCTCTGCAATTTTAATGAATCTGTTGCAAGGCACTCAAACTATTACTAGAATGCATCAAGCAGCAGAAGAAGGAGCAAGAGTAAGAGCTCAAGCAATAGACATTTTATTAAAAGAACAAGCTGGCATCATCGAAATTTTACATAATTCTATTGGATACGAAGATAACGTGGACCACCCACTTCACAATGATGTAAGCGGGCATATTAATCCAATTCTTCCTCAAAGCGCGCAATATCAATTAAAAAAACAACAAAGTGATTCTTTTGCGAAAGAGGCAATCGTAACATATGTAAACAATTCTATCTACAAAGAAGTGACTGGTAAAAACCAATTGGCTAGTGTTACTACAAAAGATATTTGTTTTGACTTTGAAGCACTGCCTGATGGTTCATTATACGATGATACTTTTGACCCCGAAACTGCAGATAAATCAGAAATTAACCAAAAATACAAACTGGATTTTTCTTGTACAACTGCTAACGGAGATGTTATTAAAGCAGATAACGTACAAGTTTCAGGTGTTAAAAAAAATACAGTTAAAATCGGAGAAAAAGGTGGGAAAATTCAAACCATTAAATCTGCAAACGTTGTTTTTGTAGGAATTAAGTTTAATTACACTTATTTCTATTCAAAATTATATGAAAAATTTGGATTTGATGGCACCAATACAGGTGAAGTATGGGCAATTGCTTATCCGCAAGCAGACAAGTGCGTACGTAGCGATGAAGCGTGCACTTATTAAAAGCAAGCTTGGGCTTGCTTTTTTTATTTGATATCAAAAAAAATATATTTTATAATAATTTAGAAGAAGGTGAACACATGGATGAACTAAAACGTGTACGAAATTTTGATAATCGCCCACTAACTCCTTACGAAAAATGTCGTATGCATATGTACGAGCAAGAAGTAATTCGAAACTATGAGTCTATTTTAAAACGCCCCTTTATGAAAGATGACATCCTTCCTCTAAAACGTTGCTTACGCGCTGCAACCCCTGCTCAAATTCGGAGTATGATACTTCGCTTTAAATCACAAAAAAACTTTCTTGATTTTTTTTATATCGTAAAACCTACCGAACAAATGTTTAAGAATAAAAGAGGTGGCAAAAAATATGACTAATGAAAAAGACGTTCCTCAAACCCCTCCCCCTTCCCCCACTGGTCATAGTAAGCTCAAGAAAACAGAAGCTATGAATATGATACGCTCCATTATTCAAGGGAATATTAAAATAAAAAAAACTGAAGAAGATGAACATCAAGGCTTCCGATTAAACAGTTGTCCTTACAATGAATGCGATGGCAGTGGTTATACCAGTACTATTGTAGATGGTGAGGAGTTCTCAACCCCTTGCCAATGCTATAAGGACACCGTCTTCCAACGTAAACAAAAAAAAGCCAATATCCAAGAAGATTATTGGTCTGCTAATATTGCTGCACTTAAAGAGGTCGATGTTTCCCTATTACAACCTAAAAAAGTGGTAGCACCTAGAAAACCTGACGGAAGATACAAAGATAAAAACAACATCCCTCCTGAAAAGCCAGATGCATTTATCGCTCGCACTTATGACGAACACCCTGTAAAGAAAGGTATTCATTTCTTTGCTACACAATACACCGAAAAAACACTGGAGTACCTTGATACTCACCCTCGCACAAAAACTCGCAATCTCATGCTTATAGGCGAAACTGGGCGTCAAAAAACATTCCTTGCTTGCGCTATTGCGAGCGAATTCCTAGCTAGAAACAAAACTGTTTATTTTTCTACGATGCAAGATATTATCGATAATGTCATTAGTAAAAGAATTAACCTTCACAAAATCGTAACCGAAACTGACCTTTTAATTATTGACGAACTCTGTAATGAGTATCACACAGACTCACAATGGTCCCTCAAACGAATGAAAGAGATTTTCCGCTTACGTAAAAACAGAAACTTACCCACTATTTGTACAAGCAACCTCTACCCCAACGCCTGGGAAGAATTATATGACAAACCTCTTACTAGCACCTTTAATGGTTCTTTTTTTATTACCCTCCTAGCCAACGATTATGATTTCCGCTTAGAACAAATGGAAGAAGCCTACGATAACTACGATTTCTTTGATTAAGGAGTGTCACTATGACCCAAACTGTCAGCATTGAAAATAAGCCCAATTTCCGTGAAGAACTTATCCTTTCCTCCATGTTTTATGACCCCGAATGCCGCAAACATTTCACTGTTAACCCTATAAACCCTGAATTATTTTTAAACAAACAAACCAATCGCTTAGTCCGAGCGTTTAATGATGTTAGTATGTTTGGCACCGAACCTACAGAATCGTTAATCATTGACCAACTTAACCCCTCCAACGAAGAAACGCGTAAACGCATTCTTTCTTATCTTCGAGAAGTTCGCACAAAAAATTCACCAGAAACGTTAGAAGCTCTTGCCGTTCATATTAAAATTCTCCAGCGCCGCTATCAAAATTCGATTTATAAAAAAATGGGTAAAAACATTATTGATATGTCTACCAAAGAATCTATCACCAATCTACATGAAAAAAATACAATCGAACAATACATCGAAAATATGCTTTACCACCTTTCCCAAATGATTAAAGAAGACGAAGAAAAGAAGTCCTATACATTAACAGAAGGTATCCATCATACCATCAACACCATGAACGAATCGGCCAACAACGAATCAAAAGAAACCGTTACAACTGGTTACAAACGAATGGACGAAGCACTTGATGGAGGGTGGAAGAAAGGGAATTTTGCCATTTTAGCGGCAAGACCGGGCATGGGAAAAACCGTAGTTATGTTAAACTTTTCCATACAAGCTGCTAGGCGTGGTGTGAAAGTTCTATTTGTTTCTATTGAGATGCCAGCTATTCAACTATTTCAACGTGTACTTGCAAATATTGCTGACACAACAATGGGTAAAATTCAGCGTCCAGAGCATTTAAGTGAAAGCGACTGGACACGAATCGAAAAAGCAGCACAAGAGGTTGTGGAATTGTATGGAGATAACTTCTTTGTTGAAGAAACAACAGAAGTAACCGTACCACAGTTAGAGCGTATTACAAAACATTATGTTAAAACACATGGTGTTGAATCTGTATTCGTCGATTATGCCCAAATCATGTTAAAGCGCAACGGAGAAGAACCAAAAGAATCTAGTGATTTCGACGAGATTTCTGGTGGGTTACGACGTATTAGTAAAAAAATGAACATTGCGATGATTGTAGGTTCACAGTTAAATCGTAAAGTTGAAGAACGTGAGGATAAACGCCCAGTGATGTCAGACATCCGTAACTCAGGTGCGTTTGAGCAGGACGCTGGGGTAATTATTGCTTTATACCGTGATGAAGCTTATTACAAAGAAGAATCAGAGCGTCCTAACATCATTGATTTTATTTTCTTAAAAAACCGTTTTGGTCAGAACGGAAACACCTTAGAATTTAATTATGATTTATCCAAACAGAAAATTATGAGCGAAGCCCCTGCTCTTGCTCAAGCAAGCTAACTAAACCAAACACTTTGTTTGGTTTCTTTTTTTTGTCAAACACCCCGCTTATAATACTAAAGAATGATAGTACCTTCTAAATCCAATACAAGGAGTGAGTGTACATGGAGCCTTCTGCAAATAGGCCAATAAATGGTATTTCTTTCACAACAGAATTTTCATATATCTCGGTTCTATATACATCAAGCTGTCTCATTTTAGATTTCCCCTTTGACAGAAGAGTAAGTGATGCAATTAAACGCATTCCTGGAGCTCATTTTAATACTTTTGGAGACAAAAAGTGGACACTTCCAAAACATGCTACAAAACTCCTTATTGATGCATTAAAACGGGGTTCTTTGGAAAGACTCCTTTCTTTAAAAAATAATGAGGATATTCAAAGAGATGCAGAATTCCTCTCTTTTGAAGAAGAGTCCATTGAAGACGTTTTACAGCGCATCCCCAAACAAATCGATGCTTCTTTTATGAAGCTTCCTCCTCGTAATTTTCAAAAGGTGACCATGGGATGGGTCGCTACACCGAAAGGTAAGAGAGGGAATGTATATGGAGGAATTTTAGGAGATACAATGGGACTCGGTAAAACAATTCAAGCCCTTGCAAGTGCTGCTTATCTAAAACATTCAGGCAAGATTAAGCGCTGCTTAATTGTTACTGAAGCTGGTTTAAAAGGACAATGGGCTGAAGAAACAGAACGATTCACCAATGAGTCTTACATAGTCATTGAAGGAAATGGCAAAGCGAATGAGTCCCCTTTTATACATCGGAGACGATTACTGGAACGTGTTTTAAATGAAGATATTTTTTATACGATTACCAGTTATGAACTTTTAGCTCAGAGAGAGGTAATTGGCCAAGAGATAGTCAAGGACAAAGGAAAGGATAAAACAAAGCAAATTAAAGGCAATTACACAGATTTAACAACTATACTTACTAATGAATATGACATGATTATCTTAGATGAAGCACAAAAAATCCGAAACCTGCAAACGCAAGTTTGCCAAGCTGTTTATGAAATTCAGCATCCCACCTACCGATTAATTATGACAGGTACACCCATTGAAAATGAAATTGAAAACATTTTTCCCCTTATTGATTATTTATCTCCAGATATTTTCTCTTCCGCTTCGCTTGATGTAAAAAAACGTTTACAGTGGTTTGAAGACAAGTTCCTCGTTAAGCGTCTTAATCCTCACGCTCTTCCACAACGCGTCCCCGAACCAATTGGAACCAAAAATTTGTCTATTTTAAACAAGTTCCTCACTCCCTATATGTTAAGACGAACCATTGACGATGTAAGCGATGAAATGCCAAAAGCGAATGTACAAATAGAACGGGTTGACTGGGAAGACCATCAATTTCAATTTTACAACCATATTGTTGAAACCCTTAAAACTCGAAATGATGAATGGGGAGAAGCATATAAAGCTGAAAATGCCGTTTTCGCACAGTTAGATGCTGCCAAACAAAGCCCTGCTCATCTTCACAAACTTCGGACTACTCACGAAGCTCTTCAAAAACAGCGTCTTCTCCTAGAAAACGAAGTGAAAGCCCTTCGATTATATGCATTAGAAGTTTGTAATACACCAGAGTTATTATTATGGAGCGAATCCTCTATCGCTCATAGGCTTCTTCTTCAATCTCCATTCTTTGCAAAAATTCATAAGAAAGCACAAAAAATTCGGAAAGACCCCACCTTAAGCGAGACCCAAATAGAAGAAAAACTCCATGCTTTATTTGATAAGGAAGTTCCAACCGTTCCAAAACTTCAACGGTTTATCGATAAAATTCAAGAAGCGTGTTTGGCTAACAACGAAAAAGCCATAGCCTTTACCAAATTTGAAACAATGTCTCGTATCCTCGAGCGGAAAATTTCACTTTTATTTCAACCATCTAAAAATAAAAAGAACGCAAAAGAAATTCCACCATTAGCACAGTTATTTTTATATACAGGGTCCACGAAAAAAGGATGTAGATGGAAGACACAACTAAAAAAAGAAAAGAACGCAGCAGAGAATCCCAATTGCTCCGAATGTCCTTTCCTAGAGTCATGTCAAACCCGACGAAAGGCGCAATGGCACTTACAAAACGACCCTTCTACTAAACTTCTTATTGCTACGGACGCTGCCAATGCAGGTGTCAATCTACAAGCCGCGAGATATAACTTTAACTATGACCTTCCAGATTCTCCTTCAAAATATAACCAACGTAACGGACGTGTTCAGCGTCTTGGCTCTGTACACAAAACTGTTTTCTTTATCAATCTTGTAACGACTAATGGTATTGATGAAGTTAAGTTCAAGCGTATTATGAAAAAACAAGAAAACATTGATACAGCTATTAACCTCAATGAATCTGAAAAATTATCTATTTCGAATGCCGCAGAAGAAATGGATGATATTTTTATTGATGACGTAAACATTGCAGATGAGCAAGACTTAATTGAATCCCTTCAACCAATTAAAAAGTAGCTGATTTATATCAGCTACTTTTTCTGTAATTCTTCTTTTTTTGACATTTTATCTGAAGCATAATGATAATAAAACATAGGGTTAACAAAATGAATTCTCTTTTTTAAGCTCTTTAAAAAGAAATCATAACCAGGAATGTCTTGCATGTACGGTGGTTCCTCAAACTTATCCAGAACCTTATCATAATCATATAATTTCCCTTCGTATAACTTTTCCAGCTTCGGGACATTGCTTAAGTCATTGGGTTGTACTAATGCACTTTCTTTATCAAATACGTACACTCCCGAGCGCCTTAATACCTCCGCTACAAATTGAGAGCAAAAATATGCAGATTTCCGTTTAACTGGCTTATCTATCATAACAGCCATTAATCCAATAAAGTTAAATGTATATTTATGTTTACGATTTTCAAATTTCTTTATAATACGTCGAATACGCTTATATTGTTTATCTGTTATTTGCAATCGATAGAGAACACATTTTGTATTTGGAAAATGCCGATAAGTCCCGCTTACAACATCCTCTTTTACAAAACCACCATAGAACGGGTTCTTTGGTTTTTTTCTTCCAAAACTATAGAGCGTTTCTAAATTTTCATCTAATCCAATTGATGCATGATTATAAGGGGCATCCGTGTACTTTTTAACTACTTTATTTAACCACGTTCCTGTGTCCGTGAGCATAATATATACCCATTTCTTTTCCAAAGCTACCTCACCCCTTTTAGTAGAATTAAAAAACTCTTGTTCTTCTTTTTGGGGTTTTGGCGAATACCCTTAAAATTTGATAAATTTTTACAGCAAAAGAGACTCTGTATTAAGAGCCTCTTTTTATCACCTTCAATTTATCTAAAAATAAATACCTTCCACCAAACACTTGTCTAAACAGCGGAGTTTGGATAGAGGCAAATAGAAATACAAATCCACCTACACTTACACCTAATAATGCTTTTAGAGCGTACTGTGCATATGGTGCTTTAACAAACGAAACAATTTCTGGATTGAATCCTTTTACCACGTAAATACCTGTTACCATAATTAAGGTCAGCCCGATAACATAACCTAATTGATAACAAACAGAACGATAAGAGTATCGCACTTCTTTTTTAATAATCAATAGGTTTAACAAGATGGTAATAGCAAAACCAATATTTGTTGATAGGACTGTACCAATCGATTCAAAATGATGGATAAGAGGAATATTCAAAACAATTTTTACTACGAATCCAATACCTAAGGAGAGAACAGCAAAGTTTTGTTTGTTCAATCCTTGTAAAATGGCCGCTGTAATCGTAAATAATGAATAGAACAATGCAACAGGAGCATACCACCACATGAGCTCTCCACCCAGATTCAACTGATTTACACCAAACATAAGAGCGTAAACCTCTTTGGATAAAGCCATAAGACCTGCAATAGCGGGAATGGTTAAAAAGAGGATAACTTGAAAGGTTTTATTGATTTGAGCATGCATTAGCTCTGTATTTTTTGATACGAAGGATTTAGTGATTGTGGGGACAAGTGTTAAACCAAACGCAGTTGCTAATGAAACTGGGATTAAAATAACTTTTTGTACAAGTGCAATAACTGAATTAACAACCTCAGCTTCTCCAAGAGAATAATTTACTCCCATAAGCGCTTTATTTACCATAAATGTATCTGCTCCTTGATAGAGCGGTATAGCTAAACCAACTGCTACAAAAGGTATAGCGTACGATACTAGTTCTTTAAAAATGCGCCAAGTAGACATTGCATCCACCGAACGACTAGTTTCTAAAAGCTGATTCATCTGTGGTTTTTCTTTTTTCCAGTGTTTTAAAAGAACTAACATGCCTGCAACTGCTCCAATAAATGCAGCAAATGTTGCAAATCCAACAGCTACGTGCACGCTACCATGAAATACATATAACACGACAACTGTTCCACCTAAGATAAAGATAACTCTTACAAACTGTTCAATAATTTGCGAGGAACCAGTAGGCGTCATGTTTTGGTACCCTTGGAAGAATCCGCGTAATAATGCCATAGGAGGAACGATAATCAAGGCAACACTTATCATGCGAATAACAAATACAACTTCGTCTATGCTATTCCCTGTTCCATCGTTATTCCCTACGAGTGATTGAGCAATGGGCGGAGCTGCAATATACAATATAACGAACCAAGCGAATCCAGTTACCGTTAACAGAAGCATCCCCTTTTTTAGCATAACCCTTCCTAAACGATAATCCCCAAATTCGTTGTATTTAGACACAAACTTTGACACTGCCAAAGGTAGTCCCATGGTCGCTAATGAAAGCATAATAGCATAAGGTTTATAGGCGTATTCAAACAAAATATACCCGCTGTTTCCTACCATAGCATTAAAAGGACTCACATAAATAAAACCAAGCACTTTCGAAAAAATAATGGCTATGGTTAAAATCATAGTAGACTTGATTAAAGTTGATTTCTCATTATCACTCACCTAACTCTTCCTTTCTTCATGTCTTTTAGAAGCCATCCTACTTCCACATAAACCATTGCATAGTTGTTTTGTCTCCCATATACAACAATCCAATCAATATAACAGCAAAAATAACACTTTCGCTCCATCTTCCAGTTGTATACAAATGGATTTTAAACCGTTTTTTTGAAAGTGGATGCAGCAACGGCACTCCTCGTTTTGAAAAAAAGTCACCTACAATATGAAAACCATAACCTATTACAAGCCCAATGACGAATGGATGCATCCATACATAGAGCAACAATGAAAGAATTCCTGTAGCTGCTATAGAATGTGTAAAGCCTCTATGACCAAATAGCATATGTATAAGCGTAGATAATCCCACGCGCTTACGCTTACCCGATTTTCTTTTTGTTATGGTAATGCTTGTGCGCCTACTAATAAACGAATTGGGTTCATCTATATCAGGCAGCAATGTCCCTACTATTAATCCTGCAGTAAATGCTAACCCAATTGGAATTTCAGTTAAATGTGATAGTCCTACTGCTCCTGCAAAGCTAGTAAGTAAATGTGTCTGATACTTCACCTTATCGCCTCCTTTTTCTTATTCTATCATTCTGTTTTTCTAAAAACATATCTTTTCCCATAAAAAATAAGCACTCTTCCAAGTGCCTATTACATGGCATAATCGCCCTCAGTTAAAAACCCTAAAAACAATGGTTCACCTGTTCTTACTTCCTCTTCTTTTGTTACTTCCTTTACAAGAGGCCTACTAACCGCTGCTAATTCTTTTTCTTTATGTCTTTGGAATACTTCATCTTGAGCTAACGCATACTTATCTTTTTGGGAAGTTTGTGCAAGAGGTCTAAAACCTTTTTCAATATTATTCATATTTGAGCTTATATGTATCTCTTTCTCTCCTGTAGAGGGAACGGGAAATTTTATTGAGTTTGTGAATTTGGGATAGGGTTGTTTACTTTTTACTTTCGTTCCCTCTCCGTACTTTTTTAGATTTTCTCTTGTCACTTCATCTATTTTAACCGTAAACAACTGTTCACCCACTGTTACTACCATTTGACCCAGCTCAAACGTGACAATGACTTCTTTTGTTTGTTGGTTAGTAGTCCATTGAAATTCGTTTGTTAACACCATTTTTTTTAACATATTTCGTAATTTCTCTTTGTTATCAGGGGACGCTTGCTTTTGATGAAACTTAAATAATGCATTACCAAACTTCTTTATGACTTCATAACGTTCTCTTGTCACCATATTTATCGCCTCCTTTTGCACATTTTAGCATGCATGACGTTCTTTCTTGTGAAAAAGCATATTTTTTTTGTGTGTTCATATCCATAGAAAGGTAAGCTAATTAGAAAGGATGATACTAACAATGCAAGTTGATAATTTGGGAAATGGCCGCCTTCGCGTTGTAACGAAACAGCCAACAATCGTAGAAATCATGCAAGTAGAAGGTAAAATTTTTGTAAGCAGTGAACGTTATCAAGCGCCACAGCAAAACACTACACCAGCTAAACAGACTATAACAACCGAACAACCACTGCAAGCAGCAAAATAAGCGCCCTTAGAGGTGCTTATTTTTACTTAAAAAGATATTTTATTTATGATATCATACGTATATAAGAACCGAAAGGAGCAATTTTGTGCGTACGATATCATCCATTCTAACTGATATTGATTCCTTCTATCCTGAATATAAACAAATAGAAAAAGAAATTTCTTCCTGTAAAAACAGCTTAAAGCGTTTTTATGATAAATCACCTTCTTCTTATGATAGGGAACCCTTAATTCACCAGGGATTTCTCCTACATTACAAAAAGAAAACCACTCAAAAGTGGTATCTAGAAACTCTAAATGAGGAATTACAACAAATAAATTTGGTGCACATGGCTAAAAAAATTGAAAAGCACCATTTAACACTTTTAGAATGCCCTGACTTAAACCAACTTTCCAACACTCCAAATCCTCTTTCAACATTTTCTCTCCCTACTGAACAATATGTACGACCCTATGTAAAGCGAAGACCGCCGCAAATTGTTGAACAAGAAAAGATTTTTCTCTCCGAACTAGAAGAAGAGATTGCCAATTTACCGCTAGACGAAATCCTTTCCCTTTATCATGGTTACAGCTCCTCCTTTTTACAACACCAATTCCTATACGAATCCTTGAAAACTGAACTGCAAAATTGCATGTTGGAAACAAATACTATCGAGGTTTCCAGTTCTATCGGCACGTGGAAACTCGTTTCAAAACCTGCAGATTATGACCTTCATGTCATGGAGCAGCATTCCTACATAAAAAAAGCGTGCTATTCTTTTTCCTTTAACAAGAATCAACTACTTGTGTTCGACCATTTTTCAAAAGAATCTAAACCCTTTCTATCAGACACTCTTTTACTAAGTGAACATTTACTATATTTTACTTCCGCAGGTCTTTTCATTGACGATTATCATTTCTCCCCTCTTACGAAATCAGCTATTATTTACCAACTAGAAAATCAATCATCGTTAAATGAACCTTTGAAAATAAAAGGAACTCTTCCTTTACCAGGAAACAAGTTGGTACTTCAACTTCCCGCTTCCACTTCAAAAATTGAAAAAATGATATCAAAAGGCTTTCTGCATCCTTCCATTTTATCTAAGATGAGATACGTTGAATCTATCGAGGACATCACGACCTATTTTGAAGTCATTGATGTAGCATCTCACAATAAACGCATGGAACAATTTATGAGAACCAACATGCAACGTGCACAAAGTTTACGTTATATGAACGAAAATGCCAAAGAAGTGTTAACCCATCTTACCAACTAAACAGTACCTCGGTTTTTTATTGCTATTTATGACTTTTTAGATATATAGAAAGAGAAATGAGGTGATGTGATGGTTACGTTAAAAATCTCCCCTGTTCCTTCTGCCTTGCAATCTGAACATATACGTCAGTTAGTTGGGTTTTATCGAGGGATAGCAAGTTTTAGCGGTACAGAGGTTATAACTATCCATCCAAAGGAAGATTTCCATCTGGAGGGACTGCTTCAATCTTTACGTTCCATGAAATATGATGTGAAAATATTGGAAAAATAGAGGGGCTACCTCCTCTTTTTTTAAAGGGTTTTAGTTGGAACCTCCTAAATAATCAATACCATTATTCGCAAGGAGGGTCACCCTTTGGCTAGGTTTAAATTACGCTTTATCAATCGTCCTGTCGCCATGTTCTTGCTTGTTTGTTTGGTTTTTTTATATAGCTCCCCTCTTACTTTCATTGTCTCCGCTGAAGATTCAACCGATACTGAAATAACAGCTGTACCAACTTTCCCGAAAAGTAAGCTTAACGCAAAATCTGCTTACCTATTAAACCCAGATACAGGGGAAGTTTTATACTCTTATAATGAAAATGCAGCAATGACTCCTGCCAGTTTAACTAAAATTATGACTTTATTACTTACAAAAGAAGAACTAAAAGACAAAAAAATTAAACTTTCAGATGAAGTTGAAATTAGTGAAGAATCTTGGAAAACACAAGGAAGCCGTATGTTTTTAGAAATAGGTATGCATTATACTGTGGAGGAATTAATCAAAGGGGTAGCAATCGTTTCTGGGAACGACGCAGCTGTCTCACTAGCTGAGCACATCTCTGGTTCTACTGATGAATTTGTAAATGAAATGAACAAAGAAGCTCAAAAAGTTGGAATGAGCAACACGCGTTTTGAAACAGTAAATGGCTTACCTGAAAAGGGTAAAAAAGATGTAACCACTGCTAAAGACCTTGCTACACTTGCTAAATATTACATTGATAAATACCCTGAAATGCTTAAAATTCACTCCACTAAACATTACACGACCATTCTTAAAGGTGATAAAAAACTGGAGCAAGAAAATAACAACTCTTTATTAGGCAAGTACAAAGGAATGGATGGTTTAAAAACAGGAATGGCGGACTACTATAACTTCATTGGGACTGCTAAACGTGGAGAAATTCGCTTAATAGTGGTAACCCTCGGTTCTTCTAGTTCTGCTAAACGCATGCAAACAGCAGAAGATTTACTTGATTATGGGTTCTCTCAATATAAAACGTACACCGCTTCGAAAAAAGGCGAAGTAGTTGAAAGCCTTCCTGTTTATAAAGCTGAAGGTGTAAAAGAATTAGATGTCGCTGTGAAACATGATGTAACCTATGGAATTAATGTGCGCGATGCAAAGCGTGTAAAGATTATCAATAAAATTCCAGACTACCTCGAAGGTGGCACTAAAAAAGGGGAAACCATTGGTAAACAAGTCGTTATGCTTGATGGCAAGCAATTAGCAGAAAGCGATATTGTTGTAACAAAGAATTTAAACAAAACCAATTGGTTCATTTCTATTTTTCATGAAATAGCCCTCTTATTTAGTCAGCTGCTTTCCAAACTAGGTGATGTTCTTTAATAAAAGCTGTCTCACAAGAGACAGCTTTTTTCAAATGATTTTTTTTATTTTTAACGAATGTTAGAGACGGAGGTGTCATAATGAGAAAACAAACAAAAAACGCTATCTTTATGATAGCTGTAGTAGTTATTTTAATTGGAAGCTTAGTTACTTTAGGCATATTAACAAAAAAACAAGAGAAAGTCGAAAATGCCAATGAGGTAAAAGGATACGATAGCGATGATTACAAAGTTGAAGGACTATCTCTGGATAAACAGCCTGTTATAGGTAAAAAAGACGCACCTGTTACTATGGTGGTTTTCTCGGATTTCAGTTGTCCGCACTGTGCAATTTTTGATAAAACTGTTCTACCTAAAATTAAGAGCGAATTAGTAGATACAGGAAAGGCTAAACTTTACTTCATGAATTTCCCTTTCATTAATAATTCCTCTACTGTAGCTGCATCCGCTTCAGAAGCTGTTTACAAACAAAATCCAAAAGAATTTTATAAATTCTATCGCGGTGTATATGACCTTCAACCAACAACAGAAAGTAATACTACTTGGGCCAATGCTACATCTCTTTCCGAATTAGCCAAGAAATTAAAGTTAGACATTGATTATAAACAGCTAGAAAAAGACATTACATCTAATAAATACCTAAAAGCTGCTAACCAAGACCGTGCTGAAGGGGAAGCAATTGGTGTACAAGGTACCCCTGCAGTAATAATAGATAATGCATTTGTCAGCGCTACAGATTACGATGCTATGAAAACACAAGTGAATTCTTTAGCAAAGAAAGCAGACAAGACAAATGAATAAATTACGAGCAGCCTGGGTTATTTCATTAATTGCAACATGTGGGAGTCTCTTCTTTAGTGAAGTAATGAAATTTATTCCTTGTTCACTTTGTTGGTACCAACGTATAATGATGTATACACTCCCTATTTATTTCGGAATTGCTATTTTTCGCAATAATAAACAAATCGTCCTCTACACCTTACCTGTTACAATTCTCGGTTTCTTCATTGGAACTTTCCAATATATTGAACAAAAAACAAACTGGTTAGATGATGTCCAAACTTGCCAAATGGGGGTTCCTTGTACTACTGAATACATTAACTGGTTAGGCTTTATTACAATTCCTCTCCTCTCGTTAATTGCATTCTTCCTAATCAGCATTCTTTCTATCTTCATTGTTCATGAAATAAAAAAAGAAAATAGTTAAAGAGAAAACTCCTAGATAACGATTCTGGGAGTTTTTTGTAGGTTTGTATATCCAAAAATAAGTAAAAACAATAATTAATTCTTCATATTCCTCTCTATTCCACTATACTATATATAATTGTGTTTACTGCACACACAAACTCATAATTTAATGAAAGGGCGTTATCCAATGCAATCTACAACACTTACATCAATGGACTTCTCTAGTGTGCTTACAGCTTTACAAACACAACGACCTGAGTTTGTTTTGTATCAAGCACCAAGCTACGTTTCTACCATTGAAAAAATTTATTATGAAGTACTTTCTGACAGTTACGCATTTCTTTTGTTAGAAGGTTTACTCGAACATGACGAATCTACGTTTTTGCATTCAGTAGATGTTGGCTTTTTAAGTTACATGATGAGCTCCATTTTCAAAACCGAAAACTCCTTCTTGTTTAATAAAGGCGCTTTTCTTCACGATGTTGGTAAATTACGCATAAGCTCCAACATCCTCAAAAAAAGGAGCACTTTAACTCCTCAAGAATTGTGGATTATGCAACATCATACGGTCTACGGATACACTCTATTAGAAGAGCATTTGGGTTTGTATGTTTCATTGTTAGCCATGCATCATCACGAACATCCAAGTGGCTTTGGTTATCCTAATGGTTTACACGGCAATGATATGAAATTCGACTACTTCCTTTTGCGTATTATTGATGTCTTTTCCGCTCTAACTTTAAATCGCTGCTACCGAAAAGGAATACCCATTTCTAAAGCCTTATCAATCATTTTAAACAGTTTTAAGGATTCTCTACCATCGAATGATTATATAAGGCTCTATGATTTATTAACAATTTTACTCGGCGGAAACCTTAAAACACTTCCATTAGCTTTTTCACTAATAGATGAATACAAAGAAAATAAGCTTTCATTTACATTTATATAACGTGTTTTCTTTGTTTGTAAATACAAAAAAAATAGCCAAGGCTATTTTTTTCTTGTGTACGTTTGGAAGGTGTGCAGATGTACATTCTGTTCATCTGTCTTCCCTTTAATCTCACTATCTAGTTCCCAATCTTTTTTATTGATTTCAGGAAAATACGTGTCTCCTTCAAATTCTTCATCAATGTATGTAATGTACAATTTTTCTGCATGGGGCAAGAACTGTTGACATACCATTGCTCCCCCGATGATGTAAACGTGTTCTTTTTTAGCCATTTCAAGTATATCTTCTGTATTACGACAAACTTCTATTCCCTCATAAGAAAACTCGGTATCAGAGGTAAGTACGATATTTTTTCGGTCTGATAATGGACCTCTTAATGATTCAAACGTTTTACGCCCCATCACTACTGTGTGGTGTAGCGTCATTTTTTTAAAATAGGATAAATCATTGGGTAAATTCCAAGGTAGTTTATTTTCTTTTCCTATTACGCGATTTCGGTCCATCGCCACTATCATTTTTAACATACGGACACCCTTTCACTTTCTACATAATAATCCTTATTTTCCCAAAAGATTTGCTACTTGTCTACTTTATTATTTTTTTCTTGTTTCCTTGTTTTTTAATATCATTCGATTTATGAAAAAGAGGCTGTTAAACCTCTTTGAATTAAACAGCTACAATACCTTTAATAAACGGATGTGAATCATAGCCGCTGATACTAATATCTTCTTCATTAAAGTCGAAAATAGATGTTTTTTCTTGGTTTAAGTGAAGAGTAGGGAACGGTGCTTTCGGGCCGCGAGATAATTGGAGTTTCACTTGGTCAACGTGGTTTAAATAAATGTGGGCATCTCCTAACGTATGAACAAAATCACCAACTTCAAGATTACACTCGTGCGCAATTAAATGGGTTAAAATACTATAGCTTACAATATTAAATGGAACCCCCAAAAAGACATCACCACTTCTTTGGTATAGCTGACAACTTAGCTTCCCATTTTCCACATAGAATTGAAACAATGTGTGACATGGCGGAAGCAATACTTTTCCATCTCTTACCAATTTTGGACTCCAAGCAGATATGATAAGACGCCTTGAATCTGGATTATTCTTAATTTGTTCAATAGCATCTTTTAATTGGTCAACTCCATCTTCTCCCCCACCAAAGTTACGCCATTGTGCTCCGTACGCACCTTCTCCAATAGAACCGTACTTGTCAGAAAAACCAGGTTCAGTTAGCAGCCGTTCACAAAAGATAGCGCGTTCTTTTTCAAATACTTTAGCGAATTCTGGGTCTGTTTGTTTACGGATACCAAAGTTTTTCATGTCTACAGTGCCTGTATAATCATCTGATTCAAAATAGCTTTCTATACACCAATCATCCCAAATATGATTATCTCTCTCCACTAAATACTTAATATTCGTATCTCCCTTAATAAACCAAAACAGTTCTTCTACTATTTTTTTAATTAACACTTTTTTACTTGTAAGGACAGGTAATCCCTTCTGAAGATTAAAACGCATTTGATAACCAAAAATAGAAATTGTTCCTGTTCCTGTTCTATCTTTTTTTACCGTTCCATCCTTTAAAATGGTGCGACATAAATCTAGATAAGCTTCTTCACCATGTCGCTCACCTTCCACTCCATTTTTAATCATGCTAATGACCTCATCAATTGAATACTGAGAAGTTTCATTCTTTATGTCTGTTAGTAATAATACAATTTCCTCTTGAGTTAAATCTCTCATTCCATTCATCTCCTTTTCTTCTAAACATACAACCTCATATATTTTAGTACACTTTATGTAGTTTAGGGCGAAGTTCTCGCCACATCTTTATTCATTCTATAGATGTGCATGGTTATAAACAATGATAAGCCTATTTTTGTTTACGCTCAAATAATTTTATTAGCACTGCATATACATACCAACATAACAAACAGAAAGGACGTATGAAAATGAAATTTGCGATTAACCATGAGGGAATTTTAGTACCAGTCGAAGAAAGCAAAGTTAAGCAACTTGTTAAAGAGGTTGCCAAACCACTCATTGCCTCTAGCATTCTGGGAGCGGGTATTTATATTGGATTTCATTTACTCTCGCTTTTTTTAACAGGCGGATTTCCTGGAGCCGACTTTATTTTTCATCAATTACTTGAAATTATAGGGTTTGGCTCCTACTTTCAACACCCCTTTACAACACTTATCCAAACAAAAAGCTTCTAAATAATTTAGAAGCTTTTTTCTTTATGTATATACTTGTACACCTTGCAATTTTGACCTAGTATCGCTTCCGCTTTTGCTTGGAATTGGACAATAGACCCACTTGTATAGATATATAGGCCACCTTCGCCCTTTTCGTAATGCGCACTTAAATAAAGCACTTCTTTAGCCACTTCAAGAGCTGGATTAATTAATTGTATTTCTTCACCTGTTATCTGCTGTATCTCTTTTTCTACCAATGGGTAATGGGTACAACCCAACACTAAAGTATCTATACGGCTAAGAGGAACAGCACCTAGTTCTTGTTTTATCGGATATAGAGGGTAAGATTCTTGTGTACATTCCCTTTCAATAATATTAACCAGCTCAAAACAAGGAATTCCATACACATCGATACTTTCATTTTTTCGATGAATAGCATCTTCATAAGCTTTTGAAAATATCGTATTTGGTGTAGCGATAACCCCTATCCCTTTTTTAGCTCGTCTAGTTGCTAAATATGCTCCCGCTTCTATGACACCTATCATAGGAGTTTCTCTTGATTTGCGCATGTCTTCTAACAGCAAGGATGTCGCCGTATTACACGCAAAAATAATTAGATTTACCTCTTGCGCTTCAAATGAATCCAAGATGTTATGTACGTACACTGTCAATTCTTCTTTACTCTTGGTTCCATATGGTAAATTTCCGCTATCCGCTATGTATAAAATATCTGCATGAGATACGTATTTTTGTATTTCTTGCACGACCGTTAAACCGCCAATCCCCGAATCAAACACTCCAATTCTCATATTCATACGTCCTTTTCTTTTTCTTCACGTTGCAAATATTTCTTCATTTTTCCTTGCCCTAAAAAAAAGAGAAATGCACAACTCATGCATTCCTCATTCCTTTTTTACTTTTCGCTATCTTATTTAATACATCTTCTGTTTTAGCGGTAGAAATAAACACTGCTTCTAAAGATGCTTTGTGATATTCTTTTGGTAAATCGCTTCGTTTCTCGGCTCTCATAAACTCAATAAGTGACAGGGTTCTGGCATGTTCCGCTAAAAAGTTTGAATTCTTAGCTAAGCCCACTTTTTTTCTAGGTAGAAAGACGTGCGTAGGCATTTTCTGTTTTGGTTGAGCTGTTATAGGCACAACAGTTACATAACCTGCATCATTTAGAACATTGTTTGAGATGACATAGACAATTCGGTTACCATTCTGTTCAGAACCCGCTACTTCATCTACCTCCAAATGATAAGATTCAAACTGTTTAATTCCAGTATGGTAGTTGGGGAAAGCTTCCCCATCTAAGGCATCAGGGATGTATATCAAGCGCAAATAATAATCTAAATTTAAACGTTTTGCCGTTTCAACTTTTATTAGCATTCTTTCTTTTGCATAAGTCATTTGTTGTTCAAAACAAACGAGCAGAGGTTTATCACTTCCATTATTCTTAGTTGGATAATATATAGCTTGAGTAGGTAATTTTTTGTGTGTTTTTTCTTCGTTCCATTCCGTCACACGAGCAACCCTTATAATAGGACCAGATTTGTTACCTATATTGTTTGAAATAATTAATCCTAGTTCAACTCCCTTATTCGTTTCAATTCTCCAAATGTCTCCTCTAAAAAAACGTGGTGTTGGCGTGTTCATTCTTCATTCCCCCATAGTAGTTTTGTTTCATATGTAGGTTTCAATATGCAACTGCATGCTTTTTTTATACTATGGAAATGATGATTCTTAATTAAAAAATCCATTTTATTCCTATTTGTATATCCTTATTTTTTAAATTTGTTATTTGCGTTTTCTGACAAAAAAAAATAAACCGCTAATGCGGTTTATTTTACGTATATTTTGCCATTGCGCACACCAACAGAGAACTCATTCTTCTCTTCTTCTAACATCTTATCTGAAATCATGTCTTTAATTTTATCCAGTTCACGACGCAATGTTCTGGCTCCATATTCTTTATCATAACCAATTTTAGCCATATGCTCGATAAATGATTTTGTGAACTTTACTTGTTTATTTTGTTCCTTCAGTAAGACATCAATTTCTTTTAACATCTTTTCAGCAATCTCAACCATTATGGTTTCATTCAGCTGATTAAATACCATGATGTCATCCATACGATTTAAGAATTCTGGCTTGAACTTTTTCTTTAATACTGACATGACTTGCTCTTTTTTCGTTTTTCGTTCATCTTGTTCTGCAAAACCTAGTGCGCTTTTTCCTCCAACAAATACTTCACTTCCAGCATTACTTGTCATTAGGAACATTGCATTTTTCCCATCGATTACGCGACCTTTTCCGTCTGTAATCCGACCTTCTTCAAACAACTGCAGCATAACATTGAAAATATCAGGGTGGGCTTTTTCAATTTCATCAAAGAGGATAAGGCTGTAGGGATGACGACGGAGTAATTTGGTTAATTTACCTTCATCTTCATGGCCAACATAACCAGGAGGAGCTCCAATTAGTTTTGAAACTTCATGTTTGCCCATGTACTCACTCATGTCAAAGCGAATCATTTTATTTTCTGAGCCATATACAATCTTAGCAATTGCTTTAGCTAATTCTGTTTTCCCTACTCCTGTAGGTCCAAGCAACAAGTAAACACCTTGAGGACGTCGAGGGTCTTTTAATCCTAAGCGATTACGTCGAATTGACTTCGCTATCATTTCAACAGCTTCGTCTTGCCCTTTTACAAAATGCTTCAAATCTATCTCTAACTTCTTCAACTTTTCTTTTTCTTCAGAAGCAAGACTTTGTAACGGTATACCCGTCCATTCTGACACGATGTAGGCCACATCTTCTTTTTCAATGACACGATTACGCATAATTTGTTCTTTTATACGTCCTTCTTCATCCCTTGCTTTCTTTGCTTTATCGTAGTCTTGCATAAACGAAATCTTTTCTTTTTTACGAATGACATTTTCCAATTTCTTTTCTAAATTTTGAATTTCTGCTTGGTTGTTTAGGCCCATCGCTTTTAAAGAACACGCTTCATCTAAAACATCTAATGCTTTATCTGGAAGGAAACGGTCACTAATATATTTATGGGATAAATCTACCGCTAAAACAAGCGCTTCTTCTTCTATTTGAATATCGTGATGTTGTTCATACTTGTTTTTTAATCCTTTTAAAATCTCATAAGACTCTTCCACTGTTGGTTCTTCCACTTGAATTTTGGTAAAGCGTCGTTCAAGTGCAGCATCTTTTTCAATATATTTACGATACTCATCATAGGTCGTTGCACCAATCATTTGAAGCTCTCCGCGGGATAACGCTGGCTTAATAATATTTGAAGCATCTACAGCGCCTTCTGCGCCACCTGCTCCAATAATTGTATGTAACTCATCAATAAACAGAATTACTTGTTTATTGTTTCGCAATTCTTCAATAATTTTTATCATACGGTCTTCAAACTCACCACGATACTTTGTTCCTGCTACTAAGCTAGCTACATTCAAAGACACAATACGTTTTCCTAACAGGTTTTTTGGTACATCTCCGTTTACAATTCGTTGCGCCAATCCTTCCACAACTGCCGTTTTACCTACCCCTGGTTCACCAACAAACACAGGGTTGTTTTTCATACGACGGCTAATCGTTCGAATGGTTTTTTCAATTTCTTTTTGACGGCCAATAATAGGGTCAAGTAAACCATTACGCGCTGCATCTGTAATATCTTTACCAATCGCATCTAAAGAAGGTGTAGCTTTTGGCTTGACTGCTATCATCTGATTGCCAGCTCCTTGCGCTGATTTTTGGTATTGATTTGATTTATCTGAAGGAAGGGAATCAAAAGCATCCTTAAAGAATTTGTACCCTAATTCTTTCTCTGATGGCAGTTCTTTATTTCGAACTTTTTCTTCATAACACATCATGCAGATATGTAGGACTTCTCCGTCAGGCGTTGAAATATCTAGCGTGGCTTGTCTGGCTTCACATTCTTGACAAAAATTTAAGTTTTCCATTTGATGACCCCCCCATTTTCCTATTGAAAGGTGTTGGATTTATGTTACACATCATAACTGGTTTACTATCTTCTTTGATGGTAATCGGAGTATATTCCTTTTTTCATCGTCAAACTAAAACAGCACCGAGACATTTCTATTACGTTTTGGCTTTAGGCGGGTTAGGAGGATATGTTCTCCACCTAACCGAACACTATGGCCTGTGGATAGCTTTTGTCATTTTGCTCTATGTGTGTTTAGACGATATCCATCACACAAGCATCTCTATCTTTCCACCAGTTGGGTTATCCCTCTGTTTCTATTTTTTTAACGGAAACCCTTATTCACTTTTATGGGCAGCTGGGTACTTTGTTATTTTTATTGCCATCGATGTTATTTGGACGAAGTATATTTCCGAAAGTTTCGATGTTTTATATCTATTTCCTTTTCTCTACCTTCCCTTTTTTGATAGGAATGAATGGCTCTCATTTCTTATTTTTCTTGTAATAACCTGCCTCGCTCTTTTATCGAAAAATAAAGTCATTGGAGAAGGAGATGCCTACTACGCCCTCCCACTATTGTTACTACTCCCATCTTCTACTTATATCTCGTTTCTTTTGTTGGCATGTATACTTGCACTGCCATTCGCATTCTTTCAATCACACTTTAAATCCGAGGATGAATTTGCTTATACCCCTTATTTACTTGGTGGTTTTTTACTTTGCTATACTTCTCTTGGAAATCTTTCTTTTTATATTCTCATAGGGGCATTTATCTCTGTGCTGGTCATGCGAATATGGATATCGTTGAAAAAGTAGACTTCACCCAATAGGGAAGTCTACTTTTTCAATGCATCCATTTGTTTTACTTTTTTCTTTTTCAACTGCTCATTAATTTGAGTTAGCACACTTTGTTCAAACTCTACATCTTTCTTTTCAATCGATTCCACTACCACTTTTAAACTTTTTTCATCTTGTAGTCTTACTACTTTTAAAAGTGAATCGTAATTTTTAATTCGATTATCAACAACGGATACAAATAAATCGTTAATTGTAGTACGTAATTCTGTAGTCGATTGTTTTTGAATGCTTTTGCGCAATGTATTTTGTTCTTCTTTGTTAGCCGTCAACACATTTTTCAAAGTATCAAATGTAACTTCTTGCCCATCAAATCCTTTTACAGTTTCTAATACAATTTTGTTTACATTATCTGATGCTTTCATCACGCTTCTCTGCGCATCAATCATTTTACTAATATCATCTTTTTTATCACTTTGCTCTGGTGTTTTTCCACATGCGCACAACAGCAATACAAGACCTAGTACGAGGATATAAGCACTTTTCTTCATGGTTTCCCCTCCTTTAGCTATTGTTTCTAAAAATTTTTAAGAAATTGTCAATTTTCAAGAAGGGTTATTTTTTTATTTTTAACAATAGTGATTCGTAGAAAAAAAACATGAATTTTTGGAGGGTATCACTTATGAAAACTGTTCTTAAAGTAAAAAACGATTCTGAAGTTAAAAAAGTTGCTGGGGCAATTGCAGAAATGGTCCGCGAAGGCAAAGATGTAGAATTACAAGTTATCGGTGCAGGTGCTGTTAACCAAGCGGTTAAAGCATTAATCGTAGCACGTGGCTTCGTTAGCACAAACGGCTTCGACCTATCTGCTGTTCCTGCGTTCGTTGAATTAGAAATCGACGGTGAAACTCGTACGGGTGTTAAATTCATCGTTAAATATTAATAGATAATAAAAAAGCCCTCTTATGTGAGGGCTTTTTTTAATGGTCTTCTAAGGTGAAATCTACGTGTTCAAATTCTTTTGGCTTTTCTTCTGGCTCTATGGGCGTCATTGTAAAAGGTTTGGATTGGAGAATTGACGGAGCCGTCTGTTGCATAGATTCCACTTCTTGAGTTGCTGTGATTTCCTCTTCAGGACTCTTTTCTTGATGCACGAGAGACTCTGCTTCAACGGATGCCGCCAACGGTTGGGAAGTTATTTCAGGTGGAAGAGGTTTAATTTCCTGATATTCCTGCTTCACTGGTTCCTTACGAGGGGCTATAATCTGTTGATTAATTTTAATTTGTTCTTTTATAGGACCTTGAGATTGCTCGTTTTTTTCAATTTCCTGTTCTTTTTGTCTTTTTGCTTCTTGTTCTTCAATATGCATTGCATCTAACTTTAATAAACGAATTGCAGCATAGCGAATGGTTTTATCATTGTTCTTTGTTAAACCTTGCATATATTCGTAGTCTTTTCGTTCAACAATAGTAGAAAGATATTGATTTGGATATTTTTCATCATTAGCAGGCAGAGCAACGTAACTTAACAACTTATCAATAAAAACGCTTCTTCTTTCCACGTCTTGTCTTAAGGTAGCTATTTCCGCTTTCAACTTCTCATTCTCTACCTTCATTTCATTGCGGGTACGGTTACCTTCGTTCGTTATTTGCTTAATTTGATTATTTTTTTGGCTTAACTGTAATTTTAAATTCTCTTCTGTCGACCATGCATCTGACTCTTCACTTGAATAGATATCATGAAACCCTAAGTGTGATAATAATGCTCTATCCATTGCCCGCTTATGAGCCATTTCAAATCGAAATTCATCTGATATTTTATTTTTAGCATTTTCATCGTGCGCTGACCCTACTTCATAAGTTGGAACCCGATTAGGAGAAGAAGCCCCAACCACTAAGTAAAACCCTTTTCGATTATTACTGTTTGGTCTATCTATAATTTCTGGACTGGTAAATGTTACTTCTGCAAAATCTGCAATTTTCTTTATACCTGCATGACTTATCAACTGCTTGCTACCAGTAGACCATATATCTCCATCTTTTTTGTCACTGCTTACGATTTCTTTTATTTTCTTTTCTTCATACTGCATCTCACCTTTTTTATCTTTATAATATCGGCGTACAATGCGTTCCATTAATGGTATTTTTACTTCCATCGTTGTGACAAACAATCGTTTCACCAGTTTAGTAGCAAACTTTTTGCTAATTGTTTTATTTTCACAATACAACCGTTGCATGAGCAAATTTAAAATTTGTTCACTTTTAGGCTGTTCATTATGATACAACCTTTGAGCAATGTCTTTCAATATCTCCCGTCTATCCTGATGTTCCATATTGTTATCCCCCTTCTGTTTTTCTTAATTTTATCATAAAATATATGTTTTCTTATGTTTTTTAGAAGTTCCCTTTGAGATGTTTTTCTTATCTTCTATAATGATTAAAATGTACGACCTACTATTATTCTGGATTTGGAGCGTGCTTGTTATGAGAATTACAGAGTTAGAAAAAACATTGAACAACCACCTTGTCGCTCATTTAAAAGGTGTCAGTCGGTCATGGACAGATAATATCTTTGGTTACTCAGGAAACGGAAAATCTGCCTTGGTCAAATCTATCGCAACTACAAACGACTGCGTATTAATAAAAGTACCAGTTGCCCAACTCGAAACCGCGGATTTAGTGGGTACCCCTCACCCAGTTCAAATACGCCCAAACTTATACGTTCAAATGTATGCCCTTCCTAACTGGCTTCCTCACATACGAGTAGATGAAAATAATAAAGAGATTTACCATACTTTTGAAGATGGAATCACCCGTCCGCTTATTGATGTTGATTTATTAGGCGCTAAAGCGGAAAACCGAGCAGAGTTAGAAGAAAAACTCGGAGAAAATTGGAAAGATAAAGTAAAAGGTGCAGTTTTGTTCTTTGATGAAATTAACCGTGCATTCGATGACCAAATGAAAAACGGTATTTTTGAATTTATCGAAAATGGACGCCTTCATACCTATCAATCTCCTTGGAATACTTACCGTGTCTCAGCAATGAACCCTCCAAATGCCAAGTACTTTGTTAATGAAATGACTGATGATAAAGCATTTGCAATGCGCTCCATACATTATGTTCTTGATGCAACGCCCGAAGAATGGTTAATTTGGGCTGAGGCACGTGGAATTAATGAAACCATTCGTGATTTTATTGCTGCTGACCCCAGCGCTTTAATGGAAAACGAAGAACCTATCTCACTCCCCAACAACCGCTCCCCTCGAAGTTACGAAATGCTAAGTGTTTTAATGGATGAAACAGATTTCCCTTCGAACCCTTCTACCAAAAAGGAAATTTATTACGGTACTATTGGTAAAGATTATGGAAATAACTTCGCTAAGCACGAACGCCAAAAATTCGAAAAAATCCCTCATCCTAAGGAAATTCTTTCAAACTACTCTTCTATACGTTCCATTCTTCTTGAAATGAAAGAAAGTCGTAATGATTTCTTAAATATGGTGAATCAATATATGCTCGCTTTTTTATCGCGTGAAGATAACGCTAAACACGTTTTTTACTCAGAGGAAGATGCCTTGCAGATTACCAATGAGGAACAGTATGCCCTTCACCCCTATAACGAACAAGTTATGGAGAACTTCAAACAATTCGTTTCTGATATGTACCCATCCAGTAAATCCACTTTCATGCGTAAGGCAACAAATTATTCTCATATGAACGCCATCCTAATTAACGACGTATCCATTTACAACATGCTTGAGCAAGAAGCAACCGAAGCGTATGAATCAGAATAAGAGAATGGTAGTCTTTTATTTTTTTGCCTCAAGGAGGGAATCACATGTTTCCTAATGTTTTATCATCCACTGCCCAACTGGCTTTTGATACAGTTGATAAAGATACTATCATTCTGTTAAATGAAGAACCGCTGTATGCTTACCTTATTGTTGAATCTCGCATTGTTTTTACTCGAAGTATAGATGTTGCTATGGTCAGTATGGAAAATGGAGATTTGGTACTATATATCAATCCAGAGGGCTATTTAGTTTATCCGAAGGGAGAACGTTTATTCATTTTAAAACATGAATATACACATTGGATTGATGAACATCCACTTCAATCTCGTTATTATGAAAGGTTCTTATGGAATTTGGCTTGTGATATTGCGATTAACCCGCACTTAGCTACCCCTACTTGCCATTTACCCCCTGACGTCCAACTTCCAGAGATGTATGGACTTCCTCCCAATTTAACTCCCGAACAATATTATGCTCTACTTATTGAAAAGCGTAACTCTACTTTATTAGAAGTCCACGAGTCTTTAACCTCTGTTGCGCGAGGAGACCATTTGACAGGCCAAAAGCCTATAGGCAATACAAACCAGCCTCTCACTATGAAAGGCATGATAACCAAAAAGAAAAAACTATTCAATGGAATTATGCTTGTTCGGCTTGATGTTAAGATGCTTGTTTTTTCAGATGAAAACCATTTTTACAATTTAGAATCTGACTCTATTTTATTTAATGATTTAGAAGAGGGAGAATATGCCGAAGCGACCTTTCTACATGAAGAAGGAGGGTATGCAGGCATATCATTAACACTAATAGAAAAACCAAACGAAGAAGAACAATCTAATGAGCAAGAAAATGGACAGTCTCCTCAATCCATCTCTGTTTCCTCCACACAACCGTCACTAGAAAATTTAGAGAACCTTCATCCTCAGTGGGAAGAAGCCAACGAACAATCCCCTCATATGCTAAAAGATGATATTCAACAAAAAGTTAATAGCGCTATCTTACAAGCAGGAAATTTTGTACCTGATTATCTAAAAGAACGATTAAACCAATTACAAAAGGGTTCAACAGATTGGAGAGGTCCTCTTCGGATTTTTATAGGTACACAAAAAGGGCAAAAAAAAATATACACATATCGAAAGCGAAACCGTCGCATTCCTTATGCACCAGGAATCAAAAGAGGAACGCGATTAAAGCTTGCTGTCATAATAGACACCTCCGCTTCCATTTCAGTCCAACAACTTGAACTATTTGATGCTGAATTGCGCCGTATCTATAGAATGAATAGAAATATCCAGATGATTGTAATGGTGTGCGACCAAGTTATTCGAGATGTGTTTGAATACAATCACCGTCAACTTAAAGAACAAATGGAGTTTAGCGGAAGAGGTGGTACAGACTTTAGACCTCCATTCGAACTCATTCAAAACAGAGACCATAAACTTCTCAAACAGCCACCCAATGCCATTCTTTATTTAACGGACGGCGGAGGAATAGCCCCTGATTCGTTTCCTATTCCAACCTTATGGTGTCTAACAGAAAAAGGTCACCGTCCATTACATCCTGTTTCTCACCATATGATAGAATGGGGACAAGTTATACAGTTGTCAGAAAATCCATAAAAAGATTACATTAAAAAGATTAATACAGAAAAATTATGGAATATCCCTACTTTATATTGGCTCTATACAATGGCATATGAAGCTTCATTTGTACCTAACTCCTTTAATCCAGTCGACGAGCACCAGGATTATAATGAGTTTATTTCTCGGTCTCGAAACTTATTAGGATTGATTACACCTTATAAACGTTACTAAATTAAAAAAAGACGAGAATATATCTCGTCTTTTCATATTCACTCGTCTATTTATCTCAAAATTTTTTAAATGGATTGTTCCACAACTCCAGCACAACTTTTCCTTTTATCTCATCAAGAGGAAAGGCACCTAATACACGACTATCTGCGCTATCATTTCGATTATCCCCCATTACATAAACATGATTTTTTTCAACAGTCGTTTTCTCAACGGTTCCCTCAATCTTTTCTTTAATATATGATTCTTTGATTTTTTTATTATTTAAAAACACTACTCCGTCTTTTACTTCAATTGTGTCACCTTCAACACCTATTACACGTTTGATAATTTTTTCATGAAGTTGGTCTGACTGAGCAATGATGATATCACCGCGCTTTGGTTTGTGATTACGATACGAAATTATTGAAGATATTGCAATATCTTTATTTTCGAAAGTAGGGTTCATGGAATTACCTTTTACCACAACAAGTTGTCCGATATTATAGCGAACTAAATAAGCTACAAAAATCGCTACTAAGATGACAATGCCGTACTCCATTATCTCTCTTCCTACACTTTTTTTCTCTGTCATTTCCATTACCACCCTTGTGTGTAAATCTCTACTATCATACCTCTTTGATTACTCTATCTCTTAAAAAAAACCCTTTTTTTCTTTTCAAGTTTTTAGGTTTTTGATAGGTTCTTTCAAAAGGAGGGGTTACATGGACCACATTTTGAAACGCCTTATCAAAGAAGAAACTATAGATGAAAAAAAATATATCTACTTTATGTTAAAGAAATTTTCTCATCAACTCATACCTGTTAAGGATAAACACACTTATACACCCTTATTTTATGTACATAACGGGAATATTCACCTTGTTTATGAGGACGAAGAGTTCGGCATTAAATCTATTTTTACTAAATATGATGAAATCTTAATTATCCTTCAAATGTTGTTAAATGAAGGTAAAGATATTTTTTTCTTGTATGAAAATGATGAAGATATCTTAGAAAAACAAGAAATTTTAAAGAAGATAGACGAATCTTTAGATGCAAATAATGAAGCAATGTTTTATGAATATAGCGACAAACTCAAATCTTTTACAAAGGGTGAAGACGAATGAGAATTGCGTTAAGCGGTCCAAATGAGTTAACCGAATACGACAAAATGGAAATTCGGTCTTATATGGAAGCTGTTATAAATGAACACGAAATAAGTGTTCTGGCTTATCGTTCAATTGAAAAAGAAGTGTTTAAGTTTTTTGTTGAATTCGAAGAACACGCGCCAAAACTCTCCATTTATACCTTTTTAGAATTCTCTCAACTTCCTTCTGACATTCAGCGTACAATTGAGTATCTGCAACAAAGAGGGGCTTCTTATAAAACATTTTATCACAATGATTTAATTGTCAAAAGAGAACCTTTTGTCAATGCCTGGCGCTACATAATGGATGAAAATGATGCAGTTGTCTCTTTCTTTAATATCAAAGCTCATCACGACCAACGCCAAAAATTAATGATACCAATTGATATTGCCACCAAAACACAGAAACGCCCCTTCATTTATACTCTTCCTGTCTATGATAGCAATATTCTTGAACAAACCCCTACTGATAAAATTCGATTAATTGATTAAAAAAAACGCCTATTAGGCGTTTTATTTTTTGTTTTGTTGCTGATGTGCTAATCGGCTGCAAGCTGACGCGCAAAGTGCACATAATATGTCATCGAGGAACGTATGTACGCTTCCTTGCTTTTTGCTATCAAACTCACCAATAATGCCAATTTTCTCTTTATCTAACCACCCGAAGTTTGTTAGACCAATACTTCCATAGCAGTTCACAATGGATAACGCTAAAATTTCATCCACACCAAATAGACCTTCATCGCGTTCTACAATGCTTAGAAGTGGTTCCTCTAGTAATTTCTTTTCTGCTAACACATCTAAATTAATCCCCGTAA
>Ga0209795_10000112_pt1 | contig 78599 bp, 102 predicted proteins | sample AgamicOrMarz_FD_187166 | JGI IMG/M metagenome (GOLD analysis project Ga0209795, IMG submission 187166) | Agave microbial communities from Guanajuato, Mexico - Or.Ma.rz (SPAdes) (version 2) | ecosystem: Host-associated > Plants > Phyllosphere > Phylloplane/Leaf | place: Guanajuato, Mexico...
CTATTTTCTTAAAAGAAAGTTCTCCACTACTAAATGGTAATCCATTCTCTGCTTCAATTATAAATTCCTCATTATTTAATTTAAGTCGTATTGTAAGAACCTTGCCGTTGAGTTCAGTCGTAATCTCGATTTGTTTAATAACAATCGTTGATTTTTTAACTTTATATGACTTAATTCCATATACATAGTCAGAGAAATCACTTTCGTTTAACAGATTGAATACAACATCAATATTATCCTCCGTCCAACCAGCTAAACTTAGACTTTTCTTTACCTCATCCGCTAATTGCAAATCAACATCGGCTCTGTACTCATTAACAAAATTCATTAAATTCGAAGATACTTTATCATCTAATAGCCATTTAAACTTATTAGATTCTAAGTATTCATTGAATAATTCTGTTACTGGGTTTTCTAACGATTGTGTTTTGTACAATTCTTTATCATTAATATCTTCAATCGCAAATTCAATAGGATTAATAGATGTCACTAACGGTCTAATTCGTGTATCTCGATTAATTAATACCTTTTTAGTGGCTTTATAGTAAAGCTCAATGTCTAAATCTCTCTGTTTTCTACAAGAAACAAAACCTTCCCAGTCTTCTTGAAATGTTATCAGAGCTGGCATTAAGTCTTTTAATATACAATTGTCTTCGCAAAAAGACCATTTTATCTCTTCAATGTCCTCTAAGCTAATTAAGTTTTGCTCTTTTTCAGAGAGAGGAATTAATGAATATTCTTTAATAATTGGTCTCCAACTGTCTTTAAGTTTGTTTTCACCAGTTCCAAGGATTAAGAACGGTACATCTACTTTTTGTTGAGTAAAATCAAGAATACCTTTAAAAAGCTTGTCTATTACAGCAGAAAATTCTTCCCCTTCCTCTTTATTGATATACTCAATTAAAAACATTAAGACTCCATCTACGAGTTCGCCTATTTCAACTACAAATGTCCCCTTTAAGTTTTTATACCTGTAGCTAATTCTATCAGTAAAACTTCCTCCTACAGTAGTATAGTCACCGCTCTCATTAACAAATACGTTTAAACTTTCAATTATTTCTTTATATTTATTTAGTCCCATAACTCTTTCTCCTTTGTAAGAAAAGGCTTTTTTGCCTAATCCTGTTTTCTACATAATAGCACGAAACAAAGATTTGGGTAAAAAGCCTTCTGAGCTCCTATTATTAGCAAGTTGTAGATATATTTATATTCAGTTAACTTCGTATTTTGTATATGACCGTAATAAAAAAACATAAATTCCAGCGCTCAGATTACACCTTAATAAGGAGATATATCTAAGAAAATTTCATGAATTATTGGAAACCACGCACTATTGTTTTTAAGTACATGTTTTATAAATGATTTTATTCTTCACCAAAAACAATTTTTATGAAATATTTTTGGAAAACGAACACTAAAAGGATGAATTTGAACAAATAAACTATAAAGTTAGAAGTTATTTGCTAATAAACTATTGAAAACACAGATAAATTAAAAAAAATATAAATAAAAAGACATTATTAAATAAGCTAGTTATTCAATAACATCTTTTTATTTTCTCTGTATTTAGTGTTTAAATTCTTCTTTTATAGTTGAAATTAACTCTTTAATATCACTAATTTCAATGTCTGTTGAGTGGTCTTTAGAAAAAATTGAAACGGCACTTTTTTCATGAGGAAAATCTTCATAAACCTCATCGTCAATTTGTTCATCTTTTTCTTGCAATTGTAATTTCTCATCCAAGGATTCTTCAAAAAGGAAATCTTCATCATAAAATTCTTCTAGTTCCTTGTTCGTATTGGCTGTTGATATTAAGTTTTCATTATTAAATATCTCATCTTCTTCTCTAGAATTCTTATTCTTTTTAGAGAATAACTTCTGGTTAAAGGCAGATTTAAATAAACTCTGTGTATTGTACTTATTCAATATTTCTTCTTCTGCACTATACTTATTATCAATAAGGATACTTATATCGCTATGTTCATTCGTGTTATCGTCTTCAATCCATTCCAATTCATCATCAGGAACAATTGTATTTTTAGACGTTCTAAATGCTGATGTAAACACAAGAAAAGAAAGTATTGATAGGAAAGCACCCAAGAGTTGTACATATATTAAATTACTAAAATTAAACATTTATGAGTTCTCCTTTATAAAAGTAGAAAAGTTTAATTCCAAGTCCTGATTCACAACTTGCTTTCTTTGATATACTAAACGAATCAATACTGTAAAACTTTAAATATATTTATGCTTTATAAACCATTCAGGAAATTTAATAAGGACAATGAATTAAATATTCGGGAGATGATAAAATGATTAAAAACAGTATACCTAATGTACTGAATTTAAAAAAAGCTAAAGAATTAACTTTAGCTTTTTTTAAATTCATCTTTCGGAAGATGTATCCACTTAGATAAATACCCTTGCTCATATAGTGATTTTAAAATAATTGTAATAATAGGGGAAACAATAATTCCCGCTACACCAAAGTAAGATAACGATATTACCATGATGGATAGCATAATAAATGCTGATACTCCTAAAGAATCCCCCGCTATTTTAGGCTCCATTATTTGTCTAAACAACATAGATACACCTAACAAGGAAAGTAAGAAAATCGCAAATCCTGTTTTCCCCATTACGAATGCATAAATTGCCCATGGAATAAAAATAACTGGCATACCTAATAAAGGTAGAACATCGAATATTGCTGCTAATACTGAGATTGAAAATGCATTTGGCACTTTTGCTATTAATAACCCCACGAATACAATTAGAAAGCTAAACCCTATTAGCTTTAGTTGAGCTTTTACATATTTACTTATACCTGAAAGTACATTTTTTCGCAGAAACGAGATTGATTCACGCAAAACATTAGGAGTCTTATTTTCAATAAAAGATTTCCATGTATCGCTTTCCAAACATAGTAAATAAGCCATAATTACTCCAATAATAACATTAGCGGTGTTTGTAAATAGCGATGTAATACCTCTAAATAAACCTTTTAAAAAACTCGAAGTAAAACTGGATACTTTTGTTCCTAAAGCAGAAGCTGAGTCTTGAATCTTAGTCATAATGTCCGGTGGGATTGCATTCATTTTATCGTATAATGAATCCATTTTATCTATTCCAAATCCACGTAGATATTCAATACACTTAGGCACCAAAACAGATAATGTTTCTACTTGAGTAGATAGAACAGCTCCAATTGTAATAAACGCTGTGCATAATATTACCACGAAGGCAATCATAGCAATAGGGGTTGCCAAGGAGAGTTTAATTCCTTTACTTCGTAAAAACTTAAGCATTGGCGACAGTAGTAAGTAGATTAAAACTGCAATAAAAATTGGTGCCGCTGCATGAAATGCCTTAGAAACAAAAACGGAGAGTATGTATATTGTAAAAGCCAATAAAACCACTTCAGCAATTGTCCTTGCCCATTTTTTATAAAATAACAACATTCTTTTTTCACCTCTTTCTAAAGTTTTCGTTTTTTATTAAAATACCTATAAAAAATAAAAAAGCACACCTTTAAAGGTGCGCTTCAATAAAAAATGTCTTTTTAATTTAGTAAAAGAAATGCTATTTGGTTTTTCTCTATTAATTCTTTTAACTCAGTAAAGATGTTAAACTTTTTATTTAAATCTATATATATTGGGTCTAGATAAACACCTTTAGATTGCGAACCCTCTACAAACATTTTGAGTATTTGTTTAGTTTTATCACCATAAAAAATAAAGGTGATAATGCGTTCATTGTAAGAAATTGAAAAGCTTAATGTGTTTTTTTCATTATTAAAGCTGAGAAAGTAGTTGCCCAATACTTCATTGATTTGTTTTATTTCTAGTAAATGATTTACTTGATTATAAACTTCTATGATGCAATTTAAATTATCGATAGTATTAGGGTGTTTTGAAAAAAACAACCACTTGATATGATTTGTTACATCGCTTCCAGGTGTAAACAGAAATCTAAATTCATCCTCAGGATTCATAGGGATATGCGTACTCTTTAGAATTTTAGTAAAGCCGTCCCTAGAAGATAAACTATATTGAGTTGTTTTTGCTACTTTTCTGTATAAAGCATAACCAAAAGGTTCATTCTGAAAAATGCTCTCTAATGTGTTTATAATATGTTTGGCATATTCATTTAATAATTTTTTATACTCTGGATTTGAAGTTCCCTTAAATACTACGTAATAACAATGTAAGCTACCTCTAAATGAATCATGGTGCAGGGTGATTGTTGGAGCGTTTCGTTTTTCGTACTCCCCAATAATTGCATAATTATTTACTTGATAACTTCTTTGAATTTTAATGGGTGTTTGAGTGTATTCCTTAAAATAATTTACTAATTGCGAAAAGAACAGTTCTTCTTTCATTTTAATTCTCCTTAGGTTTCTTACCATTTTATCAGAATCTTAGTCTATCGCAATTGATTCTTTAATTAATTTAATTACTCTTTATTTCCAAAGATAATATACCAGTTAGAATAACACCTATTATAAGATTAAAAAGGCTTATATCAGAATCTTTTATATTAACAAAAAGTAAAACCTGTTAATCAGTTTTAATTCTTCTAAATCTTTCTCTATATCGATGGTTCCGCTTAATTTAATTTCTATAGGGGTACTATTAGGATGATGAAACATCTGTAGCTCACAGGAAAAACAATCACTTTCAGGAAAACTAATAGCATATTCTTCTCCACCATACTTAAACCGAAATAGATTAGAATACAAGTCACTGTTAACGAATTTAATATCACCTACATGAACACCGTTTAGGCGCTGAATGGAGCTCACAAGCAGTGATATTTGATTAAAAGCATATTCTACCTTTGGGGAGTCATATAAACACCAGTGCATCGTTTGAGTATTTAAAAAGGAATATATAGCGTTTGTATATTTCACTTCAATATAGTTTTCACTTAAAGAGTGGTATACCCAATCGCTTACTGAACCCTTCTCCATCCCTTTTCTAAGTGCTTTATTTCGTCTATAAATAATGTAGTTGTTTCCTTTTTGTTCGTGATACCTTTTTAAAAAAATTTTCAGATGGTCGATATACTCCTGAAAATGTGTATGTATTTCTTTTCCTATGGGGTCATAGAATTCAATACCATAAACGTCTACATTCCCTATGCTTTTATCTCTATCTATAAATAGTCTAGGGATACCTATTGTCTCTTTTCCAAAAGCACCGTATTGTTCGTTTGTAAAGGTATCGTTGTAAATCATTGCATCTATTTTATTAATTAGAAAATACTTCTTTAGCTTATCGTAAAAATGTTTTTCTGACATTAAAATGCACCATCCCTTCTAAGCGTGACAGATAATACGCAAAAAAGAGATTAATTCAAGAAAATCGTAATTATTTAAAAACACATTTTGCAGCACTACTTTTTAAAAGATTTATAGTCTAGCTGAGTTACATATAAACAAACAAATAAATAAAAGAAATATTTACTCTTAAAAACTAGATTCTTACTCTTGTAGGTAAAAGAATACAAACAATATGCAACTAATTTATTTGTCTGCTATTAAATTTTATTTTCACATGTTAAAATATTACCTACATAGCAACCACAATAATAAAGAGTAACTTGATGAAGTAAAAATGTATAGTTATTGACTAGTTAAATAATAAAACTTAAAACGGAGATAGTTGTGCCTATGAAAAACGTAGCTTTTGGTTCTGATTTTCACATCGATGTTACACAGCAAAATATAGTTGAAGAAGTTAAAATATATCTCAAGGAAAGTAATGTTGATATATTTTGTTTTGCAGGAGATATGTCTGCAAGTATTGACCTTTCAGTTGAAACACTAAAAAGTATTGAAGATGATTTAGGAATCAAAGTTCTTGCTGTTACAGGGAATCATGAAGTTTGGGATACAAAAAACGGAAATTCTTTTGATGCTATAAATAGATTTAATAGTGAAATACCTAATATATCTGTCATGGCGCAACCATATGAATTCTCAGATTGGGTCATACTAGGAAATATGGGATGGTATGACTACAGCACTGCCCTCCCTTATTACAATCAAAAACAGCTGGATAAAATGCAGCACAGAGGGTCTAGTTGGAACGACAAGCATTATTGTAATTGGAATGGAAAATTAAATCATGAGGTAGCTAATTACTTTACTCATGAATTAAAAAACCAGCTAGAAATTTATAAAAACAAAAAAATTATTCTAATGTCGCATATTGTGCCTTATTCTGAATGTATCAGTATAAAAAACGATTCCTCTTGGGATTATTTTAACGCTTTTATCGGGAATACCAATATAGGGTTCTTAGCGGACAGCTATAAGGTGTCAATAGCACACTTTGGTCATACACATTACCGTTATCATAAACGAAGTGAAGCTGGTGTAGAAATGATTTGCACACCGCTAGGGTATTATGGGGAATGGACTACGGAAGATAGATGTATTAAAGAAGAGCTTAAAAAATGTATACCTATTTACGAATTATAAAAAAACAATTTGTTTATATATAAGTACATCACATTAATATATGTGATGTACTTTTTTTATAGATTTTGACTTGAGAATTCCTAAAAAACAAATACCTCTAATATAAATGAAGGTTTTAGTGTAATAATAAGCGTATGACTTTATTATTAAAGCCGCTTTATCTCTTTATCTTATTGCCTTAAGCTGCACAACTATCTCGGAGTATAAATTAAAGATGGGTTTCATTAATTAGTGCTATTTTGCTTCTTTTTATTTATCCACTCGTTTATAAAATGGATGATTTTATTAACGGACGGTGTTTGGGAATTTTTCTCTGTATTCATGAAAATGCCAACTTGCCTATAAAAATCGCGCTCTAGCGGTTTTATAACAATATCATTTGTATAACCACTTAGTAGCAGCTTGGGAACTAAACTGATTCCTAAGTTGTTTTTTACCATTGAAATAATTGTGTTATCCCCTTTTATTTGATATGAAATCTTCGGTTTTATCCTTTCCTTTTTAAAAATTTCATGTATTTCCAAAAACGTATTTGTATAAGGAAGGATGAAATCCGTTGTTTCCACTACTTCTAAAGGTAATGAATCTAATTTAACTAGTTCATGATTTGAACTCATAATGGCTACAATTGGGTCCTTTACTAAAGTTTCAAAATGCCACTTATCATTTAGAGTTGTACCAATCGCAAAGTCTATGATGTCCTTTTCTAACCAGTATTCTAATTCAGTTGCTGTCCCTTCATACACTTGAATTTCGATACGTGGGTATATTGTTTTAAATTCACGTATGATTTCAGGTAGCCAATTAGTCGTGATGCTTGTGTAGGCACCTAATCGAATGGTTCCAGTTTCAAGACCATTAATTTCGTTAACGGTTTCCGTTAATCGCTCATAACCTCTTTGGATTTCAAACATGGCATGTAGTACAGATAAACCATTCTTTGTAGGTGTAACTCCATTTTTTTGTCGTATAAGCAGAGGAAATCCGTACTCTTCTTCTAAAGTGCTAATCATTTGGCTAATACCAGGTTGTGTGTAATTTAGCATTTCCGCTGCTTTTGTTAAACTTCCGGTTTCCACTACTTTTATGTATGCGTTATATTTTTTTAAATTCATTTGAACTCTCCCTATGACATAATGTTTTGTTATACCTAACATCACATATATTTAGTTTACTTATAAGAGAAGGGAAAATACAATAGAAAATGAGTTTTAAATTATTTTTTCTACAATACATATATAGCAAGCAGATGGGAGAGAAGAACGGTGGGATACATTTTACAATTTTTACTTGGTGGCTCTATTATGGTTAGCGCCTCTCTTTTAAGTAAATCAAAGTACTTATTTTTGTCAGGTGTCATTACCTTATTACCTATCATGACAATGGCAAATCTTTGTTTACAGATGAGAAATATGAACCTTACAAATTTTAGAATCACCCAAAAGAATGCAATCTTTGGTTCATTTGGTGCGGTTATATTTATTAGTCTGATATTTATCATGACAAACTGGTTTAAACCATTGCATGCTGTACTCATTGCATTTGGGGTATACGCATTGTATATGGTGGGTTGTAAGTATTTACTTTCTTAAAATAAGAAAAGTGCGTATAGTTAGCAAACGTAACACTTAAATATCTAACTAAACACAAACAAGAAATAGAGCCTGTAATGAAAAAGGTTCTATTTCTTGTTAAAACATAAAATTTCCATTGAAGTTTTATGTCGCTGCCCCCTTCTTTCCAATGACTAGTTTCTTGTGGAGCCTATATTTTATAAAGACCTGCCTGGCACTTGCTACACATAATAAATCTCAATACCTCATCATCGTTAAAGGTGGCTTTGTTATAACCATTCGTGTATGTAAATATAGTCTCACTTAATTTCTTATTTCTTTTTTAGTTATCTTAATACTTCTGGATTTCACTGTATTCTTATTAATTAACCTCATTACCATTAAATTTACTCTGTATTTTAGCAATTTAGATAGTGAAAAGGAAAACCAAAATAGTATTTTGTGTCCTAATGAATTTAAAAATGTATTTCTTCAAATCTAATTTTAATATTTTATAAATAATGCAAAGTTTTCTCATGGTTTTTGTTGACATTTGAACTGGAGATTATATCATATATAAAATTCGAAGAGGAGGTTAAGTCAATTATGAAAAAGATTAGCTATACACACAAGATACTAATTACATTTATTTCAGTAGGATTGGTTATTGGACTCATCTTTCCATATTTCGCAAAGTATTTTGTTGATATAAAACCGGGTATGGAAACCATATTTTCTATAAGTACTTTAATTGCAGGATTAATCCTCGGATTACTTAACTATTATGTTTATAAAGTCTTAATAAACAGAGTTCTTTCTAAAATATCTGTTGCTTTAACAGAAGTTGATAAAGGAAACTTAAACACTATTACCAATATTGATTCAAACGATGTATTTGGTGACTTATCTATGTCTACTAATAACATGATAAACAGTCTAAATGCTCTTATTTCTGAGATTAACTATACTATTCAAGAAATAACATCTGCTTCTCAAAATACATATGTTCAAATCGAAAGTAACAAAAAATTAAATACAGATATCGGTGAAATTGTTAACGCATTCTCTAATCAAACACGTAAGCAAGTTAAAAAGACCTTAATGGCATCTAATGACGTTGAAGGAATTGCGAATAATGTTCATAAGATATTTGATTATGTGCAGGAAATGAAAAATGATTTTGAGAAAACCAACGAAGTGGCGCAACAAGGAAATAGATTATCAATGGACTCTGTAAAACAAATGGAACTTATTAATACTTCAGTTTTGAATTCCCTTAAGGAAGTGCAAAAACTTAATAATTTAGCCCAACAGATTACATCAATTGTTGAAATTATCGATAACATAGCTGATAAAACTAACTTGTTATCACTGAATGCAAGTATTGAAGCCGCTCGTGCTGGAGAAGAAGGCAAAGGTTTTGCTGTTGTTGCAGAAGAAGTACGTAAACTGGCAGAACAAACCGGTAAATCAACCAATGAAATTGCTCTTATTATAAAAGAAATTCAGGATAACAGCATAATACTAGCTGAATCTATGAATCATGTTGATAACGAAGTTAAGACCGGATTAAAGAAAGTTAATAATGCTGGAGATATGTTTAAACACATCAATAAAAATACTGCTGTATCTAATCAAAAATTAAAGGGTTTGTCTTCTATATCCTACGAAACATCCGAAAAGATTAAACAAGTGAATGAAGTAGTAAAAGAAGTGTCCCACATCTCTGATGATGCAATGTATCAATTTAAAAAAGTACTTACTATGTCCGAACAACACAACGATAACATTGATAATATCGAGAAATCCGCTTCTTCTTTAAATCAGTTAACTATAAAATTAAATGACCTAATTAAACGTTTTAAAATATAACGATTTATCTAGATTAAAAAGCCAGGTACACATTTATGATGTATACCTGGCTTTTTCTTTACTTTTTGTCCGCTTTGTCTAAGTCAAATTCAGCAATCTTCTTTTTTCCTTCTTTCACTACTAATGTAGCATCATATGCTTCTTCTTTAATTTTAGCAAGTGTCTCTTTAGAAGGAGCCTGAGCATATACTTGTTTATCTGTTTTTTCCTTATCGTCAAATCCTAGTTCATAATTTAGTTGATAATCTCCTTTTTCCTTAGGTTTAAGTCCGCCATCAAAAGACGTACCGTAACCTATTCCACCGACATCTGAGTCTCTATATTCTTGTTCATCAAATATATTTAAGCCAACTGCATCTTTCATTGTTTTACGAAGGTTGTCTTTTGGAACAATTTCTACTTCGATTGCATTTTTAGGTTTTCCACCTAACTTCTTATTAGTGATGTTTTTTAGTTTTATATCATAAACTAGAGTTGTAGGCACATACTCCTTCCCTTTATCTTTGCCTTCTGTTTCAATTGTTGACCCAGATATGTGTTTGTCTTTTATTATATCCGCCTTAACTTTTACCAACTCTACAGATTGTGATGGCTGCTCTGGTTTAGAAGACTGATTAGAGCAAGCTGTTGCGCTAAATAAGAATAATAAAGACATTGTTACCGCTATTTTCTTCATCTGTTTCCCTCCTAATAATTAAAGATAAAATTATAATAACACATTAATACATTTTTTATTAATATTGGAAAATTATAAATAAAAACGTAGTATTAGCTGACCTTATGAAACAAGGAATCACTATTACTACGTAATTAATTAAGATTTCTTATAATCCTCTATATTTTTCACCATATCCGCTGGCGTTAACCAATCTTGTAAAGCTTTGATTTCATCTAGCTCCTCTGGTAGTTTTGTTATTCTCTTTAGTCCAGATTTACTTGTTAATTTGTTAATTTCAATCCCGTTAATAAGCATTGAAACATCATATTCACCAATTAACTTATCAAGAACAACAAAAATCATTTCAAAATTTTGTTGTTGATTATCATCATGATTTTTAATAAAAATGTCTAAATTAAGTTGTCTTGTACTATTTAAATACCCTTTGTAATAAATATCTTTTACATATAGTTTATCTTTATCATACCCAATAGCCATGTTACCTAATTCTTCAGGGTTAGGATGGGCTGCTTTAAAAGGAATAAACTTAAATAATGCTGAATTAGGTGCAAATCTCACCATGTTTACAACTACAGGAAATGATTCTTTCATTCCACCTGCACTAACATAAAAAATAAATCTCCCATCCTCATCACTTTTAGGGAAAAACTCATATGTAAGATTTGAGTCTACTCTTTTTAATCGCTTACTCATAGCCTCCAATGACGGGGGGTTATGTGGTTGTTGTCTACCCTTTTGATTGGCACTATATGAATTTAAAGCATTGTACACTTTTAATTCATTCTTGGAAAACCATTCCCAAAACTCAATTACCTTTTCTGTTGAAGTACTTTCCAATTATCCATACCTCCATGTAGCATATTTAGAAATAACTATCTGATTGTACCATAGTTAACATTAAAGGAAAATCTTATTTTATTTTCAGAATTAGAATGGTTGCACAATGAAGTGTTTCTGAATTTCTTATAGAATAAAATCTCCTATTCAGTTAAAATATTGTATGATAGTGAAAAGATGAAAGAGGTATTTCAATGAACACTCAATTTTTAGATTTTGTAAGTACTGAAAAAAGTACGATGATGAAAAAGGAACTTATCACCATACTTAAAAGGTTGTCTTCTATTTCTAAGTTTAGTAATTCTGTAAGAGAAATTCATTCTGTTGAATTCAGAAATTCAGAAAACGATTATACTTATGGTATGTATACACCCTATTATAGAAGGATTATTCTTTACGTAAATAATATTAATAGTTTGGAACATTCTATTTTTGTTTTTATTCATGAATGTTCGCACCATATATGCAATGATATAAAGCCGTTGGACTGCTCCTATAATAGTGAAAAACAAAATGAGGCATTCTTTAAAGAGGAAATACGTGCAGATAGTCTTGCTATTGCTCTTATAAAAAAGTATTTTTCAGAAAGTTACAACCTTCTGGAGATTGTGAAAGAAGTAAAATTAAGAATTCAAACTATGCACAAGTTAATGAAAGACATTATTCGCGGATGGAAGAATCGTGATTATGATTATAAGTGGACTACTTCTACTACATGGAAATGGAATATAACGTGGAATCCCGGAGAATCCTCTTCTAATGGATGGAAAGCTATTACGCCAACTTCTAGTTCTAATTCAAATACAAGGACTTGTAAGTGGTCTTCTATCGCCTTAGCATGCTAATTGGAATTCTATGTATAGATATAACTAATAACGGATATTACACTAAGTAAAAGGCTGAACTTTACGTTTAGCTTTTTTATTTATAATAAGTAAAAATAGACTACATATCATGTGTAGCCTATATGGTTTCACATATCCTTTGTTTTAATCAAAGCTTCAAGTTTAAGACTCTCATATAATTCTTGTTCTATATCAGAGCGATTGTGCATGTATTTTTTAAACCAATCATATTTGTCATTAAGAATTGCTAACCGGAACGAATCTTCTGTTAATTGAACTTCGCAGTTCATTAGTTTATCGAATAGTTTTTTGGATTTTTCTTTAAATGCTGAAGATAGTGATAGTACATCTCTGAAAGTTTGAGTAGAAGTAATCTTTTTTTGTATAGTGCTTGTATAAACTGAACGCTTCTCCACAAAGTATGTAGTTTTTTTCTGATACTCATGGCATAGGTCTTCTCCAATCCAAATTCCTAATTTCGACTTTCTTATACTGACCATTCCATAACCGCAATAGGTTCCACCATGACCTATTGGTATACAAGGTGCTTTTTCTGCATTGTAGTAACACTTATTATCTTCATACTCCAAGGAACAGTCGTTTATTTTAACAAAAGAGGTGTAATTAGACTCTACAGGATTCCCTCGTAAATCAATATCTATTGAAGGGTTACCAGGTCTAAATCCCAAATCATTTCTTTTAGTTCTTTTCATACCTTTTATATACACTTTATATTACTCCTGTTTTTTACCATTATAAAATCACAATAATAAACGTATTTAAAATAATTAAAAAAACAACCTTTAACAAAAAAGGTTGTTCATGCTATTACTTTCTTTTCACTTCATAAATATGATAGACAAAAACTTCATCTATATCATCTTCATATGCAAGATATTCTTCCTTTGGTTCATGAATCCCTATATAATCACCCCACTTGGACCATCTCCAACCTCCGCTATAAGGTTGTTCATCTCGTTTAATAGAGGTAAGTGAAATAACATAATGATTAGGATTAGCTATTAATTCAGGTGCATGTAATACTACTTGTCGATAGTCATCACAAACCCCACACCATCTTACATATCTTTCGTTGTCGTCATCATTAATTATGTAGCCGCTCTTACTTACTACTCTATAATCTGTTGAATAATCAATAGTGTGTTTAAAATTTAAATCCGCTAAATAAACTCCTTCACCAATTTCTTTAGCGCTTTTTGAATTTAGTTGTTTGTTTGCAAATGTAAGGCTTTTAAGCATGTTTAAACTACTCCTTTTATCTAATTGCGTTTAACCCTCTTCTTCGTTTCTCCACTTTTCAATTAGCATACCCATATCATCTGAACTGTCAAAATCCGCAAACTCAGTTTGTCCACTTTCATTTTTTACTACTATCCAGTCTTCACCACTTGCAATAATAACTTTATCCTCATAGGAATCTCTACCAAAGTAACCATTGCAAAATCCATAAATTTTAACACCTACATATTTATCCTTGTATTCCATAATAAATTCCTCCTGTGTTATATTATTAGGGATAATTTTTAAATTGAATTTTTTAATTCAACACTTAACCAAAATAGTTAAATAAGCCAAAAATATTAATTTTTTCTATTAAAATCCAGTCTATTACATTTACTTATAAATTAGTAGTTCTGCTTGTTCTTTGGATAGTTTGGTAACTTCGATATCTTCATACGTATCCCATGCGCTATAAGCCTCATCTTCGGAACCATTATAAGTCTGGTCTGTAAAACCTATTCTTTCATAATGAATATCACTTACATAATTTTGTTCTCTATCTCGGTAAACAACAGCAATACGAATGTCATTACCATCAATCAACAGATAGTCACCTTCATTAATTATTAATCCGTTTTTGTCTTTTCTGCTCATTAAAATTCTCCTTTTGTAAGAAAGGCAACTACCTTCCTTTTTCATATTATATATGAATAAATAAATCGAGGAACAAACTTTATAAGTTTATACATAATTAAAGAGAGGGTTCCAATTTATGTAACTTTTATATCAACAAAGTATTTTTTCTTTTAATTAAGATAAAAAATAAAAAAAGGAAATTGTCTGAACACCGACAATATAGTATTTATATTATTTAACTGAAAATTTAGTCTGTTCTAAAAATAATTTTAATTATTATAAAAAAATACTATACAATGAATATATTCGTGTGGTAAATTATAAAAAAGTAATTACTTAAGAAAGTGCACACAATATTTTCAGAATATTCAATATTATACAAACAATTTCAAAGTAAGGGGCGTTAACTATGAACTACTTCAGGAAAAAACAAATTAGTGCACCAGATTCTTCACTAAAAAAGACACTTGGCGGATTTGATTTAACCATGCTAGGTGTAGGTGCCATTATTGGTACAGGTATCTTCGTATTAACAGGTGTAGCAGCAGCTACTCATGCGGGACCCGCTCTTATTTTATCTTTCATATTAGCTGGATTAAGTTGTGTATTTGCTGCTCTTTGTTACGCTGAGTTTGCTTCTACCGTACCAGCAGCAGGTAGTGCTTATGCATATAGTTATGCCGCATTTGGAGAAATCATTGCCTGGATTATGGGCTGGACACTTATATTGGAATATGGATTTGCTTCATCTGCTGTTGCAAGTGGATGGTCTGGTTACTTCCAAGGGCTATTAGCCGGTTTTAATATTCATGTTCCTACTGCTCTATCAAGTGCATATAACCCTGCCGCTGGAACCTATATTGATTTACCTGCTATCTTAGCGGTATTTGGTATTACTGCCCTTCTTATTCAAGGGGTTAAAAAATCTTCAAGATTAAATAATATTATGGTAATCATTAAGTTAGCAGTTGTTTTATTATTTATTGTTGTAGGAGCTGGTTATGTTAAACCGGATAACTGGACACCATTCATGCCGTTTGGCTTTGGTGGCGTAGCTACAGGGGCTGCTACAGTATTCTTTGCTTATATTGGATTTGATGCAGTATCTACTGCTGCTGAAGAAGTTAAGAACCCTAAAAAGAACATGCCTATTGGAATTATTGCTTCTCTATTAATTTGTACAGTGCTTTATATTGTTGTTTCAGCAATCCTTACAGGAATTGTTCCTTATACTGATTTAAACGTTAAGAACCCTGTTGCATTTGCTCTAAACTATATTCACCAAGACTGGGCAGCTGGTTTAATTTCAGTTGGTGCTATTACAGGTATCACAACAGTATTACTTGTTATGATGTATGGACAAACTCGTTTATTATACGCAATGAGTAGAGATGGATTATTACCTGCCGTATTATCAAAAGTAAGTCCTAAAACTAAGGTACCTACTCTTAACACATGGATTACAGCTGCTGTAGTAGCATTCTTTTCCGGCGTAGTGCCGCTAGGGAAATTAGCTGAGCTAACAAACATCGGTACGCTGTTTGCATTCATTGTTGTCTCTATTGGTATTATTGTTCTTCGTAAAACACAACCTGACCTAAAAAGAGGGTTTAAAGTACCATTTGTGCCTGTTATCCCTGCATTAGCAGTCCTGTTCTGTGGATACTTAACTCTTCAATTACCTAAAACAACTTGGATTAGTTTTGTAGTTTGGTTAGCAATTGGACTAGTTATCTACTTTACATATGGTAGAAAACATAGTCACTTAAATAAAGTTGAGCAAAATAGCCCAACTACTAATACTGTTGTAAACAAATAGAGTACCGCTTTACATCTTATTTAAAGGCAGAGCCATTTTCAATTGGTTCTGCCTTTTTTAATACATATTTCTTCTTACATGCTATAATTTTTAAAAATGGAGAAAGAAGGAAAAACATAATGACTAGTCTAACAACAATGAAGAAAAAAATTAAGGAGAAAATTGCAGTATGCGTAGAACACACGGAAAGACAAATTACTCATTCAAAAACTCAATTAGGTGACAAAAGAGCCTATATAAACTTTTTTGTTGAAGAAAACAAGTCTGAAGGATTAATTACAGGAGAACTTGCAGATGAAGGTATTTACAATAGATTAAAGTCTATTTTTAAGCACACTGGTGATAATGAACGTAACTATTACTTTGTATTATTTGAAATTAGCTTAAATCATTCTAGAAGATATCATGAGGGTGATGTTAATGATAGAGATGACCATGAATTACTATATTCTCTTTTACTATTGATGAAAGAGTACTGGGATGAAAAAGCTAAATTAGAAGGTAAACAAGGAATTGTGTATTTGTTAAAAGGTAAGCGCTCAGATGTCCAAAACAAGTTAATGATTGATAAATTATGGGACGACAACAAATATACAATAGGACAGGTAAATTTATATCAAGAAATCTTTGCTATGAGTACTAATCTATCAACCTTAGGAGACCATATAACCTTTGTAAGTGGTACATTAACTGGTGGTTTATTAAGGTATACTTCTACATTCTCAGAGCAGAAAGAGATATTAGAAGATATATTTACTGATTATCAAAGTCTTTTTGATGGAAAGCCTTTATACCTTAATAAACTAATTACAAATCGACCTATTACAATTAAATATCTTGGTGAAAAATTTGATATTAGTGTAGATAGAAAAGACTTTAAACGTTTATACCTAACACCTCACTTGGATAACTTAGAAATTCACGAATGCGACTTTAATATGGAATCTTTTAAAGAAATGCTAGATGACATAAAAGAAGAATTAAGAATTATTCACCTAATTAGCCCTCCGAAAGAGAATTTTAAAAGACTACTTATTTCTTTATGCTTAGAAGACGAAAATTTTATAGAGTATGCTTATGCTAAGTTTGAGGAGAAATTTATTAATTGGAGCGAAATTGAAAGTGCATCAGCTAAACTTATCGATAATTTCGAGGCGGGTAAATATACAAAATTTATGTACTCTGTTTCTAAAAATAGAGGTCATATGAAAAAATATAAGAGGGAATTAGTTATACAAACATTCAAAATTGACTCGTTATATTTTCATTTTATTTATAATACAGACGGAAATCATAGCCCTTCTACCGGTCGAGATGTCATTATTTCAACTGAAGAAAAACCAAAAGAGTTAAATGAGTTTGTAATTAAAGAACTTTCACTATAAAAATACGTACACACTAAGGTGAAAAAATATATGAACATTCAAAATTAGAGAGAACCGAAGCCTAAAAAAGACTATAAAAGAAATTACAATGGAGATGGTAGCATCAGAAACATTGATATTAGTCTTTTGGAAATTAAACAATTAGTTAGTGAAAAACAAGTGTTATCTACTATACAGTGACTAGCAAAAGTTAATCCAAATTATGCAAGATTTGATATAACGGTAAGTGCTACCGCTACTAAAATAGCTAAGCAAATTTTAATTAAAGAAGAATGGAAAATAATTAATAACACTCCAAATAAGAAAGAGAACAGTTTTCTTTCCCCTTCAACGTATGACAATATTAACATTTATATCTTTGAATTATATGAGAAATTTAAGAAGTTAGAATGGATTGAATATACATTTGTATCACGAAAAGTAACATATACAAAAAACAATGAAGAAATTAGGTATTCAAAACTTGAAGCTTCAGCCTTTATGACTGATAAAGGAAAAGAAAAGCTAAACCAGAAATAAAAAATAAAATTAATATAAAGATAGATTGGATTTAAAAGTATCCCTTCTATCTTTTTTCATTGCTTTTATAGCAGATGAATTGACAATTATTAAGCATTTTTAAAAAATATATTTTTTTACACAAATAAAAAAGACATACCCTATCAGTTATGTCTTTTTTTACGCTCAGCCACTATTAGATTTTTCTGTTAGGATGTTTTCTTTTCGTATGGGTTTTGCTAAGAGAGACCTTATGACGTAAAAAGTATTTAAGAAAGGCTATAAAGAAATCCCTCTATGGCTTTTAGGGCATTGAACTAGTAACAAACTCAATTGTAATGGCAAGAAAACTTAAAAATATTGTCATTAAAGTTGAACTGAATACAATTCTTTTTGTAACTAATATTCTTTTTTCTGAATGATTTAGCTTCCAATGGGCGAAATAAACAATTATCCCCAATAGAATTGAACCAATCCAACTAAGTAGCCCAATTTCAGTGACTAATTTTTCCCAATCAACAATCCAAAAATATAAAATGATTAAATGAACAATAACTAAAGGTACTGAAATTATTAATAATAGATTCTTTAACATCTTATCCCTCCAAGACACTATTATACTATTATTCAAAAATTAACCAATACCTTTCCTGTCAATTAGAAACATTTTTTACTAGAATATTATACTAACTTTGTCTCTCATTCGTATATTTAGACAATATAACCTCGGCTCTTTCCTCTCTCGCATTCTCTAAATCTAAGGTAAAATCCTCATTTGAATTTGGCTCATCTAAAAAGCCTAGCAACTCTTCAGGTGATAGTAACTTGTTATTATTTTTCTCTTCCATGCTTTTCCCTCTTTCCATAATTAAATATAGGTCTCATTGTCATTTTCTATGTAACATACACTCACTTCTTTTTCATCTATATTTATAAAATGATTACTCTCTCTTGGAGATAACCCTCTAAGTTCCCCTTTTACTTTCCCAATGAGTTTGGCTTTATTTTTGCCTATTTCCCAGGCATACAAGTTATCAGGGCGACTATATCTAGCATGAAAATATGCGTAGTTACCTCTCACGCATATTGCTTTGGAGCCCGCACATACATCCGGGACTTGATAGCTCTTTAGTTGATTATTTTTAGGGTCCCAATGAGTGAGCTCAAAATCTCCATATGCATACATCCATATGGAAGAACCTTTACCTCTACACAGTGCATAGCAATCGTCTATACCAGGCTTATCTTCCTCTAAGTCCGTATAGTATCTTTTTAATAAATTACCCTCTAAGGAGAAGAACACAAGACCCTCAGTTGATATTCCATCCCCATATACACCTTCGTCAAAGTAGCCCACCCATATACCCTCTTTGTTAACTTGTATATCGGATATAGCATCTCCGCAATGAAAAGAGGTAGTTAAGGTTCCACTAATATGATGAACAAAAGCATTATGTTTCTTTCCTTTGCACCTTGCATCAACCAATATAAATTGAGAATTATCTATCCAGCGAATAAATGGATAATGAAAACTAAAGCTAGTGTCTATTGTTGTTCCATTTATAACTACCCTATATTTGTTCTTTTCTTTCGTAACCACGATTAAACCATATTTATTATGCCAGTCAGCATCAATAACAACGCATGCTTTCTTTTCCTCAGGGATTGTATATAATGATTCAGTTATTATGTTCATATTAGCACCTCGTATAAATTAATTGTACGTGATAAGTTTTTAGTTTTACCCGCTCAATACTATAAAAAAAGTGGGATAACTAATGAAAAAATTACTTGAAAACCTCTCGTACGGATTTACATTTGCTTCTTTCTGGGCAATATTAATAACTAGTACTATAATTGTTCAGTTTTTAAGCGACAGCTTTTGGTATAAGTTTTTTACAATTACTTGGCTAGTTTTAGTTGCAATGGTAACCGGTTTGTTTTTAAAAAGGAAGTCATATTGAATTTACAGCGGATATTGTTGACTCTTTAATTGACAGACGAAAAGAACTTAAATGGTCACAAAGCGTACTTGCAGAGAAAGTAGGGATGAAACAGTCCGCTATTTCTAGATTAGAAGGTGGGGCTAACATTCCTAAATTGGATACCATCTTTAAAGTTGCAATCGCGTTAGGGTTAAAACCTGTATTTGTGCCAGATGAAGAAAATAATCAAACAAATTAAATTCCACAAGCATAGCAGTAGTTTTTTACTGCTGCTATCTCTCTTATTAAATAAAATCACTAATAACTAACTAATATTTAATAAGTAATCAAACGAGCTACTTATTTGTAATATGTATGTCGTTTGACTGTCCTGTGTGCTGTTATCACCTTGAATAGTGAAATCATTTTTTCTATCAAAATAATTACTAATGTATTTATGGGTTTCTCCGCTTTTATCTACATAGTAGTATCCATCAACTGTATCTTTACGTTTAACTTTATCTTTAAAGAATAACTCTACTTCTACTCCTCTATTCGTGCTACTAGGGTACGGAAACATCTTTATGTCCTTATAGTAATTTAATATTTCCTCTTTGCTAAGAGAGGATTTCAACTCCACAGAGGCTATAACTGGCATATACCCCCCACTTCCTAGTAAATGACCAAATGAGTAACCATAAAAACAATTCTTATGAACGACCTTTGTATGAGCAGGTAATGAGTAATTGAATAAGTTAGCGGCAAACTGCTCGGATGTTCTGCTTTTTTCAGTAACAACGTAATATATACCGGTGCTTACCAATGTTATAAAAAGTACTATTGCTATGTACTTTATGTACTTTTTCATTTTTTATAGTCTCCCTGTAAATTATTATGTGGAACGTAAGTTAAGTTGCTATTACCCTTTCAACATTAAAACTTCCGCTCACTTTTAACAAATAATAAAAATACATGATAAGATGTATCAAAAAAATTGGAGGTTTTTAATTATGTTCTTAACATTTTTAAACAACTACACAAAAGAAATCTTTCTAACTTTGCAATTCGCTTTCATTCTTACATTTTATGGTGTGACCAGAATGAAAATAAGAAAGAAGTTTTCCGCTAAATTAGAAGACATGTAAAGATATAAAAGTACCTATGCACATATAACTTATGTGATATAGGTACTTCTTTTTATAACGTCCCTGTGTGCTTCCACCATTGGGGATAGGTTCCCCACCATTCTTCCGCTTCTCCTAGACAACTTAAAGCCTGTTGAGCAACTTCATTGGTAGTATGCTCGGTGAATTCAAAGGATTCGTTAAATTGCATACCGATTCGTGGTCGTACATTTATGACATCATGATTAATGCTATGTACTTTTACTGTTTGAACACCTTCATATTCACCGTAGACATTTGTGTAACCAGCGGAACTACACTTAGAAATTTCAATATAAAAGGCTCCTCCCCATCTACTAAACACAAACATTAGTAGGTGTAACTCTGAACCTTTTGTTCGTCTGAAGTGTGGAAAAGAACCTTTAAAGCCGCTTTTTCTTAAAACAGGAACTACTATCTCTTTTAAAGATGCTATCATTGCATCTCTTTCTTTTGACATAGTTATTCCTCTCCTAAACACTTAACTTAATGAATAACCCCAGTATCCACTGGAGCTGCTAAACGTCTATGTAAATCTTCTATAATTGCTTGACTTAGATTTTTATCTGTATCCTTTGTGGAAGAAGCCAACATTTCAATGCTACCAGGAGCTTCTGCGAATTCTGGTTGTAGCATATCTGAATAAACAAATTCGGAAGCTGCTGTTTGAATAATAATGCTTACCTCTATATCATTTAAACCTTTATTCAAACTAATACTTACCGAGATAGTCTTTGCACTGTCGTTAAAACTTTTTTTCATTCCAATTTTATAGCCATAACTCTTCCAATTTTCAATAAAAGCTGCAATCTGCATACGGAATATTTGCATGTCTAAATCTGATAACATATCCGTACCTCGTTTCTTAAGTAGTAAGCTAATTATACTATATTTAACCAATAGCTCCTAATAATATTAGAAACCTATAACTTAAGACATTTACACTGTTAATTAATAATGCTAGCTTTTATCTAATTTTTATCAAAATGAGTTTTCCATAAATCTCTACACCTTCCAAAACAAAATTTTCTCCCTTTAAACTCCGGATGTAATTTATCAATATACAAAGGTAAGTCACAGTATCCACATGTCTCCGTTGAGCCACGCTTTTGTAGTTCTTCGTTAATCTTTTTTAGTAACTGTTTTTCTGTCTCATATTCATCGTTTCCGGAGCCTATATCTTCACTTGCTAATGCTGAATATGTGCGGATAATATCTACTAATTCATTTGTTGTAAAAACATTTTAATCGTTTCCTTTCCAATATATAAATTGCTTTTAAATAAAAAATAAAAGGCTATGAGAAAATATACTCAAAAGCCTTTTGTTTTATCATTATCACTTAGAACTTAGTTAAAGCGTCCAAATCCTAGTAATCTAGTTTTCCAATATGTGCTGTTCATATCACCAATAGAAACACCGTGACTTGAACCTGCGTTTAAGAATTTGTTATCTCCTAAATAGATGCCCATATGAGATGGTCCTACACGATATGTATTTTTGTAGAACACTAAGTCTCCCACTTGTGGAGTGGATACTCGTTGTACAGAGTTCCAATAGCCTTCTACATTTTGTCTTGAAATGTTATAACCATTGTTTTTAAATACGTAATAGATAAAACCTGAACAATCAAATCCTCCGTTTGACGGACTCGAAGAACCCCATACATATCTTAGACCCATAAATTGCTTAGCATAACTGATAATCTGAGAAGCATTAGCAACAGATGATGTTGGTGTTTCACTCTTTACTACCGGAGCAGCATATGACTGTAATGCGCTTCTTGATTGAGAATAAGCGGTATAGGTCGGACTAGCGGATACCCATACGCCTCCTCCTAATAAGTACATACCATTTGCTTTACCGTATACTTTATAAATTTCACCCTTACCTAAAGCTCGTACTACATGAGAACTAAAGTTTGAATCCGAGCGTAAGTTTAATCCATCGACTTTAACAGCAATATAACCACTCATCTTTTGTACATTAGTTGTTTCTTTTGCTGGTGTTGGAGTAACAGGTGTTGGGTTTGCTGGTTTGTTTGCTATCTGAGTACTGAATGGTGCATAACTTGTATAGCGAGAATCAGCGGATACCCATACGCCTCCTCCCAATAGGTACATGCCATTCGCTTTACCATAGGCTTTATATCTATCACCTTTTTTTAGCTTTCTCACTACATCAGACTGTAAATTAGAGTTTGTACGTAAATTTAAATTATCTACTTTAACTGTTACCATACCGCTTAGTTTTTCAACTTGAGCAGAGTTTTGTGGTTGGTTAGAAACAAATACTGTCTCATTAGGATTAGCACTCACCCATTGACTACCACCTAAATTATAGTAACCATTACTTTCACGATAAGACTTCCACTTACTTCCCTTTTCCAGGGTTCTAATAACGTGCGCATTTGCATTATCATCTGATACTAGATTTGCTTTATTCGCTTTGACTTCCACAACACCATTTGCTGTTGCTGCTTCTGTTTTACCACCTGGCATTGCTACTAACATGGCTGCCGCTAAACCTACGGAACCTAAAATTTTATGATTATTTTTCATCTTAATACACCTTCTTCGTTTATTTTTTTACCTCCCACTCAAAAGCAAGTATGCTTCTACCTTGGGGACTTCTATAAATTGAAAGGATAATTCTTATCTCCTTTGCTATAACGAAAATGTAATAATTGTAATAAATGTTACATTACACGATATAGGCTTTTCTTTGCTTTAGTAAAAAACGATGTACAAAAGAAGCTTTTATGAATCTGAAGGGCAGATTGAAATTATGTATTTAGGATTTTTCTTTTGTTTTACTATGTATATCGCTTCTGATTCGGTTTCAGCCTCAACGGTCATCCAAAACCATTTAACGTCAGATTTTCCACGTATCATAAACTCTTTAGCATAATTTACATCGAAACTCATAGTGTCAACACCGCTCTCTTATTAGTAGTTAGATAAATTCATCTTCAGGAATATCCACTATACAAAAAGCATTTCTCTCCTCTTCTGAATTTAATTCTTCTAATTTAATTTCAGGGTTACACCTATAGACAGTTTTGCATTTTGGACACCTAACATGATAGGTAAAGTCAGCATCTAAATGACCCATAAATCCACATTTACACTTAATGTCCATACATACAGATGTGCCTTTCCATTGAATATGACCAAACACTTTATCTTCTAGCTCTAATTCATAATTATTGTTTTGTTTTTCATTCATGTCAATCACCTCTTCGTAAGAAATAATAAGCTTACTTGGCTAATAAGAGATAGGCTTATGCTAATAGTACCTGTACCAATAAATGTACTCATCCTTAGCTATCCATTCACATATAGAACTATATAATTGCTCTATTCGAGATAACTGTTCCTCATCTTTCAACCTATTAGAATACTTCTTAGCAATTTCAAAACTTGGAATGATAAAAGGAATAAATTCAGAATAATTTGGAGTTACTACTTTATCTTTTATAAAGTGATAAGATACTCCATCTTTTTCTGTTCCAACAAAATGAATAGGGAACTTAAAGCCATCGCTTAACATAATACCTTCTTGCCATATCTCTTCACTTAATTCATCATCTACTAAATGTTTGTTTTTAGCACTTACGCAATAAAAAAGCGGGTTATGATACCCAGATGTGCTGCATACATGAAAGTCTTTTAAAACATCTATATGAGATAAATACAGAAACTCTCTTAAGATACTAGCAGTAGCGCCTGTCATTTCGCGTGCTCTTGTAATAGAAGTACCTTGAAATGTTCCAATAAAATAAATACTGCCCATTTAGTTTGCCTTCTTATAGGTGTATACTAATTTGCTCATAGCGGATAAATAATCTTTTGAATATCCTAAATAAAAATTCCGAAGAGACTTACAAAGGTTAAACCAATCTACTGCTTCTCCTCTTTTAGGCTTCCAATAACAACTTTCTTCCCTAGTCATGTCTGGGAGCTGTTGAGTAAGTATAAATTCTTTATACTTTTTTATTATCCATCTAGATTTATCCGCACACGCCATTGAGCCTTCACATTGTTCAAGAAAGTTTTGTAAGTGTGTTTCAATATAATTATAGTGTCTATATAAAAAATATAAATCCCCTACAGCATTTTCAGAAACATTTGAATAAATCAATCGTAAACAACCTTCTAGTACATCATCTATTTTACTGTTTCCAAACAACTCAAATGTTTCCATATCATCAAAAGCACTTTGATGTTCACTTACAATCGTCCGTATAATATCGCCATAGGCAGCTTCTGTTTCTAAGCGATTTGTTTGTAATATGCTTTCAAAAACGCTATTAAGCGTAGCTTTAATGTCTGTAATCTTGCTCATCTTGATGTCTCTCTTTCTTACATTTTCTTTTATGTAATTTATCCATTAAGGAAGCGGTAAAAGGTGTTCGGTTACAATAGAAAAATTAAAGATAAGCATTCGCGTATTCATTAAACTCTCTAATTGTTTCTTTTGTATAAATCTGTCTGTTGACAGCTTCACTTCTTGGAACCATACGTTTGGACACACTTGTCCCTGTATATAATCTATAACTTGGTACATCAAGTGATTTATATACTCTATTAGCAGTCTCTTCATCTTCAATATAAATTTTCCATCTCATGACAGGGAGAGGTAAAGTAAAACTTGGTGCATACTCAGCAATTTCATAAATGAAATCCATAAGAGGTCTCCTTTTCTGAATATCATAAAAACTAGTATAACTTTGTTAATCAAAAGAATCTAGGGTTTTTTAAGTAATAATTTTTATAAAATCCAGAAAAACAGAAAGAATTACACTTATTTATTGGGTTGGAACACTAAAAAAAGACGCTAATAATGTCTTTATTAGCGTCAAAATATATTTTTGATTTGGTTCAATATAAAGAAACCAATAACAAGTCCCTAGGCTCTCTTGCTACAATTTTTTGTGTAAATTAACTAGTTGCAACAATAAGTCTTGGTGCATTGGAATGTAAGTTTCCATAAATATTTTAAATCTTTCGTACGGTTCCCACGGTTTCCAATCCTCTTCTTCGTCTTCTTCTTCATAAAGCTCCGCTTGTCTTTTCGTAAAAATGGTTCCAAAAGGACCTTCATAATAACCGAGTTCGTGAAACCCGATTTTATTCTGTAGATTATTACTAGTGCGTAGTATTAGCGTGGTTTTTTCTTTTCTTTCTTCCTCGCTAATTGTCAAAGTTACTAGAAAATCACCTTCGTAATCAACGTTTATAATTTCTTTTACCTCATGACCAATTACCCTCATAACATTCCCCCTTTTAAAATCTCTTTTATTAATTATACAAAATATAACAAGGGTATCATATTAAAGAAAGACAAAAAACAAGTTCATTTTAGAGAAACTTGTTTTTTGTAAATATCTCATTAACTTTACGTCTTATTTATTAGATACATCACCAGCAATTATAGCAATGGCTAAAGTATTTGTTTCTTCACTATGTTTGACTGCATACGTATTTATTCCATCACTGTATACAGTGTGTATACCTGTATAGTCTTTTTTAGGGTTACCCAAACCAAGTTCTTTATTAATTAGAATAACCTCTTCAGATGTTAATTTAGGGTCTACAGCTGGGTAAAGAACCAATGACATAAGTGTGCTGTAACCTTTAATGTTGTTTCCAGGATTAATTGTGTTGACTAAAACTTGTTTTACCTTTTCATTTTCTGGGTTTATTGTGACTTCCATATAACTGTCCTGGCTTAGGATAGCCATGCAAACTTTTTCTTTATCGAAAGTCTTACATTCTTGTCCTGAAAAGTTATTTAACTCTTTAAGAGATTCATTATTTGTAGCCAGTAACCATCTATCTTTTAGTTCATCCATGGTAAAGTCAAAGGTTTGGCTCTTACTTTTTCTTTTTTCTTTTTCTTTGGCTTTCGCCTCTTTTTCCTTTCTTTCTGCTTCTTCTTTTTTCTTAGCTTCTAGTTTCCTTTTCTCTTCGGCTTTTTTTTCAGCTTCCGCTTTCTTTTTGTCTTCTAGTTCTTTTTTTGCTTCCGCTTCTTTGCGTGCTTTCTCTTCTTCTTGACGCTTAATTTCTTGCGCTTTCTTCTCTTTCTCTTCAGCTTCTTTTTTCTTAGCTAATTCTTCTGTTTTTTTATTTTCAGCTTTTTGCTTTGCCTCTGCTTCTTTTTTAGTCTGCTCAGCTTTTTTAGCATCTGCCTCCTCTTTCTCTTTTTTAACTTGTTCCTCTTCTACCTTTTCCTTTTTTGCTTGGGCAGCTACTTTTTCATCATTTATTCTTTTAACCTCATCGCTGGTCTGTTCTTTTTTCACAGACACATTGGATGCAGTTTGTGTACTTGTTGAGCTCGGCTCTAACATCAGTGTAAGAACAAGGGAAAGGATGGCTACAGCACATGAACCTGCTGTTATTTTAAATAACTTTTTGACTTTCCCATTCTTTTTAATAAATGCTATAAGAGAAAAGACTCCTAATATTATAGTTAAAAGACAAGTTAAAATAAAAATTGTATAAAAGAAACCAGACTTGCTCGCAATAATAACACTAGCCACAGCAACAGCAAAAGAGATACCCGCTAATTGCAATGTTTTTTTGGTATGCTCCCTCTTTGCAAAGTAAAAGACAATTGCCAAAACTGTCAAAACAATTGCTGCTAATAAACAGAAAACCCATATTCCCATAAAGATACCCATGTAATCGCTCCCATATTTATTTATATATGATAATATTACTCTTTTTTTCTTATAATAACCATACAAGAAATATTTTCATAGGATTTTCCCGAAACTTTTACAATTATAGGACTATTAGCTAGTGGTTATTTATGTTAAATTGTTATAAGATGGTTTTCGCTCCAAAATAATTGACAGGTTGTAGGACAATTTTTAAAAGTTACGGGAGGATTTTAATGAACAAAACAATAAAGGTGCTATCTATATTAATTGCAATTGGTGTTGTTGCTACTCTTGTAATAGCGGCATTATGGCACTTTAATATAACACCAAATCAAAAGAAAGAAGAGGAAGTTAAAATTCAAGCCGAAGATTATCTTAATGAGCACTTTAAAGGAAAAGGATATCAAGTGTATGATGTGTTATATGACAATATGGGGAACTATGGGTATTTTGATTACGCTGCTCAGGTTCGAAACGATGCAGGAACAGTTGATTTTTTAGTTTATTACAACAAAAATACTCAACGTATGGAAGACTCATATACAACCGACAAAGAAGTAAAAAAAGTAAATGAAGATATAAACCCTAAACTTACAACATATGCTAAGAAGTTACTTGGCGATAAAATGGAAATATCAGCAGAATATGACCATGGTCAAGGGAAACCAATCATTATTATGCGTATACATAGAAAGCCTGTTGGTTCAGATGAACACAACTTTTACGACATAGTAAATTATCTTCATACTTATTTAAAAGTAAAACATGCAGATGTTAACTTATTCTATCCAGATAGCAATGTAGAAACAGTATTAAACAAGAGTTACTGATTTAAATAGTAAAAACAAAGCATGCTGACATATTAAGTAGTTCAGTTTTGAAGTAGAAAATGTTAAAAAGCAAACAGAATAACAAGTGGTTTCGCACCATTTTTGGGTACAAAAACACAAACTAAATAGCATATAAAATGGTGCCAGCTTTTTCTGACACCATTTTTAGTCTTATTAGTCATTGCACAATGAGTAATTCATTCATCTTTAACATCTTTAAACAACTTTTTTATTGCATAAATTTCAACAAGAAACGAACCAAATGCACAGCCGATTGCAACTGAAAAGGCTGTTAGAATATTCAAATTATGCTTTAACAGGGCATTTACAATTAAATTGCTAATGAATAAGAATACAAGGGTTAATATAAATCTGTAAAACGATTTCAAGACTTCACCTCCTGAAAAATAGAAGTCACCCATTATTGAAATTAGTTTGAGTCAACATATAAACGGTGCTTATTACAATGAACGCACTTAAAAAGATACCCTTGTAAATCTCCTTCATTTGTAAGCCAATTCTTTAAGTTTTCTTTTGTTATACCATATTCAGCACAAATATTTGTAATATCACCTAATAATTCTTCCTCTAAATGCTCTATTTCTTTCCACCCAACATATTGAACAATTGCACAGAAGTCTCCACAATGACTTAACCAGTATTCCTGTTGCCATCCATAATAACCCGGAGTTCTAAGTGTAAGCTCATCTATGTATTCCTCTTTATCTACTTCATCACAATTAGAAACGTCTTGAAATTCTCCATCATACTTTTTCGCTGCTGACCCATCCGAGATACACCAAGGGCATAGCCCTTCTACATCTTCAATCGAATAGAAAGGACCATCATAAACATATTCGCGTTCAATATTGCAAACAGGGCACTTTGTTTTCTTTTTCTTTATAACATTTAATAATATTGGATTTGGATTGTATTTAAATGTAGGTAATTCCACCATATAAACCTCCTGTAATAAACATGAAAATAATCTTAGTTTGTTGTAAGTAATATTATTGTTACAATGTTTAATAATATCTAAGAATTGAAACAAACTCAAATAATGGTCAATCCCACTTTAAAGCCGACTGTTAAACGTAATTTAACTGAGCCCATTTTTAATTATAGATTAATTTAGCGGAACATTAACTAAAGACATTTTTATAAGTCTCATAATCTCCGCTTTATCATCTTCACTCTTATTATAAGAATCCAAAATGAATTTCACTTGTTTTTCTTTAGGTAGTTTATTAGCAGTTACTTTTGAATCCGAATAAATGGCGTGTAGTATTGATGTTCTTGTTTCATTCGTACATTTATCTCTAAGGATGTCACCTACTGTATCTGCATTTATTGGCATTATTGAGATAATAACATGGAGTTTATATTCTTCCACCAGCTCTTTTGCTATTGTTTCTTTAATAACATGACAAACCGAAGTAGGAATGCTGCCGCATACATCTAGAAGAGAAACCTTTAATTTGCTATCCGCTGTTAGAATTACTTCTACCAATTTATTTTTTCTTTAAACTTTAAGATGATATGATATGTATCTAAGTTCGGGTAAGAAGTTTTCACTTCGTAATTTTGAAAGTCAATTGACCACTCAAACTCTAATTTGTTTTTTATTTCATCAATACTTACAGCGGATAATAGTTTCTCTCCGTACTTACAAAAATGTTCTACTTCAAAATCAGTAAAAGTTTCTTTGCAAAAATTACAATAACCATTACTCCAGTGCTCAAGAATTTCATCCTCCACTACTTGGTATTTCATTTCACCTATCTTTAATTCTATTTGTTTGAAAAGCCCCTGCTTATCTAAAACATCATTGCTTTTCACTACTGTTATTTCATTATGAGCAAATGGAATTACGTTGTTCATGCTAATTTCCTCCTTTGCGGACAACTTCTTATGAATTCCAAAGTTACTTAACTTAGACTTTTTAAGGCTTGTTTAAATTAAATTCCGGTTTACATACATCTATTTTGTATTGTAAAAACTATTATACTAACTTTTAATAGAATATTCTTCTAATATATGTACAAAAGGAGCATCCGCTATTTGTTCTAATTAATAGCGATGCTCCTATATAGGTTGTAGATTTTATTCTAGCGTATGCGCTTAGCTCCTGCATATCGAGGACCAAAATATGAGTTATCTAAACTCGTAACTGTTGTTCCTTTACTGCTGCTTGCATGGACAAAGTTATTGTTTCCAATATAAATTCCCATATGTGATATACCTGGGCGATATGTATTCTTAAAGAAGACAACATCTCCGGGTTGTAAATTAGCTTTACTAATTGATGTTCCATGTTTAAAGATGTCCGCTGAATTTCTAGGTAAGTTCGTAATACCTTCTTGTTGGAAAAGATGCAAGACAAATCCTGAACAATCAAATCCTCTGTGTGTCGTTCCACCCCATACATATGGAATGCCAGTATCTCTTAATGCATGTGCAACAATCCGTTGACCTATTGCTAAACTATCTACACTTTTTTGAGTAGTTTTTACAGGTTGTTGAACATGCTGTTGAGATGGACTAGTTTCTTTAGTATCTATAGCTTTTGCTAAGTGCTGTTTTGTTTGCGGTCCCACTATGCCATCAGCCGGTAACCCTTCACTTCTTTGGAACTTTGCTACCGCTTGTTTACTAGCGGCTCCATAAACACCATCTACACGAGAAGTAGTATAATAATTTAATTCCTTTAAGTCTTTTTGAACTTCGATTACATCATTACCTCTGGTTACTTGTTTAATAATTCTGTTTCCGTATTGGTTAGAGGATGCTTCTGCTGTATGTCCCACTCCCATAGCTACAATTCCTGCTACTAAAAATGGTGCGACTTTCATTGTTATTTTTTTCATAATTACCACTCCTTTTCTATTTATTAATTTCAAAAATAATTAACGCCTTCCTCATTACAGTTTCTTTACAACACGAAGACCAAATGTTACAAAAAAGAAACCGGCAACAAAAGCCCTCTCCTTCCTACTTTAATAGTATTTTAAAGATTCCAGAAAAGTGGTTATTAAATTTGACTATCACAAAATAAATGGTATGATTTTGGAAATTTCACCGAGGGAGGGAAAATATGGATAAGAAACGTTTCAAATCAAATCTTATGTTTAAAATGGCTATAGTCACTACAGCCATCGTTCTAGTAACTGGGTCTGTACTAGGTTACATCTCATCATCATTTGCAAAAAAAGAGTTAATGGAGTCAGGTAAACAAAGACTGTATACACTTAGTCATTCTGCGGTATCTGTTGCTAATAAGACCTATATTGACCATACACATGGTTTATCAACTATTCAATTAGCTCAAGAAATAGCAAAGACTTTGTTCTTGGGACCTAAAGATAAAGAAGGTAAACGAGAATATACAGATTCCGGTTTTAAATTTGGTCAAGATGGTTATATTTTTGCTGTTAACTCAAAAGGGATTGCTACTGTGCATCCTTATTTAGAAGGACAAGATATTAGCCTTAATAAATCTGTTGAAGGAAAAGAATTCATCAAGGAATTAATTCAAGCTAGTAAGAAAGAAAATCAAAAAGACCGTTATGTTACATATAAATGGGAGTATTCCCCTGGAAAGTTTGAAAACAAAATCGCTTACGCAGAGTACTTTAAAGCGTATGACTGGGTAATTATCAGTACAGCTAGCGTTGATGATTTTTACGCACCTATTGATGCATTAGAAAGCAAAGTTAGTGTTACGGTACTAATTATTACAATTATCGGGGTTGGAGCAACCATCTTCTTTGTTAGGAGACCAATTCGCACTCTTAAAAAACTAGCGGATGTATCTGAAGAGTTAGGTGAAGGTCATCTAAATATTAAGCAAGTAGAACACAAATCTACCGATGAAATTGGTCAGCTTGCTCATAATATAAATGTGATGAAAAAGAACTTAGAAGAAATTATTGTAGACGTAAGCTCATCAAGTCATCAAGTTTCTGCTTTTTCGGAAGAACTATCAGCAAGTATTGAAGAAAACTCTGCTTTTACCTCTGAAATTGCTAACTCTATTCAAAAATTATCAAATGCTGCTGAATTAAATAAAATTAAAACGGTAGAAAACATTCATTCTATTAATGAAGTTCTTGAACAAATTCAAGAGATGGTAGCAAAAACTATTGCAGTAGCTCTAAATGCTAATAACAATACTACAAGAGCTAGAAATGGTTATAGTAAAATTGAGACATCTGTTAATAAAATGAAGACGATAAATGGTTCTGTAGAAGAAACCGCTAATTTAATCAATAAACTTAATTATAAAACCGCAGAAATTAACCAGATTGTTATTGCTATTACAAAAATCTCTGAGAAAACAAATCTGTTGGCTCTAAACGCAGCAATCGAAGCAGCTCGTGCTGGAGAAAGTGGTAAAGGATTCTCTGTAGTAGCGGATGAAGTGCGTAAACTTGCTGAACAATCTGCTCAATCTTCTCAGGAAATTATTGAAATTGTAAAAGATATTCAAACTGAAACGCAAGTATCTGCAAGGTTTATGGATAGTGTAAGAACTGAAGTAGCTGAAGGTACTGCATATATTGAAGAGACCGGTAAAACATTCTTAGAGATTGTAGAAGCAAATGAGTCCATTTCAAATCAAATGGAACAGGTTAAAGAAATCGTTGAAAACGTAAATGACGCTACACAAAACGTAGCAACCAACTCTAATGAAATGATTGATACAACTAAGAAAATTTCCGATGACTCTCATAACATAGCAGCTATCGCATCAGAGCAAGCTACTGCTATGAAAGAAGTAGAACAATCTATTACATATTTAAATAACATATTGGAAGAACTACAAGGTAAAGTAGATAAATTCAAAATGTAAAATGAAAGTGCCACCGGTTCAGTGGCACTCTTTTTTTTGTTATATATATTGTTATAATCCACTAACAAAACCAGTTACTGATATATTAATAATGATGATTTGGTTAGGCTATTTGTAAAAGGAAACAATAAAAGAGAACTCTCGTAAATGAGAGTTCCACAGAATTATAGTTTTACTTATCCTCTTTAATTTGTAATTGTTCAGATGAATTTTGACCTATTTCTAATAATTGCTGCAAAGATTGCAGACCTAATTGGTTTATTCTATTAGAAATGGACGCTTCAATTTCCCCTTTAGCCTCAAGAGTTGTTTTATCAAGTTGTTCGTTGTATGCAGATGCCATATACGTAATATTTGATTTTATTTCTGTCACTAAAGATTCAATACCCTTTTGAATAACTTCTCTATCCGCTTTATTAATAGACTTTTTATTTGTTAGAATGTCATTCGATTGCTTAGTTAAATCAGATAATTTATCAGCCAAAGATTTCATTTTCTCATCAAACTCTTGTTCATAAAGTCTTCGTTTACTTATAAATTCGGGTTCTTCAATACCCTTTCCGTTTAGTCGTCTAATCGTTATAGGTATTCCTGAGCCAAGATTTAAAGAACTAATCGCTTCAGCGAATTGCGTCAAAGAAAGTTCCGCTTCAATAATTGCTCCTTCTTCACCAGTGTTAATATATTCGTGACTTAGGCTACGTTCGATATTAGCAGGAGAAATTCTTAAACGAATAGTTTCTTTATGTGGAATACTACTTCCAAATAGTGTTGTTTCCTGACTTCGTGTTGTTCTAGAAAATTGTAATAATCCATAGCTTTCATGAGTTTCTTTTTTTCTTTGTGTCATAATTCATCCATCTCCAATTTTTAGTTTTTATTTTTCGTAAGAAATTTCTACAGTTTTATTTACTAACATAGCTGTAAAAATACGTAAGTTATTAATAGCAATATCTTTATCACTTTCATTAGGAATTGTTGTAATTCGTACTAAATAACCATAGGCAACTTCAATTTCACTTATTGCAATATTTTTGAACTCGTGGTCATTAATAACCTTGTATTCAATAAATTTAATAACAAAAATTAAATCTTTCACAATGTTTTTCAATTCATAATTATTAGTATTCTTAAACGAAATAATTTTTGCTTTTAACTCTTGAAGCGTATTTTTCTTAAAAGATTTAATAGTAGGATTATCTACAACTAATTCTTTAAATAATGCTACTGAGTTACTAGGTGTACTTGAACCTCTAAGGTTTACGTGTGAAGACATGCTGTCATCCTCCTTTTTTATAATTTTACCAGAATAAAGAAATATAGTGTAAAATTTTAAAAGATTTTTCTAATACTTGTAAAATATTAAATATAGTTAAAACTATATAACTTTAATTCTTATTTTAAAATTACGGAGGTAAATAGATTTGAATAACCATGAAATTGATTTTGATATTTACGGTTCTGAATTACAATACGTTACGATTACCCTTGACCCACAGGAAACAGTTGTGGCTGAAGCCGGTCATCTTATGATGATGGAACAAGGTATTCAAATGGAAACCATTTTTGGTGATGGTTCTAATCAAGGGAAAAATGGTTTCCTTGGGAAATTAGCTGGTGCTGGAAAGCGTGTATTAACTGGAGAAAGTATGTTTATGACGGCTTTTACAAATGATGCTACGGAGAGAAAGACAGTAAGCTTTGCTGCTCCTTACCCTGGTAAGATTGTTCCTTTTGACTTGCAAGCTTACGATGGAAAAATTATTTGTCAAAAGGACGCTTTCTTATGTGCTGCTAAAGGTGTCTCTATTGGTATTGCTCTACAAAAGAAAATTGGTACAGCAATATTTGGCGGTGAAGGCTTTATCATGCAGAAGCTTGAAGGAGATGGTCTTACATTTATTCATGCTGGAGGAACACTTGTAAAGAAAGAATTACAACCGGGAGAAGTTCTTCGTGTGGACACTGGGTGCTTAGTTGCAATGACTCAGGATGTTAATTACAGTGTACAAGTAATAAAAAGCGTTAAAACTGCTTTGTTCGGTGAAGGTTTATTTATGGCAACCTTAGAAGGTCCCGGAACTGTTTGGCTACAATCACTTCCTTTTAGTCGCTTAGCAAGCAAAGTTGTAGCGGCTGGTGGCGGTGGCAAAGCTTCTGGTGCTGGTTCATTGCTTGACCTTTTAGACTAAAAAAAGAGCATTCATTTACTTTTATATGTGAATGAATGCTCTTTTTTATAATTCTAATGTTACTTGTTGTTAATACTCTTATGAAACCATTATTTGCTCATGAAGCTTAAATAACTCTATATGCATATCCTTATGTTCATCATATAGTTTCTCTACTTGAACATTTTCTTTCGCATACTCAACAAATTCATGTACTTGAATAATAGTTTCTTTCGGTTCTAACTCTTTAATTTTGTCTAGATGTTTATAGAAATTCAAAAAGTAGTCTACAAACAAAATCCCATCTTCATCTAGACCGTTTTCCTTTGCATCATTGCAGTACCAGAGAATGTAATTTGAATACGGCTTAAATTTTGCTAAGGAGTAAAATTCCTTATGCTTGTCATTTAAACCAAACGATAAATGTTCTATCCATCTCTCATAGAGTTTATCTTTTACATCCACATTTAAATCTTCAAAAAGAATCATGCACTTTTGAAAAAATGCGAGAAGTAAGTTGTGTGTTTCATCATTAGTCATGTCGAATTTCTCTACGTTACCGTAGTAATATTTAGAGAACAGCACTCTTTCAGCAGAACTCACAAATAATTCCTCTAAGAAACCATACAATAAATGCTCGCCTTTTTTTGTAACATAAAAAGATGGTGTCTCTTGATACTTTAACACATACTCTAATCTTTTCTCTTCATATACTTCGTATCTCATTGCGTGGTCACCTAAAAAATGGTCTATCTTGGAACGGAAAGCAGTATTTATCCCCTTTAATGCAAGTTCCTTAATCTCCGTCTTAACTTTATCTTCCATACGGTTCATTTGGTCAGTTTTAAAGGGAAGTATTGTGTTCCAAATCTCTTCAAGCACATTTCCTTTAAAAGGTTTTCCTAAACGATGAGTCGGACTAGTGTTTTGAAGAATCATGTTGAAATACTTATCTTTTAAAAGTAATTCTCCGCTTTCGATTTTTTGTAATGTTTTCTGGTTTGGTTTATATGGTTTTACAGTTGAAGTATGCATATAATCTCTCCTTAGTTTTTAAAGATTATAACACCCTTGTTAAAGAATAGTGAAAACAACAAAGTTAAAACTACTATATCTATATCTCTATTTTCTATATTGTCTTGTCGGAATTGTAGAGTTATAATAAGTTCCATAGTTTCACAAAATTACTATATATACCTATATTATAAAAATGAACAATATTCGTTACATTGAAAGGATGAATCTTATGCAATTGTCCAATAGCGACTATATGTATGCAGCATCTCAATTATCGTCTATAGCATCTTCAGCTGCTAGAACCAACTCAACATTTAACTCAATACGTTCGCAAATATCTACGGCTATAGAGGAAATGGAAGATAACACTGCTGCCATTATAGAAGTACAGCGTGTACTTGAAGGAGTGCTAGATGAACTGAAGGATATGCACTTTACTATCTACACACAAAACAATATCACTAATAGTCTATTACAAAGTATTAATGAAACACTTAAAACGCCTAGCCAAACAGCCGCTAGAGAACAGTTTGCTTTAGCAACAGGATTAATGGAAAAACATAGCTACGACAGAGCTAAATCCTATTTGGAGAAAGCTATTAATTTAGACCCTCTTGTATACGCATACTATACAAATCTCTCTATTTGCAACTATAAAATAGGGAACAACAGAGATGCAGTTATATGCGCAAAAGAATCTCTACTTTATACAGACAATAATGTAGAACTAGAAGCGTACTCCAGATATTTACTAGCAATGGCTCTTTATGAACTTGGACAAGTAGAAAATGCTGTAAGCGAACTGGATAAAGCCTCTAAGATTAGTAAGAAACCTGCTCTGTACTTTTACTATGCGGCTATCTTTTACATAAAACATAAAGATTATAGGGTACAGGTTTTTAATCACTTTTTAATCAAATCTTTTTTTGAAGACCCATCTTTTATATGTTTTGCACTATACGAAAAAGCCTTTGAAAAGATGAGATATGAAGTAAATGATATGATAAATGAATTTAAGTTAATGGTTACTGAAGAACTTGAAGAAATAGCTTCTTCTATCAAGTCCTCTCCTCTACCAACTTATAATTTTGAAGTACCTCAAAACTGTTTAACAAGACCGGATAGGTTCTCATGGCATTCCTACCGTGAAAGCCTTAATAAAAAAGATGATTTGGAATGGACAAGATACAGATACAGTGGGCAATTTCCTACTATGTTGTCTGATAATGTGCATCTTACGTACGAAAACTTTATTACGGTTGTGCGTGACGCGACAAATTATGAATTAGATAAGTGGAAAAGTTTCACCGAAAACGTTTTAACCGCTATTGAAACAAGAAAATTAGAGAATCTTATTAAAATGGATGAAAATGTTTTGAGATTTAGGCACTATCATCAAGAATGGTCTACAACTATACACCAATATACTGAAAGATTTGTATCTAGAGCAAACCAATACATTCAACATATTCATAGAGTATAAATACTATGACCACCAACTGTACCTCGTTCAATGGGACCTCAACTCGTTTAATGAACACAGAAAAAAACCAGGTATTTTTGCTAAACGGGATGAAAAAGAGGCATATGAAAAAGAATTAAAAAAACTGAAATCTGCTTTTGAGGAACCTCAAAGTTTTATGAATTACTTAGAGCAAGAACTAACAGCAGCACAAAATCAGTTAGCGGCAGCTAGAAAGTTTCAAGAGAACTTTAATTCCACATCTTTCCCTGTAGTTAAATAATTTGAGTTACACACTAAAGAACAAGTAAAAAGCCATCGCTTTAATATTATAAGCAATGGCTTTTAATTTTATTTTTTTGTTTCTTTAATAAATTATACGATGTCTGTTTAAGTATCCGTTAAGCGTTATATGTAGTCTCTTTCAGACTTATTACCTCAATTTGTTCACAAAAGAAATACAAACTACCTTCTTCATAATCCTCAATTTCAAATTTCTTTTCTTCCCATCCACGTTCCCTTATATCATTTATTCTTAGGGAGATTTGGTGATGTTCCCCTGCACTTTCTAAATTTATATTTTTTGGTTTTTTAAATTTAAAGGCAGCAGCATACTGCTTGTCATTATATGTAACTATAAAAGTAATATATAATAAAGCAGTTGGTATACCAAATTCAGTAACATAGTTTAAATTAAAGTTCTGAATATGTGTGATATGCTTTAGAGAAAAATCTTTTAAAGTAGTGGTTATAACTTCTATTCCTTTTAACACCGCTGTTTCGCCCTCCTCAACATCTATCTGATTATGAATTTTGTTGTTAACAGTTTCATAAAAGGCTTTAACTTTATCAAAATCCGAAAACTTGTCAAAAATAATTAATTCTTTTTGGTAGTTCATAATTACTTTTTTTATAAAAGGAATTGCTCCGAATACTATTCCATCATTGTAGTTTAAGCTATCTATTTTCTCATATTCAAACTTACAAGTTTGACCTTTGCCAAACATAGAGTCTGCGCAAAACCATACTTGTTTATCAGTAGCAACTAATAGTCCAGACCTACTTGAATTTTCTAGTTGGATGCTGCAATAAACATAGGATAAAATTGTTTCTTGTTTATTTAACATCTTTTTTAATTTATCGATGCTCATCTTCATTAATTTTCCTCTTTCTAACAAGTAAATATAAGCTTACCCTAGGAGTAAGCTTAATATGTTTTATCTAAAATATGTATTTCATTCTGCAATTTGAGCAACTTTAGTTACAGGAGCTTGTTGCGTTGTATCAGCTCCCTCTAGGATAGTGAGAATTTCCTTGCGCAAAGCTTCATCCATTTTAGATGGGTTCTCTTTAATTAAGCGCAATACATGTTTTACACTTTCTTCGTGCTCTTTAAATGCGATAGGAAAATAAACTGCTGCGCGATAAAGTTTTTCCGTATCTCTGTCTTGGTAAGCCTGTTCTATCTTTTCTCGTGTAAAGTGTTGACTTGCCATCTCCATCTCTTTTTTATTCATCATTTTGCCCCTTTTCTTAGCTTCTATGTAGAATGTTATCTATATTTATTATACTACGAAATTATAGAAAGGAAAATACCGTTTAAATTACCATGTTTTTATGAATATAGACTACTTACTTATTTTTGTGTTTTTTAGTTTTCTTCTTCGTTTTCTTCTCTGATTTCTTCTTAATTAGCTTGCGAAGAACAAAATACACAAGTACAACTCCTGCATTCAAGAAAACCATGTTAATGACCATTAATAGTATTGTAAATGTACCATAAGATACTTGTGAACCAAATAACGGAATATTAAAACCTTCGTCAATAGATAAATCATTGTACAACTTCATTAGCGGTGAATACCCGTAAAGAGAGTAAATAAAAACAAATGGTGATATTGCAATGTTACCAATAGCAGCAATAACCCAAAAAATAATATTAAATTTTTTCATATCTAATACCCTTTCTTTATTTAAAATACATATATAGACTTTTAGCGACTGTTAAACACTTTACTTAAAAGCTGCGTTTTTAAGTATTAAAGTCATTGTTAATCTTAAAGAGAAAATCAGTATAACCTTTTACAAACTAACAATTTAATTTTTGGTTACTTAAACCGTAAATACTTGCCAAACTTAGAAAAAACATAGAAAATAGACTATATAAAAATAGTTTAAAGAACGGAAGGAGATACATATGACACTTCAGGATATTCAATTATCTCTTCAGGAAAGAGCAAAGAAAATTAATGCCTCTATTAATTTCAAAAATGGTTGCGTGGAGTATTGTTACATAGGTGGTTACAAGCCTTGTAGTCTCTTTTCGAATGTATCTATAGAGAACAATGAATTGATTATTACTCCTTTTCAGTATGAACATAACGTTGATGAGAAAAAATGTATTATTTTTATGGATATCCTTGAATACTGGGTGCAATACGCCATTAGCCAAAGAATTAATAATTTAACAATTCAAGATGTATCTCTCTGGGAAAAAGATGTGGATATTGAATTGTTTTTGTCCATTGCCGTAACAGCTGGTTTTACCATAGACCACAATAAAGATATAGCTACTTTGCATATAAATGACTATTCATCCTCTAGAGAAATGGTAACTACCATAGAAGCTTTTGCTGATGACATGTTTGCTACTAAACCTTATGGTCGTTTTCAATGGAATCCATGGTATTCTTTATATGAGAAACATGAATTTTTTCGATTCGTTGGATACCTAAATAGCTTTATGGTGAATTTGCGGTTTTTCCGAGATAAACATGAGTGTTATTTTGAGGATATAAAAAATGAAGTTAAGGTTTTTTTCACTGAAGAAACGTTATCTAAGGAACTTCATTTATACTTTAAAGATTTATTAGAAGAGAACAAAATGAAAATACTAATTGACCCTCCTGATAAAAAGCTATATTTGTTACTAGAAATTCTACCTACTACTTATAATTTTACTAAGAGTAAAAATGTGATGCTTTCTCTATTGGATGAAGGTTATCATTACAACGATATTGAAGAATATTGTATTCAATTATTACACGAGCATGAACGACAAAAATTTATTAATAATGCACGATACCTTACTAATGACATGCGACCTAAGTACATTTCAGTTAAAAATGATGGTCTTGGTTTCGGACGCTTTCATATTCTCAAGAACGATGCTTTTGTGAAATTCCCCCATCACTATTTACTACTTACAAATGAAATAGATGATGATTCAAAGCCTAAATATGTTATCTTTAATACAAAAGAAGAAATGGTGTCTTATATTCAAGAACAAGCAAAACTAATTGTCTTACATACACTTAAAGACACATAAAGTACTAATCAACGTCCTAAGGAGTGAAAAAATGAAGCATGAAGCCGCAAATACTACGTCGTGTGCGAGGAATAAACAGACAATCCCTGCCCTCATCAGCATCATTAAGGAATTTACAGAAGAGCTGCATGACACTTCGGTATATGGACGTTTTGAATGTTCACCTCTTTATTCAAAGTTAAGTAAACATGAATTCTACGGGTTTTCGGGTTGGCTAAATAGCTTTCCTCTATACCTTTCATTTTATAAAAAGGAAGACAGTTATTATTTTTTAAGTAAGCCATATAGTAGTAAAGTATTCTTTACACCAGATACACTTCACAAAACCCTTCACAAATACTTTGAAGATTTATTGGAAGAGCACCGGTTTATCATACTACTAGACCCTCCTGTACTTGAATTGGTAAAGTTCATTGGTGTTTTCCCTTTGAAAAATAAGTTTTCTAGTGGAAAAGAACTCATGAAATCACTTACTAGTGAGGGATATGACTACAATGAAATTGAAGAGTATTGCATAGACCTGAAAAAAGAACATGAAAAGAAGAAAAAGCAAATGAATAATTTGCATTACTTAAAACACAATATTAATCCTTTATATTTCTCTATACAAAATGATGAGATTGGTTATGGATGTGGTCGGATGTCAGGGACGCATTGTTACATAAAATTTAAAAATCACTATGTTTTGTTAACGGACGAGGACAGTGACTCAGAAGAGCCTGCTTACATCATTTTTGACTCTAAACGAGATATGAGAACATGGTCCCTTAATCAAAACAAAACCTTTAAATAGATGATTTAAGCTTTCAAGGAATAATAAAGTGAAAGCTCAATTAGATTGGAAAGCTACAAAAGGAACAAATTTCTTTGGTACGGACTAATAATAGCAGGGAGTTTAACTTCGCTTATTGCCATTTTACTATTAACCGGGTTATATGACCCCTACGCTAAACACATTTAAAACTTTATATAAATTTGGTCTTAATGAGGTGCTACGTGAGAGTAAATGTTTATAGAAACTTAAATACCAACGAGCGGTATATTACCAGCAAAAAGCTTCTAACAACTATGTTAGAGCCGCTTGATAAAGAAAATATACATATATCCTTTGGCTTAACAAAAGAATTCAGTTTAGATGAAAGATGTAAGAAGAAACCAACTATTACTGGAAAAGTCGTTGCAGACGTAACATGTAGCCGCGATAAGGATATATCCATTTCGCTATTTCCTATATTGTCCCAAGACCTCTCAGTTGGTGCTATTAAGGGCTTTGTAACCACAGCATTACCTACTCTTTGTAAATGGATTGAGAAACAGACAATTAAGCCTGATACGGCTATTGTAGGATACGAACAACTTATTATAGAGTGGAACGGGAAAGAATATTCCTTTCATCAAGTGACCTTCTTATAACTTACTAGAAAATTAAAAGCATTGCTCCGAGATGTTGGAGCAATGCTTTTTTTATTATGTCTATATGAAATCATCTCATGTTCGCTTGTATCTCTAAATCTGTTTTTACCTTTCGAACAGCATGTTCAACTTTTAAACTACGTCCTAACCATCTCATTGCTGTAAGGCGTTGCTTTTCATCTTCAAAAGATTGTTCTACTGTTTGAAGATGCGGCTCTTCTATTATTTCAGCTAGCTTCTCATATTTCATTCTAGAAAAGCTATCCATACCAAAAGTTTTTAGGTTAGCAAAGTCTTTAAACTTCAACTTCTCTAGCTTTCTCTTGTTCAAGCTCTCAATTTGCTGTTGGCACCGCTTATTTACACCTTTCTCTGATGTAAACTGTAGTTGTCCTTCCCACTCCTTACCATCCACATGATATTGTTTTCTGTAGTCAGGGTCTTCTAGAAACTTCTTAACAAAATTATGATATGGAACACTTGTTACTTTGTTTTGAAACTCTTTAAAATACTCACCTATAAGAGCTTTCTTTTTTCCATCTTTCTCAAAACTATGTACTAAAATTCTTACACAAAGAAAGTATTCTTCTTGGTCTTTTAGTGCATATAAGGCTGCTTGCTCGTCTTCTTTAAATTGAATTTGAATGTCTCCTTGGGTATGCACCTGATAAACATATTTCAACAATATCTCCTTCTTCCTATAAAACTATTCTATTATTCTATAATACCATTTTTTGAATAGAAACAAAACGTATGTTCTCCCCTCATTAATAAAAACAGGCAAGAGCATTAACTCTAGCCTATTTTACAAAGTTAATATTGATTCTGCCTCACATCTAATGGCATGCATCTGTTTTATTAATGGATGTGTCTTGTCGGTAATTATATAAGATTGAAGTGAACGTTTTCCAAATCGTTTATCGACCATCATAAATGCTAATACCAAAATATCCGTTGATGCTTGAATATCTCGATAAGACATTTGTGGGTATTCTACGAACACATCATATAGCCTATCCGGATTAAATATCCCTCTTGCTTCTAAAACGTGCATTGATAGGTCTTCAGCGGGTATGTCATTTTCTTTTACTTCGTCAAAGTACGTTTTTATATCGTCTGGAAATGCTAAATCAGTGTTAGCGTGAATTTCATTCCATAAGGCATCATGTTCTTTTAGAAAGTTAGCGGTAGAAGCATTAAATAATTCTTTTTTATCGAATGTAATCCAGACTCTTCTTTGCTCTCCTACTGACACATTATAGTTTGTCATATGTATTTCTAATCGATTCTGTAACTTGTCGGCTAATAAGCTCTCGACTAACTTCTTTGTTTTGGACCATCTCATGTTGTTCACCCAGTTCTCTTTAAGTATTAAGAATATCTTACCTTATTTTTTATCAGAATGCAGAATATTAGACGAGTGAATTTGCTATAATGACAAAAATAATACATGTTTAAAGGAGATACTCCACAAATGGAACAAAAAGAGTTATCGCTCCAAGAGCTAGAAGAAATTAAAAAGTGGGAAAACGACCAGGAAGACATCTTGTTTTGGGAGAAATGGGCTAAAATCCCCTTTGCTGTACTGGATAAGCTAACACCTGCTTTTATACATAAAAAAGTAAATGTTATTATTGAAGAATTGGGGAACTACGTGAACAAAGGCAGCAAATATCTTGTGAAGCCGAAATTAACGTTAAATAAGTTCGGCAACTCAATTGCCCTTGAAGATGTAAAACACCTTAAAATAGGCGAAATGGATGCTGTAGCAGATGCCATTATTCAATCCAGAAAGAAATTTGCAACTACCCAAGGTGCTACTACAGGTATTGGTGGTATTTTCACATTAGCAATAGATATACCTGCTCTTCTAGGTACTTCATTAAATGTCCTTCAAGAAATGGCTATTTGTTATGGTTTTAACCCTGAAGATGAGAATGAAAGACTATTTATAATTAAATGCCTACAGTTTGCATCTTCTGATATTGCAGGAAAGCAGACTATACTTAATGAGATAAAAGACTTTAGCAGCGGGGAACAACGAAACAATGGACTTTCTCAGGTTCAATCATGGAGAGAAGTTATTTCGGTTTATCGGGACAACCATGGGTGGAAAAAGCTTTTTCAAATGGTTCCCATTGCAGGTATTGTATTTGGCGCATACCTTAATAGACAAAGCATTAATGATGTAGCCGAAACAGGAAAAATGCTTTATAAAAAGCGTAGAATTTTGGATAAATTAAATTCTATTGAAGAGTAACTGCGTGATGTAAAAGAGCTATTCACTTCTGCACAATAACAGAATAAATAAATAGCCCTTCTTACTTCATCTTTCCTTAATCAAACTCTGCATAAGAACCTCCAGGTAAAGAAACAACATGAAACCCACCCTCACCTATTAGCTCCCAGCCTTCATAATAAGAACTATTATGAAAAAGCTCTAAATATGTTTGGTCATTAAACTCTATAATTAAATCTGATACATGTTGATAATGATGAATATTCACTACAACCTTTTTTTCTAGTAGCTTCTTTAGTTTTTTTAGACCTAAAACAACTACATCTGATGAACCATATAGAATGCCCTTATCAGAACTTATTCGCCATGAGCATTCAACTACTAATCGTCCATTAGGAAAACATACTGTTAATGAACGGTCATCATCTACAAGTATCATTTTAACTTTTTGATTTACAAAAAAAGAAAAGTCTACACTACTCTTTTTTCTATTCATCATTTATTCCCTCCACTCTTACTCATTCCCAAAAGAATATTTGCTAGTTCTTCAGCAAACTTACGCATTTGAAACCTCACAAATAAATTTAGTAGAATTTGAACCTCTTCCGGTTTTGTAAAGATGTAAACTGGATAGGTAGCTATTTTAATAATTTTATTACGACTTGGGTCCTGATTGTTATCTGTATATACTCTTACACCAAGAACCTCACCCTGATAATAAAAACGAAAGATATAGGTTTGCACCTCTACCTCTCGATTAAACTCCGTACGGTCAAACTTTATTATCTTAGCATCGGATAACTTAGCTCCCCTTAAAAAATGGGTAGCTATTTCTCCTAAAGTAAGAAGATATTTAAATTTATTTTCACTTTCATTAAATTCATGGCTAATAAAAGATGACCATTTTTCATTCCACTTGTATACTATTTTTGCGGATTCAGCATCATAATATGTCCGGTCCTCCATTGAAGATAATTGCCTAATTTCCATATTCTTTCTTCTTTAATTGGTTTACTGTTTGGCAGAGCATGAGATTTATTTGATAAAATTAATTTTACTTAATCTCAATTCCTACAGTCGCTGCTGAATTTAAGTTATAATGCGTTACCACTACAAATTTACCTGGTTTTAAAGGTTCTTCAGTACCGTCATTTATTTTGACAATTTTATTTGTATCAAAGGTAGCCTCAGCTGTTAGTTTTTCATGAGGTTTTAAGCTGTGTTCAACATATTCCTGCGTACAAATTTCTGCTATTAAATCCCCTTCACCTTTTAGGTGCATCGTTGTATGGTAATCAGTTATATTAATGCCTAATTTTCCTACGCATGGGTCTCCACCAAATTCATATGTAGAATCTGAAGTATTCTCTACCGAAGCTTTTACTTTAATTTTCTCACCTATTTTGTACTGTGCTTTGTCTGTTTTTACCTCATACTTTAATTCTTTAATTCTAAAACTATGCTCATTAAATTTTTCTTGTTGAGCATTTGATGTCACTGGCTTTTTAGTATCTTCCTGTGCCTTATCTGTTATCTCTGCTTTTCCGCAACCTGCTAATGAAATAACTACTGTCGCTGTAGCTGCCAATAAACCTAATTTACCTTTCATGTAAGCCAACTCCCTTGTTATAAAAACAATTTAAATCTGTTCCACACAATTGTGTTGCTATACATTTCGGCTTTTGTAGTTAAAGTCTTTTTAAAGAAGATTATATTACCCTTCCACTTTTAAGCAATCTCTTTTTTCTAATTTAAATTATAGACAAAAGGCTATTACAAGTAAAAGTTGCACCTATTAAAGTTACTTTGCAATACTAATTTTTACATTTTAATACTAGACTATCTGTTTTTTTATTATCACATATTGATTGTGACTTTGTTTTTCTTTTTTAAGTTTTTTAACATATTATAAAAGTTTTATCTCATATTTAAAATCCAGTTTATAATTTATCCAAATGGGGGTGATTCTTTGTTTACTATCGTAATTGGAAAAGATTTTGTTGGTAAAAAGAGCTTTATTGCTCAGCACTTAAAACTAAGATATTCCGAGCATAATATTTTCACGTTAGATACTAACGGAAAGTTAACTGATATATTGGAACAAGAAGGATTACGAGTAACGAAAAACCTTAAAGAAGCAAATATTATTGTCTCTGACAATAATATACACACATTAACTGATACAGAATTAGCAGACAAAGACCAAGTATTTTTTATTTTAAGCGGTGAAAATATAAATAAAGATATGGTTAATAAAGCGGAGCAGGTCATTTTATTCCCTGTTCAAAATTGCGAAAAGGTTAGTGAAGTATTAGATATTCCTGTTGAATACTTAAGAGGATTAAAGCATTATGAACCTATTACAGTAATTTAATTACACCTGTTATACTATCTCTGTATACAGAATTAGCAATCTTTTGTGGTTATAGCATTCAATTAAAATGTTAATTGGATGCTTTTCATTTGGCTCTTTTCGGATTGAATGTTGGTTTTTAATAAAAAATATGACTTGAATTATTCAGGTCTTTCATTTATCTACTTATCAATAAATCTTCAACAGCCTCTTCAATCGAGTCAAAGAATTTCTTCCCAGTGAACTTTACAGTACTAAATGTATTATTTTTGTGCTCATAAATTTAGTAAAATAGTTTGCCGCTGGCAAAATTACTGTTTATGAGATTTTTTACATTTAAAAGAATTTTAATAAAAAGTAGTGGTATTATATATTAGGTTAAGGTGAGAGGAGTAGAAGAACATGCAGAAATTTTTAATTGTACTAGGTATTATTATGTTTCCTGTTGGTATTTATTTAACTACAATTGTACCAACTGCCGGTGTTTTTATAGGTCTTGGAGGTTCATTACTTGCAAGTATCGTTGGTGCATATAACTACAGCAAAAAAGACACAGCAAACAAGAACTGAGTTCATGTTGCTGGTCTTTTTTATTTATTTTACTCTACTGTTTTCTTTAATACTCTTACTCTTACAAAAGCATATAACCATGTAATTAATGCGAAAGTTCCAAAGAACGCTAATAAATGATGAATGCTATTTGCAATTGTTGTAGCTTCATCGGACGATATAGCTGCTCTAAATGCTTCAATTGAGTATGTCATTGGCAACCAATTATGAATGACATGTAATTGTTCTGGAATAAGTTCAATTGGGAACGTTCCTCCAGTTGATGTAATTTGACTTATTAATATTACAACTGCTAAGAATCGTCCAACGTTTCCTAGTGGTTTAACAAGCATTTGAATAAGAGCAATAAACGTGATACTTGTTAGTAACGTTAGCCCTACAAATTGCCCTAAATGTTTTACATGAAGACCTACGACTTTAATTAATACAGCATCTACGATTAATGACTGCATACACCCTACAATAACAAGGGTTGTTAACTTACTGAAGAAAAGTCCGAATCCTGTTTTAGGAACCGCTGGTGTTTTCCTAATATCAAGAACTATAGTTAGCATAAGTGCCCCAATAAATAAACTAATAGATATCATATAAGGTGCTAATCCCGTACCATAGTTAGGCACTGCATGTAACACTTCTTTTTCTAATTTTACTGGTTTTGCAAACATTTCTTCTGTTTTCTTGGTCGGATTAAATTCTTTTGATTCATCCGCTGCGTCTTTAAGTTTTGTCGTCAATTTCTTACTACCGTCTACCAAGTCAGCTTCTCCATCTTGAATCTTTTGAACACTACTTACGACAGTTGACCACCCATTGTTTAGTGTAGAGTTTCCATCTGCTAGTTTTTGAGAGCCGTTTACTAAAGAACGACTACCCTCATGAATTTTTGCTTGAGCTGATTGTAATTGAGAAATTCCAGAAGTTACTTTTGCCTGACCATCAGATACTTTGCTCATATTAGTAGCAATAGATGAGATTCCGCCTTGTATCTGACCAGAGGAAGATTCTAATTGTGTTAACCCATTTGTAATAGCTGCACTAGTCCCAACTAATGTTTGAAACTCCACGTCAGTTTGTAATTCAGGATGTTTAGCTAAATATTGTTTTAGTCCCTCCGTTAATTGTTCGGAACCCGCTGTAGTTTTAGCTACACCCAGCGTTAACTTTTTGGCTCCAGTGGATAACTGATTTGCCCCATTCTGTAATTGATTAATTCCTTGATTAACCGTAATTGAACCCTTTTTTAAGTCTTTAAAACCATCTAAAGATTTACCGATACCATTATTTAATTCCGATGCACCTTTATGTAATTCTATTCCACCGTCTGATAAGGCTTTTACATCGTTAGATTTATCTTTAAGTTCGGTTAACAGCTCTCCAGTTCCATCATGAAGTTCTTTTGCTCCATCTGTTACCTTCCTAGAACCATCTGCGGCTTTAACAAATCCATCTGAAGCATCTTTAATCTTTTCAAAAATAACATTTGCATATTGTTTTGAAATGCTATTTGACACTTCTACTTTAATTTCTTCTGCTGCTTTTTTATTAATTTGTGAAGCAACGTAGTTAAATGATTCATCTTGTGTATACGTTAACGTTGGATGAACTGGTTTTTTATCATTTAATGTACCCACATCTTTAGAAAAGGTTGAAGGAATAGTAATGACCATGTAATAGTCATGTTTTTTAATTCCCGCAGATGCTTCTTTTTCGGAAACAAAATGCCATTCAAACTTTTGGTTTTCCTTTAATTCTTTTACTAAGTCTTTTCCTGCGTTTATTTCTTCTCCATCTATTTTAGCGGCTTTATCTTCGTTAACTACCGCTACAGGTAATTTATCTACATGTCCATAAGGGTCCCAAAACGCCCACAAGAACATACCACAATATAGAATAGGAATGAAGAACAATCCAATTATTGAAAGTAACATCATTTTACTTTTAAAGATAGATGACCATTCTTTCAAAAATAACTTAAATACCGACAACTTGTTCACCTCTTTAATTATTGACCATTTTTATAGTTTGGTCATTTCTACTTTCATAGTCTTCATCCCTATATTGCTAAGACCTTTTAACTTAGTTTAAAAATGTTGCACAAAAGTTTGACTTAACTTCCTTATGATGGTAAATTATGTGGGCATTAAAGCAACAGCCAATTGAATTGGCAAACCTTATAGATTTTTACCCCCCATGTACGGGTTACTCCAGCAATGTGAGTAACCTTTTAAAATTCTCTTTCCCTGCCTTTTAGCTATATTAAGTAGTCTATATAACTTGTTTTTAAGAATAAAACATATAAAAAAAGCTTATGTATAAACATAAGCCTAAAATGATTATTGTCTTGCTAAACACTCTTTATTAAGATTTTCCACTAATGCTCTCATGTGCTTTTGAACTTTTTTATAAAACTCTATTTCTGTTTCCTTTTTGTCTAACAATAGGAATTCTTCAATATATACGCGTAAATAATTTAAATTCTTCTTAGCAACAAAAACATCGTATGCTTTCTCTTCATCATCGTTATAATGTTTTAATTCATTTAGGAACCTGTTATTTAAAATTTGATAAGTTAACTCATACGCTTTTTCCGCTGCATCCACGGAATGACCTTTCTCTCTTTCGAACTCCACAATGTTTTCTTTTCCTTCTTCTACATAGTCTAACAATTCATCTTTATAATTCATTTTATGTTTGCTCCTCTTCATTGTTTTTTTGCAATTCTAATTAAACTATACCTCTTAAAATTTATTTAAGGATAAAAAAGTGAGCAAAGTACTTATTAAAAAAATATTACCCCAAACTAAGTATTTAAATCTACTATTTTAAAGGTTATGCGATGGTACTTGTAGTAATATATACATACATTACTACCGAGGGAGTGAGAACAGCATGAAATCGACAAAACGAAATATTGGTTTAGTTGCTGGTTTAGCATTAGTCATTTTATTAGCCATACTAGGCTCCAACTACTATTTCAATTCGAAGTTGCTAGACGAAGCAAGCCATGGTTGCTACCAGAATGGTGGCACGCCTATTATCAGTAAGGATGCTATGCTTATAAGTTATTCATTTGAATGTAAGGTAGAAAAGATAGATTGAATTTATCTTTTCTACTTTTTTATAACTAAGAAAGAATATTTGCAAGAGCTTGTACATATAGTAAAGTAAATGCTGTTATCGGAGACCTTATAAATATTTTTTCTCTATTTTCTCTAAAATGTTTTAAAATACTAAAAAGTTTTAGATTGGGGAAATGTAAAATGTTTAAAGCGATTGTATTTCATGGTCGAGAAAACCACCATCAAGTAACGGAAGATGTAGTTTTCTTTTCTAGTAGTGAAAGCTTTTCAAAGAACTACGGTATTGTCAGACCTTATAAACTTTTCTTAAATAAGCCGTTTAATACTTCCTCAAAAGAAGATATAGAAGCCTTATTACAAGTAGTGGGTTCTTTAAAGGACAAATATAATGATAGCGCTTACAACACGTTTGACGACTTAGTAACATCATCGCTGCTTTATAATGATACATGGAAATTATTTAAACCATACGTAGGAGATATTAGAGAACTAGGATACGATGGCATGATTATATATGAAAATGGAGTTCAAAATTATGTGAGTTTTGACTCTTCAAAATATAAACTTTGCAATCCTAAACTTCAATTAGCTATAGCCTTATAACAGCAATTAATACGTAAACAATACACTTGATTTAAAGAAAACACTTGTCTCTCATGCATATATATGGACAGGTGTTTTGCTTTTTTTATAAAATAAACATAGATATAAAATCAATGTAATTGATTATTACATGTGCTATTTGATATAATAGTCTCGTTTTTAACATATTTGAGGAGGAACATTTTTATATGTCAATTGAAGTAGGCAGCAAATTAAAGGGAAAAGTAACTGGAGTTACTAATTTTGGAGCTTTCGTAGAATTACCTGGAGGTTCTACTGGTCTAGTACATATTAGTGAAGTAGCTCATAGCTACGTAAAGGATATTAACGACCATGTAAAGGTAAACGATGAGGTAGAAGTAGTAGTATTAAGTGAAAGAGAAGGAAAGATTTCTTTATCAATTCGAAAAGCTACACCAAAACCAGTTGAAGAAACTACTTCATACAGTCCAAGACCACGTAAAGAATTCAACCGCTCAAGAGACAATCGTCCAAGAGATAATCGCTCAAAAGGAAACTTTGCAAAACCGAAAGAGACTTTTGAAGACAAATTATCTAAGTTCTTAAAGTCTAGTGATGAAAATTTATCATCACTTAAGAAAAACACCGAAACAAAACGTGGCGGTAGAGGCGGCAGAAGAGCTTAATTTGCTGTTTATTTATGAATATAAAAGGAGGCAAACCCTTGCTAGATGATAGCGGGTTTGCCTCTCTTTGTTATAAGTATATAAAACAAGATATGTAATTATGTAACTATGTAAAACTTATGAATATGCAATATTCTTTCTCTTTACTGTAGCGGCGTGCTCTTTTGGCTATCTATATGGTTACCATCTTCATCTACTTGCACAGAGAATCCTGTGAAACCATAGCCTTTACTTTCTAACCATTCTAGAAACTCGTCAAGAAATTCCTCGTGTGGAACCTGGTCTGTGTCATCTGCTGTCAAAATTACACCATCGATTTTCACCAAATATTTTTCTCTCAATATAATTCCTCCAATATACTGTTATTAGGCAGAGTAGCTCTTTGTATAGTAGTTTAACTATAAAAGAAACTCCAATATACATGCTACACATATTGGTTCGTATATTCAAATGATATGGTAAAAGGGGCTATGACTTAGAGAGTCAAATAATGTTCTCTTAATAAGGATTGAATGGTTTTCATGGCATCTAGCGCATGTGTAATCCAATGTGAATGAAAACTAAATTTTAGTTGCCAAAGAGCCTCTAGTTCTTCGCCCTTTTCATACAGCATAAGACCTTCTTTAACATCCTTGTATATATCTAAGATATCATCTGATAATGAACCCTCTACTAGTGAGTCGTTTGTATAAGGGTCATAGACCTTCTGATAACTGTCTTTCTCGCCAAAACTGATATTTGGTAACTTTATCTCTACACGTAGTATAGTTTCCGATTCTGAATCAACAGTAGGAAATCGTAATGCCTCCATATACAGCGCAGATAAACGTGTTAATAGTTCTTCTAAATCACAGTCTTCCCATGTAGTAAGCTCTTTCTCTATAAGATAACAGTACCCTTTTGCCATTTCTAAAATTAGAGATTTTTGCAAATAATCCATTATAAAAACCCCTCCACTATACTGCAATTTAACTTTAATTTAAAAAGTTAATAGCTCCTTTAATGCTGATTCTATTACTTTGTGTAAGTCGTACTCCTTATAATTGTACAAAGTTCCTGAGCCCTTCACATACCCTGTAAAGTAGTACCATAAATCAATATCGTGGGCATAAAATTCGTCATCAAATTTTGCGCCTTCATAATCTATTGCAACTTTGGAACGATAATCTTTCTCTAAACAATCATTATAGCTTAAGTCTTGTAGTTCATCGCCATCTACGTCTCTGCAAACCCATATTCTTAAGTTTTGCTTGTTATTTAGCGAAAAAGCTTCTTTGTACGCCTCTTGAAAAGCCAATGCATACTTCTCCGCTAACTTTTCTAAATTAACAATTTCAGGTTTTAGCTCTTCGTTTATTCTAGATTCAGGAATTAAGATATACTTGTTATCGTCTTTATTCTTTTTCCGCTTAAAAAAGTTTTTCATTGTATTACTCCTATTTTATTCTGTTTTATAAACCTCCAACTGCCTTAAACGGGTTAAGGCAGTTGGAGGTCCTATGGGTTTAAATATTAAACAATTCCTAGAGGTTAGACGTTAGAATTGTTTGATTCACCCTTTTTAACAATTTTCTTAAATACAAATGCACAGATTAACAGGTATATAGCATAAATAATAATTGTTGCTGCTATGTTAAACACCAAAGGAATTGTACCCATATATGAATTACTCGATGCAGAACTAAACCACTCCATTACCGCTAATAGCAATACAAAACTGGTAATTATCATAGCTAAAAGCCCTTTTTTAGCATGATTGAATTTTTTTGTAAAAACAATACCTATAATTAAACTAATAATAGCAGAAGCAATAACAAGAGCTAAATACACATTTGCTATTGTTTGGACATCCATATTATATTGGACACTCATTTTTTTCACCTCCGAAATTTATAAACCATATTATTCCATTATAAACATATTATACTTCTACTTTTCAATACTATATTGCCATTTATTTTTCATCAGTTTCTGCTAATTTAGTGCTTTGTTTATGTACAAAGTTGCTATTGTAGTAATTCGCCCCATCTTTATAAGTATATTTTTCTTTGTTTGTAACAGTAAGTGTATTGCTCTTTTCATCTAGCTTATACATGGTATATATCCACTGAGCCTCTGTGTTATCGTAAAATGCTGTTTGATAAAAATACGGTTGGACCTCTTTTACTGATGTTTCTGTAAATAGAAGTGTATCAGAGTCATCTGTAACGTTTTTCAATTTTACTAATTTTTCATTTTTAATTAAAAAGATATATCCCCAATTTGTGTTGCTAGATTCGCTTTGTCCCACTAACAACAAGTCTCTTTTTCCATCTATTACTTTAATAAGTGCGGTATCTTTATTTATTGTAAGGTTACTTAGTTTAATTTTCTGTTTCTCTTTTCCTTTGCTTAATAATACAAGGTTGTAGTCGCCACTATATAGGGTATCTCCTTGAGCGGTGCTAGCGTACTGACTTTTCACTACTGTTTTTTCTTCTTTAACGGGTTTTATTTTAATTTCATACTCCTTGCCCTCTTTATCTTTAATAACTCCTGTAAATCTTTCTACATTCTTCAGAGTCTTTGACTTATTAGCTGCCTCTTTATTTGTTTGAGTCACACTATTTTCTTTTTTAATCGGTTCTTTTTTTGTGTCCTCTTTACTACACCCAAAAAGAAGACTTGTACATAAAAAGGTAAAAACTAAAGGTTTAAACTTCATACTATCCCCTTCCTTTCTTTTCTAAATTCCTATCAATAGTATCGTTCCTTTTAAAGATGAGTGGATTAATTATTAATTAAGCAAAGGTATAAATACTTCTTATCTTTTCACCTATTTTTTTTATTTCAATTATAATATTTAAAAATAAGGAGAGATTTGTATGAATGAAAACATTCGTTTAGGTTCAATTATTCAAGACTGGCATGAGGGTTCCTTAGTAGGTACGTATAATGTTACCTTGGTTCCTTTAGGAGGTATGTTGGGAAGCAAATATGCCTTGGTAAATGTTAATGGGGATGGACTAGTTAATGGATATTTTAATTCGTTAGATGAATTAGAAGAAATGATATCCGAAGAACAATCGTGGAAAGTTTTTAATATTGATTTAGAAAAGCTTATTACTCATCACATTGAACTAACTAAAAAATAAAGAATAATAATATTAAGGAGAGATTAATATGTTTACAAAAGAAGAAAAAGAAAAATTACAAAAAATGAACGAACTTTTTGGAGAAGTAGAAGATATTTTCGATACATTTTCACCTGAAACAAAAGAATACATCCTAAATTACCATAATGAAAATAGCAGCTTACCTCATTGTATTCGTTGGGGGATTACTGGAACAGACGAATTGTTAAGAGAAGAAACTGTACTTGATATTGGTACTGCTTTTACAGTTAAAACGAAATTAGAATATAGTAAGGGATTTGTTCCGAAGGGCTCAAAGGCTGTGTTAATTGCCATTACTTATGATGAAATCCATGATGAGGATGAAAAACCTTATCATGTTGATTTTGAGAAATTCATCGCGTATGAAGAAGAAGACGAATCGGATGGTACTTGTGATGTTTTAAGTTATTCTGAATTGAAAAAATATCTAGAAATTATTTGAGATTAATCCTTATTTTTAAGAAAACACACTATAGCAACAAAGGACCTTTATGTATAATCTATATAATAAGGTCCTTTTTAAAATTTCAATAAAGAAAAAAGCATAAAAACTATGAAAATTAGCTATATAATAGTTATATAAAGCGGACAAAAAATATTTGTTTTTATATTTCAAAGGAGGCTTTGCATGAAAAATGAAAACGAAAATGATAACGTACCTACTTCTAGGATAAGTAAAGAGATGGAAGTTGCAATGATTGAGTACTCAAAAAAGCTTTCAGGGATAGAAACAGATGAGGACTTTAAAAAAATGCCTAAAATAAGCAAAGAAATGGAGAATTATATCATTGAAACGGCTAAGGAATTAGCTAGACCCCTTACCAAAGATGAGTTAAAGAAAATGAAAAAAGATATAAAGTATCCTGGGTTGGCTAAGCACCAAAGAGCACCAAGAACCTATGTAACAAAACAGCAGCCTAAGAAATTTTTTGGAATATTTATTGGTTGGATAAGATAATATTAATCACTGATAACCCCAAGGCTAAAAACAGCTTTGGGGGTTGTTTTTGTTAGCTATTTATCAATTGGACGATGGTATTTGTTTTCGTAGTACACTACAATATTCATAACAACGCTCATAAACAATAATAGCCATAAGGTGTATTCCAATAATGAAAAACCTATTCGTTCACTTTGTGCCCAAAGGTTGTTTATGACAAACGGGGCATAGTAAATAGCAAATCCGGCTAACAATAATAGATAAACTAATTTATTAATAAATTTAGTTGGAACCTTTAGTACCTTTAAAAACGATTCAAGAATTGCTAGTACTACTTTACCGCCATCTAACATTGGTATTGGTATTAAATTCATTAAAGCTAGTAAAAAGCTTATCAAGGCAAATCCTAACCAAAAATGTTCCACAATATTTGCCATAGATATATAAGCCCCTACTGAATGCTCTAAGTCGTTATTGGGTGTAATAACCTTGTTAAGAGGTAAATTAGTTAGAAAAATAAAAAACTGGTGAAATATCTCGGGTAACTTAGAGCTTGCGGATACAACACCTTCTATAAAGCTCTTGCCGTTTTGCGCAAAGACAACACCTATAGCAAAGATAAAACTAATTAAGTTAACCATAATTCCCGCTAAACTTAAAAAACAATTTGATAATAAAGATAACTTTTCTAAGTCCTTAATATTGTTTTTTATGTACCCTCCAATCGGAAGCAATTTAAACATAAAAATTGTGTTCTTTACTTTCCTCTTGTAAAGTATTGGACCACGACCTATTGAGAACTCTTCTGTAGGTACTTTTAAGACCTTAGCCGCTCCTAAATGCCCTAATTCATGCAAGAAAACAACCAAGGTAAGTGTTGCTATCAACTTACCTATTAGAACAACTGTGCTGAATTCTAAAGGTGGATTTTTAAATAGATAACCACCGACTGAAAAGATAAAAACTGATGCTATGGATAGCTGCATAGCTTTAACTATCTCATCTCCATCTTTCTTGTGTCTGATAACCTGTACCATAATGAAGATTCCCCTACCCATACAATATATCCCTAAAAACAATACAGCTACACAAAACCACGTATAACCCCACGTATAAATCATAACGCTCCCCCTTATATTTACGCTTACTTGATACTATGTACATGCTTATCAGTATATGAGAGCTCTTCTATTTATTTTCAGAATCTCGGGTTTATCGTAAAGGAAATTCCCTTATTTACAACAAACATTTAGTATGTATCTGAATTGAGTGTAGGTGAAGAATTTGTTTTGGGACGTTTTTACGTATATTGGAACGATTGCATTTGCAATATCCGGCGCTTTAGCTGCTTGTGGAGCACGTAGCCAATATAACATTATAGGATTTTACGTACTTGGATTTGCTACTAGCTTTGCAGGTGGTATTATAAGAAATATTTTAATTGAAGCTCCGGTTTCCGATGTGTGGAAAAACCAAGACCTCCTTATAGCAGCGTTAGTTGCTATGACGGTTCTGTTCTTGTTTCCCAACAAAACAATGGACCAATGGAGAATATGGGGTAATATTACGGATGCTATTGGCTTATCTGCATTTGCTATCCAAGGGGCGCTGTATGCGCAAAGTTTGCATCAACCAGTAAGTGCAGTTATTGTATCCGCAGTTTTGACTGGAGTTGGTGGAGGAATTGTTAGGGATTTATTAGTACGAAAGCAGCCGCTTGTATTTAAATCTGACCTCTATGCTTTTTGGGCTTTAATTCCCGGAGTTTTAATTGGATTTAGGTTAATTGAAGGAAACATAGCTATGTATTCCTTGTTTGGTAGCATTATCGTTTTGCGTATGGTCTCTCTCTATTTTAGATGGTCACTGCCTAAACATTTAATTGCAAAACAGATTTTCAGTAAAGAAAATTAGTAAGCACTATTATCTATAAAGCGCATTAACGCACATGAAGAGGTGAAATAAAATGATTTCAAAATTTGTGTACAATATTTTATACGTCATTGGTTTTGGCGCTATGGTAAATGGACTTATGAATTCCATGACCTTTTTCAACTTTCTAATTGATAAAGATTCAAGAGCTCTCGTTACCTGGTCTTCTTTCTTTGACTGGTTCTCGCTAGTAGCGATTGGTGCTTTCTTATTTATTAAAACTAGAAAGAAAGCTACGATTATGAGTAATGGTATAGAGCGTATTTTACGCATTAAAGCATAGTTTATAATTTAAAAGAAAAAGCGATAAGACTAATTCTTATCGCTTTTTTGTGAACATTCATTTATTTTATTAAATATAGATTTGCACTTTTCGAGATACGCAATCTTTTCAGGGTCATTAGACGTTTCTTTTAGCAGACGTTTAAAATCTTCAGAACGTTCTGGTTTTATAATGTATGGTCTATTTTTAAACTTATTCTCTTCTTCTTCCTGCATTAAGATAGCCCCCTAAAATTTATAATCTATTCTTTTTCTCCTTTTGTTTATCTTGGTGCTTTATTTCTCTTATCTCTTTCCAAAAATCTGCATTTTTTTCTTTCGATTGATTAAAACGTTTTAAGAACTCTTTTCCCTTACCATCTTCAACAATAAAAGCGGACGGATGTTGAGAGCCGGATGTGGTGTTTTTTCGAGGGTCTCTTTTATCCATTAATTAAGCACCTTCTTTTTAATTGTGAAATTAATGCGAGTTACATTACTTAGGGTCTACTTTGTTGTGTTTAGCAAACTGCCTTGCTTTTTCCATAGATTCTTTACTGTTTAATTGATTTGCATTTATAAACCTCAAAAAATCTGCTCCATACCCTTCTTTAACTACATAACCTGATGTATTATGGGCTTGTTGATTGTTTTCATGTTTGTCGTCTTTATTGTTTGTATTATTCTGAGTCATTACTGCACCTCTTCTCCAGTATATGTAAAACTTGTTACATACATTTTATCCTTTTACTTTGTTTAAATCTACGTTTAATTAAAATATTGAGGTTACAATTCACTTTTTAAATTGAGTTTACTTTCTAGTTCAGAAACTTTTTTCTGCAACTCCGAAATTTTGTCGTAGTTCTGATAATGAGATAGCAACAAATATGTACAAATAGATAGCAACAGTATGTATCCGCTCAACCTACTCATCCTTTCTATGTTTTTATATAAGTTAAAAAATAGTTACAAAGAGTAACTATTTATAATGTTATTGTTTCTTTCTTCTTTCGTACTCAGCATAAAGCTCTGGAAAAACCTTTTTTATCGATACTGGCTTAAAATTATCTTTACGAACAACGCTATGCTTAGTAAATGCGGTAAGGCACAAATTCCCGTTTTTGTTATAAACTTCGTATCCATACGTTGTTCGAACAAGGCTATTTTCTTCTAACCATACTTTTACTGTAAGGGTATCACCATACTTAGCAGGGTGTTTGTATGAAATTTGAACATCAAGCACAGGCGATACATAGCCCGCTTCCTCCATCTCTATATACTTCATTCCTGCTTCTTCTACAAAAGCTTCTCTCGCCTCCTCTAGAAACGGAAGATACGCCCCATGGTAGACTATCCCCATTGCATCAGTTTCTCCATATCTTACCCTTATTTTTACTTCGCTTATGTGCATACTAAAACCTCCCAGTAACTTTCAATGTATAACTATATTTTATGACAAATAACAAAACACCTAAGTTTTTCTCTATTAAACTATTATTTTATTATCTCGAACCTAGATTTATTAAAAATTAGGATGTAGACTATGTAAGAAATATGAATATTGGAGGTTATTAATGAAAGGTATTAGAGAATGGTTTGGAGAAAATATGATTAATTATGGATTTGGTGTTATCGGTACTGTCTCTTTTGTAGTTCTTATATTTGTTGTCTACTTTCTTCGTCTAGGAGAAAAGAATGCGGGGAACAGTCCTAATAAAACATTCCGCTATTTGGTATATGCGTTTGTTTTTGCATGGGGATTATACACTTTTGTTACATTCATTATTACTAACCCCCTTACCGATTCTGCTTGGAGCATATTAAAGAGATATGCAGTATTGTTGAGTTTGTTAGTCATTGTAATTGAAAGAACACGTAATGAAGAACCAGTGAAAGTGAAAACCAAGTGGTATAAGGAAGCATTTGAAAAAGCAAAAGAAAGTTTGGTTTCATTACCAAGCAACGTTTGCTCATTTTTTAAAAGGGTGGGCTCTCTTTTAGTTCAAGGGTTTTCACTTTTAATTAACTGGCAAATTGAAACTCTTGTTGTAAAAGTAGTTGCCCTATTTAAAAGAAAAATCGCTGATATCATATACTTTGTATCAGGGCTAAATGCTATACTTCTTAGTATTGCGATAATTTCTCCTAATACACTAATTCCCCTAACTCACTTAACAGCCGGTTTGTTAGCAGATGTCGTTAATGATATTTTAGGTATTATAGCCGTTATAATAGCAGGAATTGATGCAACTGTACCTTCAGGAAAAACCAATAAAACAGATTAGCAAAAAAGCCTCCTTAACAAATACAGGGGGCTTTTTTTGTTTCTTACTTATTATTATTTTGTCTTAATGAGATTTGGTGTACTTTATTTTGACATTTCTTAGCGTAAAACTCGTTGCTAAGCTTTGCATTATTACTATTCATTAATATCCTTTATTTCTTTCACCCAAGAATTTGGCACCCAATAGTCTTTCGTAGAAAGTCGATATTCTAATTGCCCGTTATTTTCCCGGACATCAATAATTTCATACCACACATCACCAACCTGAGCCATCTTTCCAATATGTCTGCTCATTGTACTCCTCCTTTTTTTCTACCTAAAATTTCTATATATGTATCTTATACCACTACATTAATGGATTTGCTCAATTTTTTTTAAGAAATTTGATAAACGGTCTATGTACTCCATTGGATAGTCTACTAAGCCTCTTACATGGTCCGTTCCTTCTGGAACCCATATATTGAATGCATCAGGATGTAAGGAAGCCATCTTTTCACTTTCTGTATACGGGATTTTCTGGTCTCCGTTTCCATGTATAAACAATACCGGTCTAGGATAAATAGCTTCCAAAGCTTGTATAGGACTAGCATCTTTAACGTTCATATCTGCTATTCTGGGGATAGTGTTCATGATGATAGGTGTAAAAGGGAAGGAAGGTAATTTAGTCCATACAGGTAAATTCTCTTTCAAGTACCCGCTTAAATCACTAAACGGACTATCTGCAATGACTGCTTTTACATCCTCTGACATACTGGCAGCTAAAATAGATGTAGCTGCTCCCATAGATACTCCGTATAAAACAATTGGAAGGTCATTCTGCTGTTTTACCCAACTAATAGCTCCAAGTAGGTCGTACTTTTCTTTTGCTCCAATGGTTGTTACTTTGCCTTCTGACTCTCCAGAATTCCTAAAATCAAACAAAAATGTGTTATAGCATCTTTTGACTAAGCTCTTGCTTATATGAAGAAATCCAGCATTGTGACGATTACCACCATACCCATGAGCCATAATCACGTTTAATTTAGGTTTACGCTCTGTTGGGATAAACCACCCTTTTAAATTAGTTTCATCGTCTGCACTCTTGAACATAACGTCTTCGTACTTTAAGTTATGGTTATCTGGGTTATCATTTAATTCTCTTCTTTTTTTGCGTGTTAAATTCATGCCTACATATAAGGATAAGCCTACACATGCTGTTGTAGCTGAAAGTAAAGAGGTACCTACCGTAGCTAACACCTTTTTCTTGGTACTTTTCTTTTTCGGGTTCTGCTCTTGATGTAATTCAGACATTGTTTATTCACCTTTTTCTCTTTAAAATAGCCACTAATAAATATTTACCATTATATCCGATTAATTCAGAAAAAAATTAAGAATTCTAGTATTTTTATCAGTTACCCTGTGATATATTTTATAGGTATATAGAGTAGAACTTGCATTCTGCTCTTAGGCATTAGCTTTATTAAATTGGCGGGAGTGCTTTATATGACAAATGTATGCTTATGCGGTATTAAGGTAGCGAGTAGTATTAAGGACTACGTAAGGTTACACAAAGGGAAAGAAATTACCGTTCTCAATGTTCCCCACTACTATTGTGAAAATTGTAAAGAGTATTCATTCGATACCCAAGATTATGTCGTTGCTGCTATTAAATACGCGCATGCAACCCAGTTAACCCAAATAGATTTGAATGAATTTAAACGTATTCGCCAAGAGCAAACAAAGACCCTTTAAAAGAGGCTTTGTTTGCTCTTTTTTAGGTATTAGTTAATAGTAGCCACTGTTACTATACAAATGGTTATTAAAGCAAGAAATAGTAGACTATACTTCATTCTTTCCTTGCTCTTCGCCCTTGCATACATACCTTTATCAAAATAAGAAATAGTGCTTGATAGAATGAACACAGTAAGAGGAATTGGCAACATGAGTGAAAGGATGCCTGCAACAAATCCATAATGAAACCCTATCGCAGGAACGACTACAAGCGACACAATACCAACTAACCATAGAGAAATCATTGATGAAACTGACATAATGCTCTTTAATTTTTCACCATAATAAGAGTATGTACCTCCAGTAATTATTGGTTCATTATCGACCAGTAATATAATAAATCGGCAACTAGATTCACTTTTTAAATAGATTAAAAAGGATTCTACGAGTTTGTTCATTTCCTGTTCTACTCTTTTATTTGTAGTGGGGATGTTTTTATGAATATGAAATATGTGTGATGTATTAATAAAAAAGGTTAACTTTATAGTTCTTTTCTTGTATGTAAAGGATAGACTTACATCTAACAGTGCATGGGCTTGCTCTTCAGAAACAACAGCATCCTTAAAAGATACATCGGTTAATGTATATTCTTTAAAAAAGTCGTGTATCTCCTCTAGTAACATAGTGTCTCCCCTTTTAAATTACTCATATCTTCTATCTTTAGGTACATAAATAATTGTAATTTTTTGAAGAAAGACCTACTTTTTCTTTTTAGCTGTTTTAATATCTATTTTAAATGTATATTTGCATTTAAAAAAGACCGCATATCATGTTAAAGATAAAAAACGGTCTTCGGTAAAGGTACTTTTATTTTTAAATTATTTTGTGGTTAATCATTAAAGTTCAGAGCAAACAATAATCCTCCGACAAATAGAAATGCTGGAATTAGCACAAAGGAGACTGGACCTACATATTTTACAAGTCCTTTTTCGCTCTTAACAAATGCAACTACACTTAGCACAAAACCAATCATGTATATAGCGGTTCCTATCACGAGAATGGTTGAATTATAAAACGAAGTAAAATATTGTCCAAATGCTATAATGAGTCCGGCTATTATAAACCACAGGGACAGCTTGCTAAAAATCCTTTTCAAAAAATCACCTTTCTCTTTATCTACTATTTCTCAAATATAGCACAAATACCCTTTTATTACTATGTAGTATTTACTCTTGCAACCTCATTATAGGGTCTTGGTCGTGAAACGCTATGCATAGAGGCAAAGAAAGATTAAATTTGGTAACAGCGGCTTTATATGCACAAACTGTTCTTGCTATTAAGTACAGTGTAGAGAAGACCGCCTCTTTTGAAGAATCGAACCCATACTTAGCATACAAGTCAGAAAACAAGGTGTGTGACGGTCCTGTTGCTTCATAAACCCACTCGCTTGCCCAATCATCATCCTCTTCTTCTAATTCCGAATAGCGGTCACATGCATATAAGTTACTATCCCAACTATTATCAAGGTCATATTCAAAATACAATGCTTTAGCTCTATTAATATCACTGCTATCTAACAGCGTTAATAAGCTGCTTTCTAATTCATTTATATATCCTTTCAAGTCTATTTCCTTAATATCAGCAGCATGTTCTTCTCCGCATTCTTCTCTGCATAAAATATAATATTTCTTCTTCAGCTCACCCATTGTCAGATTAAAAATATCAAGTTGCATTTTCTCAAGATAAAAATAAATATTCATTTCTTAAGCTTCCTTTCTTTTATGATTAAAACTATCATAACACCTAAGAACTAGGAAATTACCAATTTATTAAAAAATATTTACAAACTTATCCAACTGATGATAGGATAAGTTTTAGCATTTGTACATTTTTAACATAATATGGAGGTAACAACATGACACAAAGTAATATTGAACGTTCACCAAAAAGAAGTAATGTGCCTGGTATTATTTCACTTGTTATAGCGGGGCTTGCAATCGTAGTTCTTCTCAACTTCTTTTTAGGTATTTTTCATTTTACAGATGGTGATGGAATAATCGCTTTAGCGGTTTCTTGTATTGCTGGTTGCATGGGTGTAGTGATTGCCAGCTTTGGATACAAAGGAAAGAATGTATTGTCATTAGTGGGCATAGTCCTAAACGGTCTGTTAATTGCATTTCCATTTCTATATATAATCTTAGGAACTGTGTTCTTTGGCGTTTAAAACTTCAATATTCTAAAGGAAATAAGTTTTAATACCATTAAAAAACAGCTCCATTCTATTATATTTATTAAACCCAAATGATAGAACTAGATTTAAAGAAAGATATTAAAAACCAAGCTTACTTAAAGTAAAAAAGCACTTGCTTAAGTTGTATTTAACTTGAGCAAGTGCTTTTTGTTTTATCGGATGCCTAGGTGAAGCTCAGCATCTGCTCTGACCATCTTCTTCCACTCTTCAACGTCTTCAATCGTATGTCGAATCTCCATAGGTTTCCAATAGCACAAACCTGATTCAGAATAGTGCTTACCTAATCGCTCGACCTTACCATCAATTTCGGCAAATGCAAAAGTTGCAACTCCACCATGGTGATGTGGTTCCTCATGAAACTTAATCAAACTTCCTTCTGTTTTATTTTTATTCATGCAGCACTTTTTATATTTATCTCCAGAACCGCATGGACACAAATCGTTTCGACCAATTTTTTCTTTTGAGTAATCCCGTTTAACCTTACTTGATTCACCTGAAATATATTGAGTTAGAGAACTTTGAATGATTTCTATTGCTTGCTCTTTAGTTATATCTCCCTCCATCATTTCAACGAGAAGTGGATTGAGTCTCGTTCCTGATAACGCAATACTTTTTTCAAAAACCTCTAAAACGCTAACACCATTGCCTTGATACACTTCCTTAAATAAATAAAGAGGGCTAATTACAAATTTGCCTGTTTCGATTGTTTCAATAGCTACATCAAGTTTATCAAGTTCGTTTAGTCTCCACTCGCTACCTGGAGCATTATTAATAATCATGTTACCGAAATAGAGTGCAAGCGCTCCAATTTGAATGGTGTTATTAAAATGTAATTCAGTCTGAATATTATGTTCAGATGACTGTTTTTCCATAAGACGAATATAAGTTTCCATGCGACGTAAATTTTCTTCATCTTCACCTTCTACTAAACCTACTTCATTTTCAAAAAAGTCTTGGAAGACACCTTCGTCATAATTGGATTTTAAAATTTGTGGGTCAATGTAAATATCGATTGTCCCTTTTGCCTCATTATCTTCTAAAATTACGCCCAATCTCTCATATACTTGTTCGTCACCGGTGAAATTGATGCTTGTCATCCCTGTGTTTTGGTAAATCGTTGCATATGCGCAAGTTTTCTTTTCACCATTAACCAACGTAATTACACGGTTATCTCTGGGAATATCCGTTTTCTCCTCCATAGACTTCACTAAGCTAGAAAACATTTCTGGTGTTACCGTTTGTCCAATCGTTTTAATATAACGGTCCCCTGTTTTACTATCTACTTCTACTTCAACTCTTAACTGTTCCATCTTCTTTCTCTCCTTCTACTTTTTCATTTTTATCTGTAACCACTTTTAATACAAAGATATCCTCCATTGGTTCTTTAAAGAATTGCGCAATTAGAATTGCTTTCTCAAGCGATGGCTGTCTTTCATTTTGCTTTATAGAAATAATTGTATTTGGACTCAATGAACAATAGTCTGCAAGTTCTTTTACAATGGACTTTATTGTTATTCGTTTACTTGGGTCTTCTGCATGCTTGCTCAATTTGTATCTAGTTAAACAACTTGATACGTAATTGACCAATTTATATGAAGGTTGGTTATCCACTATATATCAAAAACTCCTTTCGAAACCGTCAATCTTATACTTAAAGCATAAAAAACATATACTTAAAGTATACTTTTAATATACTCTGAGTATATGTTTTATTAAAATGAATGTCAACACATAAAATCATTTTCAGTAAAAAATCTTGACTTTTATATAAAAGAGACTATCTTATTAAAAACTTTAAGGAGATAGTCTCTTATGAAGATTAAGGTAGATTACACACATCCATACTTATGTGCACAGTTGTATAACCCAATTCAACAAAGTAATACACGACTGGATTTAGAGAAAGCTAAAACTCACCGTAAAGTGAATGATAGTTTAACAAAATCCTTTGCACAACACTTAGAAGATGCTAAATCGAAATCTTAAAATAGAATCTGGATATAAATTAAACACACACATAAAGCATGTACATTGACATTGCAATCCGAAGTAAAGTGAGCCTATGCTCACTTTTCCTTTAATTGCTAATACCAAGATGTGAATAAATTTACTTGTATTTATCACAGTTAAAAATTTATTCTTTTTTTAGAAAAAGCTTCGATATTAATAACGGGTATAAATGTTGCATTTATACCTGTTGAAAAGAGGTGAATACAATTGAATGAAGCTTTAATTTATCGCAATAAAAAGATGTTTACACTAAGTATTGTGATAAATATTATTATTCTTATTGGGTTAGTAGCAGCACACAAACCTGTTGAATTTATTTCAACTATCTGTTTTACGTTAGCTGTTACAACTATTATTAATTATTTTTTAATTTATCGTTTAAAGGTAAGTCCTATATTATCCGCCTTATGTTTTATAGGTATTTTCTATTGGTTGGTGTGGTTAATAATTGCAATGGACCCTTCTCTAAATAAGTTCTTGTTTGTTTTTGCAGGTATTACCGTACCGACTATTTATCAAGATAAAAAAATATCAATTGGAAGCTTTATAATGGTTATAACCGTTACCATCGCTTCTTATGTAAAATATAAACAAGAGATTTTTGGAGGTTACGATGTTGTTGAACCCAAAAGCTTAATATTTACACTGGTTATTATTTGCTGTATGACTGTAATTATGATGACTCAAGCTTCTGCATCGGAAAAATTACGTAAAGAAGCAGAAGAGCAAGAAAAAGAAGCTAAACTTCAACGTAAAAAAGCTGAAGAAATGCTTAGACTAGTTGAGGAGAACGCAGAAGGCATGAAGTTATTTAACAGTCAGTTGAACGGTCATACCAAAGAAGTTAGAGGATTAACCAGCGAAATAGTAAATTTCAGTAATGAAATGGAACTTTCTTTCAGTGAACAATCTAATAAGATTGCAAATATATCTGAAAATGTAAAAGCTATAGGCAAAGAAACAAAAGAAATGGCAGAAAACTCAGAAGCTATTATGGAGAAGTCCGTTGCTTCTAAAGAGCTTATTCGCAAGTCTGAGCATGACTTAGACGAATTAACTTCTTCTTTTTCTGAATTAAAGCATGTTTTTGATAAAACACTTGTATCTAGTCGTGAAATGACGGAAAAGACTGATGAAATTTCTAAATTGAGCACCTTCATTGAGGAAATTGCAAACAAAACAAATATGCTTGCGTTGAATGCTGCAATTGAAGCTGCAAGAGCTGGTGAACATGGAAAAGGATTTTCTGTTGTAGCACAAGAGGTAAGGAACTTAGCCGATACTTCCTTTAAAGCCACAAATGGTATTAATGTGCTTCTTAAAGAAATTAAGGCGAAATCTGCTCAAAATCAAGAGTTTATTATATACTCCCAATCCGCTGTTGAGACTAGTAAAGAATCAACGTCTAAATTTAATGACACATTTCATGAAATTAAGAAAACAATTGATGAGATATCTGGTGTGAGTGTTCAAATAGGCAACCTAAGCACTTTAATATCTGAAGTTGATAACTTAATTACTGATACAACAGTTATTTCAGACAAAAATGCGGCTGGCTTACTTGAGTTAAACAAAAACTTACGTGATATTAACAGCAACATTGAAAAAATTGCTGTGGCATTTGAAACAATTAATCATTAAAAAGAGCTGCTACCCATTCAGTTGGTTAGCAGCTTTTATAATTACTTTTTCTTATTTAAACTTTAACTTATCAGCTTTAATATTACCCGTCTGCATTACAATATAACCTACATGATTTGTCATAGCAGAGCTATTATCATAAATGCATTCTAAGAATTCACCGGTGTATTCACCATATATTGAATAGCAGCTTCCTCCAGGTCGATTCTGATTCCAGAAGGCTTCCCTATGTTCAATGTCTCCTGTTTTCTTAAATGCATAAATACCATAACCCAAATCATGAATCCATTCTTCATCAGCAATTAAACCATTTTCTTTAATACTAGGAATGAACGCAGCATCTGTTAAATGCACAAAGGGTAATGTGCCGCTTCTTTTTACAGAAATGAAATCCTCTTCAAACCCATCTAAAAGCTCCTTCTGTTCATCGAAGGAAAGCAATTTAATGAGGTTATAACTTTCTTCTTCTAAAATCATGTGTGTATAGGAATAATCATCCACACTGATTGTATCCGCATAAGCACCTGTTACTTCTAGCTTGTATTGTAGGTTAAGTATGTTCAATGTTTTCATAGGTTAAACCTCGCTTTTTTAACATTATAAGCGATTTTTTTAATATTAGTTTTAATAAATGCATTTGCTACTAGGAACCTAAATGCTTAATGCACAGATTAAGAACGTGTTCTCGGAACATTCTTAGAACCCGCTCGTCATCCGGTATCCCAATCATATCATTTAACTCTAACAACCCTATTTTTTCTTCTGAAACTACCCAATCTACACCTATTAAATCTGTATTGTATCGTGTAGCAAACTTTTTGGTTTCATTAATCAAATTATCGATTTCAGAAATATGAAGGTTTTCTTTTTCATGATATAGGTATGTAGTTTCGACAGGACTGATGTTCTTAATCCAAGATGTATGAACATTCTGCTTAGCGTATTCTGAATTAATGTGTTCTGTTATGAAGTAGCTTTCTTCTTTGTTTGGGTTGCCTACTATTCCAATTCGTATAGACCTTGCGTTGGGTACAAACTCTTCAAACAACGCTGGTTCCTGTCTTAGTTTATGTTTTATATAAGGAAATTTGTCTCCGGCTCCTAGCAACCATTTATTTTCTCCGCAGTGATAATCTCCTATCTTCATAACTAGTTTGTCACTTATATCTGGGACCCTACTTACCTCATAAATAGAGTTAAAGCTCATCCGTTTTAAAGCATAATTTGTGATAGTATCAACTTCTTCTAAATACCGCGAACGATTACAAAGAAAATTAGAGAACACAGGATTGGGATACAAGTTATAGCCCTTGGTTTGAAACTCTTCTTGGAGATTTTGCGCCCCTTTCCCAAGTTTAAGTAAAAATATTAGGTCTTCCTCTGTTGCTGCTCTTTGTATGTAGTTATGGTCTTTTATATTTCGGATTGATTTCTCGGGTAAATGTTTTTTTATGTATTCAAACACTCTTTCCCATAGGATGTATCCATAAATCATATTTCGAGCCTACCCTTCATAGATAATTATAAATAATGAGACCAGTATATAATTTTAAATATAAAAATAGTGGAAAAACACATAAAAATATTAGTGGTTATAAAATTCCACTTTACTTTAAACATAATTACTATATACTCTATACATTAACTTTGAGGAGGTGTTGTATGAAGAAAAATATTCTATTTCTTATTGTTAAATTAATTATAATTGTTATTATTACTACAATCTGCATACTTAATAGAAAAGAAGAATATTATGTTTTGTTCGATGTACCCGGCTGGGAAAGCCCTGGAATAGTTACTAACAAACAAAAAAGTGATTTTGAAAATTATTTAAAGGATGCTATAGATGTGAAAGTAAATAAATTTTCTACATACTCACCTGGTGTTTATGTAAATTTAACAAAATCTCAATACAAGTACTTGGTGAAGCACTATGACAAAGTAGATTATATTTACCCTACAAATGTACAGCCTGGTCTTCCGTAATTTATACCTTTCAAGAATTTAATACTTAAAGAATATAGGATATAATCCTAAATAAAATGTCTATTACTATCATTTTTTGAGTTCTTCTTATTTTTATGTCTTCATTTTCCTATGTAAACCCACAAAATTTTTGTTCCAAATTCTCTTATTTGCCAATTATATTGCTAAATATAGACATGATTGTAAATAAAGAAAAGACTATGACGAATTTTTTTAGGAGGAAAAGACCCATCAAAGCTCGAATTTCTTGAACAAAGGTAGGTGTTATAATGAAAAAATTAAGTGATGTCTTGAATGGGCTGCCTCCGATTAACTTTCAATCAAAAAAAGAAAATCTTATACAATATGTCACCATTAAATTCCCTGATAATAAAGAAGCTCTAGATATTATTTTAAAGTTCAAAAAAAGTCCTACAGTCACTTTTCCACATGACTTTCCTTTATCGAAAGACTTTTTAGAAACAATCTATAGCATCGACTCTGACGAGGAACTACTAGCAGCACTCAAAAAGAGGTTTCAAGACCAAATAAATATGATAAAAAGGGATATTGAGACTATATTACATTTATTTAATCAAAATTCTAGTTATGTCTTATCTGACTTGGTATCCATACAAAAAATAATTGAAGATGGAAACCTTAATCTTAATAAAACGGATATTGATGAAATAGAAAAACTAATATTGCAATTACAAAAAAAGTTAAAAATGACTAAAGAAGATATATAACAAAAAAGCGATTAGTTTAAAACTAATCGCTTTTCTTATTACATATAGGCTCTTTGAAGTTCGCGTTTTAAGGAATCCATATCTCCCTTATCTACCATGCTTAATTCAGCAACAGCTTTTTCTGCCTTCTGTTTATCTTCAATCAAGTTAATTTGTTGTTGAATCTCCTCTGAAATTTCCTTGTCAGAAAAGAATTTTTTCTTTACTACTGTTTCTAAAACCTCTACTTTAGCTCGTGTCTGAGAAGCTCCGTTAAACTGTCTAGTAATAGTTTTCATAGAATCATCTTCTCCTTCCGTTACTAATTCACTTACCCTATCCAAGACTTCTGAAACTGTTTGTTCGTCTGGCTTAAAATAATAATCTAGAAAAAGAATGATGCAATTTGCTTTGTCTTCTTGTATAGTATAATACTTTTCTCTTACATTTTGAAGACATTTCACCATAATATCTTCAGGTGTATCTTTTCTTTTTTTCTTCATAAGTGGTGCCAACGCCCAAAACACAGGGGATTCACTAAGCTCTTCGTCATTCCAGTAATAGTTTTTCAGATGAATTTCGTTAAAATAAAAAGTATTAGGTTCTAACCCAACAGCAGTATTAAACTTATATTTATTCTGTTCTAATTTATTTGGATAATCTCCAAAACATATTGTAAAAGAGTAAACATTTCGCTTCTGAAACTGGGCTCTAACTAAACAATTATATTCATAGACTCTTCTCGGAAATTCCGGCTGCCAGTATGATTGATTTTCAAAATGAAGGTATGTTGGTTTATCTTCTCCTATTAATTGTACCTCTTGAAGTTTATCAACATAACGATGTGTTGATTTTTCAATTCGTAACTTTGAAAAGTCAGTATCTTCCGATAGTCCTTTTGTTCCTACTGTCCAATCTATTTTGGTATAGAACGTTGAATAAAAACATTTTAGAAAGTCTTCTAAAAACAAATGCAGTAAATGTTTAAACAGACGGTCATGATTTAAGTTTTTCTTTTCTTCCCCCACAGCACTTCTCCTTTAACTAGGTGTTTAATATATCCTATTATACTATATTTTAGGGTTAGTAGATAGCTCAAAGCCCATTTTGAAGGTAGAAGGTATTCAAAAAAGACTATAGATTTTACTGTAACTATAGTCTTTTAGAAAGAGTTTTATTTATATATTTATAGCCTTAGCACCTTTTACTTTTCTTTTTCATTTCACCTATAACCAATACACCTATTACTACTAGTACTACAAGTGTCCACTTTAATACAGGGTTATCTTCAAAGAAACCTTTTAAAAACTTCTCACCTGTAATCATTTTAGCAGCTGTTAAGGCAATTATAGCTGAACCGAACTTAATAATAATTGGAAATCTATCTATTAACTTAACAATGATAGTACTTCCCCATACCATAATAGGAATTGAAATAATTAACCCAATTACTACTAATGCAAAACTTCCATGTGCAGCTCCAGCAACCGCTAAAACATTGTCTAAGCCCATTAAAGCGTCTGCTATTAAAATGGTCTTTATAGCCGCCATGAACGTATCTCCGGACTCTAGTTGATGTCCCTCATCTTCAATTAACAACTTATATGCTATGTAGATTAAAGCCAAGCCTCCTACTAACATAAGACCCGGTATCTTTAATAACCAAACAGCGACTAATGTAGCTGCCGCTCGTATAAGGATAGCCCCTAGTGTTCCTAAAAAGATAACTTTCTTTTGTTGGTGTGCCGGCACCTTTCTTGCTGCCATTCCAATTACAATGGCGTTGTCTCCTGCCAGCACTAAATCAATTAACACAATAGCCAATAATGCAGACCAAAATTCTGGTCCAAATAGTTCTACCATTCTCCATCACTCCTTCTGTAAGTAACCGTAATATGCTTTTAAAGGATGTATTAGTGAAAACACAAAAAGACCTTTACCGACCAAAGAATGTCTATTTAAAGACTGTTCTTTGTCAGTAAAGGTCTTGCTAACAACGTAAGGTTGCCAACAAAGCCGGGGATATCTCCCGAAATGACGACTTTGCTGTGCAGCTACTCCCCTTTATCACATGTATATATGTTTATGATATTTTATCTTATTCCTTTTATTTTGCAAGTTATTTTAAATTTGCTTATTAACAGGTTAAAAATGGTAATAAATATGGTAGAATAATAGATACTAATATTTCTAGTTCTTAACAGAATTGTAGAAAGACAGGGGGATATAATGTTTACGTATTTTTATTTAACAGGGCTGCTATTAGGTCTTGGGTTTTATGCTCTTACTTATCTTTTTGTACGGGACCTTGAAAACAAGAAACGAGTTTTAGTAGTAGCAATTATAGGTGCCGCAGTTCTAATTGCAAGCTTTACGTTGATAGGTGGATTCTCTGGAATGCCATTCGGAATTTTAAGCCTAGGTATTCTTACAGTGGCTGGTTTGCTTGCTGTCCTTGGAAAGAGCTTGTTATGGAAGAAGATAATATTCTCCGCTATTATCTTATGTACTGTTTCCTACATAGCATTTGGTTATTTTAACAAAGTTGATTATTGGGTAGTGAAGAAACGCGAATATGCCTATACAGGTGATTATGGGCAATATGTGAGGAACATTGAAAGTGACACAAGTATTAAAGGGTACAAAACTTTCACCCTATCAGAGGGAGATAAAGGTGTGGTGTTATCTTTAGGTGACAAGATGAAAGGTAATCACATAGAAGTTTTAAATGTAGAAGAACAACCTGGAGCAACTATAATTAAAATTAGAACTACATATAACAAATCTGAAGAAGAAAATCCGTTTATCACAATTGGATTCAACCGACTTCAGCCGGAAATTGTTATTGAGGATACAGATGGAACTTTATACGAAGAGGTAAAATAAGAACAAATTGCAAAAAGCGCATGGAATCAAATCATTTATTCCGTGCGCTTTTTAGTTTTTAGAAGTAATGCTGTTTAATTGTTCATATCTTGTTTAAGTTTGTTTATAAGCTCTTTAAAGTAAGCGTCTATTATTGGAGCTCGCTGTTCTAGCTCTATTGCTCTTCCTTCGACTCCTAAATATTCTAAGCCGTTTACTTTATCCATCTTTTTAGCTTTTTCTCGAAGGGATAAGCTCTCTTCTTTTTTCTCTTTTATTAACTCATCATGTGCTTTTTGAATAATTTTAATCACTTCATCGTTAATAATCTTTTCACTCATGTTTTACGCTCCTTGTAATTATTGCTTTTGTAATTGGTGATTAGTATCTACTCTTATAAATGCAATCTTTTCATGTTCAAGTGCGATGTTTTTATTAAACCATCCATAAAAATCCGCATATTCCTTACTGTTATATTCTTTAATCATCACACTAAAAACCTCTTCAGCGAATTTTATTGATAAATAAGCCATAGCTGGTATTTCCTCAATTCTCCTAATGCCGGGACTGATACCTATATTATCTTCAGCGGACTTTTTTAGCCGTTTTATAGTTGAACCACCGTGAACATCCTCCGATAACTCTTTATACACAATCGAATAATATACAGACTGCTCTAGAAAATCTGCTATATCTTTAACTGTTCTTTGCCCCTGAAACAATGCATGCCAAAGCGGTTCCTTTTTATATTGTTTCTTTAGCCTATCCCATTCTTCCTGCACCTTTTTGTATTTTGGACTTTTAAGTTTGTCCTCTAATAGTTGTAATCTTTTATTTGAATTGTTAGTTGGTAATTCAACATCTCCAATGGTCTTTGAAAACTCTCTCCCTTGGTCTGACTTTTGGTCTAACCTTTTTAATTGCTTAATTTGATTATGAATGTGCGCTAGTTTGTATGCTAAGACACCTTTCTCTGGCTCAACCTTTATAAGGTATTCTAAATTAAACTTTGTTTCGAGTAGTGAACGTAATACAGGTTTAATAGCATCTCCATTGCCTTTTCTTATTAATATTGATATACCATCAAGCATGCTCAAGAATTGTGTATATGTTGTTCCTATAGGGGTATCTAATTCTGTAAATGGCTTTTCTTTTTCACATATATCTAAAACATGAGTTCCATAGTTCACCATTTCATCTAATAAGAGCCCCATTTGATGAACAAACTTCTCCTTTTCCTTTTCCATTTTCCGTACTAGCATATACTTGTTAGGTTTCATCATATTTCCCCGCTTCAAATAAAGTAATAGTATAAATCTTCCTACTTTAGATTATCATTGCTTTAAGATTTGTTTTCAAGTTTAATTCTATAAAAAATAGGTCCACCTTTATAAAAAGGTAGACTGAAGAAATTTTAATGTTATTTTCTTGACTATAATTTAATAACCATACTAATATCTGTTGCTATATCTTCTGCGGAAGCATGAGTCACAAATGGCATGTTCATGATTCCAGGCAAGTTCTTTGGAGCATGAAGAACATCTCTTCTTGTACTCCTTCATATCTTTCTTTAGTACCTCGTGAATCTTGTCTGATAAATCTTCACGCATACGCTCCCAATAAATAGCCTCTATGCGCTTATCTAATCGATACAAGAATAATAAGTGTAACCCTATGGCTTTATAAGAAAGCTCAAGCTTTTCTAAAGAGCCCTCTTCTATCTTTGGTTCCGGCAATTCTTCTTTTTCTACAAGAGCATTTAAGCTATCTAACCATTGATATTTAAGCTTATTTTCATTTGCAGAAAACGGCATTTGTAAGTACCCATAAAGTTCTACTGGGGGCATTTTAGCTTCAATTATAGTCCCCTTCACTTGATGATAAAGTTCACGTTCCTGTACTAAGGATGATTTTTGTGTACCTTTAGGGTTCTTAAATTTAGTCCACATCTCAAAGAACGTTCCTAAATCATGATGATATTCTCGAAAACGTTTCAACATGTCAGTTGTAGGCTCAATGGAGAATTTACTAACTTGCTTATCCTCAGCTAGTAGTATGTCTCTCATTTTCTTTGCATCTTTCGTAAATGCTACTTCCCCAACATCGTAAATTCCTTTTCGTCCAGCACGACCCGCAATCTGTTTAAGTTCTTGAGAAGTTAATAAACGCATGCTCTTTCCATCAAACTTCATATTTTCTAATAGTACAACACGTTTAATAGGCAAGTTGAGCCCCATGCTAATTGCATCTGTAGAAACAATGATAGTCGTTTCCCGATTAATAAACTGCTCTATTTGCTTTCTTCTCGTTTCCGGAGGCATACTACCATAAATCACACTTACTTTATGACCATCCCTCTCTAGTTTAGCTGCGGTTTGCAACACTTTTTTACGAGAGAAGATAATTAATGCATCACCTGGACGAACTTGATTAATCTTGAAGTTACGTAAGTCTACTTCGAGTGGTATATCTCTTTCATATAGTCGGATTTCTTTAATATAGCCCTCTAAAATACTTTCGAGCATATTTCTGATGTTTGCACTACCGATAACGTGAACTTCTTTGGCATTCGCTCTTGTAATAGCTTTATACCAAGAGAAGCCTCTATCACGGTCCTGAATCATTTGAGCTTCATCAATTACTGTTACCTCGTTAACATCGGACTCATGAAACATTTCTACTGTACCGGCAAGGTGTTTTGCATTATCTACTATCTTTTCTTCTTCACCTGTTTTTAATGAACAAGGAACTCCGTCTTCATTCAATGTTTCAAACACTTCTAAAGCTAATAGTCGTAATGGACCTAGGTAAGAGCCAGATGCCGCCTGTTTTAAGGATTTCAGAGCATTAAAGGTCTTACCAGTATTCGTTTCACCAAGATGTAAAATATACTCCGTTTCACTTCTGGGGTCCATTTCATATTCAATACCGAAGATATACTGTAGTTGACGCTGCTCTTCTTCTATTCGTCTTCTTTCCTCTTCTAATTCTCTTTCCTCTTGTAGACGTTTTTCCTCAATAAGCTCTTTATATGCGATAAGATGCTCTTCGATACTTAAGTTTTCATCTGCTACCTTTAATACATCAGATAGCGTTTCGTTAATAAGGTCATTTTTAAAATCAAATACAAGCTCCGCTAAATTTCTTCTTAACGAATTAATAATATCCATTCGTGATAATTCAACACTAGTATACGCCTTGTACTCGTCTTTAAATGTTTCAGAAATCCCATCCATAATTAGATTCGGGATTATCTCATAAATGCTGTCAGTCATGAATACTTCGTAAATATCCTCATAAATCTCAAATAGGACGATGGTGTCGTAATACTCTTTTTCTTCTCTCACCTTACCGGTTAACTCTTGAAAGAAATCATTAACTGTTTCGTACTCATTTCTGCTTAAACTCCCAATTTCAATTAGTTCATCTTCAAGTTGTTTAGCAGGCGTATGATTCTCAATATATTTTTTATTTGTATTTAAATCATTAGCTAATTTAGCAGCTACTTCGTGTCTAAAATGAACGTAATAGCGCTCAATATTATGTTCTAAAACCCGCTCCGCTTCTATTACTAACTGTGATTGAAATCTACGTTTTCTATCGTTTATGCTTTGCAGACGCTCTTGTTCACGTCTTAGTCGTTCTTGTTCTTCAAATTCAGATTTTGCTTCTTCATAAACAGAAAACCAGTTAGATGAATTACTACCTCCGTATTGTTCTTCTAACCAAGAAAAAGCATCAAAATCCAATCCTTTTCTTGTTTCATTGGCAAATAACTTATCAATTGCTAGTGGTTTATGACCCTTAACATCATAACCCCTGTCCAATAAATAGTTTTTTCTATTCTTTTTAGATACAGAAGAAACGATTAGGGTTCTCCAGGTCGTTCCCCATGTTTTTTTAATGAAGGAATGTCTGTCTGTTAGGTATGTTTCTAAATTCGGAAGTTTACTTTCTTGACCTAACACTTCTTTTATATCTTTAATTAATGCTTGTTTTGTTTGTTCTATTGCTTTGCTTCGTATAGTCTGTAAATCCAGCATGTAAGTCTCCTTTGGAAAGTTTTACTACATTACCTTTTTATTATAAAAAACCACTTAACTATTAGCAAATCATCTACTTTCTTAATTTAATTTTTCACTTATATCACCACTTTTTCAGAAAACATGGCAAAATCGTTAAAAAAACAAAAGGATGAGGAACATGGAAAAAGGATTAAAATTAGTTGGATTCATTGTACTGGTTATTGTTTTGTATGCTATTGCTACACTAATTGCTCAGGAAGCTATTGCAATTAAAAAGTTAAAAGCCTCGACAGAACCAGTAAGTACAGAATGCAAAGATTACGTTTTGCTTTATAAGAAGAATCCAGAAATTATTTCTGAATTGCATGAAATGAGTACCGGAAGCATGCAAGACCCTAATACAAAAAAACTGACGGAAATTAATAAATGCATGATGAAATATTAAGAAAGACATTTTAAACAAGGAGTGGCTTTATGCTGCTCTTTTTTAATTTGTATATATTTTTATACGAACAAGTGGCTCTGCTTTTTCATAATGTTCATCGTATCAGCGAATAACAAGTAATTATAAGAGCGAAATAATCCTTATATGGACTTAACAGGGGAAGTAGATATATTAAAGGAGAGCCAAAAATGATAGCACGATTATACAACGTA
>Ga0209795_10000115_pt1 | contig 77463 bp, 48 predicted proteins | sample AgamicOrMarz_FD_187166 | JGI IMG/M metagenome (GOLD analysis project Ga0209795, IMG submission 187166) | Agave microbial communities from Guanajuato, Mexico - Or.Ma.rz (SPAdes) (version 2) | ecosystem: Host-associated > Plants > Phyllosphere > Phylloplane/Leaf | place: Guanajuato, Mexico...
TGATTCCAGTTGTCGCGGGTTCGAATCCCGTCATTCACCCCAATTTCGGAGCATAGCACAGCCTGGTAGTGCACCTGGTTTGGGACCAGGGGGTCGTAGGTTCGAATCCTACTGCTCCGACCATATTCTTGATTTTTAAAGAAAATCAGATATTAAAAACCCTCTAAATTAAATCTCATAGTACATATTACCCATACAACACCACGTGTTTATGCGTACATATATCTTACTGAAGCATTCCCAAATCATTCCCATCAAAAAAATGATTTGAGTATGAAAATCATGCAAAACCCTCTATATCAAGTACCAATAAAAAATAATTGGGTTATGAAGTTTTTGAAGTAATAAAGTAATATTTATAAATAAAACTTTTATATTCAACATATTAACGTAATTTCTAAATGTAAGATTTAAGTAATAAGCATGTAATTTATTTCTGTACAAATAAGTGTTTTCAAATAAAATTCCTATTCAATGAAATCAATAACTTATAAAATATTACTTGTCTTATTACAAGAAATTACACTTTTATGTAATCTAATTTATTAATAAATATTAATGACTTAACTTGTGTTATTACATTATTACTTCAAATGAATTCGACTTCCTATATAAAGTTATATTTTTGTGCTTCTGGTATGTCAAAGATGGTTTTTAATGTGCTAATAGAAATGAAAAAATGAGTAGAGTCTAAAAACTGTTTGTATGTAGTAATATGCAGTATTAATGAATTAAGTATTTAGGGTTCAATAGCCTAAGTATCAAAGGTTCTTTCGTTCTTGGTTGCAGTGAAACGGATTGCAGTAAAATCGCTTCATTTAGATGAACTGCAGGCGCGCGGGTGACTGCGCTGGAGCCAGTGGCCTGTGATTTAGATGATAATTATTCTCATTTAAGAGGTTGTTGCTAAAATCCCATAAAAAAAGCCAGCTAATGCTGGCTTTGTTGTTTCTAAATGATTAGGTAACGTTTTTTAAATCATATTCCTTAAATCTAATCACCTCATCACCAGCCCACTCATTGAGCTGTTGCATGCGTGACTGAAGTGGAAGGATTTCATTCTGATAAAACACTTCTGCTGCATCTTTGATTGATCCAAAGCCACCAGTATTATTCGGCACAATACCCATGAGTTGTGGAGGTATGCGAAGAGCCGCTAATGTATCATCACGTGTGATTGATTTAATATTGGTGAAGTCATCCTTTGCAGCAATCTCAGAAACAGGCAAGATCTGGATACCATCCTTTTTTCCACCAGGCGCATAATAAAATAAATTGCGGAAGTTGCCTGGTCCTTTACTGTCCTTTAGAGCCTGACGCAAAGCTGTAATATCATTAGGGTCCTGAGCTGCATCATTCACATATAAGATGAACCCAGCATGAGATCCGTTGTTGTAATACTTACGACGAAATAACGTAGCTGATTCATTTAGCCATGCACTTTGCAAAGCAGATATGTATTCAGGTGCTCCATAAATTTCCTGATCAATGTCTGTTTCTCGAATGTGGCAAACACGATTATAAAACTCAAATTCTTGATAGCCTTTATGGTCGTCACAAAGTAAAAAGAATTGATCGGAATATTCACCACGACGCATATATTTTGCTAAAGCTGGTTTGTACTGAATTACAGTTCCGAGTCGTGATCTGATTTCTTCTAAGTATGTATTTCCACACCAAACATAATCTAGCGCAACTTGTTCAAATGCTTTTCGATTTAACTTTGCATGAGGAATAAAAAGATTAGCCAGAAAATTACGTTTAAAAATAATTCCGCTATTTAAATATGGTGTCGATTTATATGATTTGGCCAAACCATTCATACTGACCTGAGGTTCATACCAGCGGCCATTGAACCAAGATTCCATATAATCCGATAATTCATTTCCATTAAGTACAGGAACTGCATCACCAAAAGTAAAGGCCATTGATTCTTGTTTGGTTGTTTTACTTTGAAAAACTGGTAATTGGCTTTTTGCAAAACTGACTAAACTTTTTGCTGTCGATAGGGGATTCATTAATAGATCTCCATGAAAGATTGATTCATTTGTGTTTGGCCTTCAAGTGGTTCGTTATAAAGCGCATGCATGAGAGACCAGGCTAGATCCGCATGTCCGATTTCTTCAGATCGCCCAGCTGTAAATGTCATTTGGCGTTGACTTGCTGTAAGGGTTTTTTTTATGCTCATTAAGGATTGAGAAAGGTCAGTCCAACCTGCGTCATACTCCAAACGACCATTTCTAATTACATCCATTGTTTTAAGTACAAGCTTTGTTTTGACTTCTGGTGAATAGCTGAACTCGGTGACATTGGGGAAAAATTGCTTAACTAATTGAGATACACCAGTACCCATACCTGTTATATCGATGCCGATATAAGTCACGTAATAACGTAGTGTTGTTTGGCGAATCATCTCAGCTTGATTTTTAAAATCCATTCCACGGAATTGGATTCTTTCAAGTACTCGAAACTTTCCACCAGGAACAGGGGAGGGAGCAACAACTACCAAGCCAGCACTATCACCGCTTTCGGCTGGGTCGTATCCAATCCACACTGGGTTATTTCCATATGGTCGACTATGAAATGGTTTGTAGTCATCAGCCCAAACTTCCCAACTGTCCACCATACAAGGTTGAAGCATTGCTAATGGGAAAATAGATGCACCATCGTCAATAAATTGGCACATCAAAAGGTTTGCAAATTCTTCAGGTGAATATTCGAATCGCAATTCTTCAATATCAAATAAATCACACCCGCCATTTTCAGCGTCTAATATCGTAACGATTTGACGCCACATCCGGTCTTCACATAAACGACCATTCTTCAGTGAATCATGAGATACATCGATATCCAGTCTTTGGTCTTTCGGTCGACCACGGTTATTACGTGTTCCAGTCCAGAATGTATATGCTTCATGTGCCATCGTTGAAGGCGTTGAAAAATAGGTTTTACGCCATTTTTTATGCAAAGCCATTGCTGATGCGACTTTGTTTAATTCATTGAAGCCAAACGTCCAAAAGAACTCATCAAAATAAAAGTTACCGTGGTGACCTTGGGCCGTTCTGTAGTTTGTACCTAAAAATGATAGTGAAGCTTGATTATTATCTGGAAGTACAATCGGATCTCCGACCAACTCAACTCCGCATGCCTCATAAGCAAAACCTTTGATATATTCTTTGAAAATATGAGCCTGAGCTTTAGACGCAGATAGGAAAATTTGATTACGGCCAGTTTTAACTGCATCGACCAATGCTTCACGGGCAAAGTACCAAGTTGCACCGATCTGACGACTTTTTAAGATTACTCGAGTACGTTGATTGCCTGCTTTATACCAATCGCGTTGATAGTCAAATAAGCTATCTTCAAAAGCTGATATAAGTTGTTCAACTTGTTCCTCAGTAAACTGATTATTTTCTTTTTTCTTCTTGGGTGCTGCATTACGCTTGGCAATATTTGGATTAAGATCCGCTTCATTGCCACCTTCCTTATAACGTTCAATTCGCGCAAATTCTTTATAATTTTTAAATAATTCGCCTAATTCTTTATAGTCCCCACTCGATTTTTTGTTCTTTAAAGTGAGTGTCATTAAACGAACTGTTAATGCTTCTTCCACACGACTTTCAGATCGTGTCTTTTCCCATTCTTCCCTTGTTTTCCAAGCCTGAACTGTACGTTCATTTTCGTCTAGCGCTTCAGCTATATCGACAATTTTCCAGCCAAGCCAAAAGAGAAACTTGGCTTTTAATTTGTTATCGAGAATCAGCTCAAGATTAGCTAACTGTGATAATTCATTCATGGTTTACGGATTGATTTAATTTCATCCGCAAACGATGGCAGGCAAGTTCGCTTTTATCAGTCATGGCAATTTGTATGTGAGTTATATACAAGCATGCTCAATTGCTACACATAACTAATATTGCCCATTCTGCACCTATTGAAATTGCCCGAAAAAACCTTGCAACAGGTACAGCAGAATGACTGATAAAACACAGCCGAAAAAATTTAAATCGAAATGGTTTCGAGTTGCCGTGGCTGGTGACACTACAGATGGTCGTGAAATTCAACCTGAATGGATCACCCAAATGGCCCAGACTTATAGTCTGGATACGTATGGTGCACGTATTAATTTAGAACATATTAAAGGTCTTTCACCTGATAGCATTTTTTGTGCTTATGGCGATGTACTCGCAGTAAAAACAGAGAAAGTTACAATTAATGGTGAACAAAAAGATGCTCTATATGTTCAGATCCAGCCAAATGAAAATTTGATTGCTCTCAATCAGAAAAATCAAAAAATTTATACGTCTATCGAAGTTGATGAGAATTTTGCGAAAACTGGCCAAGCCTATTTAGTTGGTCTTGCAGTTACGGATAGTCCTGCATCGCTTGGTACTGAAATGCTCTCATTTGCAGCTGGAGCAACTGAAAACCCACTCAAAGCGAAGAAATTGCGTCCTGAAAATTTATTCACTGCAGCGCAAGAGACAAAACTCGAATTTGAAGAAGTTAAAGAGTCATTTGCTAGTGATTTATACAACAAAGTTAAAAACATATTTAAAACCCAAGAACAGCAACAACAGCAGACTCAAGAAAATTTCAGTCAAAGCGAACAAGCCATTCTAGAAATTGCCCAGCAAACAGTTAATCAAGGTGCTGAATTTTCCGATTTAAAGAAAAAACATGAGCAGCTTGAGTCTGATTTTAACCAGCTAAAAAACAAGTTGGATCAAGAGCCTCAAGGAGAACAACGTCCTCCATCAACTGGCAGCAAATTTTCTGAAGAAATTGGCGAAATCGACTGTTAATCCAGTCGGTTTTAGCAATCCATTAATTCATATTTAGAGTAAACAAAATGCGTAATGAAACACGTGCTAAATACAATAAAGTTATGATTGAGTTAGCTAAACTCAATAATGTTGAAGACGTTTCAAAAAAATTTACTGTTTCGCCTTCAGTTCAACAAAAGCTTGAAGATCGTATTCAGCAATCTTCTGAATTCTTGAAAAAAATTAATATTCACGTAGTACTGGAACAATCAGCAGAAGCGATTGGACTTGGAATCAATCGTCCTATCGCATCTCGTACAAATACTAATACGAAAGATCGTCAGCCAATTGATCCAACTGGTCTTGATAATCGTGTTTATTTCTGTCGTAAAACGGATTTTGATACAGCAATTAAATATCAAAAACTGGATCAATGGGCAAAATTCAAAGATTTCTATCCTCGTTTCCGTGGCGTGATCGTAAAACGTCAGGCTTTAGACCGCATCATGATTGGCTTTAATGGTACCAGCATTGCAGCTGATACTGACATTGTTGCTAATCCAAAACTTCAAGATGTCAATAAAGGCTGGCTGCAAAAAATGCGCGAAGAAAATGAATCGCGTGTGATGAAATCAGGTGCTGTACAAAACAAAATTACCATCGGAAAAACAGGTGATTACAAAAACCTCGATGCATTGGTTATGAATATCGTTGATGAAATGATTGACGAAGTTCATCAAGAGAACCCCGATCTAGTCGTATTGTGTAACCGAAAAACCGTTTCTGATAAGTACTTCCCGCTGGTAAACAAAGATCAGGAAAATACCGAAAAACTTGCAGCAGATATCATTATCTCTCAAAAGCGTATGGGTAACCTTCCAGTTTATTCAGTACCGTTTTTCCCTGAAGGCATCATCCTAGTAACGACCTTCGATAACTTATCGATTTATGTTCAAGAAGGTTCACGTCGTCGTACAGTCATTGATAATCCAAAACGTGATCAAATCGAAAACTTTGAATCATCGAATGAAGATTATTACATCGAAGATCTTGGTCTTGCTTGTATGGCTGAAAATATCGAAATTCTGCCGGAGTAATTCTTCATGAACTTGGCTCGAAAGCATTTCCAACAGCATCAGGCCATATCCGCAGCTGAAATAGCTGCGGAGTTCGGTACCATGCAAAATACAAACGCCTATGAGCAGCAACTTTTGCAGCTCAACAGTGATAAAAATCGTCTCAAAAATATTCAGTCAAAACAAAATAAAATCGAACTGAAACGCCAATTACTTCCAAATTATAAGCCTTATGTTGAAGGCATTTTAGAAGTTAAGCCTGGTGTTCAGGACGCAGTTATCACTGAGATTTTAGTTTGGGCAATTGATATTGGCGAATATGAATTTGCATTAGATATTGCCGAATATGTTCTTGAGCATGGCTTAAAACTACCAGACCGTTTTGAACGTTCCGAAGCATGCTTTATTACTGAAGATATTGCTGATGAGTTTTTAAAAACTCTTAAAACAGAAGTTGCAGTAGATATCACTGTATTAGAGCGTTTAGAGCAGTTAATTACAGATGAATCATTAGTTCAGTCAAAGCGTGATATGCCTGATGAAGTTAAAGCCAAGCTTTACTTAGCCTTGGGTAAAACTGAAATGCGTTTTGTCACTGGTGAAGAGTTAGTGGATCTAGTGCATGCAACCCGTGCTCGTGATTTCTTAGATCAGGCGTGTAAGCTCGATGACAAATGTGGCGGTCGTACTGATCTAAACAAGATGACGAAGTTAGCCAGTAAATTGAATGCAATCTTTAATAAAGATGAATCTAAATCATCTGAACAATCTACACAGCCAGAAACCACTAATGTTTTATCAAATGAAAACTCAATGGTTAATGAAGCAGAACAACCAGAAGTCACCAACGTTTTGTTAAATCAAAATGGAACGCCAGTGGTTGATAACCACGGCAGTTTGGTACCGACATCTGAATAAGTGCCCCGCACCGCACTGGAGTGCAATGGTCGTGATCTTCACATCACAGTAAATCTTCAACGAGCCATTGCCCCTCCCAGTGCACTATGAAGGAGATCTAAATGGGATTTGTCGCAAATGGTGCCGTTACGCCAAGCAATATCATTATTTCCAGTGGCACATTCTTTCCTGATATTTCTCTTGATGAAATACGAAATATTGTTCGTATCGACGGATCCGTCACTGATGTACGTTTAAGACAAGTTATCCGCGAAGAAATCATTGATGTAAATCGGCTGCTTGCAAGCCTTGTGATTAAAGCCGAAAAACTGGTGGATTTAGCTGTTAATCAGATTGACGGTAAACCAGATACTGAAGTTCTTTACCTGTCAGCGGTCTCAAATGGGGTGGCTGCAAAAGTAAATGAAAACTATCGAAATTATGACAGCACCAACTCAGGCGTAAAGAAATCTGAAGTAAATGAATGTTCAGTTGAAGATTATCGACGTAATAAGCAATGGGCAATTCAGCAGCTAAAAGGTGAAAACCACAGCATAGTTGAGTTGATATGAGCAAAACCATTACAGCAATTCAGAATGATACCGTCGATTCAATATGCTGGCGATATTACGGACGAAGTTCAGGCGTGGTTGAAAAAGTGCTTGAAGCGAATCCCAATCTTGCTGATATCGGTGTTTTTCTACCGATTGGCACTTCAGTGATTCTTCCTGATATCGATACACCACAACAAATTAAACAAACTGTCCAACTGTGGGATTAATAATGCCAGAACCAACTACAACAGCTGCTGTAACAGCTGTATCAATTAGTGCAGCTTCATTGCTCCCATTCGTGAATGGTAATGCCTTACTTGGAGCAGTTTTCGGGGCAGCTCTTTTTGCTACAACCAAAAAAGATTTAAAACCATTACAACGACTTTCAACAATGATTATTGCTGTGGGTTTTGGATACTTGTTAGCACCAGAAGTGACTACCCGAACGTTCATTACTAATGATGCTACCGCAGGGATGATCGCTTCTATTTTTTCATTACCGATTATTTTAAAAATTATGGTTTGGGTGGATCAATCCAGCCTAACTGACATCTGGAATAAATTTCGTGGAGGAGGTAAGTCATGATCGAAATTATGTTTCAACTGATTGCACTTGTTGCATACCTGATCTGTGGCCTACGAATCATTTGTTTTGATGCTGAAGGGCTTAATCATCGTCGTGGCTTTTCAATTTTAGCCACGATACTTATTGCTGCTTTTATTGGTCAGTCAATTCACATCCTGTTTTTTAAAGATCCAGTCACTTTATGGGATGCAATTTTTGCAGTACTTCTGGCCGTACTTATTTGCCGGGCAAAAGGTAATGTCGCAAAACTTATCTGGAGCACAACATGATTTTAAAGTTCGGATCAAAAGGCAATGATGTCATTACATTGCAGCAACAGTTGAAGAAGCTTGGTTTTAAAGGTGTTAAAGGAAAAGAACTGTCCATCGATGGTGATTTTGGAGCCTCTACTGAATTCGCTGTCATTACATTCCAAAAGCAAAAAAACTTAGTAGCAGATGGCAAAGTAGGGGACAAAACAAGAGCAGCTCTATTTGATCAAAATACATCTAAATTACTTAAAGATAGTGATTATAAAAAAGCAGCTGAACGTCTGAAAGTTTCAGAACTTACCATCCGTGTTTTTGGTGCAGTCGAAGGCAGGGGAGTCGGTTTTCTTAAAAATGGTAAACCTAAAATTCTATTTGAACGCCATCGTATGTATGCATATTTAAGACTGAAAAAAGGAACTGCATTTGCAGATAAAATGGCTGCCGAACGTCCTAATATTGTGAACCGTAAAACAGGTGGATATCAGGGTAATGAAGCTGAATATGTTCGTTTGGAACAAGCTAAACAAATCGATGTTGATTGTGCTTTGATGTCGACGAGTTGGGGGCAATTTCAAGTTATGGGTGAAAACTGGAAACAGTTGGGTTATGCATCTGTACAAGAATTTGTTGAACAACAGTTTGCTAGTGAGTCTTATCAGTTAGAAGCTTTTATCCGTTTCATTGAATGGAAAACAGGTACTTTTGATAAGAAAAAAGTCACTTTGATTGATGCGCTGCGAGCAGAAAATTGGGATATCGTATTCACACTTTATAATGGTCCAAATTATAAAAAATTAGGGTATCAAGCCAAATTCCAAAAAGAATACGATCATTTGGAACCTATTTATGGTGGGATCAAAGCTGCATGAAAAAACCACAAAGTTTAAGAGCACATTTACTTGCTGCTATACCTGAACTATGTCGTGACCCAGACCGCATTCTCATTTTTGTTGATGAGGGTGCGGTGCGGAGTACGATGGCAAATGGCTTATCATTTGAATATGCCTATACACTCACTATGATTCTGACGGATTATGCTGGAGATCTTGCAGCAGTTAGTATTCCAGTATTGGACTGGGTCCGGGTCAACCAATCTGAACTAATGGCCAACCTAGATAAAGTCAAATCTGGCATTAAGTTTGAAGCTGAAATTTTGGCAAATGATAAAGTCGATTTGGCTATTCAGATGCCATTAACTGAGCGTGTTATTGTTAAACAAACTAGTGAAGGTCTTAGCGTCGATTATCCTGACGAGCCGCAATATCATAAAGCTGAAGAATCAAAGCAAGTTACTTTGTTTGATAAGGATGGTACCGAGCTTGCATCTTGGGTATCAAGAGATCCACAGCAAGAGTATTTTTTATAAATGGCTGAGCTTGAATTTCTTTCCGAGCACCTTAATGCGTTATTGACAACATTAAGTGATCCTGAACGTCGTAAATTTGCAATGATGATTGCTCGAAAAGTTCGTGCAAGCCAAAGCCAGAGAATTACACGTCAACAAAATCCTGATGGAAGTTCATATATACCTAGAAAAAATTTAAGAAATAAAAAGGGCCAAATTAAAAGAAAGATGTTCATGAAGTTGAAAACAGCAAAATTCATGAAAATAGAAAAAATCCCTGATGGTGTGACTATTGGTTTTGATCAAAGGGTATCAAGGCTTGCACGAATTCACCAAGACGGCTTGGTCGATAATTTGAAATATAACGGTCGGACTTTTAAAGTCAGATATGCTCAACGGATCTTACTTGGATTTACTGATGCAGAAGTAGAAATCATAGAAAACGATGTTTTAAAGCTCTTCGATTCAAAATAAAACCACTTGTATATAACTGACATACAAACCAAACCAAATGCATTAAACCTTTAGCTGCATAACGATTGCAGCATGAATGCAGAAACCATCCGTCGTCTTGAAAATACGATCCGTTTAGGTCGTATCAAGACCGTAACCCCGTCTAGTCCTTTTCATACAGTTACAGTCAATTTAGGTGACATCGTAACTAAAGAATTACGTCTATTAAATTTGAGAGCTGGGAAAGACTCAACTCATGATCTACCAAGTAAAGACGAAGAATGCATTGTACTTAGTCCTTGTGGAGTCATCGAGCTTGGCATTGTTGTTGTTGGTTTGAATAACGAAGACTTTCCTACACCATCACAAGATCCAAATATTAAGTTACGGGTATTTGAAGATGGTGCTGTCATTAGCTACGACACCAATAACCATTCTTTACAAGCAATCTTGCCAGCCAATGCAACCGCCATACTAACTGCGCCTGGTGGTTTAACTGTTAATGGGAATACAACCATTAATGGAAATCTCATCACCAATGGCGACTCAACAACAAACGGTAATGTCCAAACCAATGGCAGTACAGCCATGACGGGTAATAACACCGTTGGTGGAAGCCAGTTAGTACAAGGTTCAAGCCACTCAAGTGGAGACTTTAGTACAGAGGGTGATGTGAAAGCTGGCGACATCAGTCTCAAGCTCCATAAAACTTCCGGTGTTCAGTCTGGTGGAGATACTTCAGGAGTGCCAGTGCCATGATGTCCAGACAATCAGGTGTCTCAATCAAAGAAATAGAAAGCATTAAACAATCGATTGAAGACATCGTTACAACGCCCCTTGGAAGCAGAGTAATGCGACGGGACTATGGATCTATCGTCGTCGATCTAATTGATCAACCTATGAGTGATGTTCTTAAAGTGAAACTTTATAGCGCAATTTATACGCCAGTATCGCGTTGGGAAGAACGTATCAGTATCGAGAGTTTAAACGTTAGTGCTGTCTTTGCTGGTGGTATGCAACTCGATTTAGAAGCCGTTCATACCCTTACTGGTCAGTCTCTTAACTTAAATATTCCTCTGCAAATGGGATCTTCAGCATGACAACTTCATCAACAGCTATTGATCTTTCACAACTCCCTGAACCAACCATTGTTGAGCAAATCGATTTTGAAACGATTCTTGCTGCTGGTCTTCAAGATTACTACGATCGCATGGATGCAACTGGAGTTGAGTACACCAAACTCAGAGAATCAGATCCAGCATATAAACTGGCAGAAGTGTTTGCTTTTCGGGAAATGTTAGCTCGTCAACGTGCGAATGATTCTTCTAAAGCGGTGTTATTAGCCTACGCTTCAGGAACAGATCTAGATCACAAAGCAGCTGAAAAGAATTTAGTAAGACGCTTAATTTCTGAAGCGACAGAAACATCAGAAGCTATTTATGAAAGTGATAGTTTGTTGCGTACAAGAGTTCAACTGGCACCTGAAGGTTATACAACTGCTGGATCTGAAGGATCCTATTTGTTTCATGGAATGAATGCCGATGTAAGAGTCAAAGATATTGAACCTGTATCACCTGATAGAGGTATTGCAGCCATGTATGTCCTTTCTACCGAAGGTGATGGAGCTGCTTCAGAAGAACTTATTAATATTGTTGACCAGGCATTAAATAAAAAAATTATCAGGCCTCTTACGGATTATGTTCAGGTTTACTCAGCAAGTATAATTCATTATCGCGTTGAAGCTGTCTTAGAAATTCAAGATGGTCCTGATAAAAATATTGTTCTTCAAGATGCAATTCTAAAGCTTCAGGAATATGTAAATTCTGTTCATAAGCTAAATGCCAAAGTTTCTATTACGGGTATAACAAGTGCCTTACAACGTAATGGGGTCATTGATGTTGATCTGATTTCTCCACTCGCAAAAATTGAACCCGTTTCAGGTCAAGCTGCTTACTGCAGTGAAATCACTGTCAGAATCAAGGGGGAATAATGTCTAAGTTATTACCTCCCAACTCAACTGTTTTCGAACATGCATTTGAAGATGCATTCTCACGTATCTCTAATGTACCAACGCCTGCCAGAACCTTTAATGATCCGTTAGAAGCGCCTGAAGTAGTTTTACCATGGCTTGCTTGGGAAAAATCAGTTGATGATTGGAATGTCTCATGGTCCGAAGAACAAAAGCGGGCGGTCATCAGTGCTTCATATCACGTGCATTGTCACAAAGGGACTTTAGGTGGACTTGAAACAGCTTTAGGTGCTTTGGGTTTTAAAGTACGCATTCAGGAATGGTTCAACATGCAACCGCCTGGTGAACCCTACACCTTCAAAATATTTATTGAAACTAGTAGTGCCGAAGTTTCTCCTGAGCACTACAAAAAGCTTTTTACGATCATTCGTAACAACAAGAACTTACGTTCACATCTTATCGACTCAACGCTAATTGTCACAAGTGAACTTCAAGCTGAAATCGCTTCAGTTACGCTCCTAGGTAACGAATACGAATTTAAAAATCCAGCAGGTGCTTTAGTGCTTGATGGTAGTTGGTTGCTTGATGGGTCTCAAAATATTGATGGTATAAAGGTAAATTAAATGGTTGATATTACTGGACAACCCAAATGGTCACCTGTTCGCCAATTGGAAAAAACAGATTTGGCAACAGGAGGTGCAGGAGGCGTATTAAATCAACAAGCCCAAGCATTACTCGAGCGTACTGAATATTTAAAAGAAAACTCAGCTACAAAGGACGATGTCGCTTCGGCTTATGGTGGTCTCTATGGTTTTAATACTTACGCAGAGTTTAATGCTGTCAAAGCAACGATTCCTTCCAACTCTGTTGTAAAAATTGCTGAAGCTAATACTGGGTCTGGTACTTGGGGGCAAGGCGATAATATTTGGGATGGTGCAACTCTCAAAAAATCACCTTATGACCCAGTTCAGATAGCAAAAGATGATGCAACCTTAAAAGCCAATCAAGCTGAAGCCAATGCAAAGGAATTTGCCGAAGATAGTGCAAATGATGCAGAAACAAATGCAAAAAATTATGCTGCAGCTACTTCTGCAAATGCGGCATTGGCTGCTTCATCAAATATTATAAAAACTGATTCATCAAACCTTCATGAGCTTAGTGATGCTGATGGCAATGTATTTGCTAAAGCAAATCCTCAAGGTGAACTTGAATCTGAAAACTTTAGAACCGAATTCGGTAGTCTCAATTCAGTTACCAAAACAATCACCAAGTCAGATTCTAAAAATCTTTATGAGTTTAGCGATAGCGAAGGTGATTTTGCTGCTTACTTAGATCCAACTGGGGCACATTACGCGCAAGACTATACAACTGAATATTCAAGTTTTAATGAAATTGCTTTTGCGATTAGTTCATTAGACATGCCGGGTATCCTTCGCGTCTTTACCGATTGCGATGGAAATATTATTGGTCTTGAGAGAACTGACGGCACTGTTGAGAATGCTTTTGAACCACCTACATTCGGTATTTCTGAAATAAGAGCTGGTGTCGCCAGCATCAATAAGATGAATGATCTTGGCTTATCCATTGATAAAAAAATTACTGAAAATGATGTGCCATTAAAATATTCAGTCACTGTTAGCCCTTATCAAGCTGATGGTACCAACCACCAACGCATGCCGAGTGCAGTAAAAGTTGGCCCCAATCGGCTTTATGTAGCATTTACTCAATTTAGCACAATGAGTACGGATCAGGCAGATGGTCGACTCGTAGGCCGTTTTGTTGATTTTGATTTAGTAAATAAAACTGCAACTATTTCAGCAACTATTCCAATTATTGGTGAAAAGTTAGGAAATACCTATCGCCATCCTCATTTGATTCAATTACGTGACAGTATTTTATTGATTTTTAATGGGGCTATAGGTGAATTATTTGTTTATGAGTCTTTCGACAATTGTGAGACATGGCAATTAAAAACAATGATTGACTGTCCAATTGATCAGCCTTGGGCATTGGCGCTCGACAGTGCTGTACTTATTGAGGACGGCCGCTTTAAAGGACGTATTGTTCTTACTCTTTTTAGATATCAAGCGGATGGCCTAGTCGGTACGGTTTACAGTGATGATGGTGGGGCGACATGGATCCGTGGCCAAAATATTTACGGTGCTCAGCTTTTTCCTGACTTCCCGATCATTAATGAAACTTCAATAGCTCTAGATTCACAGCAAAACTTGATTTGTATCATCCGTAATGAAGGAAAGACACCTGAATCAAGATACTTAATTTTTGCAAAATCCATCGATGGTGGAAAAACACTACAGGTCTTTGAACAAACTCAAAGAACCCCAGCTTTAGCTTGTCAAACAGGCCTCAAACAGACAGCACCACTTATCTATGATGGTTTTCCACGCATGATTGCGACCTGTCCGACCACGGGTGATGGTAATCGCGAAGGTTTTAGATTCCGTATTTCATACGATAACTGCATGTCATGGGCGCATGAATATAAACCGTTTCCAGAAAATTTAAGGGTTGGCTACTCAACCGTTATCCCGCTTGATCCCAAGACTTATGCCCTGGTGTATGAGGAAGGGACAATGAACGCTTCCCAATCAATCAAAATTTTATTCTTAAATTTAGCCGAGGTGATTTAACATGGCCATCGTATTCCAATCAAATAATCGATATACCGGCAATAAAGCATTACCGAACATTATTGACAGCATCACACTTACTACGACAAAAACCCAATATTTAAAAAAGTTGTTTGCAACTATTAATGGCGATACTCAATACATTACAGATAGCAACTCAGATGTAATTTTTAATACCTTAAAAGCACATCGACAAAGAGTGATGGCTGATGGGGGAATTGTTTTATCACTTGCCAATACACTTAGAGCGATTATTTTTGCCTTACAGCAAAGTATTGTAGTCGCTGACTATTCTGCTTATTCACCAGACTTTGGCGTAAAATTAGTGGGTAATAGTGTGGTCAAGCTCTATGACTTAGCTGGTCGTGATATGAAAGTTTTATCCGGTACTTATGAGCGAGCTACAGACCAAGATAACAACGTCATAAAAAATACTGCAATATCGACGCTTATTGCTGAGAAATCATTTTTAGGAAATGCCGGCATGATCTTGGGTGCAAGTCTTCATGATGCGGATGCTGGTTCCAGTTCATCAGCAGCAGTTAAAGGCATGTATATGTCAGAGAATGCTGCAGGATCTGGTGTAAGTGCTGGCTATTTAGAATCTAATAATGGAGGTCTTAGTCGATTTTACTATAAACGATTTGCTGATAATCAAATTACTAACGTATTTTATGACCAGACAAATAACTACAAAAGATATTGTGGCCTTGTGGGCTATATGTCGAATACAAATAACCGTGTTGAAATCTATGAAAATGGTGCTGTAAAAGGAGCTGCAACAGCTGTTCAAGTTGACCTAACTTCAGTGACCATTTTCCCGACCATTTCCACCTTATCACTGAACTCATTTATTCGGGAATCTTGGATTATTCGTTCATCTTCTCAAACATTAGCAACTGCTTTAAGTATCTACCTTAATAAGAGTATTTAAGTATGGTGTATCAAAGTATTCATACAACGCTTGGGTTACAGTTGCTTGCCCAAGCTGAAGCAGCTGGTACCCAAATTCGTATTACTCACATGGCCGTGGGCGATGGTGGTGGGCAGCCAATTAAACTCGATCCAGACATGACAGCACTTGTTCGAGAAAGATTCCGAGCTGTAGTCAATCGTGTCTATCAAGATCCAGAAAATGATATGAAATTTACTGCCGAGCTGATTATCCCAGCCAATGTCGGCAGCTTTGTCATGCGTGAGATAGGCGTTTTTGACAGTAATGGCAATCTATTTGCAGTTGGGAATTTACCCGATATCACAAAACCCGTTGCACAAGATGGCATCATTAATGATACGGTTTTCCGCGTACCATTCTTTGTTCGTAATGTTGGTACTGTTGAGCTAAAAATAGATCCAAATGTTGTTGTAGCAACTCATAGCTGGATCATCAATACGATAAATACAGCCAAACTTTTACCTGGTGGAATCACTGGCCAAGTTTTAAAAAAGGCATCCAATAATGATGGTGATGTAGAGTGGGGAAATGCATCTGAAGTCAATATTTTTGTTGATTCGATTGAAGAAGAACAAGTTTTAGCTACTGATCAAACTCATGTAACTTGGACTACCGTGAACACAAATGGTTTAGCTGTTTACATTAACGGTACCCGTTTGCATCAAGCTGCTGGGGCAGATGGATGGACTGCAAATGGAGCTACTGAAACAGTTTTAGGAAAGTCATATCCAACGGGTACCAAAATTTTAGGTGTTCAAAATGATCCTCTAGGATCCGCACCTTACCCATTGGCCAAAGATCAGAATCTTGCCGATGTTCCAAACAAGCCATTAGCCCGCCAAAATCTAAATGTTTTCAGTAAAGATGAATCAAGAGCCAATGGCTTACCGCCTGGTGCAATTGTTTACTTTGCGATGAATAAAGCCCCACCAGGCTTTTTAAGAGCAAATTTTGCAGCTGTTTCAAGAACAGTATATGCAGATTTATTTGCTGCTATTGGAACAACTTATGGTGCTGGTGATGGAGTTACGACTTTTAATGTGCCAGACGGTCGTGCAGAATTTACGCGCGGTTTAGATGATGGCCGAGGCATTGATGTTGGTCGTGTTATTGGTAGTAGACAAAGCCAACAGGTCCAAAAGCATAAACATCTTTCAATGGGTGAAGCTGATCCAACAATTATCTGGCCATTTGGTGCATCGCCAAGTCTTGGTAAGCTAGGTTCTAATGGTGGTACTGATTGGGATAACCGTTATTACTATACAAATGATGGTTCTGATGTTGGTGACGCAGTACCAAACCCTTCAGGGGTAATTGGTGATGAAACTCGACCTCGCAATATTGCTTGGCTCTGCTGTATTAAATACTGATTGAGGACATTATGAACGAGAAAATAGTATACCAATATAATCAAGCTGGACTTTATGTATGTAAAACCGCTGCTGATGAATCTCCGCTTGAACCTGGTGTTTTTTTAATTCCGGGGAACAGTACTGAAACTGCTCCACCTATAGAGTGGCCCGATGATCAATGGCCTCGATACAACGGTGTAACTTGGGATTTAATTCCAAAGCCTAAAGTATCAGAGCCAATCTCTCCAGAGCAAAAGTTAGCAGAATTTTTAAAGAGTAACCCTGAAGTAGTAGCATTGATCAATAATTAAGATCATTTGTATATAACTCATATACAAACCTTAAAACATGACTTAAAAACGCCAATTTGTAAGCCTGTGATCTGAAAACCAACCAGAATACAGGCTATTTTTATGGCTCAAGATTATCATCACGGTGTCAGAGTTTTAGAACTCAATGATGGCACTCGTCCCATTCGTACAGTATCCAGCTCAGTGATTGGCATGGTCTGTACTGCATCTGATGCAGATGCAACAAAATTTCCTTTAAATACCCCGGTACTATTGACTAATGTTCAAGCTGCGTTAGACAAAGCAGGCGATCAGGGGACATTGGCGCGTTCACTTCAAGCAATTGCAGATCAAACAAATCCTGCAACGGTAGTCGTGCGTGTTGAACAAAAAATCGATGCTGCTGAGCAAACCTCAGCAATTATCGGTGGTTCAGTCAACGGTAAATACACTGGCATGAAAGCCTTGCTTGCAGCTGAAGCTCAGCTTGGCGTGAAACCACGGATTTTAGGTATTCCTGGTCTTGATACTTCACCAGTATCAGTTGCCCTAGTCGCATTGGCTCAAAAGCTACGTGGATTTGCTTATATCTCTGCAAATGGCTGTGAAACGAAAGAAGAAGCTCAAGCGTACCGTCAAACTTTTGGTGCACGTGAAGCAATGCTTATCTGGCCAGATTTCCTTGGCTGGGATACAGCAACCAATGCAACCACCACTTTTGAAGCGACTGCTCGAGCACTTGGCCTCCGAGCAAAAATTGATAATGAAACAGGTTGGCATAAATCACTGTCTAACGTAGCTGTTAACGGTGTGACTGGCATTAGCAAAGATGTGTATTGGCAGTTGCAAGATCCTGAAACGGATGCTGGCTATCTCAACCAGAATGACATTACCACACTCATCCAGCGCGATGGCTTCCGTTTTTGGGGTTCTCGTACTTGTTCTGACGATCCTCTGTTCGCATTTGAGAACTACACACGTACTGCGCAAATCCTCGCAGATACCATGGCAGAGGGGCACATGTGGGCTAATGATTTACCTCTTACACCTGGTCTAGCCAAAGACATTATTGAAGGCATTAACGCAAAAATGCGTGAAATGACTCAAAGCAATTATTTACTCGGTGGAGAGTGTTGGCTAGATCCAGTCATCAATACAAAAGAAGTACTCAAGTCAGGCAAGTTCTATATCGACTACGACTACACACCAGTTCCACCACTTGAAAACTTAGTGTTACGACAACGCATCACTGACCGTTACTTGGTCGACTTTGCTTCGCGTGTAACCGCTGGATAAGGACTAGATCATGGCTCTACCAAGCAAATTAAAACTCTCAAATCTTTATAACGAAGGTAATTCATATCTTGGCCAAACTGGTGAAGTAACGTTACCAAAATTGACACGCAAGATGGAAAACTGGCGTGGTGGCGGTCTGAACGGTCCCATTAAATGGGATGCAGGCATTGGTGATGATTCAATCGATATGACTTGGAAACTCGGTGGTATTGATAAACTCATATTAAAACAATGGGGTGCTGCCACAATTGGTGCAATCGGTTTACGTTTTGCTGGTTCATATCAGCGTGATGATACGGGTGAAGATACCGCAGTCGAAATTGTAATTCGTGGCCGTCATGAAGAAATTGACTTTGGTAATGCCAAAGCTGGTGATGATACTGAAACAACTGTCAAAACAGTCTGGTCTTATTACAAGCTTACGATTGATGGTGAAGTTGCCATCGAAATTGATATCCCTGGTGTTAAAGAAATGGTTAACGGTGTTGATATGCTCGAAAAGCACCGTGCCAATATTGGTTTAATTTAACTTTCCATCCCTCTGTTCATGTCCCGTGAGCAGAGGTTTTTTTATATATTTTTTGGAGCTTCACCATGCAAACTTTAGAGCAACTAGAAAACACGGCAGCTATTAACCCTGATATTCAGACAGTAGATCTGGAAAAACCACTAATGATGGGTAATTTAGAAATTCCATCATTAGAGATCCGTAAGCCAAATGTCCAAGCTTTACAGGGGGTAAAAATCGCTGATCTTCTGCAAGGCGATGTAATTTCTATTTGTACGGTCCTTCCACGTATTTGTACCCCTGAGCTAACCAAATCTCAGATTAATCAGCTCGAACCCGCTGATCTGGCTCAAATTGGTGGAGTAATCATGCTTTTTTTGCAGCCGAAATCAACACGTGTTCAAGTATTACGCCAACAGTAGACGATGCAATAGCAAATATTGCGGTGGTCTTTCATTGGCCACCACAAGCCTTTAGAGATATGTCAGTCAGTCAACTGATGCAATGGCATCAAAAAGCCATTGATCGTAATGGAAATGATGCCGAATGAAACCCTTAAAACTTGAAGTCCTGTTTGGATCAAAAGATAGTTTAAGCCCAGCTCTCAAGTTAATGATTGGAAGTAGTAATGCTGCTTCCAAAGCATTAAAAAATACCCGTGATGAATTAAAACGACTTAATGACCAACAACGGCAACTCGATTCATTTAAAAAGCTTAAAGAGGACGTTAAACAAGCCTCTACTGAACTAGAACGCAATAAAAAAATAGTGCAATCACTGCGCGAGCAATTAGCGGTAAATCCAGATGCTAAATTGACAAAAGAATTAAAAAAAGCTGAAACCCAAGTTAAGCAATTAACTAAAGTCGTAACTGAAGGTCGTCCACGTCTTGTTGAGCTTCGAAACGAACTAAACAATGCTGGCCTAAAGTCAAAAAACTTTGCTGATCAGCAGCAAGAATTAAAAGAAAAAATTAGTGCAGCGAATACATCGATCGACAGTCAAAAAAATAAGCTTGAAAACCTGAATCGTATCCAAAAATCCCATAGCAACATGTCTGGTAATGTTCGTACTGCTGCAATGTATGGTGCTGGTATGGCTGCAACTGGAGCAGCTGCGTTTTATCAAATGCGTAAACCAATTGATGAATCTAAACGGGTGGATGTTGAAGAAAACCGCATTGCATCATTAGGCTTTGGGAAAAAGGCTTCAGATGAAGCAATTCAATACGCTAAAGCAATGAAAACTTTTGGTACCAGTACGCTTGATAACTTAACCCTAGTCCGTGATGGGGTCACAGCTTTTGGTGATGTACATCATGCTCAATGGGTAGCTCCAACACTGGCCAAAATGAAATTTGCAAATGAAGCCATGTACGGTGACCACGGTGTAGAAAATGAAAAAAAATTCATGGATATGCTTAAAGTTATCGAAATGCGTAATGGTTTAAAAAGCAAAGAATCATTTCAGGAACAAGCCAATATTATTCAACAAGTGATTACAGCCACAGGTGGACGTGTGCAAGCTGAAGAATGGCTCAATGTAATCAAGACGGGTGGTATTGCTGCCAAAGGCATGGATAACAAGGCGTTCTATTACAAAATGGAGCCTTTGGTTCAGGAAATGGGGGGGCATCGTGTCGGTACATCCATGATGTCGGCTTATCAAAACTTATACCAGGGCAGAACAACGCAACGAGCAGCTGCAAATCTCGATAAATTTGGTCTTATCGGTGACTATTCGAAAGTTAAACATAACAAGACCGGAGATTTATCTTATTTAGATATTGGCGCAATTAAAGGAGCCGATTTATTTAAAAAAGATCAATTCGCTTGGATGGAGAAAGTTTTAGTACCGGCACTGAATGCCAGAGGCATAACAAAAGAAGGGGATGTCATCGATGCGATCGGAAGCATCTTCAGTAACCGTACTGCATCAAACCTATTTTCTCAAATGTATATGCAACGTGATCAGATTCATAAGAATGCCAAGCTGAATGAAGGTGCTTTTAATATTGATCAACTCAATACACAAGCCCAAGGCACAACTTCGGGTAAAGAGTTAGAGGCAAGGGCTAAACTTAACGATGCATATTTACAGTTTGGCCAGACTATTTTACCGATCTATACCCAAGCACTAGTCTTGGCATCAAGTGCTTTACAAGGTTTTACGGGCTGGATGCAACAGAACCCGACATTAGCAAAAGCATTAGGTACGGGCCTTTTATTGATAGCTGGCGGTTTAGTCGCTATAGGTGGGTTACTTCTTGTTTTCTCACCCCTGATTTTAAGCATGTTAAGTCTGCGTCTCATGATGGCGACACTCGGTGTGCAAGGTAGTGCTCTAAGCTTTGCATTCCGACTTTTGCTTTCGCCTTTTTCACTATTAAGAGGAGCAATTACTGGAGTCGGATCTGCATTAATGTGGTTAGGCCGCTTAGCGATGGCACATCCACTATTGGCTTTGATTACTGCAGTCGCGTTTGGTGTCTATCTGATTTATAAAAATTGGGACACTATCGGCCCATACTTCGAGAATGTGTGGAATCGGATTAAAGGGTTCTTTCAGAGTGGTATTGGCAATATCTCAGCAACTATTCTGAATTGGTCACCACTAGGCCTGTTTTACTCTGCATTTGCAGCTGTCATGAATTGGTTTGGGTTTGAGTTACCAACCAAATTTTCAACGTTTGGTGCAAATATTATTAATGGCTTGATCAATGGTATTAAATCCTATTTTCCTAAACTTAAAGAGATCTGGAATACCGTTGCAGATTACATGCCTGATTGGTTGAAACAAAGAATGGTTATCCGAAGTCCAAGTCGTGTGATGGCTGGACTTGGTGGCCATATTGTTGGTGGTATTGGAATGGGTATAAATCAAGCCTTTCCAGAGTTAAAGAACAAATATAACCAAGTCCTCAATTTGTTTACCAATAAAAATCAATCACCCGTTATGGATCAGATTGATATTGCCGCTCCAGTCATTTCAAAAATTCAAAACTCACCAAATTTAACACCAACTCGTCAGTCTTCATTGGCTGTGGCTGGAGATACTTACACGATTCATATTCATGCTGCACCAGGACAAATGGTTCAGGATCTTGAGCGTCAAATTGAACAAGTAGTTACGCGTTTGCAACGAGACAAATTGTCACGTGTACGCACAATCATGGCAGATCAGGAGTAAATCACATGATGATGATATTGGGCATGTTCCCGTTTAGCATCCCGACTGCGGTTTACCAGCAGTTACAGCGCAGTACAAATTGGCGGCATCCAAATAATTCACGGGTTGGTGATATGCCAGCCTATCAGTTTGTCGGTAGGGGTGAAGATACGATTTCTTTAGAGGGAAGTATTGTGCCGGAGTTTGGCTCTCAGATGAGTATCACAGCTTTACGTACTATGGGTGATACAGGTAAAGATTTTCCGCTTATCGCTGGAACAGGTAAAGTCTTTGGTCTTTATCACATTGATGATTTGCAAGAAACTCAAACTTATTTTTATACCGATGGCACCCCACGCAAAATTGAGTTTAGTTTAAAACTGACGCAAGGAAAGAAACCAGGAACTCTTATCGGCAATACTGCAGGCAAATTGATAGGCTTATTATGACCAATATTTCAACATTAAATTCGGTTGTTGATGATGTACTGCAGGCGAATTCTGTTCCTATTTATAGGCTTGTTGTAGATGGCGTGGATATCTCATCCAAGGTCAACAATCGCTTAGGGCAAATGCGTATTGAAAACAAACGAGGTTTTGAAGTTGATACGCTGGATTTAACATTGTCTGATCATGATGGCCTACTTGAAATACCAAGTAAGGGAGCAGTCATTCAAGCGTGGCTTGGTTGGCAGCATTCTGGACTAGTTTATAAAGGTAGCTACATCGTTAAAGAAGTTGAGCATGGCGGAGCACCAGATACACTTCGGATCCGTGCGACCAGTGCAGACATGAAAAAGTCATTAAAGCAAAAAAAGGAACGTAGCTTTGATGATTATGCTTTGGGTGATCTGATTAGAAAGATTGCAATCGAGCATGATCTTAATGACCAAGTATCTGAAGAACTGGCCAAACATAAAATTATTCATATCGATCAAAATGAATCAGACGCAAATCTACTAACACGTTTGGCAGACGAGCATGATGCAATAGCGACCATCAAAAACGGTACATTACTCTTTATGCCAAAAGGCCAAAGTCAGACTATTTCTGGCCAAGATTTACCTACCAAACTTTTGACCAGGACAATGGGCGATGAACATCGTTATAGCTATAGTGATGGAGGTGAAGAAGTCACTGCAATTCGTGCTTTTTATTATGATGAGAAGATGGCCAAAAAACTTGAAATCATTGTCGGCGATCAATCTAACGAGAATATAAAAGAATTACGTCATATTCATCGTGATAAACAAACCGCAACTTTAGCTGCCAGAGCCAAACTTAACCACTTTAAACGAACAGCCGAAACGCTTACTTTTAAGCTGGCCAAGGGCATTCCAGATCTTGTCCCGGAGCAGACTTTTTTATTTATTGGGATCAAAGAACAAATTGACGAAATTTATTGGCTTGGGACAACTATCACCGATACGTTAGACAGTTCAAGCGGCTATACAACTGATCTCCAGCTTGAAGTCTTTTTTCCAGATGCAGACGATGTTTCAGAATTATTTGAAGACCAATTTGTCTCAGAGAAAGATAAAAAATGGACTGGAGTCGTCGTTTATTATCAAGAGGGAGATAAAGCTGTAAAGCTTACCAAAGGGGATCAAGCAAACCCTAAACACTTCTCTTATCTTTATTTAACTAAAGCTGGAGCGCAGCAGCGGCTTGATCGTGAATATGCATTATTAGACCTTGAAACTGGTAAATTTACTGCTCATAACGAACTCGATCAGAAACCTTATACTGGTTTAAAAACTCAGTACACGGTCGGAAAGAATAAAACACCACGTCAGTGGGTAACTTTAGGTGATCAATCAAATCCAAAAGTGATTGATCGTGTCTTTCATAGTAAAGCAGCTGCCGAGAAACGATTAAAGCGCGAGTTACCGCGCCTTAATGCTAAAAAAGATATGCTTGATCAGGTCAAGACAGATCAAAAATTATAAATGATCAACTCATTACCGTTGTGATCTTCATTAGCTGCTTTAGAGTTCACAGACCAGCGGATTTTACGGTGTGTCATTTGATAGTCCTTAAACAGTTCTCTCACTTCAGGCACATCGTTTAAGCTTAAAATGAACTTACCTTTAATCTTATCTAGCTTGTCTTTAAGAGTATAAAAATCATCTTTAGACCAGATGCCTTTACCATAAACATTTTCGCAATCCCAATAGGGGGGATCTAGATAAAACAATGTGTCAGGGCTATCCATTCGATTGATTACATAGTCATAAGACCGATTTTCAATGATTACATTTTGCAAACGCTCATGAATAGAAAGTAAATGTTCACGCAGACGTTCACCCAGTCGCATGCGGTTAGTTCTATCTTTTGAATATGTGAAAGAACCGTCTAATTGGCAACCGAAGGAAGAGCGTAATAAATAATAAAATTTAACTGCACGTTGAATATCTGTGAGACCAGATTGCTTACCTTTAAAATCGTCAAATTGGGTCCGTGAAAATAACAACAATTCAAATTCAGTTAGGAATGCGTCAAAGTGAAATTTTAAAATCCGATACAAGTTAATCAAATCGTCATTAATGTCATTAATAACTTCAACGTTTGAAGGAGTCTTTTTAAAAAGAACCCAGCCAGCTCCTCCGAAAACTTCAACATACGTTTTATGTTCTGGAAGCATATCAATGATGGTTCTAGCTAGTTGAGATTTACCGCCGAGCCAACCACTGAAACTATGGCCACTAGGATTGTATTGTAGTGAGAGGTTTTGTGTCATGGATCTTACCTGATTGTGTTTGATGCTCTGGGCATTCAGGTAAGGCACTCTGGGTGCTCTGGAATGTATTTAATGTTTTACAGCGAGGGCATTTAATCTCAAAGTGATCAAATCCCTTAGTTTTAGCCAATAATTTAAAACAACATTGGCATTTTAAATTTTGCATATATTTTTCTGCATTAGAAAAACTAACTAAATACTATAAAAAATATAGAAAAAGAACAAATATTTGTTCTTTTAATTTAAAATATATATAAATATGTTCTTAGGATGTGCCGAATGAATTCACCCAATAACTACAACACTATTAACAAGAACAATTCCCGTCCACAAATAATCTGCCCGCACTGTAAAAGTAACAATTTGAAGATCAGATCAAGTGAACAAAGACATCCATTACTTAAAGATGTTTGGCTCACATGCCCTAACTTATTTTGTGGTTTTACTTGTGGTGGCCATATTGAAATAACTCACACTATTTCACCTAGTGCATCACCAGATCCTAAGATACATATACCGACCTTACTGGAAATAAAGGCTGCTAATGACGACAGAATGGAGCAAGATCATGCTTAAGAATAATTATTTGAACCCTATTATTTCAGCAATTTTAAAGACAAACATTATTCTTAAAGGTCGAGCATGTGGCCGAACAACAATTAGTTTTATTGGAATATGCTCTGCTAGATTGCCAATGCTCCAGTGGGATTATTCTAAAGACTTTTGTTTTAACCCTAAAAAAATTAAAAAAATTTCAGATAGAAAATTGCGTAAAGCCTGCTATCAGTCATTTGCACAATATAAAAAATCTTTTAAACCACGACCTATACCAAAACTAAAAATTTTAAAAGATGAATTTCCATCATTTAATGATTGGCAAGTTTCAATAGCTGAAGCCACTAAAATGGCTGCTAAAAGGTTTAGTGATACCGCAGATGCAATGGCTTATGCGTTCCATTCTTCAAATTATTTTAAAAGCCAGTATTCATGCACTTGGGACTTAGCAGCGGGAGAAGAATAAAATATGCATCATGAAGAACTTTTCGAACTGTTTTATAAAAATGTACGTTTAGACATGAACCCACCAGGCTTTCCTAAACATTACTGTGAAGGTATGAAGCGTTTCTGGTATGAGCGCTTTATGAATGCATATAACAATGAACGAGAGCCATGGGGTTTAATGAGTTGGGCAGAGGCACCACAAATGTGGCTGGCAGGTTATAGAGAAAAACAAAATGAAGATAGCTAATACTTTATTTTAAAAGTTTTTTACTTTAGGGGGGAATGTCCACCAAATCTTATTGAAATAAACTTCGTTGCGTAAGAAATTTATTTTTAATTCATTCCCGTTGTAATCATACAGATTAGTGACTTCACCTTTCTTATTTATTTCGGCAAGCAAATTACAACCGTGCTCTATTTTTCTAGCTTCTAAAACCTTGATCATGACTTGCATAAAATTTCCTCTTTTGAGAATTATAAATAAGATTAAGAATGGATGCCAATTCAATAAAAAAGGTCACATTTAGCGACCTTTTGATAATTTGAAAATCATCAATCTTCAGCTGGAGAAATACCAACCCACAGACCTGTATTCACGTTAGCCATTGCATAATATTTAACATTACCAATAATCTTACTATGAGAGTTATCTTCCTTTTCAATATTTTTCAAAGCTTCTGTAATCAGTTTTACAACTGTATTCCCAGCTTTATCATCTTCAGGACTGACAACCTTAGTACTGATACCAGACACAATAAGAAGATCATGCATTGCTTGCTCATATTGGTCGGTTTTACCCATGATAAAAGTAAGTTCTTTTAATTGACCATCCTTAGTTACCGTACCAACCATTGCAATATCTTTTGAAAATAGAACCTGAAAGCTATCAAAAACACTTCCCGATTTAACATCGAATTTTGATAGTGGAGATATGGAATCAATATCAAGTGAATGAAGCGTAAAATTAAACTTTTCTCGGAACTGTTCTGGTGTCATTCCTAAACTTGTTTCAGCCTTATTTATAGGACTTTCGGCTAACTTAACATTGTTTTCTATAGGTGTTTTAGTTGGGGACGTAATGTCCTTTTTTTCTACATTTCCAGCTTTAGATTTTTGTTCTACTTTAGGTGCAAATACACCTACCATTGCCAATAAAATAATATTTATGGCTATACCAAAGATTAGAATTTTTGGTCTTGATAGCGGAGGTCTATTTTTAAATTGGGTAAGAGAAGGTTTAACCAAACAAATTAATGTTCCCAATAAGCCAATAAAAAATAAAAGTGTAAATAATGTGGCCATTTTTTCCTTTGATATTTATAAAGTTATAAAAAAATAAAGAGTCACTATATTTACACATTGACTCTTTATTATTCAAGCTCTAACTATTTAGCCGAGGTGTTAGATTCCGACGAATTTGTAGAAGGCTTTGGATCTTTCTTTTCAGCTACAACGCTAATTACTTGGCTAAGTAAATTATGCATATTTGTTGAAATATCAACTTCATCACCCTTAGATGCAAATTTTCCATCTGCATTTTGATTGAAATAAGTCGGTATTAATTGTTTTCGAATAGCCAATTGATCTTCGGGAGTCATATTTGCCATGAAAGGTTCAAGGGCTGCAAGTTGTAAATAAGTTCGATTATTTTCTTGATGACATTCATAGTGTTTAGCAGCTTGTTTAGAGAAAAATAAAGCGAGTACTAAAAACATCAATGAAATAGTTAATCTGACTAAAATTGGATAATAATCAATATTGACAGGTTGAGTATCACCCCAATGTTCAACTAAAGGAATACCGAGAATCAAGATTGTAAATCCAATCGCACCATATAAGGCATTAGTTGTATAGTCTCTATATTTTTTATATTCTTCTTGTTCATCTTCAGCCTTTTTTTTGTAATTTGTAATTAAATTATAGACTCCAGCTTTTTCAACAAGATCTTTAAATTTCTGATAGTTGGTTTGAGCCTTTTCATAACTATTATCTATAACCGAAATTTTATCATTATTAATTCTTTCAAGTTCAACTAATTTTTCTTCTAAAACATATTGAATATCTTCGGTTCTACTGTCTGCTATTTGTTGAAGTCTCCTTTCATAGCCTGAAAGTTTTGAACTTAAGTCACTGTTTTTTAATTCAATATCTGTTAAGTTTTCTTTTGCTATTTTTACTGTATCAGTAGAATCTTTTATTTCTAAATTAAATCTTTTAATTTGATTTTCATAAGTTTTAATTAGATTTGTGATTTGATTTTCAAATTGTTTTAAAATTAATGATGTATCTTCTTCTAATTTTTTTTGAAAATTTAAATTGCTATATTCACTTACTTTTTTTTCAATCTCACTAATTTTATTATTAATATCTTTTAAAATACCTAGTACATTTTCAAAATGACTTAAAATTTTAGTTAAAAATGTATTCGTATTTTCATAAACATCGTTAAAACTGGGTGGTGTTATATTATAAGGGCCTATAAAATTAGGGTCAGTAAAATCAGGTTTAAAAGCATTGTTAGAGTTGTCAAATACATGTATATAAGCATTGATATCGTTTAAAATGTCTTCAACAAGATTAATTTGTTCTTCAAACACTTTTGTGTCTATATTTATATATAAGTTGTTTATATATTTTTTTAGTTCAATATTTATAAAATCTAAAAACTCGATAGTTTTATTAAATCTTGAGTTTATTTGCTGGTGCGCAAAATTTACAAAAGATAAAAGCTCTGAACGCTGAATTGGAAAATCATCATAAAAAACTTTTAAATAATATTTTAAGTTTCTGATTAGTTCTTTAAATTTTTTTTTATCTTTTAGACAAGTTTCAATATCATTTTCCAAAGTTTTAAAAAAAGAGTTTCTATTTAAGTCAATGATCACAAACTACATTCCTTTAAGAACTATATTATTTAAAAATAGCAAAATGGTATCTTGACATAACGATTCACTATCGGCAATATGAAAAAGCACAGCAAAATCTGTGTACAGATGTGGAAGTCTGGTTTTAATCAAAGAGAGCAGAAAACATCCGCTCATAGCGGCTTTTTTTTGCCTAAAATGTCAGATCAGCTATACTTCGTTATGGTAGATCGGGCAGGGTAAATCGTGTATTCGATTTAGCCGTTAGCTCTTTGGACGGTACTTCCACCCCTGTTCGGTCTGCCACCATTCTGTGGAAGGAATGGCGGTAGGTTTGGAAAAATCTACAAAGAGTATTCAACATGAAAAAATCTATTCAGATCATTGAACACACGCCTATCCTTGATTTAGAAGCGTTTTTAAAACGCCAAAAACAAATCAAACGTTCCAAATTCCTCAAAAACTTCTATGATGGCTCTGCATTTATTTGTATGGTCGCGTTTACATTCTCTTTCTTTTTTCTAGGGAAGTAATCTCATGCAAATCAATGAAAATATTATTCCCTATGTGCCCATTGCACCCCGGGTACAAGCTACAAATGAAAAAAGCCGTTTACTCTGCGAACAATTATTTTTGCTCATAGATAGTGTGACCAGCAGTCAAATTCTTTTTAACCACCAAACTGATAAGGGATTCTTATCAATTTGCCCCGATCAAATTAATGATTTGATTGAAGAGTTATCAAAAACTGATCATTCATTCAATAAAATCGATATAAGTTTATTAAATTCATCGCTAAAAGATCTTATTTATCCTATGTTTAATGGAGAACATACCATTATCAGCCCGATCTGGAACAACACAGAGGTACGGGTTTGGCAATTTCGATTAAATCAAATTGCTAATGGGGTAGATATGGAACTTTTAACTAATGATGCAGAATTGAACTTAGACATGGCTTTAAGTACTTTACGCATCTGGCGCAATTCATTAGAAGCTTCAGTGGGTGAAAAACAGGTTATTTATAATAATAATGACCTAATTTATAAATTGATGGACTTAGAGCAGCGGTTGCAGATAGTCCAGCAAAAGCTAGAGGAATAAATAAAAAGCCCACTGTAAAAGGTGGGCTTTTTTACGTTGTAATCATTCTTTATTTTCGACTTCTTTTGCATACACTGAACTTAATCGCAATAAAGCTTCCTGAGCTTCAGAGCTGAGCTGTCTATATGCCTTTAATAACAAACTCTCTTCACTCGTAAGGCCGCTAAAGTCAGGATCAATGCCTAACAGCACGTAGCGAATGTCAATGCCTTGTTTTTGTAGTTTTGCGAGATAAACCCATTGGTCAGGCACTTTGTTGCGAACATAGTTACCTAACGTATTTTCATGCGCATCGATACTTCTTGAAAGCGGTTTTGCTTTCAAGCTCTTGCGTTCCAGTTCTTCTGTGAACCTTTGTGTAATCTCTACAGCCAAATTTTCGGACATATATTTCACCGATACTTATTGAAAGACTAAATATTTATGCTATAGTGATTCGTAGCACATCACTATAACCGTAGGATACTGTATGAGTACAGAAACTTCACCTTCTAATCGTTCACGGTCTAGAAAGATCAGTGGTGGACGAGTCCCGTGCATGATCTATCTACCCAAAGAAGAAGTAGAAGCACTCGACAAAACTGCTGAAGAAACTGGAATGAGCCGTTCCAGCATCATTGCCCAAAATTACTTCCAAGGTAAAAAGCTAACTTCAACTAAAGAGGATTAAAAAACCATGAGTCGTATGAACCAAAAACGGGATAACCGTTACAACGTCAACCTAACAGATGATGAGTCTGATCTTTTTAAAGTTGTCTCGCGGCTTACAGGTGTTAATCCTGGTGTAATCATGCGTCAGCTTGTGATGAAACAAGCTTTAGCTTTGCTAATCGCAGAGGACATTCAAGATAACTTTAGCTTAGAGAACTACTTAAACAAAGGCGCATCAGATCACCTTTCAAGGAGCTGAATTGATGCCAACTCAGGAAATAGCTCTTACGGATAAAGAGAAGGAAATTGTACAGGAAGTACAAAAATCTTTAGGTCATCAAACCATTGAAGAAACCATTGAGTACCTTGCCAGACAAAGGATCCAAGAACTACTTGGAAAATTAGCAGGGCAAGAACTTAGAAAGAAAAATCGGCATTTATTTTAAGGCAGTTTATTGAAAATGATGTTTCCAGAAACCAAAGCTTTAGTAGTAGAGAAGTTGCAAGATATCTACGGCTTCAAAGTAAAAGGCAACAGTAAATTGCGTGGTAGATGCCCTGACTGTAACCATAAGGAAGCATCAGCTTGGGTATATCCTGAGGAACCGTGGGTAGTTTTCTGCCCACGTAAAAACGAATGTGGTAAAGAAAACCACATTCGTGATTTATTCCCTGAGTTATTTGAAAAATGGGAAAAACGTTTTGAACCAACTCCAGAAGATCCAAACAAAACTGTAAATGCTTATTTGCTTGAAGGGCGTGGCTTTCCGTTAGAACAGCTTAAAGGTCTATACACGCAAGAAAGTATCACTCGTTATAAACCAAAGAAAACCACTTCTGTTACGTTAAGATTCCCAATTACCGATGACAATGAGAATATAGGGTGGTGGCAACGCGTTCTAGATGAACAAGGCGTTTTGCCTAAAACTACTTTTAAAGAAGATTGGTCTTCAGCTGGTCACGCTTGGATGACTCCAAACACAAACTATATCGAGTCTAAAGAGATCTGGATCACTGAAGGGATCTTCGACACGATCGCTCTGTGGTTATCGGGAATTACCAGTTTTTCAGCTTTATCAGCTGGCAATTTCCCGAAAATTTTACTCAATCACATTGCAATGAAATGTGCTGAACAAGAGCTTTCTTTACCAAAGCTAGTGTGGGCATACGACAATGATAATGCTGGCCATGAAGGTATAAGAAAAAATATAGCTTTAGCCGAAGAACTAGGCTTTGAATCGGAGGCTGCACTTCCTCCTGGTGGGCGTAAAAAAACTGACTGGAATGACCTTTATAAACAAGATCGTCTCAAGTTTTCAGACATAGAAACATATAAATATTACGGTTCTTTATTAATCGCAGAGAAACCTGTGGATAAAGGCATACTTATCTACAAGCGTTATGGTACCAAGTCATTTCCTTTCGATTTCAATAACTGCGTTTATTGGTTCAAATTGAATATGGATAAATACGATGACTATATGAAGGGCATCAATTTTACTCCAAATGATAATGAAGATTGGGCACAAGAAGAAAAAGATAAAGCTATAGACGATCGACGAGAAGCAGCTATTAAACATTCAGCAGATGTAGAAATCATGATGGAATGTAGACCACATGGCCTTTACTACCAATACCAGAAAGAAATTGATGAAGCAGATTATTACTTTCAGATAGATTTTCCACGTGGTGCGAAGACGATTAAAAACACATTTAGTCCTTCACACATTTCTTCAGCTCCAGAGTTTGGCAAACGACTTTTACATGTTGCACCTGGTGTTTTTTATGAAGGGAATAGTAAGCAGCTACTCACATTTCTAAAACGTGAGCTCAAGGATATTAAACGTGTTCAGCTAATCGATTATGTCGGTTATCACTTAGAGCAAAAAACCTATGTGTTAGGCGATTTAGCGTATCAAGCTGGTAAGCAATACGTGATCAATAAAGAAGATTATTTTGAGCTACCACGCCATACAAACCTTAAATGTAATGCGCCATTTGCATTGGAAATAAACAATAACCAAGAAGATTATCAACAAACTTGGGTTAAAGATCTGATCGAAGCCTATGGAGTTAAAGGCTTAATTGGTTTAACAGCATTTTTTGGTGGTCTATACGCACAGCAGATCCGTAAAACACATAAGTCATTTCCATTTTTGGAACTTGTTGGTGAACCGGGTACAGGTAAATCAACATTAATCCAGTTTTTATGGAAACTGTTTGGCCGTGTGAACTATGAAGGTCTCGATCCTACTAAAACATCCAAAGCAGGTTTAATCCGTACATTACGCCAAGTATCTAACCTTCCAGTCGTATTCATTGAGTCAGATCGCCAAGGTGAAAATTCATCTAAGCAATTCAACTGGGATATGTGCAAAACCATGTATGACGGTGGTTCATTGGGTGCAATGGGTGTGAAATCTGGGGGTAATACTACATACGAACCATTATTCATGGGTACGCTAATTATTAGCCAAAATGCTGAAGTACTAGCATCTGAAGCAATTATGGGTCGTATTGTTCACGTTAAATTCTTTAAAGACCAGCTAAGTAAAACCAGTCTTTATGCCTCACGTAACTTATCAAAATATGAGCCTGAGAATGTTAGCCAGTTTATTTTGCAATGCTTGAGCAAAGAAAAAGACATTTTAGAAGCCTTCAATATTGGCTATGAAAAATACGACGCAATGCTCCATGAAGAAAAATACAGCATTCAAAGCTCTCGTATTGTTCATAACCATGCTCAATTAATGTCGCTATTTGATGCGATGTGCCGACATGTAATTGACATACCAGCACAAGTACAAAAAGAGGTTACTGAAGAATTTATCAAGATGGCTCAGAGCCGTGACCAGGTACTCAAGTCAGATCCAGTTATTGTCCAGAACTTCTGGAACACGATCGAAGAAATGGAAGATTCAATTAGAAAAATTCAAAACCACGATACGGTCGTAAACCACTCCGCTAAGTCAGACATTATCGCCATCAATTTTGCACATCTATACAAGGTCGCAGCGGATTATCGATATGCATTACCTGACGTAAATGAGCTTCAGAATGCGTTACGTCACAGCCTACATTACCGCTTTGTCGAAGCCAATAAAGCCATACAAAGCAAAATTACCAATTCAACAAAACGATGTTGGATCTTCGAAAAACCAACATCACAACGGGATTAAACCCAATTTTTAACACACATACAAAAGCGGCAACTTCTGTATGTGCAACTCAATCACCGGAGAGAAATATGTACCAATTAACAGTCGAAACCCAAGCTGGTTTGAAAACATCGCTTCAAATTGAAAATGAAGTTGCACAACTTCTTAATATGAATGGATTCCCACGTTCGGCAACACCACGTGAAAAAGTACTTTCTGAGTTTGTGGAATGTTCGAAGAAACTTTCTCTTGGAACTGCTTTCACATCAATAAAAGAGTGGCTTGTGTGGATTTTAAATGATTCAAATTCAGAGTTTTTTACTATTCAGTTGGAGGCTATTCCCGCAGTACAAGCATCTGAAAAAACAGATTTAACTTCTCTATTTAAAGATGCCCGGATCACACCAGAACCAGGCAAAGAAATTCTAATTAATACGGTTACAGGCCAGCTAGTTTCTCCAGCTTTATATGACTCATTCTTTAAAAGATACCGCATACCAGCTGGAGAAGTGCGCCCGTACATGATTAAAAGTTGGGCCTATTTAGACGATGTAAATGCGGTCTTAAATCTTAGTGCATTAGAAGATAAGGAGTTATTAGCGCAATTAGAAAAACAAGCAAAAGAGGAACAGAAAAAATCTAAGGAAGGTTCATCACTTTCAGAAGTTTTGAAAGAAATATTGAACATGGGCGGTGCAGAACTTTTTAAATCTGAAACTAAACATTAATTTTTAAAACACACATACAGAAGCGGCAACTTCTGTATGTGCCACACAATCACCGGAGAGCAATTATGCAAAACGATTCTAACGTAGAAACAACCCAAGCGGAAATTCCTGCACATTTAAAGTGTGATCCGCGTATTTTTAATGTGCTTTTGAAAGATGATCATGAAGAGACTTGTGAGCTTGAATTTAAAATCATTGTTAAATGTACTGATGAAGCACTTCATGAACACAATAAGTTTTGGTCTAACCATCAAGAAAGATTAGAAGACAATAATGGAGATATTGTTGCAGTAATTTTAAAGCTCATTGGCCCAATGGTGCACACAGCTTGCCATGAAGGAAAAGATTGGATAGGTGTTGGTTGTAAATACGGGATTAATTCAATTTTTAACCAAGAAGGTTGGGATCCTGAGTGTTTCGAAATAACAAAATTATATTTCGAAGATTATATCAATGATGACGCTTTTCAAGTCTCACCAGCAGTACTGGAGGGATAATCATGAAATATTCAGTAGATCCTAAATTCAAAGAATATTACATAGAACTAGTGGGCGAGGAAAATGCAGATTTCACAGTAGATAAAAATGGTTTGCTTGAAGATCGTGATGCATTTTTGGCACATGCATGTTGGGAATATAAAGAAAATCAATTAAAGGACTATCAAGAACAGATAGAAAATTTAAAGCTTCAAAATGACTGCATGATTGACCAGACATGGTTCATGAAAGGCACACCTGTAGCGAACCTTATTAAACATGCTGAAGGTGTATATCAAGCAGAGGTTACTGCCCAAAATTCTAAAATTAAATTTGGTACTGACGATAACGAACATTGGTTTGCGCATGAAGTGCCTTTCTTTGGAACTGTTCAAATTGACTGTATTGAAGAGCATGGTTTAGTTGAGTGGGATATCCATTTCAATGAATGTTGGCAAGGACCCTTTAACTCTAAGCAACGATGTATTCAGCACTTAGAAGAATGCATAGCTGAAAAACGTCAAGAAGCCAAGGAGGGATAGCCATGTCTACAAAAAAATATCAGGTTCGGATTCGTAAGGATTTATCAAATAATCCAATTCAACAAAAAGCTGCTGAATTGCTTGGAGCATGTGCTGTTTCTGAAATCAGAACTTTGATTGGAACGTTCGAAAATTTTAAAGATGCAGTTGAAAAAATGGCAACTGTTAAAAGTTTAGAAGAATACGAAATTATCTCAATCATTCTCATTGATACAGATAACAGTGAGCAGCTTGGCGAAGATTTTGATTGGGAGGATGAAGCCCATGTCTAAATATCATTGTAAATGTGGTGGTCTTATCCTTCCTAATTTTGATGCCTACAAAGTAGGTGATGAAGTCAACTTCATGATCCAAAAAAGAGAAGGTGCGTATCAGGGGAAAATTGCTGTTAGCCAAAAAGCACATAACGGAACAATTACTGAAATTAAGGGTGACGATATCACCGTAAAAACTCGTGTAAGAACCTATGTTCTATACAGATATGAAATGACTCCGAAGGACGCACCAGGACCGATTGAATATTTACGAATTGGTCAATGTAGATGTGAACTTGATAAACAAAGTGAGAGAGGTAAAGAGCATGCAGTTCAACCTTAAAAATGCATTGTTTTTCAACCTGATTTTCTCAATTGTTGTGAGCACATCAATACTGGTTTTTGGAGAATACTAATGAAAGAAATCTATCTAGGTTTAGGCTTCATGTTGTTCATTTCTGTTTGTTGCATTTTCGTCCTTCTTCAGGAGCTAAATCATGCCGCATTTTAAAATGAAGATAAAAACAGAGTTTTATGTAGTTGTCACAGCCAGTGATGAAGGTGCAGCACTCCAATTTACTCAAAACCAATATTCAAATATTGGTGGTGAACCATCTATTCAAGTATGGGGAGATATTCACCCGGATAGACTTGATACAGAAATTGAATGGAATGGTGAAGAGTACTTTGATTTGGAGAAACTAAAATGACAGCACTAATTTTTGATACTGAAACCCATAAACTGCATGGTGATATCATTGAAGCAGCAGCTGTAGAAGTCATTTTTCCAACATTTACAGCAGATATTCCAATCATCCCAACAATGTTTGATTTCACTAAACGCTATAAACCAAGTGAACCAATTTCAATAGGTGCAATGGCTGTACATCATATTGTTGATGAAGATCTAATAAAATGCCCATCCTTTACCAAGTTCCAACTTCCTAAGGATGATGTGAAATATTTGATTGGCCACAACATTGATTATGATATTGCTGCTGTAAATCGTGCTGGTGTTCCGACTAAAGGTATTAAAGCGATCTGTACATTGGCAATGGCCAGATATTTATGGCCAACTTTGGAGGCTCATAATCTATCTGCTCTTGCGTACCAAATTAGCAAAAATCGTAAGTCGACACGTCGTGGTTTACGGAACTCTCATTCAGCATTGAATGACTGTAAAACTACATATTCATTATTGCTTGAGATTGTTACGACTAAAGGTATTAAATCTTTTGAAGAGCTGTTTGAATTTTCAGAGCAGGCAAGATACCCAACCCATATTTTTTACGGTAAATATAAAGGTTGGGCAATCAAGGATATGGATGACAGAGAAATTCATTGGTTAATGGGTAAAACTAATGATGGATATCTCCACATCGCTCTCGAAAATGAACTACTTTCAAGAAATAGTATAGACGAGCAAGACGAACTGCCGTTCCTATAATTGCACACCTCTTATGCGCCTCCGGTCGGAGGTGCATTCCTCTAAAATATTCCTAATTATTAAGATACTTAAATGTAGGTCTACATATGTCTGCAGGACTCGAAATCCGTGGAAAATCTATGCGAATTTGGATGCGCCCGATCGCAACAGAACCCGCCATTAAAGAAACATTAGACTGGGCATTCACTCCAGAGAATCAAGACAGAGCAGAAAAACTGGCCAACTTAATAAAGCTAGAAATACAGCTGGAGCAATTCAGCTTGGCCAAACATTTTCCAAACTCAAAACACTTACAAAAGAATCAGGTTACTTACTATGCCCAGCTTTATTTAAATCAAACGATTAAAGAGGTTGCACCAAGTACTTATGATTCTTATAAGGGCCATGTTTACAATCATATAATCCCTAAATGGGGCCAAATTAATCCAAAAGACATCAATACAAACATGCTCAGGAAGTGGATTGAGCACTTAAAAGATGGCCTAAACAACAAGACCGTACGCGAAATTATTACTCGTTTTTCGCAGATCCACGCGATTTGGCGTGATGAAAGACAAATGCCATACAACCCCTTTGAAAATATTGTAATTCACCAAGTTGATACGCCAGAGCCAGATCCTTTTAGCAAAGTCGAAATTGCAATGATCCTAAACACTGAAACGGATCTCGATATTCAAAATTTGTTGCCATGTTTATTCTGGACAGGCCTCTCAATGTCAGAGCAGATCCCGATCGCTTGGGAAGATATTGACTTGGAGAAGGGTACAATCCAAATTTCGAGATCTTATGTCCGGGGAATTTATCGTGTGACTAAGAATCGACGCAGAAAGCGAAAAATTAAACTTCTTGAGCCGGCAATTACAGCTTTAAAAAAACAATATCAAATCACAGGTAATGCTCGAGCCAAAACAATTGAAGTATTGCAGCGTGACAATAAGACCAGGAGAGTTGAGAAAATTCGGTTTGTCTGGATTAATCACGAACGGTCGAATCACTTTGAATACCACGAATTACGTTATCGTTGGAATAAGCATTTAAATAAGGCAAAAGTTCGGAAGCGTGGAATTAACCAAGGTCGACATACCTTTGCCAGCCAACTTCTAACGTCTGGCCAAGTTCCTCCAGAGTGGATTGCAGAGCAGCTTGGCCACAGTGATACATCTATGATTTACAAGCACTACGGTAAATTGATTGCAGAAGATCTGCCTGACTATATTACCAAGCTAAACAACTACATCACGATGTAAATTACTGGGCGTAAAATTGCGCTCAGTAAAATCAGGTTAAACAACTACTTCATGATGTAATGGTATTTACTTCAAACTTACTCTAAACCTTACATGTGAAATCAAAGATAAGTGCCTATAACTCTAGGCACTTTTTTTATTTATTACTGCATTACTCCAAATCTTATATATCAGCCAATAAAAGTTAAGCCATTGATTAAGCACGTTTCAAAAAGTGGCCATGAACAACAAATAAAGATTGGCCATATACATGCATAAAAAACTAAAAATTCCCATATTAAGTACTTTAGTCTATTCAATATGAGCTAAATGATTGATTTATATATATCAAAATACCCAATTGTGGTGGGTTCGAATCCCGTCATTCACCCCAATTTCGGAGCATAGCACAGCCTGGTAGTGCACCTGGTTTGGGACCAGGGGGTCGTAGGTTCGAATCCTACTGCTCCGACCATATTCTTGATTTTTAAAGAAAATCAGATATTAAAAACCCTCTAAATTAAATCTCATAGTACATATTACCCATACAACACCACGTGTTTATGCGTACATATATCTTACTGAAGCATTCCCAAATCATTCCCATCAAAAAAATGATTTGAGTATGAAAATCATGCAAAACCCTCTATATCAAGTACCAATAAAAAATAATTGGGTTATGAAGTTTTTGAAGTAATAAAGTAATATTTATAAATAAAACTTTTATATTCAACATATTAACGTAATTTCTAAATGTAAGATTTAAGTAATAAGCATGTAATTTATTTCTGTACAAATAAGTGTTTTCAAATAAAATTCCTATTCAATGAAATCAATAACTTATAAAATATTACTTGTCTTATTACAAGAAATTACACTTTTATGTAATCTAATTTATTAATAAATATTAATGACTTAACTTGTGTTATTACATTATTACTTCAAATGAATTCGACTTCCTATATAAAGTTATATTTTTGTGCTTCTGGTATGTCAAAGATGGTTTTTAATGTGCTAATAGAAATGAAAAAATGAGTAGAGTCTAAAAACTGTTTGTATGTAGTAATATGCAGTATTAATGAATTAAGTATTTAGGGTTCAATAGCCTAAGTATCAAAGGTTCTTTCGTTCTTGGTTGCAGTGAAACGGATTGCAGTAAAATCGCTTCATTTAGATGAACTGCAGGCGCGCGGGTGACTGCGCTGGAGCCAGTGGCCTGTGATTTAGATGATAATTATTCTCATTTAAGAGGTTGTTGCTAAAATCCCATAAAAAAAGCCAGCTAATGCTGGCTTTGTTGTTTCTAAATGATTAGGTAACGTTTTTTAAATCATATTCCTTAAATCTAATCACCTCATCACCAGCCCACTCATTGAGCTGTTGCATGCGTGACTGAAGTGGAAGGATTTCATTCTGATAAAACACTTCTGCTGCATCTTTGATTGATCCAAAGCCACCAGTATTATTCGGCACAATACCCATGAGTTGTGGAGGTATGCGAAGAGCCGCTAATGTATCATCACGTGTGATTGATTTAATATTGGTGAAGTCATCCTTTGCAGCAATCTCAGAAACAGGCAAGATCTGGATACCATCCTTTTTTCCACCAGGCGCATAATAAAATAAATTGCGGAAGTTGCCTGGTCCTTTACTGTCCTTTAGAGCCTGACGCAAAGCTGTAATATCATTAGGGTCCTGAGCTGCATCATTCACATATAAGATGAACCCAGCATGAGATCCGTTGTTGTAATACTTACGACGAAATAACGTAGCTGATTCATTTAGCCATGCACTTTGCAAAGCAGATATGTATTCAGGTGCTCCATAAATTTCCTGATCAATGTCTGTTTCTCGAATGTGGCAAACACGATTATAAAACTCAAATTCTTGATAGCCTTTATGGTCGTCACAAAGTAAAAAGAATTGATCGGAATATTCACCACGACGCATATATTTTGCTAAAGCTGGTTTGTACTGAATTACAGTTCCGAGTCGTGATCTGATTTCTTCTAAGTATGTATTTCCACACCAAACATAATCTAGCGCAACTTGTTCAAATGCTTTTCGATTTAACTTTGCATGAGGAATAAAAAGATTAGCCAGAAAATTACGTTTAAAAATAATTCCGCTATTTAAATATGGTGTCGATTTATATGATTTGGCCAAACCATTCATACTGACCTGAGGTTCATACCAGCGGCCATTGAACCAAGATTCCATATAATCCGATAATTCATTTCCATTAAGTACAGGAACTGCATCACCAAAAGTAAAGGCCATTGATTCTTGTTTGGTTGTTTTACTTTGAAAAACTGGTAATTGGCTTTTTGCAAAACTGACTAAACTTTTTGCTGTCGATAGGGGATTCATTAATAGATCTCCATGAAAGATTGATTCATTTGTGTTTGGCCTTCAAGTGGTTCGTTATAAAGCGCATGCATGAGAGACCAGGCTAGATCCGCATGTCCGATTTCTTCAGATCGCCCAGCTGTAAATGTCATTTGGCGTTGACTTGCTGTAAGGGTTTTTTTTATGCTCATTAAGGATTGAGAAAGGTCAGTCCAACCTGCGTCATACTCCAAACGACCATTTCTAATTACATCCATTGTTTTAAGTACAAGCTTTGTTTTGACTTCTGGTGAATAGCTGAACTCGGTGACATTGGGGAAAAATTGCTTAACTAATTGAGATACACCAGTACCCATACCTGTTATATCGATGCCGATATAAGTCACGTAATAACGTAGTGTTGTTTGGCGAATCATCTCAGCTTGATTTTTAAAATCCATTCCACGGAATTGGATTCTTTCAAGTACTCGAAACTTTCCACCAGGAACAGGGGAGGGAGCAACAACTACCAAGCCAGCACTATCACCGCTTTCGGCTGGGTCGTATCCAATCCACACTGGGTTATTTCCATATGGTCGACTATGAAATGGTTTGTAGTCATCAGCCCAAACTTCCCAACTGTCCACCATACAAGGTTGAAGCATTGCTAATGGGAAAATAGATGCACCATCGTCAATAAATTGGCACATCAAAAGGTTTGCAAATTCTTCAGGTGAATATTCGAATCGCAATTCTTCAATATCAAATAAATCACACCCGCCATTTTCAGCGTCTAATATCGTAACGATTTGACGCCACATCCGGTCTTCACATAAACGACCATTCTTCAGTGAATCATGAGATACATCGATATCCAGTCTTTGGTCTTTCGGTCGACCACGGTTATTACGTGTTCCAGTCCAGAATGTATATGCTTCATGTGCCATCGTTGAAGGCGTTGAAAAATAGGTTTTACGCCATTTTTTATGCAAAGCCATTGCTGATGCGACTTTGTTTAATTCATTGAAGCCAAACGTCCAAAAGAACTCATCAAAATAAAAGTTACCGTGGTGACCTTGGGCCGTTCTGTAGTTTGTACCTAAAAATGATAGTGAAGCTTGATTATTATCTGGAAGTACAATCGGATCTCCGACCAACTCAACTCCGCATGCCTCATAAGCAAAACCTTTGATATATTCTTTGAAAATATGAGCCTGAGCTTTAGACGCAGATAGGAAAATTTGATTACGGCCAGTTTTAACTGCATCGACCAATGCTTCACGGGCAAAGTACCAAGTTGCACCGATCTGACGACTTTTTAAGATTACTCGAGTACGTTGATTGCCTGCTTTATACCAATCGCGTTGATAGTCAAATAAGCTATCTTCAAAAGCTGATATAAGTTGTTCAACTTGTTCCTCAGTAAACTGATTATTTTCTTTTTTCTTCTTGGGTGCTGCATTACGCTTGGCAATATTTGGATTAAGATCCGCTTCATTGCCACCTTCCTTATAACGTTCAATTCGCGCAAATTCTTTATAATTTTTAAATAATTCGCCTAATTCTTTATAGTCCCCACTCGATTTTTTGTTCTTTAAAGTGAGTGTCATTAAACGAACTGTTAATGCTTCTTCCACACGACTTTCAGATCGTGTCTTTTCCCATTCTTCCCTTGTTTTCCAAGCCTGAACTGTACGTTCATTTTCGTCTAGCGCTTCAGCTATATCGACAATTTTCCAGCCAAGCCAAAAGAGAAACTTGGCTTTTAATTTGTTATCGAGAATCAGCTCAAGATTAGCTAACTGTGATAATTCATTCATGGTTTACGGATTGATTTAATTTCATCCGCAAACGATGGCAGGCAAGTTCGCTTTTATCAGTCATGGCAATTTGTATGTGAGTTATATACAAGCATGCTCAATTGCTACACATAACTAATATTGCCCATTCTGCACCTATTGAAATTGCCCGAAAAAACCTTGCAACAGGTACAGCAGAATGACTGATAAAACACAGCCGAAAAAATTTAAATCGAAATGGTTTCGAGTTGCCGTGGCTGGTGACACTACAGATGGTCGTGAAATTCAACCTGAATGGATCACCCAAATGGCCCAGACTTATAGTCTGGATACGTATGGTGCACGTATTAATTTAGAACATATTAAAGGTCTTTCACCTGATAGCATTTTTTGTGCTTATGGCGATGTACTCGCAGTAAAAACAGAGAAAGTTACAATTAATGGTGAACAAAAAGATGCTCTATATGTTCAGATCCAGCCAAATGAAAATTTGATTGCTCTCAATCAGAAAAATCAAAAAATTTATACGTCTATCGAAGTTGATGAGAATTTTGCGAAAACTGGCCAAGCCTATTTAGTTGGTCTTGCAGTTACGGATAGTCCTGCATCGCTTGGTACTGAAATGCTCTCATTTGCAGCTGGAGCAACTGAAAACCCACTCAAAGCGAAGAAATTGCGTCCTGAAAATTTATTCACTGCAGCGCAAGAGACAAAACTCGAATTTGAAGAAGTTAAAGAGTCATTTGCTAGTGATTTATACAACAAAGTTAAAAACATATTTAAAACCCAAGAACAGCAACAACAGCAGACTCAAGAAAATTTCAGTCAAAGCGAACAAGCCATTCTAGAAATTGCCCAGCAAACAGTTAATCAAGGTGCTGAATTTTCCGATTTAAAGAAAAAACATGAGCAGCTTGAGTCTGATTTTAACCAGCTAAAAAACAAGTTGGATCAAGAGCCTCAAGGAGAACAACGTCCTCCATCAACTGGCAGCAAATTTTCTGAAGAAATTGGCGAAATCGACTGTTAATCCAGTCGGTTTTAGCAATCCATTAATTCATATTTAGAGTAAACAAAATGCGTAATGAAACACGTGCTAAATACAATAAAGTTATGATTGAGTTAGCTAAACTCAATAATGTTGAAGACGTTTCAAAAAAATTTACTGTTTCGCCTTCAGTTCAACAAAAGCTTGAAGATCGTATTCAGCAATCTTCTGAATTCTTGAAAAAAATTAATATTCACGTAGTACTGGAACAATCAGCAGAAGCGATTGGACTTGGAATCAATCGTCCTATCGCATCTCGTACAAATACTAATACGAAAGATCGTCAGCCAATTGATCCAACTGGTCTTGATAATCGTGTTTATTTCTGTCGTAAAACGGATTTTGATACAGCAATTAAATATCAAAAACTGGATCAATGGGCAAAATTCAAAGATTTCTATCCTCGTTTCCGTGGCGTGATCGTAAAACGTCAGGCTTTAGACCGCATCATGATTGGCTTTAATGGTACCAGCATTGCAGCTGATACTGACATTGTTGCTAATCCAAAACTTCAAGATGTCAATAAAGGCTGGCTGCAAAAAATGCGCGAAGAAAATGAATCGCGTGTGATGAAATCAGGTGCTGTACAAAACAAAATTACCATCGGAAAAACAGGTGATTACAAAAACCTCGATGCATTGGTTATGAATATCGTTGATGAAATGATTGACGAAGTTCATCAAGAGAACCCCGATCTAGTCGTATTGTGTAACCGAAAAACCGTTTCTGATAAGTACTTCCCGCTGGTAAACAAAGATCAGGAAAATACCGAAAAACTTGCAGCAGATATCATTATCTCTCAAAAGCGTATGGGTAACCTTCCAGTTTATTCAGTACCGTTTTTCCCTGAAGGCATCATCCTAGTAACGACCTTCGATAACTTATCGATTTATGTTCAAGAAGGTTCACGTCGTCGTACAGTCATTGATAATCCAAAACGTGATCAAATCGAAAACTTTGAATCATCGAATGAAGATTATTACATCGAAGATCTTGGTCTTGCTTGTATGGCTGAAAATATCGAAATTCTGCCGGAGTAATTCTTCATGAACTTGGCTCGAAAGCATTTCCAACAGCATCAGGCCATATCCGCAGCTGAAATAGCTGCGGAGTTCGGTACCATGCAAAATACAAACGCCTATGAGCAGCAACTTTTGCAGCTCAACAGTGATAAAAATCGTCTCAAAAATATTCAGTCAAAACAAAATAAAATCGAACTGAAACGCCAATTACTTCCAAATTATAAGCCTTATGTTGAAGGCATTTTAGAAGTTAAGCCTGGTGTTCAGGACGCAGTTATCACTGAGATTTTAGTTTGGGCAATTGATATTGGCGAATATGAATTTGCATTAGATATTGCCGAATATGTTCTTGAGCATGGCTTAAAACTACCAGACCGTTTTGAACGTTCCGAAGCATGCTTTATTACTGAAGATATTGCTGATGAGTTTTTAAAAACTCTTAAAACAGAAGTTGCAGTAGATATCACTGTATTAGAGCGTTTAGAGCAGTTAATTACAGATGAATCATTAGTTCAGTCAAAGCGTGATATGCCTGATGAAGTTAAAGCCAAGCTTTACTTAGCCTTGGGTAAAACTGAAATGCGTTTTGTCACTGGTGAAGAGTTAGTGGATCTAGTGCATGCAACCCGTGCTCGTGATTTCTTAGATCAGGCGTGTAAGCTCGATGACAAATGTGGCGGTCGTACTGATCTAAACAAGATGACGAAGTTAGCCAGTAAATTGAATGCAATCTTTAATAAAGATGAATCTAAATCATCTGAACAATCTACACAGCCAGAAACCACTAATGTTTTATCAAATGAAAACTCAATGGTTAATGAAGCAGAACAACCAGAAGTCACCAACGTTTTGTTAAATCAAAATGGAACGCCAGTGGTTGATAACCACGGCAGTTTGGTACCGACATCTGAATAAGTGCCCCGCACCGCACTGGAGTGCAATGGTCGTGATCTTCACATCACAGTAAATCTTCAACGAGCCATTGCCCCTCCCAGTGCACTATGAAGGAGATCTAAATGGGATTTGTCGCAAATGGTGCCGTTACGCCAAGCAATATCATTATTTCCAGTGGCACATTCTTTCCTGATATTTCTCTTGATGAAATACGAAATATTGTTCGTATCGACGGATCCGTCACTGATGTACGTTTAAGACAAGTTATCCGCGAAGAAATCATTGATGTAAATCGGCTGCTTGCAAGCCTTGTGATTAAAGCCGAAAAACTGGTGGATTTAGCTGTTAATCAGATTGACGGTAAACCAGATACTGAAGTTCTTTACCTGTCAGCGGTCTCAAATGGGGTGGCTGCAAAAGTAAATGAAAACTATCGAAATTATGACAGCACCAACTCAGGCGTAAAGAAATCTGAAGTAAATGAATGTTCAGTTGAAGATTATCGACGTAATAAGCAATGGGCAATTCAGCAGCTAAAAGGTGAAAACCACAGCATAGTTGAGTTGATATGAGCAAAACCATTACAGCAATTCAGAATGATACCGTCGATTCAATATGCTGGCGATATTACGGACGAAGTTCAGGCGTGGTTGAAAAAGTGCTTGAAGCGAATCCCAATCTTGCTGATATCGGTGTTTTTCTACCGATTGGCACTTCAGTGATTCTTCCTGATATCGATACACCACAACAAATTAAACAAACTGTCCAACTGTGGGATTAATAATGCCAGAACCAACTACAACAGCTGCTGTAACAGCTGTATCAATTAGTGCAGCTTCATTGCTCCCATTCGTGAATGGTAATGCCTTACTTGGAGCAGTTTTCGGGGCAGCTCTTTTTGCTACAACCAAAAAAGATTTAAAACCATTACAACGACTTTCAACAATGATTATTGCTGTGGGTTTTGGATACTTGTTAGCACCAGAAGTGACTACCCGAACGTTCATTACTAATGATGCTACCGCAGGGATGATCGCTTCTATTTTTTCATTACCGATTATTTTAAAAATTATGGTTTGGGTGGATCAATCCAGCCTAACTGACATCTGGAATAAATTTCGTGGAGGAGGTAAGTCATGATCGAAATTATGTTTCAACTGATTGCACTTGTTGCATACCTGATCTGTGGCCTACGAATCATTTGTTTTGATGCTGAAGGGCTTAATCATCGTCGTGGCTTTTCAATTTTAGCCACGATACTTATTGCTGCTTTTATTGGTCAGTCAATTCACATCCTGTTTTTTAAAGATCCAGTCACTTTATGGGATGCAATTTTTGCAGTACTTCTGGCCGTACTTATTTGCCGGGCAAAAGGTAATGTCGCAAAACTTATCTGGAGCACAACATGATTTTAAAGTTCGGATCAAAAGGCAATGATGTCATTACATTGCAGCAACAGTTGAAGAAGCTTGGTTTTAAAGGTGTTAAAGGAAAAGAACTGTCCATCGATGGTGATTTTGGAGCCTCTACTGAATTCGCTGTCATTACATTCCAAAAGCAAAAAAACTTAGTAGCAGATGGCAAAGTAGGGGACAAAACAAGAGCAGCTCTATTTGATCAAAATACATCTAAATTACTTAAAGATAGTGATTATAAAAAAGCAGCTGAACGTCTGAAAGTTTCAGAACTTACCATCCGTGTTTTTGGTGCAGTCGAAGGCAGGGGAGTCGGTTTTCTTAAAAATGGTAAACCTAAAATTCTATTTGAACGCCATCGTATGTATGCATATTTAAGACTGAAAAAAGGAACTGCATTTGCAGATAAAATGGCTGCCGAACGTCCTAATATTGTGAACCGTAAAACAGGTGGATATCAGGGTAATGAAGCTGAATATGTTCGTTTGGAACAAGCTAAACAAATCGATGTTGATTGTGCTTTGATGTCGACGAGTTGGGGGCAATTTCAAGTTATGGGTGAAAACTGGAAACAGTTGGGTTATGCATCTGTACAAGAATTTGTTGAACAACAGTTTGCTAGTGAGTCTTATCAGTTAGAAGCTTTTATCCGTTTCATTGAATGGAAAACAGGTACTTTTGATAAGAAAAAAGTCACTTTGATTGATGCGCTGCGAGCAGAAAATTGGGATATCGTATTCACACTTTATAATGGTCCAAATTATAAAAAATTAGGGTATCAAGCCAAATTCCAAAAAGAATACGATCATTTGGAACCTATTTATGGTGGGATCAAAGCTGCATGAAAAAACCACAAAGTTTAAGAGCACATTTACTTGCTGCTATACCTGAACTATGTCGTGACCCAGACCGCATTCTCATTTTTGTTGATGAGGGTGCGGTGCGGAGTACGATGGCAAATGGCTTATCATTTGAATATGCCTATACACTCACTATGATTCTGACGGATTATGCTGGAGATCTTGCAGCAGTTAGTATTCCAGTATTGGACTGGGTCCGGGTCAACCAATCTGAACTAATGGCCAACCTAGATAAAGTCAAATCTGGCATTAAGTTTGAAGCTGAAATTTTGGCAAATGATAAAGTCGATTTGGCTATTCAGATGCCATTAACTGAGCGTGTTATTGTTAAACAAACTAGTGAAGGTCTTAGCGTCGATTATCCTGACGAGCCGCAATATCATAAAGCTGAAGAATCAAAGCAAGTTACTTTGTTTGATAAGGATGGTACCGAGCTTGCATCTTGGGTATCAAGAGATCCACAGCAAGAGTATTTTTTATAAATGGCTGAGCTTGAATTTCTTTCCGAGCACCTTAATGCGTTATTGACAACATTAAGTGATCCTGAACGTCGTAAATTTGCAATGATGATTGCTCGAAAAGTTCGTGCAAGCCAAAGCCAGAGAATTACACGTCAACAAAATCCTGATGGAAGTTCATATATACCTAGAAAAAATTTAAGAAATAAAAAGGGCCAAATTAAAAGAAAGATGTTCATGAAGTTGAAAACAGCAAAATTCATGAAAATAGAAAAAATCCCTGATGGTGTGACTATTGGTTTTGATCAAAGGGTATCAAGGCTTGCACGAATTCACCAAGACGGCTTGGTCGATAATTTGAAATATAACGGTCGGACTTTTAAAGTCAGATATGCTCAACGGATCTTACTTGGATTTACTGATGCAGAAGTAGAAATCATAGAAAACGATGTTTTAAAGCTCTTCGATTCAAAATAAAACCACTTGTATATAACTGACATACAAACCAAACCAAATGCATTAAACCTTTAGCTGCATAACGATTGCAGCATGAATGCAGAAACCATCCGTCGTCTTGAAAATACGATCCGTTTAGGTCGTATCAAGACCGTAACCCCGTCTAGTCCTTTTCATACAGTTACAGTCAATTTAGGTGACATCGTAACTAAAGAATTACGTCTATTAAATTTGAGAGCTGGGAAAGACTCAACTCATGATCTACCAAGTAAAGACGAAGAATGCATTGTACTTAGTCCTTGTGGAGTCATCGAGCTTGGCATTGTTGTTGTTGGTTTGAATAACGAAGACTTTCCTACACCATCACAAGATCCAAATATTAAGTTACGGGTATTTGAAGATGGTGCTGTCATTAGCTACGACACCAATAACCATTCTTTACAAGCAATCTTGCCAGCCAATGCAACCGCCATACTAACTGCGCCTGGTGGTTTAACTGTTAATGGGAATACAACCATTAATGGAAATCTCATCACCAATGGCGACTCAACAACAAACGGTAATGTCCAAACCAATGGCAGTACAGCCATGACGGGTAATAACACCGTTGGTGGAAGCCAGTTAGTACAAGGTTCAAGCCACTCAAGTGGAGACTTTAGTACAGAGGGTGATGTGAAAGCTGGCGACATCAGTCTCAAGCTCCATAAAACTTCCGGTGTTCAGTCTGGTGGAGATACTTCAGGAGTGCCAGTGCCATGATGTCCAGACAATCAGGTGTCTCAATCAAAGAAATAGAAAGCATTAAACAATCGATTGAAGACATCGTTACAACGCCCCTTGGAAGCAGAGTAATGCGACGGGACTATGGATCTATCGTCGTCGATCTAATTGATCAACCTATGAGTGATGTTCTTAAAGTGAAACTTTATAGCGCAATTTATACGCCAGTATCGCGTTGGGAAGAACGTATCAGTATCGAGAGTTTAAACGTTAGTGCTGTCTTTGCTGGTGGTATGCAACTCGATTTAGAAGCCGTTCATACCCTTACTGGTCAGTCTCTTAACTTAAATATTCCTCTGCAAATGGGATCTTCAGCATGACAACTTCATCAACAGCTATTGATCTTTCACAACTCCCTGAACCAACCATTGTTGAGCAAATCGATTTTGAAACGATTCTTGCTGCTGGTCTTCAAGATTACTACGATCGCATGGATGCAACTGGAGTTGAGTACACCAAACTCAGAGAATCAGATCCAGCATATAAACTGGCAGAAGTGTTTGCTTTTCGGGAAATGTTAGCTCGTCAACGTGCGAATGATTCTTCTAAAGCGGTGTTATTAGCCTACGCTTCAGGAACAGATCTAGATCACAAAGCAGCTGAAAAGAATTTAGTAAGACGCTTAATTTCTGAAGCGACAGAAACATCAGAAGCTATTTATGAAAGTGATAGTTTGTTGCGTACAAGAGTTCAACTGGCACCTGAAGGTTATACAACTGCTGGATCTGAAGGATCCTATTTGTTTCATGGAATGAATGCCGATGTAAGAGTCAAAGATATTGAACCTGTATCACCTGATAGAGGTATTGCAGCCATGTATGTCCTTTCTACCGAAGGTGATGGAGCTGCTTCAGAAGAACTTATTAATATTGTTGACCAGGCATTAAATAAAAAAATTATCAGGCCTCTTACGGATTATGTTCAGGTTTACTCAGCAAGTATAATTCATTATCGCGTTGAAGCTGTCTTAGAAATTCAAGATGGTCCTGATAAAAATATTGTTCTTCAAGATGCAATTCTAAAGCTTCAGGAATATGTAAATTCTGTTCATAAGCTAAATGCCAAAGTTTCTATTACGGGTATAACAAGTGCCTTACAACGTAATGGGGTCATTGATGTTGATCTGATTTCTCCACTCGCAAAAATTGAACCCGTTTCAGGTCAAGCTGCTTACTGCAGTGAAATCACTGTCAGAATCAAGGGGGAATAATGTCTAAGTTATTACCTCCCAACTCAACTGTTTTCGAACATGCATTTGAAGATGCATTCTCACGTATCTCTAATGTACCAACGCCTGCCAGAACCTTTAATGATCCGTTAGAAGCGCCTGAAGTAGTTTTACCATGGCTTGCTTGGGAAAAATCAGTTGATGATTGGAATGTCTCATGGTCCGAAGAACAAAAGCGGGCGGTCATCAGTGCTTCATATCACGTGCATTGTCACAAAGGGACTTTAGGTGGACTTGAAACAGCTTTAGGTGCTTTGGGTTTTAAAGTACGCATTCAGGAATGGTTCAACATGCAACCGCCTGGTGAACCCTACACCTTCAAAATATTTATTGAAACTAGTAGTGCCGAAGTTTCTCCTGAGCACTACAAAAAGCTTTTTACGATCATTCGTAACAACAAGAACTTACGTTCACATCTTATCGACTCAACGCTAATTGTCACAAGTGAACTTCAAGCTGAAATCGCTTCAGTTACGCTCCTAGGTAACGAATACGAATTTAAAAATCCAGCAGGTGCTTTAGTGCTTGATGGTAGTTGGTTGCTTGATGGGTCTCAAAATATTGATGGTATAAAGGTAAATTAAATGGTTGATATTACTGGACAACCCAAATGGTCACCTGTTCGCCAATTGGAAAAAACAGATTTGGCAACAGGAGGTGCAGGAGGCGTATTAAATCAACAAGCCCAAGCATTACTCGAGCGTACTGAATATTTAAAAGAAAACTCAGCTACAAAGGACGATGTCGCTTCGGCTTATGGTGGTCTCTATGGTTTTAATACTTACGCAGAGTTTAATGCTGTCAAAGCAACGATTCCTTCCAACTCTGTTGTAAAAATTGCTGAAGCTAATACTGGGTCTGGTACTTGGGGGCAAGGCGATAATATTTGGGATGGTGCAACTCTCAAAAAATCACCTTATGACCCAGTTCAGATAGCAAAAGATGATGCAACCTTAAAAGCCAATCAAGCTGAAGCCAATGCAAAGGAATTTGCCGAAGATAGTGCAAATGATGCAGAAACAAATGCAAAAAATTATGCTGCAGCTACTTCTGCAAATGCGGCATTGGCTGCTTCATCAAATATTATAAAAACTGATTCATCAAACCTTCATGAGCTTAGTGATGCTGATGGCAATGTATTTGCTAAAGCAAATCCTCAAGGTGAACTTGAATCTGAAAACTTTAGAACCGAATTCGGTAGTCTCAATTCAGTTACCAAAACAATCACCAAGTCAGATTCTAAAAATCTTTATGAGTTTAGCGATAGCGAAGGTGATTTTGCTGCTTACTTAGATCCAACTGGGGCACATTACGCGCAAGACTATACAACTGAATATTCAAGTTTTAATGAAATTGCTTTTGCGATTAGTTCATTAGACATGCCGGGTATCCTTCGCGTCTTTACCGATTGCGATGGAAATATTATTGGTCTTGAGAGAACTGACGGCACTGTTGAGAATGCTTTTGAACCACCTACATTCGGTATTTCTGAAATAAGAGCTGGTGTCGCCAGCATCAATAAGATGAATGATCTTGGCTTATCCATTGATAAAAAAATTACTGAAAATGATGTGCCATTAAAATATTCAGTCACTGTTAGCCCTTATCAAGCTGATGGTACCAACCACCAACGCATGCCGAGTGCAGTAAAAGTTGGCCCCAATCGGCTTTATGTAGCATTTACTCAATTTAGCACAATGAGTACGGATCAGGCAGATGGTCGACTCGTAGGCCGTTTTGTTGATTTTGATTTAGTAAATAAAACTGCAACTATTTCAGCAACTATTCCAATTATTGGTGAAAAGTTAGGAAATACCTATCGCCATCCTCATTTGATTCAATTACGTGACAGTATTTTATTGATTTTTAATGGGGCTATAGGTGAATTATTTGTTTATGAGTCTTTCGACAATTGTGAGACATGGCAATTAAAAACAATGATTGACTGTCCAATTGATCAGCCTTGGGCATTGGCGCTCGACAGTGCTGTACTTATTGAGGACGGCCGCTTTAAAGGACGTATTGTTCTTACTCTTTTTAGATATCAAGCGGATGGCCTAGTCGGTACGGTTTACAGTGATGATGGTGGGGCGACATGGATCCGTGGCCAAAATATTTACGGTGCTCAGCTTTTTCCTGACTTCCCGATCATTAATGAAACTTCAATAGCTCTAGATTCACAGCAAAACTTGATTTGTATCATCCGTAATGAAGGAAAGACACCTGAATCAAGATACTTAATTTTTGCAAAATCCATCGATGGTGGAAAAACACTACAGGTCTTTGAACAAACTCAAAGAACCCCAGCTTTAGCTTGTCAAACAGGCCTCAAACAGACAGCACCACTTATCTATGATGGTTTTCCACGCATGATTGCGACCTGTCCGACCACGGGTGATGGTAATCGCGAAGGTTTTAGATTCCGTATTTCATACGATAACTGCATGTCATGGGCGCATGAATATAAACCGTTTCCAGAAAATTTAAGGGTTGGCTACTCAACCGTTATCCCGCTTGATCCCAAGACTTATGCCCTGGTGTATGAGGAAGGGACAATGAACGCTTCCCAATCAATCAAAATTTTATTCTTAAATTTAGCCGAGGTGATTTAACATGGCCATCGTATTCCAATCAAATAATCGATATACCGGCAATAAAGCATTACCGAACATTATTGACAGCATCACACTTACTACGACAAAAACCCAATATTTAAAAAAGTTGTTTGCAACTATTAATGGCGATACTCAATACATTACAGATAGCAACTCAGATGTAATTTTTAATACCTTAAAAGCACATCGACAAAGAGTGATGGCTGATGGGGGAATTGTTTTATCACTTGCCAATACACTTAGAGCGATTATTTTTGCCTTACAGCAAAGTATTGTAGTCGCTGACTATTCTGCTTATTCACCAGACTTTGGCGTAAAATTAGTGGGTAATAGTGTGGTCAAGCTCTATGACTTAGCTGGTCGTGATATGAAAGTTTTATCCGGTACTTATGAGCGAGCTACAGACCAAGATAACAACGTCATAAAAAATACTGCAATATCGACGCTTATTGCTGAGAAATCATTTTTAGGAAATGCCGGCATGATCTTGGGTGCAAGTCTTCATGATGCGGATGCTGGTTCCAGTTCATCAGCAGCAGTTAAAGGCATGTATATGTCAGAGAATGCTGCAGGATCTGGTGTAAGTGCTGGCTATTTAGAATCTAATAATGGAGGTCTTAGTCGATTTTACTATAAACGATTTGCTGATAATCAAATTACTAACGTATTTTATGACCAGACAAATAACTACAAAAGATATTGTGGCCTTGTGGGCTATATGTCGAATACAAATAACCGTGTTGAAATCTATGAAAATGGTGCTGTAAAAGGAGCTGCAACAGCTGTTCAAGTTGACCTAACTTCAGTGACCATTTTCCCGACCATTTCCACCTTATCACTGAACTCATTTATTCGGGAATCTTGGATTATTCGTTCATCTTCTCAAACATTAGCAACTGCTTTAAGTATCTACCTTAATAAGAGTATTTAAGTATGGTGTATCAAAGTATTCATACAACGCTTGGGTTACAGTTGCTTGCCCAAGCTGAAGCAGCTGGTACCCAAATTCGTATTACTCACATGGCCGTGGGCGATGGTGGTGGGCAGCCAATTAAACTCGATCCAGACATGACAGCACTTGTTCGAGAAAGATTCCGAGCTGTAGTCAATCGTGTCTATCAAGATCCAGAAAATGATATGAAATTTACTGCCGAGCTGATTATCCCAGCCAATGTCGGCAGCTTTGTCATGCGTGAGATAGGCGTTTTTGACAGTAATGGCAATCTATTTGCAGTTGGGAATTTACCCGATATCACAAAACCCGTTGCACAAGATGGCATCATTAATGATACGGTTTTCCGCGTACCATTCTTTGTTCGTAATGTTGGTACTGTTGAGCTAAAAATAGATCCAAATGTTGTTGTAGCAACTCATAGCTGGATCATCAATACGATAAATACAGCCAAACTTTTACCTGGTGGAATCACTGGCCAAGTTTTAAAAAAGGCATCCAATAATGATGGTGATGTAGAGTGGGGAAATGCATCTGAAGTCAATATTTTTGTTGATTCGATTGAAGAAGAACAAGTTTTAGCTACTGATCAAACTCATGTAACTTGGACTACCGTGAACACAAATGGTTTAGCTGTTTACATTAACGGTACCCGTTTGCATCAAGCTGCTGGGGCAGATGGATGGACTGCAAATGGAGCTACTGAAACAGTTTTAGGAAAGTCATATCCAACGGGTACCAAAATTTTAGGTGTTCAAAATGATCCTCTAGGATCCGCACCTTACCCATTGGCCAAAGATCAGAATCTTGCCGATGTTCCAAACAAGCCATTAGCCCGCCAAAATCTAAATGTTTTCAGTAAAGATGAATCAAGAGCCAATGGCTTACCGCCTGGTGCAATTGTTTACTTTGCGATGAATAAAGCCCCACCAGGCTTTTTAAGAGCAAATTTTGCAGCTGTTTCAAGAACAGTATATGCAGATTTATTTGCTGCTATTGGAACAACTTATGGTGCTGGTGATGGAGTTACGACTTTTAATGTGCCAGACGGTCGTGCAGAATTTACGCGCGGTTTAGATGATGGCCGAGGCATTGATGTTGGTCGTGTTATTGGTAGTAGACAAAGCCAACAGGTCCAAAAGCATAAACATCTTTCAATGGGTGAAGCTGATCCAACAATTATCTGGCCATTTGGTGCATCGCCAAGTCTTGGTAAGCTAGGTTCTAATGGTGGTACTGATTGGGATAACCGTTATTACTATACAAATGATGGTTCTGATGTTGGTGACGCAGTACCAAACCCTTCAGGGGTAATTGGTGATGAAACTCGACCTCGCAATATTGCTTGGCTCTGCTGTATTAAATACTGATTGAGGACATTATGAACGAGAAAATAGTATACCAATATAATCAAGCTGGACTTTATGTATGTAAAACCGCTGCTGATGAATCTCCGCTTGAACCTGGTGTTTTTTTAATTCCGGGGAACAGTACTGAAACTGCTCCACCTATAGAGTGGCCCGATGATCAATGGCCTCGATACAACGGTGTAACTTGGGATTTAATTCCAAAGCCTAAAGTATCAGAGCCAATCTCTCCAGAGCAAAAGTTAGCAGAATTTTTAAAGAGTAACCCTGAAGTAGTAGCATTGATCAATAATTAAGATCATTTGTATATAACTCATATACAAACCTTAAAACATGACTTAAAAACGCCAATTTGTAAGCCTGTGATCTGAAAACCAACCAGAATACAGGCTATTTTTATGGCTCAAGATTATCATCACGGTGTCAGAGTTTTAGAACTCAATGATGGCACTCGTCCCATTCGTACAGTATCCAGCTCAGTGATTGGCATGGTCTGTACTGCATCTGATGCAGATGCAACAAAATTTCCTTTAAATACCCCGGTACTATTGACTAATGTTCAAGCTGCGTTAGACAAAGCAGGCGATCAGGGGACATTGGCGCGTTCACTTCAAGCAATTGCAGATCAAACAAATCCTGCAACGGTAGTCGTGCGTGTTGAACAAAAAATCGATGCTGCTGAGCAAACCTCAGCAATTATCGGTGGTTCAGTCAACGGTAAATACACTGGCATGAAAGCCTTGCTTGCAGCTGAAGCTCAGCTTGGCGTGAAACCACGGATTTTAGGTATTCCTGGTCTTGATACTTCACCAGTATCAGTTGCCCTAGTCGCATTGGCTCAAAAGCTACGTGGATTTGCTTATATCTCTGCAAATGGCTGTGAAACGAAAGAAGAAGCTCAAGCGTACCGTCAAACTTTTGGTGCACGTGAAGCAATGCTTATCTGGCCAGATTTCCTTGGCTGGGATACAGCAACCAATGCAACCACCACTTTTGAAGCGACTGCTCGAGCACTTGGCCTCCGAGCAAAAATTGATAATGAAACAGGTTGGCATAAATCACTGTCTAACGTAGCTGTTAACGGTGTGACTGGCATTAGCAAAGATGTGTATTGGCAGTTGCAAGATCCTGAAACGGATGCTGGCTATCTCAACCAGAATGACATTACCACACTCATCCAGCGCGATGGCTTCCGTTTTTGGGGTTCTCGTACTTGTTCTGACGATCCTCTGTTCGCATTTGAGAACTACACACGTACTGCGCAAATCCTCGCAGATACCATGGCAGAGGGGCACATGTGGGCTAATGATTTACCTCTTACACCTGGTCTAGCCAAAGACATTATTGAAGGCATTAACGCAAAAATGCGTGAAATGACTCAAAGCAATTATTTACTCGGTGGAGAGTGTTGGCTAGATCCAGTCATCAATACAAAAGAAGTACTCAAGTCAGGCAAGTTCTATATCGACTACGACTACACACCAGTTCCACCACTTGAAAACTTAGTGTTACGACAACGCATCACTGACCGTTACTTGGTCGACTTTGCTTCGCGTGTAACCGCTGGATAAGGACTAGATCATGGCTCTACCAAGCAAATTAAAACTCTCAAATCTTTATAACGAAGGTAATTCATATCTTGGCCAAACTGGTGAAGTAACGTTACCAAAATTGACACGCAAGATGGAAAACTGGCGTGGTGGCGGTCTGAACGGTCCCATTAAATGGGATGCAGGCATTGGTGATGATTCAATCGATATGACTTGGAAACTCGGTGGTATTGATAAACTCATATTAAAACAATGGGGTGCTGCCACAATTGGTGCAATCGGTTTACGTTTTGCTGGTTCATATCAGCGTGATGATACGGGTGAAGATACCGCAGTCGAAATTGTAATTCGTGGCCGTCATGAAGAAATTGACTTTGGTAATGCCAAAGCTGGTGATGATACTGAAACAACTGTCAAAACAGTCTGGTCTTATTACAAGCTTACGATTGATGGTGAAGTTGCCATCGAAATTGATATCCCTGGTGTTAAAGAAATGGTTAACGGTGTTGATATGCTCGAAAAGCACCGTGCCAATATTGGTTTAATTTAACTTTCCATCCCTCTGTTCATGTCCCGTGAGCAGAGGTTTTTTTATATATTTTTTGGAGCTTCACCATGCAAACTTTAGAGCAACTAGAAAACACGGCAGCTATTAACCCTGATATTCAGACAGTAGATCTGGAAAAACCACTAATGATGGGTAATTTAGAAATTCCATCATTAGAGATCCGTAAGCCAAATGTCCAAGCTTTACAGGGGGTAAAAATCGCTGATCTTCTGCAAGGCGATGTAATTTCTATTTGTACGGTCCTTCCACGTATTTGTACCCCTGAGCTAACCAAATCTCAGATTAATCAGCTCGAACCCGCTGATCTGGCTCAAATTGGTGGAGTAATCATGCTTTTTTTGCAGCCGAAATCAACACGTGTTCAAGTATTACGCCAACAGTAGACGATGCAATAGCAAATATTGCGGTGGTCTTTCATTGGCCACCACAAGCCTTTAGAGATATGTCAGTCAGTCAACTGATGCAATGGCATCAAAAAGCCATTGATCGTAATGGAAATGATGCCGAATGAAACCCTTAAAACTTGAAGTCCTGTTTGGATCAAAAGATAGTTTAAGCCCAGCTCTCAAGTTAATGATTGGAAGTAGTAATGCTGCTTCCAAAGCATTAAAAAATACCCGTGATGAATTAAAACGACTTAATGACCAACAACGGCAACTCGATTCATTTAAAAAGCTTAAAGAGGACGTTAAACAAGCCTCTACTGAACTAGAACGCAATAAAAAAATAGTGCAATCACTGCGCGAGCAATTAGCGGTAAATCCAGATGCTAAATTGACAAAAGAATTAAAAAAAGCTGAAACCCAAGTTAAGCAATTAACTAAAGTCGTAACTGAAGGTCGTCCACGTCTTGTTGAGCTTCGAAACGAACTAAACAATGCTGGCCTAAAGTCAAAAAACTTTGCTGATCAGCAGCAAGAATTAAAAGAAAAAATTAGTGCAGCGAATACATCGATCGACAGTCAAAAAAATAAGCTTGAAAACCTGAATCGTATCCAAAAATCCCATAGCAACATGTCTGGTAATGTTCGTACTGCTGCAATGTATGGTGCTGGTATGGCTGCAACTGGAGCAGCTGCGTTTTATCAAATGCGTAAACCAATTGATGAATCTAAACGGGTGGATGTTGAAGAAAACCGCATTGCATCATTAGGCTTTGGGAAAAAGGCTTCAGATGAAGCAATTCAATACGCTAAAGCAATGAAAACTTTTGGTACCAGTACGCTTGATAACTTAACCCTAGTCCGTGATGGGGTCACAGCTTTTGGTGATGTACATCATGCTCAATGGGTAGCTCCAACACTGGCCAAAATGAAATTTGCAAATGAAGCCATGTACGGTGACCACGGTGTAGAAAATGAAAAAAAATTCATGGATATGCTTAAAGTTATCGAAATGCGTAATGGTTTAAAAAGCAAAGAATCATTTCAGGAACAAGCCAATATTATTCAACAAGTGATTACAGCCACAGGTGGACGTGTGCAAGCTGAAGAATGGCTCAATGTAATCAAGACGGGTGGTATTGCTGCCAAAGGCATGGATAACAAGGCGTTCTATTACAAAATGGAGCCTTTGGTTCAGGAAATGGGGGGGCATCGTGTCGGTACATCCATGATGTCGGCTTATCAAAACTTATACCAGGGCAGAACAACGCAACGAGCAGCTGCAAATCTCGATAAATTTGGTCTTATCGGTGACTATTCGAAAGTTAAACATAACAAGACCGGAGATTTATCTTATTTAGATATTGGCGCAATTAAAGGAGCCGATTTATTTAAAAAAGATCAATTCGCTTGGATGGAGAAAGTTTTAGTACCGGCACTGAATGCCAGAGGCATAACAAAAGAAGGGGATGTCATCGATGCGATCGGAAGCATCTTCAGTAACCGTACTGCATCAAACCTATTTTCTCAAATGTATATGCAACGTGATCAGATTCATAAGAATGCCAAGCTGAATGAAGGTGCTTTTAATATTGATCAACTCAATACACAAGCCCAAGGCACAACTTCGGGTAAAGAGTTAGAGGCAAGGGCTAAACTTAACGATGCATATTTACAGTTTGGCCAGACTATTTTACCGATCTATACCCAAGCACTAGTCTTGGCATCAAGTGCTTTACAAGGTTTTACGGGCTGGATGCAACAGAACCCGACATTAGCAAAAGCATTAGGTACGGGCCTTTTATTGATAGCTGGCGGTTTAGTCGCTATAGGTGGGTTACTTCTTGTTTTCTCACCCCTGATTTTAAGCATGTTAAGTCTGCGTCTCATGATGGCGACACTCGGTGTGCAAGGTAGTGCTCTAAGCTTTGCATTCCGACTTTTGCTTTCGCCTTTTTCACTATTAAGAGGAGCAATTACTGGAGTCGGATCTGCATTAATGTGGTTAGGCCGCTTAGCGATGGCACATCCACTATTGGCTTTGATTACTGCAGTCGCGTTTGGTGTCTATCTGATTTATAAAAATTGGGACACTATCGGCCCATACTTCGAGAATGTGTGGAATCGGATTAAAGGGTTCTTTCAGAGTGGTATTGGCAATATCTCAGCAACTATTCTGAATTGGTCACCACTAGGCCTGTTTTACTCTGCATTTGCAGCTGTCATGAATTGGTTTGGGTTTGAGTTACCAACCAAATTTTCAACGTTTGGTGCAAATATTATTAATGGCTTGATCAATGGTATTAAATCCTATTTTCCTAAACTTAAAGAGATCTGGAATACCGTTGCAGATTACATGCCTGATTGGTTGAAACAAAGAATGGTTATCCGAAGTCCAAGTCGTGTGATGGCTGGACTTGGTGGCCATATTGTTGGTGGTATTGGAATGGGTATAAATCAAGCCTTTCCAGAGTTAAAGAACAAATATAACCAAGTCCTCAATTTGTTTACCAATAAAAATCAATCACCCGTTATGGATCAGATTGATATTGCCGCTCCAGTCATTTCAAAAATTCAAAACTCACCAAATTTAACACCAACTCGTCAGTCTTCATTGGCTGTGGCTGGAGATACTTACACGATTCATATTCATGCTGCACCAGGACAAATGGTTCAGGATCTTGAGCGTCAAATTGAACAAGTAGTTACGCGTTTGCAACGAGACAAATTGTCACGTGTACGCACAATCATGGCAGATCAGGAGTAAATCACATGATGATGATATTGGGCATGTTCCCGTTTAGCATCCCGACTGCGGTTTACCAGCAGTTACAGCGCAGTACAAATTGGCGGCATCCAAATAATTCACGGGTTGGTGATATGCCAGCCTATCAGTTTGTCGGTAGGGGTGAAGATACGATTTCTTTAGAGGGAAGTATTGTGCCGGAGTTTGGCTCTCAGATGAGTATCACAGCTTTACGTACTATGGGTGATACAGGTAAAGATTTTCCGCTTATCGCTGGAACAGGTAAAGTCTTTGGTCTTTATCACATTGATGATTTGCAAGAAACTCAAACTTATTTTTATACCGATGGCACCCCACGCAAAATTGAGTTTAGTTTAAAACTGACGCAAGGAAAGAAACCAGGAACTCTTATCGGCAATACTGCAGGCAAATTGATAGGCTTATTATGACCAATATTTCAACATTAAATTCGGTTGTTGATGATGTACTGCAGGCGAATTCTGTTCCTATTTATAGGCTTGTTGTAGATGGCGTGGATATCTCATCCAAGGTCAACAATCGCTTAGGGCAAATGCGTATTGAAAACAAACGAGGTTTTGAAGTTGATACGCTGGATTTAACATTGTCTGATCATGATGGCCTACTTGAAATACCAAGTAAGGGAGCAGTCATTCAAGCGTGGCTTGGTTGGCAGCATTCTGGACTAGTTTATAAAGGTAGCTACATCGTTAAAGAAGTTGAGCATGGCGGAGCACCAGATACACTTCGGATCCGTGCGACCAGTGCAGACATGAAAAAGTCATTAAAGCAAAAAAAGGAACGTAGCTTTGATGATTATGCTTTGGGTGATCTGATTAGAAAGATTGCAATCGAGCATGATCTTAATGACCAAGTATCTGAAGAACTGGCCAAACATAAAATTATTCATATCGATCAAAATGAATCAGACGCAAATCTACTAACACGTTTGGCAGACGAGCATGATGCAATAGCGACCATCAAAAACGGTACATTACTCTTTATGCCAAAAGGCCAAAGTCAGACTATTTCTGGCCAAGATTTACCTACCAAACTTTTGACCAGGACAATGGGCGATGAACATCGTTATAGCTATAGTGATGGAGGTGAAGAAGTCACTGCAATTCGTGCTTTTTATTATGATGAGAAGATGGCCAAAAAACTTGAAATCATTGTCGGCGATCAATCTAACGAGAATATAAAAGAATTACGTCATATTCATCGTGATAAACAAACCGCAACTTTAGCTGCCAGAGCCAAACTTAACCACTTTAAACGAACAGCCGAAACGCTTACTTTTAAGCTGGCCAAGGGCATTCCAGATCTTGTCCCGGAGCAGACTTTTTTATTTATTGGGATCAAAGAACAAATTGACGAAATTTATTGGCTTGGGACAACTATCACCGATACGTTAGACAGTTCAAGCGGCTATACAACTGATCTCCAGCTTGAAGTCTTTTTTCCAGATGCAGACGATGTTTCAGAATTATTTGAAGACCAATTTGTCTCAGAGAAAGATAAAAAATGGACTGGAGTCGTCGTTTATTATCAAGAGGGAGATAAAGCTGTAAAGCTTACCAAAGGGGATCAAGCAAACCCTAAACACTTCTCTTATCTTTATTTAACTAAAGCTGGAGCGCAGCAGCGGCTTGATCGTGAATATGCATTATTAGACCTTGAAACTGGTAAATTTACTGCTCATAACGAACTCGATCAGAAACCTTATACTGGTTTAAAAACTCAGTACACGGTCGGAAAGAATAAAACACCACGTCAGTGGGTAACTTTAGGTGATCAATCAAATCCAAAAGTGATTGATCGTGTCTTTCATAGTAAAGCAGCTGCCGAGAAACGATTAAAGCGCGAGTTACCGCGCCTTAATGCTAAAAAAGATATGCTTGATCAGGTCAAGACAGATCAAAAATTATAAATGATCAACTCATTACCGTTGTGATCTTCATTAGCTGCTTTAGAGTTCACAGACCAGCGGATTTTACGGTGTGTCATTTGATAGTCCTTAAACAGTTCTCTCACTTCAGGCACATCGTTTAAGCTTAAAATGAACTTACCTTTAATCTTATCTAGCTTGTCTTTAAGAGTATAAAAATCATCTTTAGACCAGATGCCTTTACCATAAACATTTTCGCAATCCCAATAGGGGGGATCTAGATAAAACAATGTGTCAGGGCTATCCATTCGATTGATTACATAGTCATAAGACCGATTTTCAATGATTACATTTTGCAAACGCTCATGAATAGAAAGTAAATGTTCACGCAGACGTTCACCCAGTCGCATGCGGTTAGTTCTATCTTTTGAATATGTGAAAGAACCGTCTAATTGGCAACCGAAGGAAGAGCGTAATAAATAATAAAATTTAACTGCACGTTGAATATCTGTGAGACCAGATTGCTTACCTTTAAAATCGTCAAATTGGGTCCGTGAAAATAACAACAATTCAAATTCAGTTAGGAATGCGTCAAAGTGAAATTTTAAAATCCGATACAAGTTAATCAAATCGTCATTAATGTCATTAATAACTTCAACGTTTGAAGGAGTCTTTTTAAAAAGAACCCAGCCAGCTCCTCCGAAAACTTCAACATACGTTTTATGTTCTGGAAGCATATCAATGATGGTTCTAGCTAGTTGAGATTTACCGCCGAGCCAACCACTGAAACTATGGCCACTAGGATTGTATTGTAGTGAGAGGTTTTGTGTCATGGATCTTACCTGATTGTGTTTGATGCTCTGGGCATTCAGGTAAGGCACTCTGGGTGCTCTGGAATGTATTTAATGTTTTACAGCGAGGGCATTTAATCTCAAAGTGATCAAATCCCTTAGTTTTAGCCAATAATTTAAAACAACATTGGCATTTTAAATTTTGCATATATTTTTCTGCATTAGAAAAACTAACTAAATACTATAAAAAATATAGAAAAAGAACAAATATTTGTTCTTTTAATTTAAAATATATATAAATATGTTCTTAGGATGTGCCGAATGAATTCACCCAATAACTACAACACTATTAACAAGAACAATTCCCGTCCACAAATAATCTGCCCGCACTGTAAAAGTAACAATTTGAAGATCAGATCAAGTGAACAAAGACATCCATTACTTAAAGATGTTTGGCTCACATGCCCTAACTTATTTTGTGGTTTTACTTGTGGTGGCCATATTGAAATAACTCACACTATTTCACCTAGTGCATCACCAGATCCTAAGATACATATACCGACCTTACTGGAAATAAAGGCTGCTAATGACGACAGAATGGAGCAAGATCATGCTTAAGAATAATTATTTGAACCCTATTATTTCAGCAATTTTAAAGACAAACATTATTCTTAAAGGTCGAGCATGTGGCCGAACAACAATTAGTTTTATTGGAATATGCTCTGCTAGATTGCCAATGCTCCAGTGGGATTATTCTAAAGACTTTTGTTTTAACCCTAAAAAAATTAAAAAAATTTCAGATAGAAAATTGCGTAAAGCCTGCTATCAGTCATTTGCACAATATAAAAAATCTTTTAAACCACGACCTATACCAAAACTAAAAATTTTAAAAGATGAATTTCCATCATTTAATGATTGGCAAGTTTCAATAGCTGAAGCCACTAAAATGGCTGCTAAAAGGTTTAGTGATACCGCAGATGCAATGGCTTATGCGTTCCATTCTTCAAATTATTTTAAAAGCCAGTATTCATGCACTTGGGACTTAGCAGCGGGAGAAGAATAAAATATGCATCATGAAGAACTTTTCGAACTGTTTTATAAAAATGTACGTTTAGACATGAACCCACCAGGCTTTCCTAAACATTACTGTGAAGGTATGAAGCGTTTCTGGTATGAGCGCTTTATGAATGCATATAACAATGAACGAGAGCCATGGGGTTTAATGAGTTGGGCAGAGGCACCACAAATGTGGCTGGCAGGTTATAGAGAAAAACAAAATGAAGATAGCTAATACTTTATTTTAAAAGTTTTTTACTTTAGGGGGGAATGTCCACCAAATCTTATTGAAATAAACTTCGTTGCGTAAGAAATTTATTTTTAATTCATTCCCGTTGTAATCATACAGATTAGTGACTTCACCTTTCTTATTTATTTCGGCAAGCAAATTACAACCGTGCTCTATTTTTCTAGCTTCTAAAACCTTGATCATGACTTGCATAAAATTTCCTCTTTTGAGAATTATAAATAAGATTAAGAATGGATGCCAATTCAATAAAAAAGGTCACATTTAGCGACCTTTTGATAATTTGAAAATCATCAATCTTCAGCTGGAGAAATACCAACCCACAGACCTGTATTCACGTTAGCCATTGCATAATATTTAACATTACCAATAATCTTACTATGAGAGTTATCTTCCTTTTCAATATTTTTCAAAGCTTCTGTAATCAGTTTTACAACTGTATTCCCAGCTTTATCATCTTCAGGACTGACAACCTTAGTACTGATACCAGACACAATAAGAAGATCATGCATTGCTTGCTCATATTGGTCGGTTTTACCCATGATAAAAGTAAGTTCTTTTAATTGACCATCCTTAGTTACCGTACCAACCATTGCAATATCTTTTGAAAATAGAACCTGAAAGCTATCAAAAACACTTCCCGATTTAACATCGAATTTTGATAGTGGAGATATGGAATCAATATCAAGTGAATGAAGCGTAAAATTAAACTTTTCTCGGAACTGTTCTGGTGTCATTCCTAAACTTGTTTCAGCCTTATTTATAGGACTTTCGGCTAACTTAACATTGTTTTCTATAGGTGTTTTAGTTGGGGACGTAATGTCCTTTTTTTCTACATTTCCAGCTTTAGATTTTTGTTCTACTTTAGGTGCAAATACACCTACCATTGCCAATAAAATAATATTTATGGCTATACCAAAGATTAGAATTTTTGGTCTTGATAGCGGAGGTCTATTTTTAAATTGGGTAAGAGAAGGTTTAACCAAACAAATTAATGTTCCCAATAAGCCAATAAAAAATAAAAGTGTAAATAATGTGGCCATTTTTTCCTTTGATATTTATAAAGTTATAAAAAAATAAAGAGTCACTATATTTACACATTGACTCTTTATTATTCAAGCTCTAACTATTTAGCCGAGGTGTTAGATTCCGACGAATTTGTAGAAGGCTTTGGATCTTTCTTTTCAGCTACAACGCTAATTACTTGGCTAAGTAAATTATGCATATTTGTTGAAATATCAACTTCATCACCCTTAGATGCAAATTTTCCATCTGCATTTTGATTGAAATAAGTCGGTATTAATTGTTTTCGAATAGCCAATTGATCTTCGGGAGTCATATTTGCCATGAAAGGTTCAAGGGCTGCAAGTTGTAAATAAGTTCGATTATTTTCTTGATGACATTCATAGTGTTTAGCAGCTTGTTTAGAGAAAAATAAAGCGAGTACTAAAAACATCAATGAAATAGTTAATCTGACTAAAATTGGATAATAATCAATATTGACAGGTTGAGTATCACCCCAATGTTCAACTAAAGGAATACCGAGAATCAAGATTGTAAATCCAATCGCACCATATAAGGCATTAGTTGTATAGTCTCTATATTTTTTATATTCTTCTTGTTCATCTTCAGCCTTTTTTTTGTAATTTGTAATTAAATTATAGACTCCAGCTTTTTCAACAAGATCTTTAAATTTCTGATAGTTGGTTTGAGCCTTTTCATAACTATTATCTATAACCGAAATTTTATCATTATTAATTCTTTCAAGTTCAACTAATTTTTCTTCTAAAACATATTGAATATCTTCGGTTCTACTGTCTGCTATTTGTTGAAGTCTCCTTTCATAGCCTGAAAGTTTTGAACTTAAGTCACTGTTTTTTAATTCAATATCTGTTAAGTTTTCTTTTGCTATTTTTACTGTATCAGTAGAATCTTTTATTTCTAAATTAAATCTTTTAATTTGATTTTCATAAGTTTTAATTAGATTTGTGATTTGATTTTCAAATTGTTTTAAAATTAATGATGTATCTTCTTCTAATTTTTTTTGAAAATTTAAATTGCTATATTCACTTACTTTTTTTTCAATCTCACTAATTTTATTATTAATATCTTTTAAAATACCTAGTACATTTTCAAAATGACTTAAAATTTTAGTTAAAAATGTATTCGTATTTTCATAAACATCGTTAAAACTGGGTGGTGTTATATTATAAGGGCCTATAAAATTAGGGTCAGTAAAATCAGGTTTAAAAGCATTGTTAGAGTTGTCAAATACATGTATATAAGCATTGATATCGTTTAAAATGTCTTCAACAAGATTAATTTGTTCTTCAAACACTTTTGTGTCTATATTTATATATAAGTTGTTTATATATTTTTTTAGTTCAATATTTATAAAATCTAAAAACTCGATAGTTTTATTAAATCTTGAGTTTATTTGCTGGTGCGCAAAATTTACAAAAGATAAAAGCTCTGAACGCTGAATTGGAAAATCATCATAAAAAACTTTTAAATAATATTTTAAGTTTCTGATTAGTTCTTTAAATTTTTTTTTATCTTTTAGACAAGTTTCAATATCATTTTCCAAAGTTTTAAAAAAAGAGTTTCTATTTAAGTCAATGATCACAAACTACATTCCTTTAAGAACTATATTATTTAAAAATAGCAAAATGGTATCTTGACATAACGATTCACTATCGGCAATATGAAAAAGCACAGCAAAATCTGTGTACAGATGTGGAAGTCTGGTTTTAATCAAAGAGAGCAGAAAACATCCGCTCATAGCGGCTTTTTTTTGCCTAAAATGTCAGATCAGCTATACTTCGTTATGGTAGATCGGGCAGGGTAAATCGTGTATTCGATTTAGCCGTTAGCTCTTTGGACGGTACTTCCACCCCTGTTCGGTCTGCCACCATTCTGTGGAAGGAATGGCGGTAGGTTTGGAAAAATCTACAAAGAGTATTCAACATGAAAAAATCTATTCAGATCATTGAACACACGCCTATCCTTGATTTAGAAGCGTTTTTAAAACGCCAAAAACAAATCAAACGTTCCAAATTCCTCAAAAACTTCTATGATGGCTCTGCATTTATTTGTATGGTCGCGTTTACATTCTCTTTCTTTTTTCTAGGGAAGTAATCTCATGCAAATCAATGAAAATATTATTCCCTATGTGCCCATTGCACCCCGGGTACAAGCTACAAATGAAAAAAGCCGTTTACTCTGCGAACAATTATTTTTGCTCATAGATAGTGTGACCAGCAGTCAAATTCTTTTTAACCACCAAACTGATAAGGGATTCTTATCAATTTGCCCCGATCAAATTAATGATTTGATTGAAGAGTTATCAAAAACTGATCATTCATTCAATAAAATCGATATAAGTTTATTAAATTCATCGCTAAAAGATCTTATTTATCCTATGTTTAATGGAGAACATACCATTATCAGCCCGATCTGGAACAACACAGAGGTACGGGTTTGGCAATTTCGATTAAATCAAATTGCTAATGGGGTAGATATGGAACTTTTAACTAATGATGCAGAATTGAACTTAGACATGGCTTTAAGTACTTTACGCATCTGGCGCAATTCATTAGAAGCTTCAGTGGGTGAAAAACAGGTTATTTATAATAATAATGACCTAATTTATAAATTGATGGACTTAGAGCAGCGGTTGCAGATAGTCCAGCAAAAGCTAGAGGAATAAATAAAAAGCCCACTGTAAAAGGTGGGCTTTTTTACGTTGTAATCATTCTTTATTTTCGACTTCTTTTGCATACACTGAACTTAATCGCAATAAAGCTTCCTGAGCTTCAGAGCTGAGCTGTCTATATGCCTTTAATAACAAACTCTCTTCACTCGTAAGGCCGCTAAAGTCAGGATCAATGCCTAACAGCACGTAGCGAATGTCAATGCCTTGTTTTTGTAGTTTTGCGAGATAAACCCATTGGTCAGGCACTTTGTTGCGAACATAGTTACCTAACGTATTTTCATGCGCATCGATACTTCTTGAAAGCGGTTTTGCTTTCAAGCTCTTGCGTTCCAGTTCTTCTGTGAACCTTTGTGTAATCTCTACAGCCAAATTTTCGGACATATATTTCACCGATACTTATTGAAAGACTAAATATTTATGCTATAGTGATTCGTAGCACATCACTATAACCGTAGGATACTGTATGAGTACAGAAACTTCACCTTCTAATCGTTCACGGTCTAGAAAGATCAGTGGTGGACGAGTCCCGTGCATGATCTATCTACCCAAAGAAGAAGTAGAAGCACTCGACAAAACTGCTGAAGAAACTGGAATGAGCCGTTCCAGCATCATTGCCCAAAATTACTTCCAAGGTAAAAAGCTAACTTCAACTAAAGAGGATTAAAAAACCATGAGTCGTATGAACCAAAAACGGGATAACCGTTACAACGTCAACCTAACAGATGATGAGTCTGATCTTTTTAAAGTTGTCTCGCGGCTTACAGGTGTTAATCCTGGTGTAATCATGCGTCAGCTTGTGATGAAACAAGCTTTAGCTTTGCTAATCGCAGAGGACATTCAAGATAACTTTAGCTTAGAGAACTACTTAAACAAAGGCGCATCAGATCACCTTTCAAGGAGCTGAATTGATGCCAACTCAGGAAATAGCTCTTACGGATAAAGAGAAGGAAATTGTACAGGAAGTACAAAAATCTTTAGGTCATCAAACCATTGAAGAAACCATTGAGTACCTTGCCAGACAAAGGATCCAAGAACTACTTGGAAAATTAGCAGGGCAAGAACTTAGAAAGAAAAATCGGCATTTATTTTAAGGCAGTTTATTGAAAATGATGTTTCCAGAAACCAAAGCTTTAGTAGTAGAGAAGTTGCAAGATATCTACGGCTTCAAAGTAAAAGGCAACAGTAAATTGCGTGGTAGATGCCCTGACTGTAACCATAAGGAAGCATCAGCTTGGGTATATCCTGAGGAACCGTGGGTAGTTTTCTGCCCACGTAAAAACGAATGTGGTAAAGAAAACCACATTCGTGATTTATTCCCTGAGTTATTTGAAAAATGGGAAAAACGTTTTGAACCAACTCCAGAAGATCCAAACAAAACTGTAAATGCTTATTTGCTTGAAGGGCGTGGCTTTCCGTTAGAACAGCTTAAAGGTCTATACACGCAAGAAAGTATCACTCGTTATAAACCAAAGAAAACCACTTCTGTTACGTTAAGATTCCCAATTACCGATGACAATGAGAATATAGGGTGGTGGCAACGCGTTCTAGATGAACAAGGCGTTTTGCCTAAAACTACTTTTAAAGAAGATTGGTCTTCAGCTGGTCACGCTTGGATGACTCCAAACACAAACTATATCGAGTCTAAAGAGATCTGGATCACTGAAGGGATCTTCGACACGATCGCTCTGTGGTTATCGGGAATTACCAGTTTTTCAGCTTTATCAGCTGGCAATTTCCCGAAAATTTTACTCAATCACATTGCAATGAAATGTGCTGAACAAGAGCTTTCTTTACCAAAGCTAGTGTGGGCATACGACAATGATAATGCTGGCCATGAAGGTATAAGAAAAAATATAGCTTTAGCCGAAGAACTAGGCTTTGAATCGGAGGCTGCACTTCCTCCTGGTGGGCGTAAAAAAACTGACTGGAATGACCTTTATAAACAAGATCGTCTCAAGTTTTCAGACATAGAAACATATAAATATTACGGTTCTTTATTAATCGCAGAGAAACCTGTGGATAAAGGCATACTTATCTACAAGCGTTATGGTACCAAGTCATTTCCTTTCGATTTCAATAACTGCGTTTATTGGTTCAAATTGAATATGGATAAATACGATGACTATATGAAGGGCATCAATTTTACTCCAAATGATAATGAAGATTGGGCACAAGAAGAAAAAGATAAAGCTATAGACGATCGACGAGAAGCAGCTATTAAACATTCAGCAGATGTAGAAATCATGATGGAATGTAGACCACATGGCCTTTACTACCAATACCAGAAAGAAATTGATGAAGCAGATTATTACTTTCAGATAGATTTTCCACGTGGTGCGAAGACGATTAAAAACACATTTAGTCCTTCACACATTTCTTCAGCTCCAGAGTTTGGCAAACGACTTTTACATGTTGCACCTGGTGTTTTTTATGAAGGGAATAGTAAGCAGCTACTCACATTTCTAAAACGTGAGCTCAAGGATATTAAACGTGTTCAGCTAATCGATTATGTCGGTTATCACTTAGAGCAAAAAACCTATGTGTTAGGCGATTTAGCGTATCAAGCTGGTAAGCAATACGTGATCAATAAAGAAGATTATTTTGAGCTACCACGCCATACAAACCTTAAATGTAATGCGCCATTTGCATTGGAAATAAACAATAACCAAGAAGATTATCAACAAACTTGGGTTAAAGATCTGATCGAAGCCTATGGAGTTAAAGGCTTAATTGGTTTAACAGCATTTTTTGGTGGTCTATACGCACAGCAGATCCGTAAAACACATAAGTCATTTCCATTTTTGGAACTTGTTGGTGAACCGGGTACAGGTAAATCAACATTAATCCAGTTTTTATGGAAACTGTTTGGCCGTGTGAACTATGAAGGTCTCGATCCTACTAAAACATCCAAAGCAGGTTTAATCCGTACATTACGCCAAGTATCTAACCTTCCAGTCGTATTCATTGAGTCAGATCGCCAAGGTGAAAATTCATCTAAGCAATTCAACTGGGATATGTGCAAAACCATGTATGACGGTGGTTCATTGGGTGCAATGGGTGTGAAATCTGGGGGTAATACTACATACGAACCATTATTCATGGGTACGCTAATTATTAGCCAAAATGCTGAAGTACTAGCATCTGAAGCAATTATGGGTCGTATTGTTCACGTTAAATTCTTTAAAGACCAGCTAAGTAAAACCAGTCTTTATGCCTCACGTAACTTATCAAAATATGAGCCTGAGAATGTTAGCCAGTTTATTTTGCAATGCTTGAGCAAAGAAAAAGACATTTTAGAAGCCTTCAATATTGGCTATGAAAAATACGACGCAATGCTCCATGAAGAAAAATACAGCATTCAAAGCTCTCGTATTGTTCATAACCATGCTCAATTAATGTCGCTATTTGATGCGATGTGCCGACATGTAATTGACATACCAGCACAAGTACAAAAAGAGGTTACTGAAGAATTTATCAAGATGGCTCAGAGCCGTGACCAGGTACTCAAGTCAGATCCAGTTATTGTCCAGAACTTCTGGAACACGATCGAAGAAATGGAAGATTCAATTAGAAAAATTCAAAACCACGATACGGTCGTAAACCACTCCGCTAAGTCAGACATTATCGCCATCAATTTTGCACATCTATACAAGGTCGCAGCGGATTATCGATATGCATTACCTGACGTAAATGAGCTTCAGAATGCGTTACGTCACAGCCTACATTACCGCTTTGTCGAAGCCAATAAAGCCATACAAAGCAAAATTACCAATTCAACAAAACGATGTTGGATCTTCGAAAAACCAACATCACAACGGGATTAAACCCAATTTTTAACACACATACAAAAGCGGCAACTTCTGTATGTGCAACTCAATCACCGGAGAGAAATATGTACCAATTAACAGTCGAAACCCAAGCTGGTTTGAAAACATCGCTTCAAATTGAAAATGAAGTTGCACAACTTCTTAATATGAATGGATTCCCACGTTCGGCAACACCACGTGAAAAAGTACTTTCTGAGTTTGTGGAATGTTCGAAGAAACTTTCTCTTGGAACTGCTTTCACATCAATAAAAGAGTGGCTTGTGTGGATTTTAAATGATTCAAATTCAGAGTTTTTTACTATTCAGTTGGAGGCTATTCCCGCAGTACAAGCATCTGAAAAAACAGATTTAACTTCTCTATTTAAAGATGCCCGGATCACACCAGAACCAGGCAAAGAAATTCTAATTAATACGGTTACAGGCCAGCTAGTTTCTCCAGCTTTATATGACTCATTCTTTAAAAGATACCGCATACCAGCTGGAGAAGTGCGCCCGTACATGATTAAAAGTTGGGCCTATTTAGACGATGTAAATGCGGTCTTAAATCTTAGTGCATTAGAAGATAAGGAGTTATTAGCGCAATTAGAAAAACAAGCAAAAGAGGAACAGAAAAAATCTAAGGAAGGTTCATCACTTTCAGAAGTTTTGAAAGAAATATTGAACATGGGCGGTGCAGAACTTTTTAAATCTGAAACTAAACATTAATTTTTAAAACACACATACAGAAGCGGCAACTTCTGTATGTGCCACACAATCACCGGAGAGCAATTATGCAAAACGATTCTAACGTAGAAACAACCCAAGCGGAAATTCCTGCACATTTAAAGTGTGATCCGCGTATTTTTAATGTGCTTTTGAAAGATGATCATGAAGAGACTTGTGAGCTTGAATTTAAAATCATTGTTAAATGTACTGATGAAGCACTTCATGAACACAATAAGTTTTGGTCTAACCATCAAGAAAGATTAGAAGACAATAATGGAGATATTGTTGCAGTAATTTTAAAGCTCATTGGCCCAATGGTGCACACAGCTTGCCATGAAGGAAAAGATTGGATAGGTGTTGGTTGTAAATACGGGATTAATTCAATTTTTAACCAAGAAGGTTGGGATCCTGAGTGTTTCGAAATAACAAAATTATATTTCGAAGATTATATCAATGATGACGCTTTTCAAGTCTCACCAGCAGTACTGGAGGGATAATCATGAAATATTCAGTAGATCCTAAATTCAAAGAATATTACATAGAACTAGTGGGCGAGGAAAATGCAGATTTCACAGTAGATAAAAATGGTTTGCTTGAAGATCGTGATGCATTTTTGGCACATGCATGTTGGGAATATAAAGAAAATCAATTAAAGGACTATCAAGAACAGATAGAAAATTTAAAGCTTCAAAATGACTGCATGATTGACCAGACATGGTTCATGAAAGGCACACCTGTAGCGAACCTTATTAAACATGCTGAAGGTGTATATCAAGCAGAGGTTACTGCCCAAAATTCTAAAATTAAATTTGGTACTGACGATAACGAACATTGGTTTGCGCATGAAGTGCCTTTCTTTGGAACTGTTCAAATTGACTGTATTGAAGAGCATGGTTTAGTTGAGTGGGATATCCATTTCAATGAATGTTGGCAAGGACCCTTTAACTCTAAGCAACGATGTATTCAGCACTTAGAAGAATGCATAGCTGAAAAACGTCAAGAAGCCAAGGAGGGATAGCCATGTCTACAAAAAAATATCAGGTTCGGATTCGTAAGGATTTATCAAATAATCCAATTCAACAAAAAGCTGCTGAATTGCTTGGAGCATGTGCTGTTTCTGAAATCAGAACTTTGATTGGAACGTTCGAAAATTTTAAAGATGCAGTTGAAAAAATGGCAACTGTTAAAAGTTTAGAAGAATACGAAATTATCTCAATCATTCTCATTGATACAGATAACAGTGAGCAGCTTGGCGAAGATTTTGATTGGGAGGATGAAGCCCATGTCTAAATATCATTGTAAATGTGGTGGTCTTATCCTTCCTAATTTTGATGCCTACAAAGTAGGTGATGAAGTCAACTTCATGATCCAAAAAAGAGAAGGTGCGTATCAGGGGAAAATTGCTGTTAGCCAAAAAGCACATAACGGAACAATTACTGAAATTAAGGGTGACGATATCACCGTAAAAACTCGTGTAAGAACCTATGTTCTATACAGATATGAAATGACTCCGAAGGACGCACCAGGACCGATTGAATATTTACGAATTGGTCAATGTAGATGTGAACTTGATAAACAAAGTGAGAGAGGTAAAGAGCATGCAGTTCAACCTTAAAAATGCATTGTTTTTCAACCTGATTTTCTCAATTGTTGTGAGCACATCAATACTGGTTTTTGGAGAATACTAATGAAAGAAATCTATCTAGGTTTAGGCTTCATGTTGTTCATTTCTGTTTGTTGCATTTTCGTCCTTCTTCAGGAGCTAAATCATGCCGCATTTTAAAATGAAGATAAAAACAGAGTTTTATGTAGTTGTCACAGCCAGTGATGAAGGTGCAGCACTCCAATTTACTCAAAACCAATATTCAAATATTGGTGGTGAACCATCTATTCAAGTATGGGGAGATATTCACCCGGATAGACTTGATACAGAAATTGAATGGAATGGTGAAGAGTACTTTGATTTGGAGAAACTAAAATGACAGCACTAATTTTTGATACTGAAACCCATAAACTGCATGGTGATATCATTGAAGCAGCAGCTGTAGAAGTCATTTTTCCAACATTTACAGCAGATATTCCAATCATCCCAACAATGTTTGATTTCACTAAACGCTATAAACCAAGTGAACCAATTTCAATAGGTGCAATGGCTGTACATCATATTGTTGATGAAGATCTAATAAAATGCCCATCCTTTACCAAGTTCCAACTTCCTAAGGATGATGTGAAATATTTGATTGGCCACAACATTGATTATGATATTGCTGCTGTAAATCGTGCTGGTGTTCCGACTAAAGGTATTAAAGCGATCTGTACATTGGCAATGGCCAGATATTTATGGCCAACTTTGGAGGCTCATAATCTATCTGCTCTTGCGTACCAAATTAGCAAAAATCGTAAGTCGACACGTCGTGGTTTACGGAACTCTCATTCAGCATTGAATGACTGTAAAACTACATATTCATTATTGCTTGAGATTGTTACGACTAAAGGTATTAAATCTTTTGAAGAGCTGTTTGAATTTTCAGAGCAGGCAAGATACCCAACCCATATTTTTTACGGTAAATATAAAGGTTGGGCAATCAAGGATATGGATGACAGAGAAATTCATTGGTTAATGGGTAAAACTAATGATGGATATCTCCACATCGCTCTCGAAAATGAACTACTTTCAAGAAATAGTATAGACGAGCAAGACGAACTGCCGTTCCTATAATTGCACACCTCTTATGCGCCTCCGGTCGGAGGTGCATTCCTCTAAAATATTCCTAATTATTAAGATACTTAAATGTAGGTCTACATATGTCTGCAGGACTCGAAATCCGTGGAAAATCTATGCGAATTTGGATGCGCCCGATCGCAACAGAACCCGCCATTAAAGAAACATTAGACTGGGCATTCACTCCAGAGAATCAAGACAGAGCAGAAAAACTGGCCAACTTAATAAAGCTAGAAATACAGCTGGAGCAATTCAGCTTGGCCAAACATTTTCCAAACTCAAAACACTTACAAAAGAATCAGGTTACTTACTATGCCCAGCTTTATTTAAATCAAACGATTAAAGAGGTTGCACCAAGTACTTATGATTCTTATAAGGGCCATGTTTACAATCATATAATCCCTAAATGGGGCCAAATTAATCCAAAAGACATCAATACAAACATGCTCAGGAAGTGGATTGAGCACTTAAAAGATGGCCTAAACAACAAGACCGTACGCGAAATTATTACTCGTTTTTCGCAGATCCACGCGATTTGGCGTGATGAAAGACAAATGCCATACAACCCCTTTGAAAATATTGTAATTCACCAAGTTGATACGCCAGAGCCAGATCCTTTTAGCAAAGTCGAAATTGCAATGATCCTAAACACTGAAACGGATCTCGATATTCAAAATTTGTTGCCATGTTTATTCTGGACAGGCCTCTCAATGTCAGAGCAGATCCCGATCGCTTGGGAAGATATTGACTTGGAGAAGGGTACAATCCAAATTTCGAGATCTTATGTCCGGGGAATTTATCGTGTGACTAAGAATCGACGCAGAAAGCGAAAAATTAAACTTCTTGAGCCGGCAATTACAGCTTTAAAAAAACAATATCAAATCACAGGTAATGCTCGAGCCAAAACAATTGAAGTATTGCAGCGTGACAATAAGACCAGGAGAGTTGAGAAAATTCGGTTTGTCTGGATTAATCACGAACGGTCGAATCACTTTGAATACCACGAATTACGTTATCGTTGGAATAAGCATTTAAATAAGGCAAAAGTTCGGAAGCGTGGAATTAACCAAGGTCGACATACCTTTGCCAGCCAACTTCTAACGTCTGGCCAAGTTCCTCCAGAGTGGATTGCAGAGCAGCTTGGCCACAGTGATACATCTATGATTTACAAGCACTACGGTAAATTGATTGCAGAAGATCTGCCTGACTATATTACCAAGCTAAACAACTACATCACGATGTAAATTACTGGGCGTAAAATTGCGCTCAGTAAAATCAGGTTAAACAACTACTTCATGATGTAATGGTATTTACTTCAAACTTACTCTAAACCTTACATGTGAAATCAAAGATAAGTGCCTATAACTCTAGGCACTTTTTTTATTTATTACTGCATTACTCCAAATCTTATATATCAGCCAATAAAAGTTAAGCCATTGATTAAGCACGTTTCAAAAAGTGGCCATGAACAACAAATAAAGATTGGCCATATACATGCATAAAAAACTAAAAATTCCCATATTAAGTACTTTAGTCTATTCAATATGAGCTAAATGATTGATTTATATATATCAAAATACCCAATTGTGGTGGGTTCGAATCCCGTCATTCACCCCAATTTCGGAGCATAGCACAGCCTGGTAGTGCACCTGGTTTGGGACCAGGGGGTCGTAGGTTCGAATCCTACTGCTCCGACCATATTTTAAAAGCGTTCAAGC